>ENA-OUOW01002257-OUOW01002257.1-human-gut-metagenome-genome-assembly--contig:-NODE-2257-length-11140-cov-5.830401_pt1 | contig 11140 bp, 10 predicted proteins | sample MGYA00237938_ERZ548769 | MGnify/ENA primary metagenome ERZ548769 (study PRJEB26490, sample SAMN05356870) | human gut metagenome | biome: terrestrial biome; feature: human-associated habitat; material... | reverse complement strand
CTTTCATAATAAATCGTCTGATAAAGATGTCCCGGATATCCTTCATGAGCAAGTGTCGTAAAAAGCGTCATATCGTTTCCCATGCGCGCCCTGTTAATATAGATCACGTTTTGCTGTGAATTATCGATCGCGGGTATCATGTAAAACGCAGGACTTAGATGTTCCTCCATTGCCTCCGGAACATACTTTACTTCCAGCTTTGTCTGAGGCGGTTCCGGAAACGCAGTTTTCGATCCTTCTTTTAACTGTTCCAATATCTGCTCTGCCTTTTTATCTGTGATCACCGCCGCAGCTTCCTTAGCTTCCTTTGTTGTCAGACCGAGCACTTGCTCCATCGCCGTAAGATCTTCGTTTATCTGTCTGCGTGTCAAATCTTTTAGTTCCTCTACCGAACGTCTTGAACCGGTTGACTGCCGGGCAAGAAGTTCGTAATATTCCTTCCCCTTCGGAAAATATACAAGACCTTTTTCATTTTTACCCGATCCTTTGAGCTGTTCCAGTTCCTCCGTCATACGCTCATACGCAGGAAACACATAATCGGATATTGCAAGTGCATTTTCCTGTATATAGTCACTTTTTTCTTTCTCTGTCAATGTATTTAATTCCATCACTCGATCTGCAAACGTCGAATACAAGTAATTTCCGTTCCCCATTTCCAAAAAGGCGCGGCACTGCCCGATCACTGTTTCCACCGCCTGATCCGGCATGAACAAACCCATCTCTGCCTTTTTCTTTTCAAATATCATGATCTCTTCAAAATATTCTTCCGTCTGTCTTACAAGCGCCAGATATACTTCCACATCTTCCTTATCATAAAAACGATATTCTGATAAAACTACCGGAAGCTGTGTCTGCACTCCGCTTACAAGCCCGAGCGGTTCTTCATACATTGTATAATCCGCGCTCTTTTTCATCAGCTTTAACCGATAATTTAAAATGTCATATGTAATCTTATTTTGTACGTTAAGATCATCATAGTTGAATCCAAGAAGAGCCTGACGCATATTTTCCGCCGCCGCCTTGACTGCTTCCGGCTCTCTTTCAAACTGACCGAATGTAGCGTCAGTTGCTTCAATCCCATATTTTTCCGGCGCTTTAAGCGTATAATGCAGACTCACTGTATTTGCCGACACTTCTTTGCAGAATAGTTCCGCCGTGTATTCTTCAAATCTTGCATCTTCACTTTGCCTTTTTCCTGCGCTTTTCGCACCTTTTGCTCCCTGCTTACTCTCCATTGAGCATCCGCCCACTGACGCCACAGAAAATACAAGTATTATAACGAGCAAAAGATTCAAAATTTTGAAATATATTCGTTTCTTTTGATTATTATTTACTTTCTCTTTGCCGTTACATTTCCATATCGGCATAATAACCCCCGAATCTTCTTTTACTGCATCCTATGTTATATCCGGCCTTAATATACATTGCTTTTTCTTATTTTAGGAATGGATCTTCCTGCCGTACATATAATCAAATAATCCGTACATTCTGTAAAGGAAGGTTTATTATGCAGCTTCTCGTCTATATTTCAAACTATATTGTTCCGTTCCTTATACTAAGCATCATCGTTTACGGTCTGTCCGCAAAGGTCAATGTTTACGAAACATTTATCAAAGGAGCAAAAAGCGGTTTTTTTACAGTCGTTCGGATCATGCCGACGCTTATCGGACTTATGGCGGCCGTCGGAATACTCCGCGCTTCCGGGTTCCTTGATTTCATTTCCGGTCTGCTTGAAAACTTTACCGGAAGGATCGGTTTTCCCGGCGAACTCGTTCCGCTTACTATCGTAAAAATGTTCTCTTCGTCTGCAGCGACAGGACTCCTCCTCGATATTTTCAAACAATTCGGCACAGACTCCCGTCTTGGTATGATCGCATCGATCTCGCTGTCTTGTACAGAGACAATCTTCTATACGATGAGTGTTTACTTTATGACTGCCGGAATCAAAAAATCCCGCTACACGCTCGCCGGTGCGCTTATCGCTACATTCGCGGGACTTGCCGCAAGCGTCCTCCTCGCATAACCTGAGCAGCATCTAAGTGCCGGTTTTATTTAAGGCTTTGAATATGGTTCGGTTTAAGACTTGAACGTCGGTCCGATTTAAGATTTGAGTATGGCTCGGCTTAAGACTTGAACGTCGGTTCGGTATTTGAACATCGGTTTTTGTTTAGGATTGTAGACCGAGGCGCTTTATGCTAATATATTACTATAATGTGATCATGGAGGTGTTTTTATGGCAAGTGTGACATTAGAACACTTATCGAAAATTTACTCAAACGGTTTCGTCTCCGTCAATGATGTCAGTCTTCGTGTTGACAACGGCGAATTCATTACTCTTCACGGTCCCAGCGGATGCGGAAAATCTACGATCCTCCGCATGATCGGCGGATTAGAGGATATCACTTCCGGTAAGATTTATCTCAGTGATGAATTATTAAACGATATTTTGCCGCGTGACAGACGGCTTGCGATGGCGTTCCAAAATTATACGCTTTACAAGCATTTTAACGCCTACGACAACATGGCGCTCGGTCTGCGTCTGAGGGATTTTCCCCGCAACATTATCGACAGCCGTGTAAACGATGCCGCCAAACTTCTCGGGATTTCAGGAGTTCTGGGGCAGAAGATCAAGGCGCTTTCTGAAAGAGACAAGCAAAAAGTCGCTCTCGGACGCGCGATTGTCTGCCAGCCGAAAGTCCTCCTCGTAGACGAAGATTTTGCGCGTCAAGATCCTGAACGAAGAAAAGAGATGCTTTGTGATATTCTCGAAATTAACGAAGAACTTAAAATTACCGTCTTATATGTAACAAACGATCCTTTGGAAGCCCGCACATTAGGCAAAAAGATCGTATTTATGAAAGACGGCAAAATAACCGATATCGGATAACCTCCGGTATCGGTTATTTTTTAGTTTCCTTCACCACTTTTTAGTTTTTCAAGATAGTTATAAATTTCTCTTTTCTGCACTCCTCGATCTTTTGCGGTTTTCTTCATCGCTTCTTTTTTATCGATTCCCTGCGACAGATAATACTCCATATGTTCTTCGATCGACAGATTACTCCACTTCTTTTGCTCTTCCTGCTCGATCTCTTCACGGCTCAATCCTTCAATTACAAGAACGCACTCCCCTTTCGGAAGATTTTCTTCATAATAAGAAACCGCTTCCAAAAGAGTCGATCTATACACAGTTTCATGCCGTTTTGTCAGTTCCCGGCATACGCTTACCCGCCTGTCGCCGAGCCGCTCTCCCAGCATCTTCAATGTTTTGATAAGACGGTGCGGAGCTTCATACAAAACGATTGTCCTCTGTTCCTTTTCCAGACAACTTAAGACAGCTTCCCGCTCTTTTTTATCTGATGGCAGAAAAGCTTCAAACGCAAATCTTCTTGTCGGAAGTCCCGAGATCGTAAGTGCAGACACACACGCCGAAGCTCCGGGAACAGCAGTAACCGTAATCCCTTCTTCATAACACATACGTACAAGCTCTTCTCCCGGATCGGAGATCCCGGGCGTTCCCGCGTCTGTAATAAGCGCAATATCTTTTCCTTCCAAAAGCTTCTCTATAAGCACTCTTCCTTTATCAAATTTATTGTATTCATGGTAGCTCGTCATCGGCGTTTCAATCTCAAAATAATTCAAAAGCCTAATGCTGTTACGTGTGTCTTCCGCCGCGATAAGATCTGCCTCCCGAAGCACTCGAAGAACTCGAAATGTAATATCTTCTAAATTCCCGATGGGCGTCGCACACAAATAGAGAGTTCCTGCCATCTTTCCCTCCTGTTTTTCTCTTCGTCTCTTTTTGTTTTCTGTTTTCTTTTCTTGTTGTCTATTTTTTTATTTCTTTATTTGTTTTTTCATTTCTTTTTTATATCTTTTTAATTCTTATTTATTTTACCTTTTCATTTCTTTTTATTTATAAATCACAAGCGGCGGTTCTACCGTGATACGCGGCTTTGCCCCGCGTACGCCTTCTATCATTACCATCGTCGGCTCTTTATCAAGATACGGATAAATAAACTGAATCCGTTTCGGCTCAATTTTATAATAATTCATTTTAATCATAATCTCCGTCAGCCTGAATGGACGGTGTATCATATAAAATCTTCCCTTATCCTGCAAAAGGCGCATACTCTCCCGCAAAATATCATCAAGTGAACAAAGCACCTCATGCCGTGCGATCGCCTTGGCGTCCGCCGGATTGCGAAGTCCGTGATCTGCGATCATGTACGGCGGATTTGTCGTGATCACATCAAAAAAGGCCGGCTTAAATATTTCCGCCGCCTCTTTGATGTCGCCTGTCACAATATCCACTTTATCTTCTAAACCGTTATAGTCTACACTTCTTCGAGCCATCTCTGCCATCTCCGGCTGAATCTCCAGACCTGTAAAATGACGTCCCTGCGTCTTTTCAGACAACAGTATCGGTATAATCCCGTTCCCTGTTCCCAGATCAAGAGCCCGCTCCCCCGCCTTTATTTTCACAAAATCCGAAAGAAAAACAGCATCTACGCCAAAACAGAATTTCTTCGGATCCTGAATCAATTCAAGACCGTTAAGCTGCAGATCATCCAGTCGCTCGCCCGGAAAAAGAACCGCTTCTTTCCCCTTCTTTTGTCCGCTCATATGCCGCTACCTACTCCTTTTCAAGTTCCGCAAGCTGCTTCATCTCTTCTTTTGTAACTTTCTGTTTCTTTCGTCTCGGTTTAAATTTCAGCTCATCCGCCATATATTCTCTGATCTCTTTCTCATCGTTTTCCAAATTTACGATTACTTTTACCAATCTGCGCAGAACGCTCAATGAATGGACAACTCCTGTAAGTCCGTCTTTTGTCGTAACCGCATCCCCGACTGACGGAAGCTGGCTGTTAAGCATCTCATACGTCTCTTCTTCATTCGTCAGACAACACATAAGCCTTCCGCACACACCTGATATCTTCGTCGGATTCAGAGACAGATTCTGTTCTTTCGCCATCTTAATCGACACAGCGGAAAATTCAGTCAAATATGTGCTGCAGCAAAGCGGCCGCCCGCAGATACCGATCCCCCCGCGGATCTTCGTCTCGTCACGCACTCCGATCTGACGAAGTTCGATCCTTGTGCGAAATACTGCGGCAAGATCTTTTACAAGCTCTCTAAAATCAATTCTTCCGTCTGCTGTGAAATAAAATAATATCTTATTCCCATCAAAAGTGTACTCAACGTCGATTAATTTCATTTCCAGTCCATGCTTACGGATTTTTTCAAGGCAGATCTTAAACGCCTCTTTTTCTTTCTGTTTGTTTTTATTTACAACTTTCTGATCCTGCTCAGTCGCAATCCTGATCACTGATTTCAACGGCTGGATCACATCTTCTTCGGCAACTTCTTTTACTCCGCTTACAACTCGCCCGAACTCTACGCCGCGGGCAGTTTCCACGATCACATTGTCGCCTTGCTTAATATCAAACTGTCCGGGAGAAAAAAAATAAATTTTCCCGGCAGTACGAAATCTGACTCCGATTACTTTTACCATTTTGTCAATTCTCCTTTATCGTCAGCAGGAGCAGTTCCATCGTCAGCTCAAAATTTACATTCGCTTTCATTCTTGCCTTTGCCTTTTCAAGAGAATCGAGAATATTTTCAATCCCCTCGTATGAGCTCTTCTTCGCCCGCTCCCGAATATATTTCATCTGATCGGAAAACACGACCCGATCCACACTTCTTGTTGCTTTATAGATCAACACATCTCTGTACCATATCGCGATCATATCAAGATAATCGCTGATCTCCATCTTATATATCATGCAGCGTTTTACCGCTTCCATCAGATCCGGAACTGTCATCTCGTCGATATTTCTCAGCAAATGTACAACTTCCTCTTTAATCTCATTGAAATATTCGGAGTTTGCCAACATGATCGCCTTCCCCATATTTCCCTGAGCAAAAGCAACGCAGACATCTGCTTTATAATCCGGCACTTCCAACTGCTCCATGAGATATTTTTTCACGAGCTGATCTTTAATATTGCGAAGCTTCATCATAACACATCTTGAACGGATCGTCGGAAGAAGTGTCTCCGCATTCTCCGTCAGAAGCATGATAACGGCATACTCCGGCGGTTCTTCGATTGTTTTCAAAAGCGCGTTCTGCGCCTCCACGCTCATCATATCCGCATCTGCTATAATATAGATTTTATATTTGCTGCTGTACGGCCGGATCATAATATCGTCATTCACCTGCGTACGGATATCTCCTACTCCGATCGTATTCGGTTTCTCATGCATGATCCGGATAATATCCGGCTGATTTCCGCCTGCCGCCTGCCTGCACGAACGGCATTTTCCACAGGCGTCGCCGTCTTCATCCCGGTTTTCACATTGCAGGCTCATGGCAAACAAATTCGCAAGCAGCTTCTTCCCTGAACCTCTCTCGCCATTCAAAATATACGCATGAGAAACTGCGTCCGCAGTCACTGCGTTCTGAATGTACTTAATAATATTCTTATGTCCTACTACGTCTTTAAAACCACTCATCCATATCACCTGCACTCTTAAAATTAATTTTCCAAAATGCCTCTCAGAAGACGTTTCCCTTTCAAGACATACTCCTATTGTACTACAATTTTAAATTAAAAGGTATTACAAAAGAGTGAAATCTCATAAAAACTGATAAAATCTATCTTATTTCTTCAATATATCTTTGTATTTTATTCAGACACTCTGTGAAATCTTCATTGCCAAACCGCTCTGTAATCCCGCTTTTGATAAGATTTTCTTCCGAAAAGTCCTCCTCGTCCGCAAGAAAACGGCGGCACATCTCCGCATATTTCGGCTTCTCCTGTCTGCGTTCCCGCTCAAGCGCGCGGGCAAGCCGCAGTCCGTCTTCCACTTCGAGATAAACCGGCACGATCGCCTCCTCTCCGAAATATTCCCGCAAAGCCTGATATGACACGAGCGTTCCGATCAAAAGATAATCTGCGGCGCTTAGATCGATCTGCCCGTCATCCGCAGTAAAATAAGTCCATATTCCGCACTTTGTGTTATAAGACCGGGACTCTATCACCTTCCCGTCCTCCTTCATCGCACGAAACTGTTCCGGATCCACAAAATAATATTCGACGCCGTCTTTTTCGCCTTCTCTGATCGGACGGGTCGTATAGGGAACAATCAAACGAAACTCTTTATATTGCTCTTTTAACTTTTTATAAACAGTATCCTTTCCCGAAGAACTCTTTCCCATCACACAATAAATTTTACCCATTTATCAATACCTCAATCTTTCCTTTCACCTTTGTTCCCTCAATCCGAAATCCCATTTTTTCATACTCGGACATCTCTTCCGCTATTTTCTCTGAGATCCGTTCTCCCGGAACGATCAGCGGGATCCCCGGTGGATAAATATAGGCATATTCTGCCGCGACCTTTCCGCCGCACATTTTCCATTCAACAGATTCGCATCCCTTTTTTAAACGCTGTCGTTTCGTCTCGCTCGGACTATAGATATATATATTCTTCTGATGATCCCGTTCTTTCTTGTCCTTCAATATATATTGATATGTATCTGAATCCTGCACTATATATCGCGCCAGAGAATTATTTCTTTCATACTTATCTCTTTTTGCAAGTTCGCCGTCAATTTCTTCCAATGCAGACACAAGGCGCTCCATCCCTTCGTCTGTATCTGCCGGCGAAGTCATCAAAACAACGTATGAGCCTGATGCCATCTCCGGTTGTAGTAAATATTTATCTTTCAAAACGTCATATAATTGTTTTCCTGTAAACCTATTTATGTCTTCATCGCCATGATTCCCAACCGCAGTTACTATCTTCGACCTGTCATACTTCTCCGTCTCAATCAGTTTCAACACAGAAAGCCTGCTTATTCTCTTTCTTACAGATTCCAGACGCTTCACATAATTGTCAAAAACATCTGAGCTTCTCTCTCCCACGAAACGAACACACTCGTCTATTCCTGCCATAAGTATATATGACGGACTGCTCGATTGAAGCATATGGACGTACTCTCTGATATCCGTTCTGTTAGCCAGCTCTCCATTCATATGAAGCAGCGCAGTCTGAGTCAACGACGGAAGCGTCTTGTGCAGACTATGAATAACGATATCTGCCCCTAAAGTATTACTGTTCTTTGGAAAATACGGATGGAACCCGAAATGTGCCCCATGCGCCTCATCCATGATCAATGGAATGCCCTTTTCATGAACAATTCCGGCAATCCGCTCAACATCCGAAACAACGCCTTCATACGTCGGAGATGTAATGACAACAATCTTCACATTCGGATTTTCCTCAAGAATCCGCTTAACTTCACCGGGATTTATTGCTCCGTTTTCAGGATAAATATAAATCGGATGAAGTTGGTTCATAAAGACTGCGTTATAGACCGATTTATGACAGTTTCTTGCCATTAAAATACAATCTCCCGAGTTTGTGCTTCCCATAACCGCACTCAGCAGCCCGACTGTGCTCCCGTTCACAAGGTAATGCGTTTCCTCCGCATGATATACGCACGCCGCATACTCCTGCAGTTCCTTCAGTATCCCCTCCGAATGATGAAGATCGTCAAATCCGTCGATTTCTGTGATATCCAGTTCATATGGAAGTTCTGATCCAATCAGCGCAGTATTCCTTTTATGCCCCGGCATATGAAACGGATAATAACCCGTGTTCGCATATTCCTTTAATTTTCTATATAAATGCTCCATCATATCCCTCCGGTCACCCTGTCCTCTGTACATCGGTTCTTTTCTCTTGTTTCTTTACATCGTCATATCACTGCTTTATTCTAACACAGAGCTTTATGATTGACTATGGCTATATACAAAAAAGCAGCGGCATCCTCTGCCGCTGCTCTCATTTCCAAAATCACGTTATTTTATGATTTTTTCTTTCTTCTGATCATAACACCTGCTGCCACCGCTAAAGCAAGCGCCGCCATTCCCAGCGTTCCCGCAAACGAATTATGATCTCCGGTCTGCACCGCTCCCGGATTCTGTGGTTTTACAGTCGGGGTCGGCTGTTCCGGTTTCACCGGATTTTGGGGTTTCACATATGTATTAACGAATTGCGGCGTCCTGCCGTCTCCGTATACCGCCTCTGCGATCAAATTGCCTTTTCCGTTGTCTGTAACCGTAATCGTTACATTGTATACGGTTTCGTCGTATGTTACATTTTTCTGCCCATCATTTTTCTCAGAAATTGTGTATTCATATACGCCCGCCCGGTCATAGATCAGCGTCTCAAACATAACCTGTCCGTCTGCGCCGTTCTTCGCTTCAAACACAACGTTTCCATCCTTGTCTTTGAGCACGAACGTAAACTGTTTGTCTTTCAGCTCCGCTCCCTTATAAGTCTTGGAAGCTCCGAGCGTTACCGACGCCGGACGAGCTTCGTAGATATTTCGGAATACGATGCCGTTCATATCTTCTCCGCTCTTCGTCTCTGCTTTCGCGCTCAATGTACCGTCGCCGTTATCTGTCACAATGACAGTCACCGTATGCTCTGCCGAATCGTATTGTACGCCTCCGGCTGTACCTTCCACCTCGCGGATCACATAATTGTATGTGCCTGCTTCTGTGTAATGCAGAGCTCCGAAACGAACCGTTCCGTCCGCCTCATTCACTGCCGAAGCCACAACATTTCCGGACTCATCGATGAGTTCAAATGTAAATTCTCCCTCGTGCAGATCACGTCCAGTCAGCTCTTTTTTGATGCTGATATGTTCATTCACACTGTAATCTGTCGGATTTACACGGTATGTGTTTGTAAACTCAAATGCGAAATCATTCTGCCATGAGGAAACGGCGCTGATCGTTCCGTCGCCGTTGTCTGTCACGGTTACTGTAAACGTCTTTCCTTCCGCAGCCGCCAAATCGTTCGTCACGCCCGCCATGCTGCCGGACTCTGTCACTCTATAAGTATAAACTTTTGTCCGAGGCTCGCTGAATCTGTTCGCCTGACCTGCTTCTTGCGCGTTCATTGTTCCGGCTTGATCAACGACGTTTCCGCCGTCCGCCGAAGCCGCTCCTGCCGCTTCTTTGTCCTGATCTTCTCCGCTTGATCCGGCGTTCGATCCGCCGTTTGCTTCAATGTCTGTTTCATCTGTTTCCGGCGCTTTCGTTCCTTCTGTTCCGTCTCCCGCCGTTTCTTCTGACGCCGCGTTTTCTCAAAATAGTATTCCAGGTGACACGGTACCTTGGCCATCACCTTCCCATGAGCGTGCTGGTACTGTGTGAATTCTTTGTCTCCACGGCTGTAATCCGTGCTGTGATACTTGTAACGCCCACTGATCAAAAGATCACCTTTGTTGACGTAATCCCCTTTCTGCACCTTTGCATTGCCCTGAAGCGGCAGGATCTTCTGAACCATCCCGGTCTGAGAAGCAACGATATCGACAGGAACATCCAATGCCTCTTCCTTATTTTCCATAGGATCCCCGCCTTCTGCCAGATCCACATGAAGAAGCCTTCCTTCTTCATAAAAGCTTACCCATGTAAGAGCATCATATGTGCTGTACAGCAGTTCCTTTGCTTCTCCATAATCACCCTGCTTTCGCGCTCCTTCAAACACACCGGCATCCTGCAATGTCTTACGGATCTCCGCTTCATCCAGACTCCGATATCCGTCCACCTGTATTTCAGCGATAAACATGCTCTGATAAAAAAGCAGAGTGCCTAAAAGAAAGGCACCCGCGACTGCTGCAATATTTCGTTTTACTCTTTGCAGAAGGGGTATTGCACCGCCTTCCTTCAGCACCGTCAGCTTACAGTTATGTCCTGCCAGCTGCTTTAACCGCTTATAATCCTCTCCCTGTAATCTGACCGTGTAAGTGATATCGTTTTTCCAGCGAAGATCCTCCAGTGTGATCTTATGTTTCAAGCATTTATTGAGGATCTTCTTCGGATCGACTCCTTCGATCTTTATCTTCCTGTAATGTTTTAAAAAACCGAATTTCATCCACTTCACCTGCTATGAGCATACGCTCTTCCTTCAGCTTCGTCACGACAAATCCATGCCCCGAAATGGACGTGCAGCGCCTGCCGTTGGATACCACCACCTGCCGATCTGTCATAACCAGCAGTTTTTTGACGTTATCCACCACAGTGGTCTCTCCTGTTACTAAAACTCTCGGCATATTCACAGCA
>ENA-OUOW01002254-OUOW01002254.1-human-gut-metagenome-genome-assembly--contig:-NODE-2254-length-11150-cov-13.023524_pt1 | contig 11150 bp, 8 predicted proteins | sample MGYA00237938_ERZ548769 | MGnify/ENA primary metagenome ERZ548769 (study PRJEB26490, sample SAMN05356870) | human gut metagenome | biome: terrestrial biome; feature: human-associated habitat; material... | reverse complement strand
TTGCAAGCAGATGGCGTGCAAAGTCGCCAGACGCTCTTTGTGCGGTGTTGCCTTATACCAACTGGTTCCGGTTGCAGATCTTCAGATTTTCGATGACCTTCTTTACGTCCTGTGTGCTGTCCTTGGCACAGATCAGAACGGCATCGTCAGTGTCTACCACGATCAGATCTTCCACGCCCACTGCTGCGATCAGACGCTTGCCGCCGCAAATGGTGCTGCGTTCAGTGCCGATCGTAATGACATCGCCCTCGATATAGTTGCCGTATTCATTGGTGGAGTTGATGCGTTCCACTGCCAGCCAGTTTCCCACATCGTCCCAGCCGAAGCTGCCCGGCAGAGTGTAGATGTTCTCTGCCTTTTCCATGACACCGAAGTCAATGGACTCGCTGCGGAATGCGTGATACTCGGTTTCCAGCACCGACGGGAATTCCGCAGTTCCCACAGCCGCTTCAATGCGTTCCAGACCAGCGTAGATGTCCGGCATCAGGGATTCCAGATTTGCCAGAATGGACGATGCTTTCCAGACGAACATGCCGCTGTTCCAGAGGTACCGGTGAGAAGCCAGATACTGCTTTGCAGTTTCCAGATCCGGCTTTTCTACGAAACGCTCTACCCGATAAACGCCAGCCATGCCCAGATCGGTGTCCCGTTCGAAATTGATGTAGCCGTAGCCGGTTTCCGGATAGGTCGGTGTAATGCCGATGGTCACCAGATTCTGATCCTTTTCTGCCACTGCCACTGCCTGCCGCAGGGTGTCCACATACATTTCCTCATAGCGGATCAGGTGGTCAGAGGGCAACACCAGCATCATTGCCTCGCCGTACTTCTTGCGAATCACAGCGGCAGCCAGACCGATACAGGGAGCTGTATTTCTGGCACAGGGCTCCAGCAGGATATTTTCCTCCGGCAGCTGGGGCAGCTGTTCCTTTACCAGTGCGGCATAGCTGACATTGGTCACCACAAATACGTCGTCCATTGCCACCATCGGCAGCAGACGCTTGACGGTTTTCTGGATCATGGTTTCTCCGTCCTTGGTCAGAGAGAGAAACTGCTTGGGATAATTGCCACGGCTCTTGGGCCAGAAACGTTCGCCTCTGCCGCCTGCCATGATTACTGCGGTCACTTTCATGAGTGATCTCCTTTCTCTTGTTCCTGCTCCTGCATCTGCTCCTCCTGATACAGCAGTTCCTGTGCATCGTGAGCATTGGCTTCCTCGTTGGTTTCACCGGGGAACAGGGCAGTTTTCAGTGTCATCAGAATGATACGCAGGTCCAGAAAAATGGAATAGTTCTCGATATACATGAGATCCATTTTCAATTTATCATAGGGCAGGGTATCATACAGACCGGTGACCTGTGCATAACCAGTCAGTCCTGCCTTTACCTGGAGCCGGAACTCGAATTCCGGCATGGTTTTCTCGTATTCCGCCGCCAGTTCCGGACGCTCCGGACGGGGACCCACCACGGACATATCACCGCGGAGGATATTGATCAGCTGGGGCAGTTCGTCCAGACGGCACTTCCGCAGGATCCGTCCCACCCGTGTGATACGGCTGTCGTTTTCCTTTGCCAGCTGCGGGCCGGCCTTTTCGGCGTTGACCACCATGCTGCGGAATTTGTACACGTAAAATTCCTTGCCGTGATAGGTCAGCCGCTTCTGCTTGAACAGCACCGGACCGCCGTCGTCCAGCTTAATGGCAATGGCAGACAGCAGCATCAGCGGGGACAGCAGCACCAGAAAGACTACCGCAAAAACAAGGTCGAAGATACGCTTTCCCAGCCGCTGTTCAAATGTCAGCCCATAGTTCCGGCACAGCAGCAGCGGCGTATCAAACAGCCGGATCTCCTCTGCCCCTCTCAGGATAATATCCGAAATTTTCGGGGCAATATACGCCCGCACATTCTGGGCGAAGCAATATTTGATAAGATCGTTCCGCAGCTTTCCGGAAACCTCACAGAGGATAATACCCTCGTACCGTGCAATTGCCTCCTGAATCTCCTCCGGCGGTGCGTTGGCACTGACGGATTCACAGATCATATACTTGTCCACGCGGCGGCTCATTTTCAGCACCAGCTCCGCGGCATTCCGGTCGCCGTAGATGACTACCAGCTTTCGCGGCGGGTACAGCCGGAAACATAAGCGATTGGTCAGCACGATCCACAAAATCAGCACCGCCAGATCGGCAATGGTCAATAGGATCATCGGCACTGCCGCAGAAAAATCACGGTTGACAACGCTGATCTGGAAATAGGTCACCACATTGACACAGAAGATCGACAGCGTCTGGGAGTAGAACATGTCCGTTCGCTTGAGGTAGCCGATCTTCAGCCCGCCAAATGACTTGGCGAACAGCAGAACCAGCACCACATAGATCAGGATCATGACCCAGTTGCCGCGGCGATAGAACGGCAGCAGAATGGCATCGCTGTAGCTTTCATACCACACCCATGCAAAGCCGGCGGCATACAGCCCCACCAGCAGCACCGCTGCAAAAAATGAAAAGATCCGTTTGAACTGATCTCGGTTATAGTTTTTTTTCATCATATTCTCACAGCACATTTCTGTGCTGACATGCTTTCCTTTCCACAGGATCCGCCGGAAGAATCCCGGCAAAACTGCATCTCGGCACTGCACGAAGCAGACACCGCAGCACACACTTTTATTATAACAGAGGGTACACCACTTTGTCAAGTATTTTCCATATAGTGCAATGTTTTCTGCTTCTGTTTCGTGCTTTTTTTGCACAAAATGACGATTTGTGCAGAGCAGCACCTGAAATTTCTGCCGTCAACCGCAAAATGCACACCGACATTCCGCCTGTGTGCACTGCAAAGAAGACTACTGAAGATTACTTGTGAAACTCCAATTTAAGAGCCGGAGTTGTTCAAATTCGGCATTTCCGGCGGTGTGCCGCCCTGTCCGCCGTTTGGTGCACCATTGGGAGCACCGCCCCGTCCGCCGCCGGCAGGTGCTCCGCCGTTCATGCTGCCGGTGCCGCCGTTTGCTGTGACCTCTGTGCCGCCGCTGACGGATCCGCCTTCTCCATAGCCGTCCTCGTTGAGGGTGCCGTCATAGGTGCCGCCGGTAACAATGGTATAGTCGGCGGAATCGCTGTCGCCAATGCCATAGATCACATCGGAAACAGCTTTCGGGGATTGCAATGTTGCAAGAACCGTACCGTTCTTGTCCACAATGCTGATCTGTTCCCCTGCTGCGGCATTGCAGTTGGTGGCGATCAGACAGCCGCTTTCCGGATACTCCATCATGCCCTTGCTGGACAGTGCCAGCAGGGTGCCGCCGGTATAGGTCATGTTGCCGTCTGCGTCCAGCGAGCCGTCACCGCCGCTGGTGGAGCCGCATACCAGCAGAGTGCCGCCGGACATCTCCCATGTGCTGTTGGAGTCTACGCCGTCACCGGAAGCGTTGACATAGATATAACCGCCGCTAATGGTCACAGCATGGGAGCCGCTGTCAGAGCCGCCGGTGTTCAGCCCGTCGTCTGATGCGTCCAGAATCCGGACATTGCCGCCGCTGATGGTCATTTCCGCCTTGGATTCCACACCCTCGGTACAGCTGTGAATCGTAATATCCCCGCCGGAAATTTCCAGATTGCCGTGGCTGCTGATGCCCTTGTTGTCGGAGGTGATCTCCAGCGTGGTGCCGGAGAACACTGCTGTTCCTGCCGCATGTACAGCATGGTCGGTGGAATCAATGGTGCAGCTGCCGCCACTCATGGTCAGGTTGCCGCCGCACTTGATACCCTTGCTGGTGGCATCTTCCGCAGCAGTGGTCATGGCAACTGCCGCAGATGCTCCTGCGTCTGTGGAGGAATCTGCGATGGTCTGCATGGCTGCTGCCGGAATTGCACTGGCATCACTGGCAGCGGCGTTCTGGCGGTAGTCTGCATTGCCGGGCGGTGTGTTGCCGTTACCGCCGAAGTTGTTCGGCTGGAAATCGTCCTGTGCAGAAGCGGCAACTGTACCGGTGGTGGTAATGGTCACAGTACCGCCGGAAACTGTCAGGTCGCCGTCTGCCTGAATGCCGTCCTCGGCACTGGTCACATCGACTTCTCCCGCCTGTAACTCCAGCGAACCGGTGCAGTTCACGCCGTCTTCCGCGGCATCAATGGTCAGCTTGCCGCCGGCAATTTCCACATCGCCGCCGCAGTGGATTCCCTTGCTGCTGTTGGCTTCGCCGGTTTCCGTATTCACAGCCGTACCGCTGCTGGTCAGATGATACGTACCGTCTGCGATCCACACCAGCGTTTCCGCCTGCAAACAGTCGCCGCCAGCCTGCACTGTTGCACTGCCCTGCTCCAGCTGGAGAAAGCCCTTGGTGTCGTCGTTGGATTCTGTGGACTTGATGCCGTCATTGCCGGCGGTGACGTTCAGGTCTGCCCCGAACATTGCCACGCAGTCCTTGCCCTTTACGCCGTCCTGTGCAGCTTCTACGGTGATCGTACCATTCACCAGCTTCAGGTCGTCCTTGCAGACGATACCGTCCACGCTGCTGCCTGTGACAGTCAGGCTGCCGCTGCCGTTGATCGTCAGTTTATCCTGTGTAAACAGGGCACAGGCGGAAACGTTGCAGCCGTTGATCTCTGTATCGGCGTTGTCCGCACTGTCTGTCAAAGTGTTCTGTGAACCTTTCGCCAGTGACAAAATGGTGCGTTTTTCGTTGGTGCAGACCAGAGCCGGTCCGGAGGGGCTGGTGATCTCCACACCGTCCAGATACAGCTTGACTTTTTCCGAGCTGGTCACAAGGACTTGTCCCTTGGTCAGCTTGCCGCTGAGCCGGTAGGTGCCGCCGGCGGAAATGGTGACGCAGTTGTCCTTAACGGAAACCGCCTTGGTATTGCCTTTCACCTTGGTGCTGTCGTCCTCCAGCGTGATCTCTGCATCAAATGCGTCATAGTTGTCGCAGAGGTCATCTTCGTCTGTGGTCACGCCGGCTTCGCCGGACTGTATCGCCGAAAGGCTCTGTCCGACAGCAGCTTCTGCTGTGTCGTTATCGTCCAGCGTGGTAGTCTGTGCAGTGCTGCTGCCGCTGTCTGTGCCGGACGAGTTGGTGTTCTGTGCACAGCCGGTGCAGGTAATCATTGCCGCTACCGCCATGCTCATTGCCCAGGCAAATATTTTCTTTTGCATGATACGCACGCTCCTTTTTGATTCTGGCACCCCATGGTGTGAATTTGTCATGTGTAAAACTCCTCGATATGTGATACCCAATTCCCCAAGCGTGGTTTTGATCTCTGTTTCTATACTGTATTATCGCATACGTTTATGGAAACTGCGTGAAAATCCTGCGTGAAGCTGCAAAAAGCTGCGTGGAAGAAACTTCCGCATTTCAAAGGGCAACAGAAAAACGCCCGACAGAATCTGCCGGACGCTTTCCCGAAAAATAATAAGGAGAATGTATGAAAAAACAAGATGTCAAGAATGTTGGAGCAACGCCGCACAAAGCCTATGCATCAGATGCTTTGTTTGATGCTGCATCAAGAACGCAGATCAGTTATTTTCTGTCTGCTGCACTTCTGCCAGTGTCACGTCAACCTTTTTGGTTTCGCCGGCACGGACATAAGTCAGCGTGATCGTATCCCCAGCCTTGTACTGGTTCTTGACTGCGTTCAGTTCTTCTGTGGTGCTGATCGTCTGATCCTGAATGCCGGTGATAACATCACCCGGCTGTAAACCAGCCTGATCGGCTGCACCGCCGGCGGTCACGCTAAAGATATAGGCACCCACCGGAATATTGTAAGCCTGTGAAACCGCTTCTGTCACGTCCTGACAGGAGATGCCCAGCTGCGGGCGGCCGGTCACATAGCCATAGTTGATCAAATCATCGACAATGCTCTTTGCCTCCGACATCGGAATTGCAAAGCCAATGCCTTCTACTGTCGCTTCACCGGAATAGGTGCTGGACATTTTGGCGGAGTTGATACCGATCACCTGACCAGAGCTGTTGATCAGCGGACCGCCGGAGTTACCGTTGTTGATGGCGGTATCCGTCTGGATCAGCGTCATGGTGTTGTCGTTAATGGTAACCTTCCGATCCAGTGCGGAGATAATGCCGCAGGTTACGGTGTTCTGGAACTGCAAGCCCAGCGGGTTACCGATTGCCACAACCATTTCACCGACTTCACAGCTGCTGCTGTCGCCGAATTCTGCGGGAGTCAGGTTGTCTGCATCGATTTTCAGCACAGCAATATCCGCTTCCTTGTCGTATGCCACGATTCTGGCATCATAAGTGGTTTCCTCGTCAGACATCTGGATCTGTACGGAAGAAGCTTCGCCATAACCGTATTCGTCATCGTAAATAACGTGGGCGTTGGTGACAATATAGCCGTCCTTCGACATGATGATGCCGGTGCCGACACCAGTCATACCCTGCGAACCGTTGTTGCCCTGCGAGCCGTAGCCAAAGAAGCCGCCGTAGCCGTTCATGGGGTTATTGTTGCTGCCGTTGGACGAGGAGAAAGTGGACTGTACGCCGACAACCGACGGTGTCACTTTCTTTACAATATCCGCTACCGACATGGAACCGTTGGTAGAAGCCAGCTGAATCCAGCTCTGACTGGAGTCACTCTTTTTGGAAGAATTGCTGTCGCCGGTGCTGCTTTCTGCGGCAGAACTGTCGTTGCTTGCAACGATCGAACTGCTGTTGTCCGCATTTGAGGAACGAATGCCCTCATAGACACCGATCGAACCGCCGGACACCAGAACCATTGCCAGCACAAACGCTGCCACTTTCAGTCCGGTATGCTTTTTCTTCGGCTTCTTGTTGGGGTCGCCGCCGTTGGGATCGGAGTAGTAGTTTACATAAGAGTAGCCGCCGTTGTTGCCGCTGCCGCCGTTTCCGGTGGGAGTGGTCTGACCGCCTGCCGGATTGTTATAGGCAGAGCCGGCAGCGTTCTGCTGCTGGTATGCACCGCTGTGCACTGCCTCGTCCTGATGCGGTGTGGTGTTGCGGTAGTAACCGTTCTGATATGCATACGGATTTGCTGCACCGTTGACACCGGAACCGGCATTTCCTGCCGGAGCTGCGGTATTTGCAGCACCGCTGTTGTTGGTGGTATTGTCGGCATTCTGTGCCGCACCATTCTCATTCCATTGTGCATTGTTTTTGTTTTCGAAATCAGCCATAATACTCTTCCTTTCTATCGTGAACCGCTTGTTTTCTGCGGTATGTGTTCTTCGCTTTCTGTAATTATTATTATACAGTTTTATGTGATAATCATATGATAATCGATAGAAAAGACGGTAAAATACAGCCCACAAAGGCTTCACATTCCCTGAAAACAGCTTTCACACAGGAAATTATGCCTGATTCTGTGCAAGATAGTCTGCCAGATCGACATGAACGCCGGCACCGGTCTGTGCCATATAGTACAGCCACAGGAAAATATCCTGCGAATCCAGCGTACCGCTGTTGTCTGCGTCCAGAGCCTTTCGCTGAATCGGATTCAGTTCGGTGTCCAGACCAGCACCTACCCGTGCAATATTGTACAGGCAGAGAAACAGATCCTGTGTATCAATGCTGCCGCTGGCATCGGCATCGCCCATACTGCATGCCATTTTCTGATGAGATGCGGCTCCGGTGATGATGCTGTCTGCCGAGGGACGATTGCTTTTCAGATCGCCGTCCTTGCCGGTAGCGGTATAGGCATTGGAAATCACGCTGCCGTCGCCGCAGGAGAGCATCTCCGAGGACTGGATCGCAGCAGATGCCAGCATGACCTGTCCCAGCGGAGTGAAAGTCATGTTCAGATCCATGATGTTGCTGAATTCAAAGCCGATCGCCTTTTCACCAGCTGCCCCTACATAAGGCGTATAGAAGTCGGCAGCAGAAGCATTCTGCAAGCCGCGGATCTTGTCATTCAGTCCGGCATTGTCTGCAATGGTCATTGATGCCAGCCCCGTGCCGCTGACATTGCCGCCCTCCAGGGAAACGTCCAGATACTGATACAGATATGCGATTACAGTCTTTCGGTTCTGGGATACACCGGACATGCCGTAATAGTCCACGCCCAGCGGATTGTTGACAGTCTGTACTACCACGTTGGCAGAACGGTTCAGGGACTTGACTTCGGTAACCGCCGCTTCAATGTTTGCCGCAACGGTTTCCACCAGAGCCGGCAGATCCCGAGCAAGCTTGCTGTTTGCCGCAGAAAGCTTCGAGCCATCACTGGTCAGCTTGTTTGCCACGTCAGTAAGCGTCTTACAGTTGTCCATATCCACCAGGTCGGCGTTTTTATACAGTACTTCTTCTATAAAGTCGTTGACACCCACAGAGATCATTACCACATCTGCGGTCTGCACATCGCGTTTCATATTCTGATTGGACTGCAAGTCAGAAACCAGCTTACCGGAAGTGGTGCCCACTGTGGCATAGTTCACCGCATTGCCGCCCAGATAGTCCGCCATATAGGAAACTGCCGACTCGCTGCCGCTGACTTCTGCCAGACAGTCGTCACCCAGTGCCACGACCTTCGGGGTAACTGCAAGGCCGGAAGTGTCTGCCGCAAATACCGGCAGTGCCAGTCCGGTGGCTGCTGTGACAACGGCACAGGCTGCCGCAATGCCTCTTTTCCAAAAATGTTTTTTACTCATATCGTTTTTCCTTTCTGTACAGGCAGAGCCGCCGTACCCCCTTATGGCAACACTGCATAAAGCTTACTTGTTGACTTCATCTGATGCTGTCCCTATATTTTTTCGCACGGTTCTGCATTTTCTTTACGATATTGTCATTATACCGTGTTTTTCCGATTCTGTCAAGATAAAACCGCACAAAGCTGATGCATAAGATACATCACCAGATTTTTCAGCAGGGTTTCTCCAAAAAGCGAAACCGTGCCTGCCCTCAAAAGGACAAGCACGGTTTCAGTAAAGCAATGAGAAAAAGAGAGATAACTGCAAAATTCAAAAATTGCATGTGGAAATGTGACTGACATCTCGCAATTCTATTTTGTCAGCCCATATCCGTTCGAAGCATCATCACACGCGGGATTTCCGTTTTCTGTGAATCATCTGCCTTGCTTCTGTGATAAGTATATCATATTTGCACCATTCTGTCAACAGGAAAGTGCTGGATTTCGTGTAAAATATCCAATTCGTTTTTTGTGCAATTTCACAACACGGATTTTATGCACCATATTTTCCTTGTCCAGCTGGTACAATTTCTGCAAGCATTTCCCTTGTGAAAAACGTTTTCCACAATTTTATCCACTTTTCCACATGCACCCGTGTGGAAAGCGGTGGAAAAGGGCGAAGTTCGTTAGGGCAATACCGCACAAAGATTGTGCGACAGATGCGTCGTCAAATTTTTCGTCAGATGAAACAAAAAGCGGAGTGAATACTTGCTGTATTCACGAGCATTTTTGTAAAATATGACGGAAAATTTGCAAGCAGATGGCGTGCAAAATCGCCAGACGCTCTTTGTGCGGTGTTGCCTTAGCTCTTGATGATTTCCGCGGAATCCAGCAGAACGGTAAACGGTCCGTCGTTGCACAATTCCACCTGCATATCTGCCCCGAATATGCCGGATTCCACCACAGACACCCGTTCCCGACAGTACGCCTTGCATGCTTCATAAAGGGCTTCCGCCTGTGCCGGCGGTGCCGCGTGCACAAAACTGGGGCGGTTCCCCTTGCGGCAGTCCGCATATAGAGTAAACTGGGACACCAGCAGCAGACTGCCGCCGACATCTTGCAGCGAGAGGTTGATCTTATCGTTTTCGTCCGAGAAGATCCGCAGCCGCAGCAGCTTGTCCACCATTTTTTCCATGATCTCCGTGGTATCCTCCGGTGCAATGCCCAGCAGCACCAGATACCCCTGTTCGATTGCACCGGTGACATTGCCGTCTACGGTGACTTTTGCGTGTTTTACACGCTGTACCAACATTTTCATGCCTGATCCCTCACTTGAATTTGTTCCAGCACCTTGCCGATGGGTTCCCGAATGCACAGGTCTGCCTGTTCGTCCATGGGCGTTGCATCACGGTTCAGCAGTACCAGATGTTCCCCGCGGAAATACCGCAGCAGTCCTGCCGCCGGATAAACCGTCAGCGAAGTGCCGCCCACCAGCAGCAAGTCTGCGTTGGCAATGGCATTCACAGAGCGTGTCAGCGTGTCCTCCGGCAGAGATTCCTCATAGAGCACCACGTCCGGCTTCACTCTGCCGCCGCATTTGTCGCAGTGTGGCACACCGGTGGTCATCATGATCCACTCGGCATCATAGACGGCACCGCACACCTGACAGATATTCCGGTGCACACTGCCATGAAGTTCCAGCACACTCCTGCTGCCTGCCAGCTGGTGCAGCCCGTCAATGTTCTGGGTAACTACTGCCAGCAGTTTTCCTGCCTGTTCCAGCTCCGCCAGCTTCTTGTGTGCCGCATTGGGCTTCGCCGTCAGACAGATCATTTTGTTCCGGTAAAAGCGGTAAAACTCCGCGGTATGCCGTTCAAAATAGGTGTGGCTCAGAATCGTTTCCGGCGGCACGTCATACTGCTGATGATACAGCCCGTCCTGACTGCGGAAGTCCGGAATCCCGCTTTCGGTAGAAACGCCGGCTCCGCCAAAAAACACGATACGATCCGACTGATCCACCCATTGCTGCAATTGTTTGATTTTTTCCGTTTCCATGATACCTGCCCCTTTCTATCCGGCAATGACGCTGACATAAAACGTCCGGCGGCGTGGACCGTCGAATTCGCAGAAGTACACGCCCTGCCATGTGCCCAGCACCAGTCTGCCGTTCCGCACGGGAATGGTCACGCTGCTGCCCATTGCCGAAGCACGGGCATGGGCAGAGGAATTGCCCTCCATATGGCGAAATTCCGGTCTGTCCGGAAACGCCTTCCGATATGCCAGCAGCAGATCTGTTACCACATCGGGGTCGGCGTTTTCATTAATGGTGATACCGGCGGTGGTATGGGGGCAGTAAACGACACAGATGCCGTCTGTGATGCCGCTGTCCGCTACGGCTCCCTGTACCTGTGCCGTGATCGGGCAGAGATTTTCTGCCGGTGTTTCCAGTGTATACGAATATAGCATGGCATTTGCTCCTTTTTTCGGTAGTATTTTCAGGAAACACTACATAAAGCCCGCCTGACGGCTTTGCACGCAATCTGCTTGCAGATTTTCCGTCATA
>ENA-OUOW01002253-OUOW01002253.1-human-gut-metagenome-genome-assembly--contig:-NODE-2253-length-11151-cov-3.834265_pt1 | contig 11151 bp, 10 predicted proteins | sample MGYA00237938_ERZ548769 | MGnify/ENA primary metagenome ERZ548769 (study PRJEB26490, sample SAMN05356870) | human gut metagenome | biome: terrestrial biome; feature: human-associated habitat; material... | reverse complement strand
CGGCAGCCACGCCACCACCCGCCTGTGCCTGACGGCCCTGGAAAAGCATATCACCGGCGGCCAGACGGTGCTGGACCTGGGCTGCGGCAGCGGCATTCTGTCCATTGCCGCCCTGCTGCTGGGGGCGGACCGGGCCGTGGCCTGCGACATTGACGAAAAGTGCATGGACGTGGCCTATGAAAACGCCGCCCTCAACGGCGTGGGCCGGGACCGCTACACCGTCCGCTGGGGCGATGTGGTAACGGATCAGGCCCTGCGGCAGGAGTTGGGCGGCCCCTATGACGTGGTGGTGGCCAACATCGTGGCCGACGTTATCAAGGCCCTGGCCTCCACGGTGCGGCCCCTGGTGAAGGAGGGGGGCATCTTCCTGTGCTCCGGCATCATCGACGACCGGGCGGAGGAGGTGGCCCAGTGCCTGCGGGATAACGGCTGGACCATTGCCGAGACCCGCAGCAGCGAGGGCTGGTTCTCCTATCTGTGCCGATAAAATCAAAACCTCCGGCAATGCCGGAGGTTTTGATTTATGGCGCGCAGGAATCCTGGTCCACGCCGCTGCGGTATTCGTTGGGGGACACGCCAATGACGTCCCGGAAGGCCCGGGCGAATTTGCTGGCGTTGTCATAGCCGAACTGTCCGGCGATATCCAGCACCGTCCGGTCCGTGGACCGCAGCAGCTCCGCCGCGCCGTGCATCTTCTGCAGACGCAGCCAGGCGGCGGGACTGCGGCCATAGACACCCCGGAAGCTGGCCTGGATCTGGGCGGCGGAGGCCCCGAAATGCCGGGACAGCTCCTGCACCGTCACCTTGCTCTCGGTGTTGGCCAGCAGATAGTCCGCCGTCTTTCTGGCCAGGGACACCTGCCCCCGGGAAAGGCCCGGCGCAGCCGCCTGGGGCTGGGCGGGCACCTCTAAGGCGCTGAGGAACAGCAGCAGCTCCAGGATCTTCACCTTCAGATACCCCCGGCGCAGGTCCTCCGGCACCTGATACAGCTCCGAAAACACGTGCTCCACCCGCCGGGAGGACCGGGCGGCAAAATACCCCCCGGCGGCGCAGAATTTTTCCGCCAGGGCGGCGGGCTGCACCTCCACGTCCTCTAAAAAGCAGGACAGGCACCGGGGCGCCAGCCCCGGGTCCACGGTAACGGTGATGCCGTGGTAGTGGCCGGTGGGAAAGGCGGCCAGGGTGGGCAGCACGTCCTGCCGGGCCACGGACAAGTCCCCCGGGGCCAGATAGAAATACCGGCTCCCCAAGCGGTACTCCATGCGCCCCTCCCGGCAGTGGCTGATCTCCAGCACCCCCGGGGCGGCGGGTTCTAAGGGACAGGAGGCGGCATGGACATCGTGATAGCGGATGTCGATGCCGGGAAACACCGGATAAAGCGTCACCGCCGCCTGGCCCCCGTCCGGGGTCTCCCGGCGGACGGTGTGCTCCGGCAGCGGCAAGGGTTCATGCAGACACGCAGATTCCATGGTCACTTTTTCAGGCGGCCCAACAGGCCCCGCTTTTCCAGAGGACGGGACACCACCTCCCCGGCCTGATAGCCGGTGTCGTTGATGACCCGGACCAGCTGCTCCCGGTCCAGGGGCTCCTGGGACTGGATCACGGTCTGGCCCTTGGTGTGGGAGGAGGAGACCTTCTTCACCTGGAAATGGCTGCGGATAGCGTCGTTGATGTGGCTTTCGCACATGCCGCACATCATGCCGTCCACCTGGACAATGGTTTCGATCATGGATCATTACCTCCTTGGAAAAATGCAAAAGCAGTTTACTCCGCCGCCGTCAGCCGGTCCCGGAGCTGGGGCAGCCGGTCCTGGGACTGGGCCAGGATGGCGCAGACCGCCGTCTGACAGGCGTCCTCCTCCAGGCCCAGGGCCTGCTGCATCCGGCGGCACAGGGGGCCGAAGCACGCGGCGTATTCCGCGGCGGCCCGGCGGGCCATCACCTTTTTGATGTCCGGCGGCACCGGCGGCAGCCCCTCCAGCGGGATGCGCACCCGCCCGGTAAAGGCCTCCACCCAGCGCTCCTCGGTGACAAACTGCTGCCGGGAGTTTTCCTCCCGCCCCACCACGATGTAATCCACCAGGCAGCCCGGCACCACCACATCCTTGGCGTTCATGGTGTGGGCAGGAACCAGTTGATCCACCTGGGCCAGCACCAGCCCGCCACTGTTGTGGGCGGCAGCGGCCATCTCGTACTGCTCCAGCAGGAAGGCCTCCTTTTCCATGCTGATGTTCCCATCGGCATCGGCGGTGCTGCCCTTGATGATGCAGGCATCCAGCGGGAACGCCGGGAAAAAGAGCTGCTCCTGCCCGGCCAGCTCCACCAGCTGCACCACTTCCTCGCCGCTTTCCCAGGCCTTTTGGTTCATGCGGCAGCCATCGCGCCGCGGGTCCACAAAGGTCCTGAGCCCCACGGAGGTCAGTACCCCCGGCTTTTTCCCGGCGATGGCCCGCATCATGTGGGACATGACCCCCTGCGGAGCCATAAACAGCGCAAAATCCCCTGCGCTGATGTGGGGGTAAATGGCATTGGCCAGGCTGAGATTGCTGCACAAAAGCCGGGAGAGCATCCCCCGGTGCGCAAAATGATTGATGCCCCGGCGGCGGCCATCGCCGCCCAAGCCCGCCACATTCACCAGCCGCAGGTTACGGGGGTGGCCCTCCCGCAGGAAGCGCTCCTCCATCTCACACAGGATATCCTCCGCCAGCGAAAAGCCGATAAAGCCATCCACCGCCACCGTCATGCCGTCCCCAATCAGGGCGGCGGCCTCGGCGGCCGAGATCACCTTTGCCATGCTCTCTCCCCTCTCATTCCCCGGTAAATACCCGGGGCCGTTTTTCCAGGAAGGCCGTCATGCCCTCTTTGCGGTCCCGGCTTTCGCCGCATTCGCCAAAGAGGCTCCGTTCCCATTCCAGCACTTCCTCCAGCAGCATTTCCCGTCCGCCGTTCACGCTCCGCTTGGCGCGGGTCACAGCGTAGGGGCTGTTCCGGGCGATCTCCTCCGCCAGGTTCAGTGTTTCCTCCAGCAGGCTGCCGGCAGTAAAGACCCCATTTACCAGACCCCATTCCCGGGCCGTTTCGGCGGTAATTTCCCGCCCGGTAAAGATCATCTCCTTGGCCCGCGTTTCACCGATGAGCCGGGGCAGCCGCTGGGTGCCGCCCGCCCCGCATATGGTGCCAAGGGTCACCTCCGGCACCGCAAAGCTCGCCGCCATGGAGGCCAGCCGCAGGTCACACGCCAGCGCCAGCTCACAGCCGCCGCCCAGCGCCATGCCGTTCACCGCGGCCAGCACCGGCATCAGCAGCTCCTCCAGGTTGGTGTTTAGGCGGCTGCCCAGCAGCGCCCAGTCATACAGCTCCCGGCCATCCATGGCCGCCATCTCCCGTATATCCGCCCCGGCGCAGAAGAACCTCCCCTCCCCGGTGAGTACCAGGGCCCGGGGGGCGCGGCGGCGCACCTCATCCAGCAGGGCTTCCAGCTCCGCCATGGTGCGGCGGTTCAGCACAAAGGGCTTACCCTCCCCCGTCATCGTCAGCAGGGCCAGCTCGGGGCTGGGCATGGTCAGTATCGTTTTCATTGGTTTTCTCCTTCTTCTCTCAGCCCAGCCAAATGCAGATGGGCAGCGCGATGAGGAAGGTACACAGCACCGGGATCACCGCGCAGGTCACAAAGTTATACTTATAGCTGGCCTTGTGGGTGGTGTGGCAGATGCCGAACACCGAAACAATGGAGCCGTTCCAGGGCATGGAATCCAGCCCCCCGGAGCCGAGCGAGCACAGCCGGTGGATAAATTCCAGGCTGTACCCCTGCCCCGCGTAGCTCAGGAAGATCTCCTTCAGCGAGGTATACATCAGCGTCAGCCCGCCGGAGGAGGAGCCGAGGATGCAGGCGAAAATATTGCTGCCCACGGCGGCCACCACATAGGGGTTCGCGGTGGAAGCCTCCAGCAGCTCCACCGCCCAGGCATAGAAAGGGGTGATCTTCGCCACCGCACCAAAGCCCACAATGGTAGCCGTGTTGATGATGACCGTCACGGAGCTGCCCGCCGCCTGGTTCATGGTGGAGAGCATCTCTCCCCACGGAATGCTGCGCCAGAAAAGCCCCAGCGACAGCACAATGCCGATGAGCAGGCAGGCCACAATGCCGATCTCCGTCACATTAAAAAGCACGATAACAGCCGTCAGCGGGACAAAGCTGACCACGGTGCCGGGAGTGGGCCCCTCATGCTGGCGCACACCGCCCTCCGGTGGGGTAAAGTGCTCACCCCGTCCCTTTGCCTTCTTTGCCTGGCGGTTCATGTACCACACAATCAGCACCGCCATGACGACCGAAGCCGCCAAGCCGGGGATCAGCCCGGCGTAGGAGGGGGTGCCCAGGCTCTGCATCGAAACGATGTTGCAGATCTGCGGTGAAAAGGGCCCGGTCATCGCAAAGGTCCACATGCCGCCGCACACAATACCCGGCAGCAGGTAGGTGGGCAGGTCCGCCTCCTCAAAGAGCTTGAGCGCGATGGGATAGATGGCGAAGATGATGACAAAGCTGTTGATGCCGCCGTAGCTCAGCAGCGCCGCCGAAATCAAGCACGCCACCATGCAGTTTTTGGCGCCGAACCACCGCACCACCGTTTCGCCGATCTTCGCCGCCGCCCCGCTGATCTGGTACAGGCTGCCCAGGATGTTCCCCAGCAGGAAAATCATAAAGTAGGAAACAAAGAAGGAGCCGACGCCCTGTACATAGGTGCCGGTCACCGAATCCAGCACCGGCAGCCCGCTCATCACTGTTACCAGCAGCGCCGCCAGCGGCCCCACTATAATGGGCGAGACCCGCCGGAAGATGAGTACGGTCATGCCGCACAGTGCCAGCAGGATGCCCAGCCCGCTTAATATCACTTCATTCATGGAGGTGTACTCCTCTCTTTTCGGTCATTTTTTCCGCTTCTCTATGTGCAGAAAAGGAGGACAATGGGGCTGGCATTGTCCTCCTCTCCGCGAAGGGGAACATGAAAATGAAGAGAAAATCAATCAGAACTTCGCGTGGAAGCGCTCCTCGTATACCTTGATGAGCCCCTCCCGGAAATCGGGATGCGCGATCTTGATGAGCTCTCTGGCGCGCTCGCGCAGGGTCTTGCCCTTCAGCTGGGCAATGCCGTACTCGGTCACCACATAGTTCACATCGTAGCGGCTGGTGGTCACGGCCGCGCCCTCATCAATCAAGGGAACGATCTTAGAGATGGTGCCCTTGGCGGCGGTGCTGGGCATGGCCATAATGGTGCGCCCGCCCCGGCTCATATTGGCGCCGCGTACAAAGTCCACCTGGCCGCCCACGCCGCTGATCTGCCGCAGACCCACGCAGGTGGAAACCACCTGGCCCATTAGGTCCACCTGCACGCAGGAGTTGATGGAAACAAGGTTATCGTTCTGGCAGATGACACGGGGATCATTGACATAGTCCACCGGCATCATGGCCACCTCGGGGTTGTTATCCACATAGTCATACAGGCGGCGGGTGCCCATCAGGAAGGTCGCCACGCTCTTGCCCTTGTGGATATTCTTTCTGGCATTGGTGATAACGCCGGCCTCTACCAGCTCTACCACGCCGTCGCTGAACATCTCGGAATGGATACCCAGGTCCTTCTTGTCCTTCAGGAACAGGAGCACCGCGTCGGGAATGGCGCCGATGCCCAGCTGCAGGCAGTCGCCGTCCTTCACCAGGGAGGCAATATTCTCGCCGATGGCGCGCTCCACATCGCCGATATGGGGCGGGGCCAGCTCGATGAGGTCAGTCTCCTGCTCCACAATGTAATCCAGCTTGCTGACATGGATGAAGCTATCGCCCATGGTGCGGGGCATCTTGGGGTTGATCTGCGCGATCAGCAGGTCGGCGCACTCGGCGGCGGGCTTGGTGTAGTCGCAGGAAACGCCAAAGCTGCAGTAGCCGTGCTCATCGGGGGTGCTCAGGTGCAGCAGCACTACATTGGGGTGCAGCGTGGTGCGGAACAGCTCCGGAATCTCGCTGAAGAACACGGGGGTAAAGTCGCCCCGGCCCTCCTCTATGGCCTTACGGGTGCTGCCGCCCAGGAACAGGCTGTTGTGGCGGAAGTGCTTGGAATTTTCGGGCAGGCAGTATTCGGCCTTGCCCATGGCCACCATGTGCACCACTTCCACATTCTCGTACTGCTCGGCATTGGCTACCATCGCGTCGGTCAGCAGGATCGGTTCGCCAGTCGCATGGGTCACTACTACCCGGTCGCCGGATTTAATATGCTTTACTGCCTCCTCGGCTGTGGTCAGCTTCTGTTGATACAGAGTTCTCCAATCCTCCATTGTTACACCTCATTTTCTTTTATTATCGCTTCGCAGGCAGCCGCAAGCTGCTCCCTGCTGTTAATGACAAATTTGTGTTTGGCGGCCTTCAGGTGGGCATGGCCCGCGCACACGGCGGTACAGCCGCACACCACCAGGATGTACTCCTGCCCGCCCTCTCCGGCGGGCTCTATCTTCCATTCGGGGTGCCGCTGTTGCAGCTCCTTTACCGCGGCCACCCGGTCATAGCGTGGGTTGCAGCCCCCACAGTACTTTATGCCTATTCTCACGCTTCACCGGCGTGACGCCGCCGCAGCAGCTCCATGGCGTCCTGCCACAGCTCATCGCTTACGGTGGTATCCAGCACCACCTGCCGCAGCTCCGGTATCGCCTCCAGAATAGGCGGCGCCACCAGTTCTTCAGCCGTTACCACCGCGGAGGGACAGTTGCTGCATTGCCCCAGCATACGGAAGTACAAAACGCCGTCCTCCACCCGCACCACCTTTATGTCGCCATCGTGGGTGCGCAGGGCGGGGCGTACTTTTTCATCCAGAACCTGTTCGATCTGTTCCAGCATGGTTTACATCTCTCCTTGGGTCTTTGGTTTTCCCCCACAAAGGGGGCGGGGCAGAGCCGGGGCACAGCGCCCTGTGCCCTGCCCCGCGGGGAGATAAAGGGGTTATTCTATGAGGAGGTTATTCTTCAATATGGGCGATGGCCTTGGCCAGCTCCTTCTTGGCGTTCAGGTTGCCCTGGCGGCTTATCATGATGCGCTGAGCCTGGGGAGAACCGGCGCCGTGCATGGATTCGGTGCGGTAGCCAACGGCCGCGGTGCCCAGGGCCAGGTTTTCGATGAGACGCAGGATCTTCATGCGGTTTTCGGTGGTGACGGTAGCCACGCCGCGCAGGTACTTATCGATGTACGGACCGATCTTCTCATCGCGCAGGTCCTTCTCGGAGGGAGCGGTGACCATCAGACCGCCGGCGATATCCTCGGCCAGGCGGACGATCTCATAGGGGAAGCGGGTCACATTCTGCTTGCAGACATTGGCCAGCAGCAGGTCAATGATGTAGTTGCCGCTCTCGGTCTTGTGGCCCTCGGCGGAGCAGGCGATACCGCAGCAGTACAGGGTCTCATTCAGGTGGGTCATCTCGATGAGCTTATCCTTGATGTGGCTGGCCTTGGCAGCGCCGTTGTAGTCAGCGGCAACAGCAGCAGCACCAATCAGAACATCGCCTACGCCGACCTTGCAGCCGCCGTAGCTCTGGCGGTGGTAACCGGCAAAGCGCTCCACCAGCATCCCGGCAAATTCATGCTCGCCGCACAGGAAGATACGGTCATTGGGAACAAATACATCGTCAAAGATGGTCAAGGCTTCCACGCCGCCGAACTCGGAGTTGCCGACATCCAGGGTGGAGCCCTCCAGCTTACGGGTGTCGCAGCTCTGGCGGCCGATGATCATGAACAGACCGGGGGTATCCAGCGGTACGGCAAAGGAAACCGCATAGTCCTTATCATCGGGACCCATGGACTGGGTGGGCATTACGATGACCTCGTGGGAGTTGCAGATACCGGTCTGGTGGGCCTTGGCGCCGCGGACTACGATACCGTCGGGGCGGCGCTCCACAATACGCAGGAACATATCAGGATCGGCCTGGGCGTGAGGTGCCAGGGAACGGTCTCCCTTGGGGTCGGTCATGGCGCCGTCAACGGTCAGGTCGGCCTCGGCAGCATACTTCATGAACTTCACAAAGTTCTCGTGATAGTTGGTGCCGTGGGCCTTGTCGCACTCATAGGTGGTGGAGAACAGGGCGTTGAAAGCATCCATACCCACGCAGCGCTGGAAGCAGGCGGCGGTCTTCTGGCCGCACAGGCGCTGCATCTTGACCTTCTTGATGAGGTCCTCGGTGCTCTGGTGGATGTGGGTGAAGCGGTTGACGCGGGTGCCGGTGTAGGGGGAAACCACGGTCATCAGGTCCTCATACTCGGGCATCTGGGCCAGGTCGTAGGTCATACGGACGGAGTTGAGAGAAGGACGCAGAATGGGGCTCTCGGTGGGGTTATTGTATCTCTCACCGAACATATAGATCTCCATTTTGATCTTCTTAATGCTTTCGATATACTGTTCGCCTGTCATCAGTGCCATTTTCGTTACTTCCTTTCTTTCTTTGGATTCATCGTTAGTCGGCTCTGTTTATGTGCAATTAGTACAGCTCGGTATAGATCTTGATCAAACGGTCACGATCCAGTTCCACAAAGTTATTGGCCATCAGGCGGCCCTGGTTCGCTATTACGCTGTCCGCAAATTCCTCGATCTGCTCACGGCTCATGCCGTACTCGTGCAGGGCCTTCTTCTGGATGAGGTTATTCAGCAGCTTCTCCAGCTCCTCATAAACATCCTCTACCTTGCAGCCCAGGATATCGGCGATGAACTGATTGAGCTTTTCGATCTCGCCATCCTGGCGGATCTCCATGTAATTCTTCATTACGCCGGTGAACATGGCGTAGTTGCTCTCGCCGTGCGCCACATGGAAGGTCGCACCCAGGGGATAGCTCATGGCATGAACGGCGGCGCAGCCCGCATTGCCAAAGGCGATGCCCGCGTACAGAGAGGCCATCAGGAAGTCCTCCAGCAGCGGCATCCGGGCCTCGGGGCCGTCCGCAGCGATCTTCTTGTAGCCGTGCAGGATCATATCAATGGCCTTGTAGCCAAACATCCGGGTCATCTCGTTGCCCTTGGGGGAAAGACTGGATTCCACGGCATGGATCAGGGCATCGATGGAGCTGGTAGCGAAGAAGCGGAAGGGCAGGCCGTTCAGCAGTTCGGGTACCAGCACGGCGCTGTCGGCATACATCTCATCCACCGCCAGGCCCTTTTTGGTGCCGCGGCTGTTCAGCGCCAGGATGGCAATATTGGTCACTTCGCTGCCAGTGCCGCAGGTGGTGGGCACCAGTACCAGCTCCTTATCCTTCACGATCTCGGTCTTGCCATCGTAGAGATCCAGGATGGGGGAAACAGTTTTCAGTGCAAAAAGCTTGGAAATATCAATGACGGTACCGCCGCCGATGGCGATAACACGCTTATGGTCGCCTTTAATGTCCTTATACATGGCCTCTGCCATGTCATCGGAGGGCTCGCCAGCGCCGTATTTCTCCTGATACAGCACATCGCAGCCGAGGTTCAGCTTGCCAAAGAAGGGCTGGTAGATATATTCGTTGGTGATCACCAGGTCACCCGCGCCGATTTTGAATTCCGCAGCGAATTCTTCAGCGGTCTTAAACTTATAGATGGTCGGTTTAATAGAAAGCATTTTCATGGCGGTTTACCTCCCTTTTCTTTTCTCTTTGGGGCGGCGCGCTTTCGCGGAAAAGATGGAACTGACCTTGGGATCATCAGTTCCATCTTTCCCTTGCCCGCCGGGAGATGAGTGCGCGCCGCAGTGGGCTATCTCATCTCCCGCGGGTGGGGCATTTTTCCTTGCGGGGTAATTTCTTTAATGATCAGCAGCAGCCTTTTTTGTCCTCAGGCTTAAAGACCAGCTCCTCCGGAGAGGGGCCGCCGGGGGTCTTCTTGCGGTTCTTCAGGTTGATCACAGCCTCGGAGCCGTCAACAACAGCCCAGACGATGATACCGACCAGCAGAGCCCAGCCGGGGGTGAAGTAGGTCAGAGCGCCGGCGATAACGCAGGCGACACCGCGGTCATTGGCAGTGGTGCACATACGGATACCGATGTTGCCGCAGGCGAAGGCCTGAACGCCCATGGTGATGCCGAAGAAGATGGCAAACGCGGGCTTAATGAGGGTAACCAGCGGCAGGATGAGAACGGAGATTACGGTAGCTGCACGGAAGGTACATACACCATCCCAGTAGGTGTGCATGGTCTTGTAGCCTCTCTTGTAGCGCTCGGTGATGGTCAAAAGACCGGAAGCCCACAGCGGGCCGCACATGGGAACCCAGGGAGCAAAGAGGGACATGATGGCGTTACGCAGGAAGCTTACCAGGTTGGAACGGCTGGCATCGAAGATAACCTTCTCATCAGGACGGTAAGAGGTTGCCTCGGCAACAACTTCCTTCGCCAGTACAAAGTCGGAGAAGGCGATGATGTAGGTCGCCAGCGCGGAGGGGATCGCCGCCAGGAAGAAGCTCCAGGCCGGGAAGCCCAGACCAAAGATGGTGAAGTGCTCCAGAACATAGCCGAAGCTCAGGGGGGTAAAGCCCCACTGGATCTGAGGCAGCGGGATCTCGTGCAGCAGCACGGGAGCCAGAATGATGGCGAACAGCTGGGCAGGTACTACGCCCTGGTTACGCACTACATTCCAGAAGCGGCTCTTGGTCGCCTTGCGGGCAAAGGTGGGGTTAAACAGGAAGAAGTAGGACATCAGTACAGCGATGGCAACGGTCCAGGGGGCCTTGGGCATACGGGCGGAGAATACATTTACCGCGGCCGTTACGCCGGCGCCCAATACAATACCGGCCTTGATGCCCATGGGTACGGCATCTACCAGCTTACGGCCGATACCCGTAGCACCCATGATGAGGAAGCTGAGAGCAACCAGCATCTGCAGGGCTATCATCGCGTAAATACGGTCTACTTGTCCGGTGGCGTAGTTGGGCAGGTCCCACTGCTGCAGGAATTTCAGGGTCAAAGGCAGCGCGGGGGTGATCCAGCCGGGAACTACGGGGTCGCCCAGCAGAGAGGGCAGGTAGTAGCAGATCGCGTTCAGAACACCGAAGGTCAGGGCCATCAGGAATACGCCGTTCTCATCAAAGCCGAGGGCAGCGATATTCGCGGGGTCATCCAGACCAAAGGTGGTCATGGTGGTGGTAACACCAGCGCCCAGACAGGC
>ENA-OUOW01002243-OUOW01002243.1-human-gut-metagenome-genome-assembly--contig:-NODE-2243-length-11196-cov-6.599318_pt1 | contig 11196 bp, 10 predicted proteins | sample MGYA00237938_ERZ548769 | MGnify/ENA primary metagenome ERZ548769 (study PRJEB26490, sample SAMN05356870) | human gut metagenome | biome: terrestrial biome; feature: human-associated habitat; material... | reverse complement strand
CATCAGTATTACTCGTCGGCAATGGATTTGGCGCATTTTTAATTGGAAATAGTATAACTTCATGAAGGGAGGTGCTGGAGATGCTTGACGCAGAAGAAGCATATCAGCAGTACCGAGACATGGTGTACGGCTACCTGATCCGCCTGTGCCGCGATCGTGACCTTGCGGAGGAGCTCACGCAGGAAACGTTCTATCAGGCGATGAAAAATTGGAAGCGGTACGAAGGAAAAAGTTCGGTCGGCACATGGCTCTGCGCGATTGCACGGAATCAGTTTCTGCGCATCATGCGCAGGCAGTCGCCGCTGCCGCTCGACAACGTGCCGGAGGCGTCCGTCCCGGATTTCACGGAGATGGTCGCGGAACACAGTCTCGCCCTGAGTGCGCATCAAGCTCTCCACCGTCTGCCGGAACCGTATCGCGAGGTGTTCACCCTGAAAACCTTCTGCGAATTGTCCAGTAAGGAGATTGCGGCGCTGTTCGGGAAATCCGAAAGCTGGGCGCGCGTAACGGTGTACCGGGCGAAGCAAATGCTGCTGGACGCAATGAAAGGAGACGAAACGCATGAAGAAAGACTGTGAGGTCGTCCGCGACCTGATGCCGCTGGTGCTGGATGATGTCGCCAGCGACGGGAGCAAGCACATGGTGTCGGCGCATGTGCAGACGTGCGCGGAATGTGCCGCATACATGAATCAGCTCAAAGCTGACCTGCCCGCCGGAAAGAAAAGCGAGTTGGATTCGCGCGCCGCGTTCGACGCCGCCGCCCAGACGCTGCGGAAGCAGAAGCGCCGCCGCACCCTCCGCAATATCCTGCTGGGTGCGCTGATTGTGTGCATCCTTGGGCTGGCAAATCTATACTGCTTCGATTGGCTGATGAACGAAACGCGCCCGATTCCGACGAGCGAATACGGGATTCAGCTGTCCAAGCTGGCGGACGGCAGACTTGTCGCTTCGTTCGACTATCACGAAAGCATGACCCCACTCTACGTCAAGCGGCAGCAGGTGACGGAGACGGCAGCTGACGGAAGCCGCGCCGAAATCCTCTATCTCTATGCCGAAAAGCATATCGTGCCGCATACGGCAAGCACGCCTATGCAAAACGCCGGCTTCACGCTCGATTCCGGCTGGCAGACGACGACGGCGGAGATTCGGCAGGGAACGCCGGAAGAGTATCAGGTGCTGTGGCGGCAGGAGGATGAGGATGCCGCGATTCCGGCAGCGTCGCCAGAGATGGAAGCATATTACGCATGGGATGCGGTGCTGACACAGCTTTGGGCGCAGCACTCGGAAAGCGCGGATGGAAAAGCGGGCTTCCCCGGCGTTAATGGAGAACGCTACTCCTTGGCCATCCACCACGCGGACGCGCTGGCGGCGTGCGTCCCGGAGTGGCAGCCGCGGGTCACGCCGCAGTATCTGCTGCTGGATGATGAGACGATTCAGTGGATTTTGGCGGGTGTAACGGAGGAGGTTGAGATAGATGACCCGTGAGCAGTTTTTCTCCCAATACACCGGGGAATGGTCGCCATCCGACGGGCATTGGTTTGGCTTGGATTTTGGCTGGCGAGGGCAGGAATATCGTTTTCAGACGGATTCGATGTATCACCCGACAAATACAGTATTGCCTGATGGGCGTGAAGCGCGATTCGGCGTATGCGCTGATTGGCGAATATGCCACGCCGCAGGAAGCGCTGGCGCAGTGCCGCATTTAGGGAATGCCTTTGGGCGACATTCTCGAAGATGAATCGACAGAATTGCTTGGGCAGGACTAAAGTGGAAAATGATAGCAGCTTTCCTGAAAGGGGAAGCTGTTTTTTACAGCAGATAAATGCCTATTATACTATTTCCAGATAAGAATGCGCCAAGATGCGCCGCGAATTTTTCATTCTGGCTAACGTGAATGAAACGCAGCGTAGCAGCGCTACGCTAAGTGGAATGAGCGGACGCCAGAAGGGAAAAGGCGCAAGCAGATGGCGCAGGTGAATCTGGAAATAGTATTAAATGGAAAAGATGAATCTCTTTCGCGCATTGCAAAACCCGCGCATCTGTGCTATCATGTCGATACAGGCTGAAAATCAGCCAGCAAGGAGGAAAAGTGCAATGTATACGCATCAGGGTGACAAGGTCGTGGGGTTGACCGTAGCTTATATCGGCGGCGGCTCGCGCGGATGGGCATGGGGTTTCATGCGCGATATTATTTCCGACGGGCAAATCAGCGGCACGGTACGGCTGTACGACATTGACCGCGAGGCGGCGGAGCGCAATCAGAAAATCGGCACGATGCTGGCGGCGCATCCCGACGCGGCATCCAAGTGGGCGTTTGAAGTCAGCAGTTCCTTGCAGGAGGCGCTCACGGGCGCGGATTTCGTCGTCATCAGCATTCTGCCGGGAACGTTTGCGCACATGCGCGGCGATGTGCACCTGCCGGAGCGGGTCGGCGTATATCAGTCCGTGGGTGACACGGTGGGCGCGGGCGGCTTCATGCGGGCAATGCGCACGATTCCGATGTTCGTTGAGATTGCCGAAGCGATTCGCGACTTCGCGCCGAACGCATTTGTCATCAACTATACGAACCCTATGACGCTTTGCGTGCGGACGCTGTACGAGGTATTCCCGCAGGTAAAGGCGTTCGGCTGCTGCCACGAGGTGTTCGGCACGCAGAAGGTGCTATGCGCGATGCTGGATGAGCAGGAGCACATTCCCGGCGTGAAGCGGCAGGACTTGTACACCACTGTCACCGGCATTAACCACTTCACTTGGATTACCTCTGCCAGCTATCAGGGCATGGATTTGATGCCGCTGTACGCCCGCTTTGTGGAGGAGCATCCCGAAGGCATTCAGCTGGGGTCGGACAACTGGATGAACAGCCATTTCGCGTGCGCGCACAAGGTCAAGTTCGACCTGTTCCAGCGCTATGGGGCGATTGCTGCGGCGGGCGACCGCCATCTGGTGGAGTTCCTGCCGCAGTGGTATCTGCACAGTCCGGAGACGGCGCACCAGTGGAAATTCGATCTGACGCCCGTGTCTTGGCGCGAGGACGACCTGAAGAAGCGGATGCAGCGCTCGGACGACCTGCTCAGCGGGAAAGAGCCGCTTGACCTTACGCCGTCGGGCGAAGAAGGGCATTTGCTGCTCAAGGCGCTGCTGGGGCTGGGGAACATGGTCAGCAACGTGAACGTGCCGAATCAGGGGCAGATTCCGAACCTGCCGATTGGCGCGGTGGTGGAGACAAACGCGCTGTTCTCGCGCGGGCGCATCGACCCGATCTGCGCGGGCGACATGCCGTCGAACATCCTGCCGCTGGTGGCGCGCCACGTCTACAATCAGGAAAACACCTTGCAGGCGGCGCTGCACTGCGACCGCAAGCTGGGTTTCTCCACGTTCATGAACGACCCGCAATTGGGCGGCGTGACGCTGGAGGACGGGCAGAAGCTCTTCGACGACATGCTGCTGCATCAGCGGGATGTGCTGCCGAAGGGATGGTTTGAATAAGGATATGAAACTCAGGCGAATACTGGCGCGGTGTCCTTCGACATCCCGGAGGGAACGCAGTATCTGTACTTCGTCGTGCTGGGTGCGCCGGAAAGCTATCAGGTGCACGTTTGGGACAACGACGAATCGACGGATGCGCAGATGCCGTTTGAGATTCGAGTGGAATGGGGAAAGTGAAAATAGTATAGCATACGAGAACCCGCTGCCCATCCCTGCATTGGGGGTGAACAGCGGGTCTTTTTACGTTATATCCCTTACAGCACCGTCAAATCTTCCTTCTCGCAGGCGGCAATCGCGCCGTCATGTCCGACGACGCACACGCCGCCGTCCTTTGCCATCTGATCAAGCACGCCGCACCACTTGAGCAGCGCGTCCTTGGTGGTGGAGAGCATTTCCGCGCGCTCACGGCAGAGATCCTCCGGCGTGATGCCGCACAGCAGATTTTCGTCGCTGACAAGAATCTGATTCTCCGAACCCAGCGGCGGTTCGCTCTCGCCGACGGTGGAAATGATGTACTTGTCAATCCGTTCGTCGCCCGCCACGAAGTCACGCAGACCCTTCGACATGCTGCGGTTGATGCCCAGCGTACGCGCCGGGGAGGGGTCGCGGTAGGAGTAAGTGACCATGCGCCCCGTCTCGCTGGTGTTCAGCCCTGCGCCGTATGCGCCGCCCTGCACGCGGACTTCGTTCCACAGGTAGCTTAGGGACAAGATGTTGCTCATCACGCGCGCAATACCGCTGTACACCTTGCCCGCACGGCGGTAATCATAGCCCAGCGACGCAAAGCTGATCTGCGACGGGATGCGGTAGGCGCACTTGGCAGGCAGGTCGCTGACATACGGCGCGGCATCCGGGATGGGCGTGCCGACCGGGTAGGCGGAGAGAATCGCGGCGGGGTCAAGCGCCTTATTCGTGGACAGGCTGAACGTGACGCGGGACTGCACCGCGCTGTCCTTGCTGAACCGCTCGCAGAGGGCAAGGAAATCCGCGTACTGCGCGTCGAAATTCTCCGCCAGCGCCTTCTGCACCATGCAGGCACTCAGACCGTTCAAGGCTTCCCGCGCTGCCGAGGCCGCGCTCATCGTCGCCGATGCGGCGTACATTGCCATCCTGTGGCCGTCGCTGATGACCTTTTGCTTCGCCATCTCGCTCAACTGGAGAATCAGCGTCTGCACACGCGCCCTGTCGTCAAAGCACGTTTCGGTCAGAATTTCCCGCACGAGCGCGGCTGCCTTGTCCACGTTCGCATCCAGCACGGAGCAGCTCACGTCCAGCACGGGCGTCGCCATTTCCGCACAGCGGGACATGACGCGCAGCTGGAACGTCAGCTTGCCGATATCGCGCTTGATGGCTTGGAAGAGGGATAGCGAATCGTGGCGCTTCGTCGGCAGCTTGCCCAGCAGTTCGGGCAGTATCGACAGGCGTTTGAGTTCATCCAGGGTGAAATCGGTCAGGGAGATATACCAGTGCATGATGGTGATGCCGTTCATGGGCCAATCATGCGTGATGACCTTCGCCGCGCCGCACTGCGCTTCCGCCGCGGGAATCAGCAGCGGGTCTGCGCTGATTTCGCTCAAGGACAGCACGGGCAGCGTTGCCAGCTGCTCGGCGTTGTCGGGGGTCTGCTGCCACGCGGTCAGCTTCTCGTTCTGCACACGCAGCGCTTCCTTGTCCGCGTCCGTCCACGATGCCTGAATCGCCTGCAGGCGCTCCGTTTCCTCCGCGCGGAGTTCGTCGCCCTGCGTGTGGGACGGCACGGTGCGGATGATGCTCATCGTGCTTTCGTCCAGCAGCAAATCAGCCATCAGGCGGTCAAATTCGTCGCCCGCCGCCATTTCCCGCAGCTTCTGATAACGCTCTTCGGACAGGAGCGGCTGCATCGGGTCGCCGCCGTAAAGCCACGCGTCAAGCGCATGGATGCAGCGGAGCAGCCCCGACGGTTCGCCCGGCTGACGGGCGGAAAACTCGCTGCTGTTGATGGAGGCGGTCAGCGCGTCCTTGTCCAGCCCGGTTTTAACCAGCTGCTGCACGGTGTCGCGGATCATCTGGCGCAGTTCCTGCTCACTGCCATCGGCAATGTTGCGCAGGGTCAGCATCATGTACGGCTGCGCCATCGCGTTGTCCAGAGACATGCCTACATCCTGACACTTGCCCGTCGCCAGTAGCGCCTTCTTCAGCGGCGCGTCGTTGCTGCCCGTCAGCACATCAAAGAGGATTTCCGTCGCCGTGACGCGCACCGTATCCGACCACGGCGCGACAATCTTCGCCAGCGTCAGCATGGTCTTGTCGGCAGTATCCTCCTCGGCGCCGATTTCATACGCCTGTTCCGCTTCAGCGGCGAAGGGCTTCTGCATGGGGATTTCGTGCTTCTCGTCCAGCCGGTCGAAGCGGCTCAGGTACTCCTCCGCCAGCGTTAGCACCTTGTCCAGCGGAATCGCGCCATCAAGGAAAATGCGCGCGTTCGACGGATGATAATAGCGGCGGTACATGCGCAGGAACTGCTCATAGGTCAAGTCGGGAATATGCTTCGGGTCGCCGCCGGAATTCCAGCCGTAGCAGTTGTCCGGGAAGAGGACATCCAGCGTCTTCTGGTAAATCTGCTCGTCCACATCGCTCATGGCGCCCTTCATCTCGTTGAACACAACGCCCTTGTACAGCGGCGCGCCGTTTTCGTCCAGCTCAATGTGCCAGCCTTCCTGATAGAAGATGTTCGGGTCTTGCAGGATGCGCGGCGCGAACACCGCGTCCAGATACACTTCCGCCAAGTTCAGGAAGTCCTGCTCGTTGCGGCTGGAGACGGGGTAAATCGTCTTGTCGGGGAAAGTCATCGCGTTCAGGAACGTCGCCATGCTGCTCTTCATCAGCTCGACGAACGGTTCACGGACGGGATACTTGGCGCTGCCGCAGAGGACAGAATGTTCCAGAATGTGGAATACACCGGTCGAATCCTCTGGCAGGGTCTTAAACGCGACGCAGAACGTCTTGTTCACCTCGCCGTTATCCACCCAAACCAGCTGTGCGCCGGTCTTTTTGTGGTGCATTTCCACCAGCTGACCGCCCAGCTCCTTGCTTTCGCGCACGCGGTCAACGCAAAAGCCGTGACGCGCCGCAGTTTCGTTCAAATTCATCATGGGGAACTCCTTTCCCTGTGACCCGATCAGATAGGCGGGTCATTCATCTCCTTTATCATAGCACAACGGGCAGTTGTGTGCAAGCGAGAATTGGCTGATTTTTGTCAAACGGTTATCGAATGCGCAGAAGTTCCGAAACATCCTTGCGCTTGGGGGCGGCAGGTGATTCCGCAGGCACGCCAATCGGGATCAGCGCCGACACGCTCTCCGTTTCCGGCAGATTCAGCACTTCCTTGACCTTCGCTTCATCATAGATGCCGAGGATGACCGTGCCAAGCCCCGCTTCATGCGCGGCGACGCAGAAAGCTTCCGCCGCCAGACCCGCATCGAAGGACTGCCAGTGCGTCCCTTTGCTGGTGCTAAACGAACCGTCGCGTTCGTAGCCGCTGCGGTCGTTCACGGTCGTAAGGACAACCAGCGCGGGCGCACCGTGCAGGGTATCGATGTTCTTTTGAAAGCCCATCGTGCATTCGTCCGCTACGCGGTCAATTCCCTCGCGCTTGGTCAGCAGGGTGTAGCGGGTGGTCTGGGAATTCTTCCAGCTGGGCGCATACGCGGCGACGGCGACGATAGCGCGGATGGTGTCGGGCGATACGGGCGTTGGCTGGAACTTGCGAATGGAACGGCGGGCGGTAAGAGCGTTGCTCATGAGGGGTGTCCTCCTTATCAGCACATAAATGGATTTTGTGGATTTCGAGACGTGATTCATCGGGTTTTGTGATGCTTCCATGCTGATTATACGATTTCCAGATAAGAATGCGCCAAGATGCGCCGCGAATTTTTCATTCTGGCTAACGTGAATGAAACGCAGCGTAGCAGCGCTGCGCTAAGTAGAATGAGCGGATGCCAGAAGGGAAAAGGCGCAAGCAGATGGCGCAGATGAATCTGGAAATAGTATTATACCACATCCGCCGCGCGCTGCATAGGATGGCGACAGGAAAAGAACAGCGGAACACATCCACCTATCAAAAACGCGCCTCCCGAAGTTTCCGGGAAGCGCGCTTTTGTCTGACAAGTTTTGAGAAAAATCAGTGGCAGCCCTTGCATTTGCCGCAGTCGCCGCCGCAGCTGCAAGCAGAATTGCCGCTTTTCTTGTCCTTGATCATCTTCCAAATGACTGCGCCAACAATCACCAGAAGTACACCGCCAACAATCCATGTTGCCATGATTCGTTCCTTTCTGCGCCTGTGCGGATGGAGGAAAACCGCTTTTGCGCGATAGAACATATGCCGGAGGGGAAGCGCGGATGATGCAGAACCCGCGCCAGCCCTCCGGCGTTCACAAGAGGGGTCTCAGAAAGCACCGGATGCAGCGGCGCTTTCCTCGGTTAAGCCCGATGGAAAATCAGGCAGAAACCTTCTGGGTGAGGTGGTTGTCGTTGTAAGGATTCTTACGAACGACCAGATACACCAGACCAGCCAGCAGCAGGATGGCAATCGCCGTCGCAACGGTGAAGCCAGCGCCGCTGAAGAGCAGGCCAAGCTGATAGACAATCAGGGCGACGACGTAAGCGAACGCGCACTGATAGCCAACCGCAGCCAGCGTCCACTTGGCATTGTTGAACTCACGCTTCATCGCGCCGATGGCCGCGAAGCAGGGAGCGCACAGGAGGTTGAAAATCATGAAGGCATACGCCGCCAGACGGCCGTGACCGTTGGAGGACTCGTTGAACGCCGTCGCAATCGGGCTGAGGGCTTCCGCCTTCTCTTCCTCGGTCATGTCCTCGTCGTCAACAACGTCCGCCGCGTCATCCGCGCCATACAGCACGCCCAGAACGCCAACGACTTCTTCCTTCGCAACCAGACCCATGACCGTAGCGACCGTGGACGGCATATTGCCGAAGCCCAGCGGCTTGAACACCACGCTGACCGGGTTGCCAATCTTGCCAAGGATGGAGTTGTCCATATCCGCCACAGCGCCCCAGGAGCCAGCCGCGCGATCCATTTCAGGTGCGAGTTCCGGCGCTTCCTCGTCTTCTTCCAGCGTTCCAGCTTCCACCTTTGCGTTGTAATCAGCCAGTTCCGTCTGGTAGGTCTGCTGCGCTTCCAGCTGCACGTCCGCCGTGGGTGCCCAGCCGTAGGTCTTCGCAAACCAAATCACGATAGAGGACAGGAGGATGACCGTGCCAGCGCGCTTGATGAAGCTCCAGCCGCGCTCCCACACGCTGTGGAACACGTTGCGGCCAGACGGGAAGTGATACGCCGGCAGCTCCATGACGAAGGGAGCCGGGTCACCAGCGAACATCTTCGTCTTCTTCAGCATGATGCCGGAGATAACAATCGCCGCCACGCCGATGAAGTATGCGGACGTCGCGACCCACGCGCTGCCGCCGAACACAGCCGCGGCAATCAGGCCGATAATCGGCATCTTCGCGCCGCAGGGGATGAAGGTCGTGGTCATGATGGTCATCTTGCGGTCACGGTCGCTCTCGATGGTACGAGAAGCCATGATACCGGGAACGCCGCAGCCAGAACCAATCAGCATCGGGATGAAGCTCTTGCCGGACAGACCGAACTTGCGGAAGATACGGTCCATGATGAAGGCGATACGAGCCATGTAGCCGACGTCTTCAAGGATAGCCAGCAGGAGGAACAGCACCAGCATCTGCGGCACGAAGCCCAGCACCGCGCCGCAGCCGCCGACGATACCATCCACAATCAGACCGCTCAGCCAGCCTGCGCAGCCAACGCCATCCAGCCACGTCTGAAGGTTGCCCTGCACGATTTCCGCAACGAACACATCATTCGTCCAGTCCGTCAGCAGGGAACCAATCGTCGTCACGGAAATGTAATACACAAGGAACATGATGAGCGCGAAAATCGGCAGCGCCAGCACGCGGTTGGTCACCACGCGGTCAATCTTGTCCGAAACGCTCAGGCTGCCCTTCGCCTTGCCCTTCTTCACCGCGTTCTGCATCAAGGTGTTGATGTAGGCATAACGCTGGTTGGTGATGATGGACTCGGCGTCGTCATCCATTTCCTTTTCGCAGGAGGAGACGGCTTCTTCGATGCCCTTCTTGACATCTTCGGACAGCTTCAATTCCGCAACGACCTTCTCGTCGCGCTCGAACAGTTTCACGGCGTACCAGCGCAGGAAGCGGGGTTCAACCTTGCCGCCGATGAGGTCTTCGATGTGCGCCAGCGCGTGTTCCACCGAGCCGGTGAATACGTGCGGATGCTCGCCCATCGTGCGGTTCTTCGCCGCCGCAGCAGCCTTTTCAGCCGCCTTCACGCTGCCTTCGCCCTTCAGCGCGGAAGTCTCGACGATTTCCACACCCAGCGCCGCGCTCAGCTTCTTCATGTCGATCTTGTCGCCGTTCTTGCGGGACACGTCGATCATGTTCATCGCGATGACCATCGGCGTGCCGAGTTCGAGCAGCTGCGTGGTCAGGTAGAGGTTGCGTTCAATGGAGGTGGAGTCCACAATGTTCAGGATGGCATCAGGCTTGTCGTTCACCAGGTAGTTGCGGGCGACGACTTCCTCCAGCGTGTAGGGGGACAGGGAGTAAATGCCGGGCAAGTCCTGAATGACCACATCGTCATTGCCCTTGAGCTTGCCTTCCTTCTTTTCAACCGTAACACCCGGCCAGTTGCCGACGAACTGACGAGAACCCGTCAGCGCGTTGAACATGGTCGTTTTGCCGCAGTTCGGGTTGCCTGCGAGCGCAATCGTAATCGCCATTTTCGGCGCCTCCTTATGCGAATTTGTCTTAACTAACCCCACCAGAGGCTCCGCCTCTGGACTCCGCAAGGGACTCTGTCCCTTGACCCTTTTTCGCGATTGCGTTGAGCGCGCTTCCATACTGTCTGTATGCGCGTGGAAGGCTTGGAACAACGCGAAATCAGGTTTTATCGTAAGGGAAACAGAATTACTGAACCTCGATCATTTCCGCATCCGCCTTACGCACGCTCAGCTCATAGCCGCGCACGGTCAGCTCCATCGGATCGCCCAGCGGCGCAACCTTGCGCACATGGACTTCCGTCCCGCGGGTCAGTCCCATGTCCATGATGCGGCGCTTGACGGCACCTTCACCATGCAGGCGGACAACCACCGCGTTTTCCCCGACCTTGACATCCTTCAGGGTTTTCATGCCTTCTGCCTCCTTCTCCTCAGTTCACCAGCACACGCATAGCCATGGATTGGCTCAACGCAACACGGCTATCCTTGACAGCGCAAATCAGATTGCCGCCCATTTTGCTGACAACAGTCACTCTTTCGCCCATCACGAAGCCCAGCTCCGCCAGATGCTGCCGCACCTCATCCTGTCCGGTGATTTTGCCAATCACGCCAGACTCGCCAATTTCCACCATGCCCAACGGCATCATGTTCCATGACCTCCTTGTGTCAGTCCTTTCGCGGATAGTTTATTCCAACTAATCCGGCGATTCGCAAGCGTTAGTTTAGCATAACTAATAGGCTATGTCAAGCGTTTTTCGCGTGTTTTTTTGTTTTTTGTCCACCTTTTTTCTGGTCTTTGCATCGTTTGCCCAATTCGGGGGAATGCTGACCAGCAAAAACAAAAGCCCAGAAACATGGGGTAGTGCACGCCGAAGGGGTCAAGGGGGCGACCGGAAAGCCC
>ENA-OUOW01002242-OUOW01002242.1-human-gut-metagenome-genome-assembly--contig:-NODE-2242-length-11198-cov-3.896796_pt1 | contig 11198 bp, 10 predicted proteins | sample MGYA00237938_ERZ548769 | MGnify/ENA primary metagenome ERZ548769 (study PRJEB26490, sample SAMN05356870) | human gut metagenome | biome: terrestrial biome; feature: human-associated habitat; material... | reverse complement strand
GTTTACATATACATAGTCATTTCCGATACCCTGCATTTTCGTAAATTTCATAGAATTTCCTCACTTTCTGCTGCCACTTAGATTTGTCTGTTTGAACGGTTCCGTAGCTGTTGGTTCGTAACTGCGAAGATAGCGAACCGTTATATCTGTTTTATTTACAGTTGCCTCATTCATATTAGAATTATGCTCATTATAGCGTATTCCCACCTTTTTGGGAAGTCCGCGTTGACAAACCGGGAGGCAATCCATTACAATCTTAATAGAGTTTTTATAATTTTACCATTTAATCATAGGAGGGAAACAAACCATGGAAAAACTCTTTAAACTGAAAGAGCATAACACCACGGTAAAAACAGAAGTGATGGCCGGTATTACCACATTTCTTACCATGGCGTATATACTCGCAGTTAACCCTAACATGTTAAGTGCTTCAGGAATGGACAACGGAGCCGTCTTCACAGCTACCGCACTGGCCTCTGCACTGGCAACCTTTATTATGGCGTTCTGGGCAAATTATCCGATCGCACTGTCTGCAGGTATGGGGCTGAATGCTTACTTTGCTTATACAGTATGTCTTGGACAGCTGCAGGGAATCGATGATCCCTGGAAGATCGCACTGGCTGCTGTACTGGTAGAGGGTATCATTTTCATTATTCTTTCATTTTTCAAATTGCGTGAAACAATCGTCAACGCAATCCCTGAGAACCTGAAATACGGTATTACATCCGGTATCGGTCTGTTTATCGCATTTGTTGGTCTTAAGGGTGCCGGTGTTGTCGTACCTGATGACTCCACACTGGTTGCACTCGGTAACTTCGGAAGACCGGAAGTTGCTCTGTGCCTGATCGGTATCCTGGTGATTGCTGTGATGAATCACTATAATGTAAAAGGATCTATTCTCTGGGGTATCCTGATCACCTGGGTTCTGGGAATCATTGCTCAGCTGACAGGCTGGTATGTAGTAGATCCGGATGCTGGGGCAGCCTCTCTGATTCCGTCTCTGAGTGCTTCTTCCTTCATCCCGCCGTCCATCTCATCAACTTTCTGCAAATTTGATTTCGCATGGATCGGTTCTCATGTATCTGAGTTCGTTGTTATCGTATTCTCATTCCTGTTTGTAGATATGTTCGATACCATCGGTACTGTTATCGGTGTTGCCGAAAAAGCAGATCTGCTGGATGAGGACGGTAATCTTCCTCGCGTAGGCCGTGTCCTGATGGCGGATGCTATCGGTACGGTAGCAGGTTCTATGCTTGGTACTTCCACCGTTACCAGTTTCGTAGAGTCCAGTTCCGGTGTTGCGGAAGGCGGAAAAACCGGTCTGACTGCTATGACAACCGGTATCCTGTTTTTGGTTGCACTGTTCCTGTCACCGATCTTCCTGGCTATTCCAAGCTTTGCCACAGCTCCGGCTCTGGTAATCGTTGGTTTCTTTATGGCTTCTTCCATCAAGAAAATGGAATTCGACGGTGATCTGGCAGATGCTGTCGGCGGATATCTGGCATTCCTGATGATGCCTCTTACGTATTCTATCGCAAACGGTATCATGTTCGGTGTTCTGGCATGGTTCATCATTAAAGTATGCACCGGTCAGCTGAAAAAGATTCATCCGGTTATGTATATCGTATGTGCACTGTTTATTATCCGTGTAATTACAATTATTATTTAATTCGGAAATGTTATAAACAACATAAAAAATATGCCTCGGAGGACCATATCAGAATCCTCCGGGTCATATTTTTTACGCGGGCAACGAGCCAAAATCCATGCTCACATGAAGCCTTGGCGACTCGTCGCCTGTACTTCTACGAGTTTTTGACAACTTCCGTAATAGCAGGTAACTTTCAAAAAAGACCAGCAAGGGAATCGTAAGCAATTTCCCCTGCTGGCTTTTTTAATATGTCTGAATCATTTTTCTTTCACAGTAATGTCTGTTTTATTTTTCTGCTTCCATACGAAGAACGGTGATGTGCGCCGGATTCTCGTAATCTTTCTCATATCCGTTATCGTTGTAGTACTCGTACTCAGCAACATTTTCTACAAAACCGATGCACTCCGGATGATCAAAGTCTACTTCGTCCACGGTATAAGACAGAGTCATCGCCTACTCATCCACAGTAAAATAAGGCAGTGCACCGTTTTCCTGTTCCGGTTTGTTTAACACGGCTTCTGTTTCAATCACGTTTCCATACACGTATCTGCGAATCATAGTTTTCTTACCTCCATAAATCTTTAGAGCGTGTCTGAAAAAGGCTTTTCGTGAGCTGCGAGTCCCAGTTTGTGGGAGATTTTATCCGAATGAGGGCGGCGTAGCGGGCTACGGCAACCGAATGAGGGTAAAATATACCGCAAAGTGGGGCTTGCAGATTGCGGAAATGATTTTTCAGACACGCTCTAGTATAGTAGTACCTTTCGGAAAGTGCAATGTAGAATCTTGTACACTTTTTCTTTTATTCCGAAATTTTCAAAAAGCTACATTAGATACATAAAATAAGCCAGATAAGCTATCAACATCACAATACCCGCCGGCCTGGTCAGTGCCCGTTTTCTCCAGATACAGACCCATAACAGAAGTCCGGCTCCCAGCGCTATCACCGTATCAATGCCAAATCCCGGGAGAAACTCCACCGGAACAATCAGTGCTGCCGTACCTACCACGAACAAAATATTGAAAATATTGCTTCCCACGATATTTCCGATCGCAATATCTGCTTTTCCCTTCCGTGCTGCAGACACCGAGGTGAACAGCTCCGGAAGGGATGTTCCAAGTGCCACCACCGTAAGACCGATCACACGCTCACTGATTCCCAGCACCCTTGCAATTGCCTTTGCCGCATCCACGGTAACATCACTTCCCCAGACCACCAGCAGCAGTCCCAGTATCGTTGCAAGGAGCAATTTCCACATCGGTTTTGCTTCCTCCTCGACCACTTCTTCTTTGTTCTTTTTTGCACAATAAAACAGATATCCCAGATAAAGTAAGAATGCCACCCAGAGGATAACACCTTCGCTGAGTGTAATCTGATTTCCGCTTTTTCCCAGTACCAGTAACAGAACTGTAATTATCATCATATAAGGAATCTCGATCCATATCGTAGATTTCTGTACCGCCACCGTTGTGATCACCGCAGTAATACCAAGAATGATCAGAATATTCAAAATATTGCTCCCCACAATGTTTCCGATCGTAATTCCCGCGTTCCCTTTTAACGCCGAGTTGATACTCACTGCCGCCTCCGGCATACTTGTTCCCATGGCCACAATAGTCAGTCCGACTACCAGCTGGGGAATTCCGAATCGCTCTGCAATTCCCGACGCTCCATCCACAAACCAGTCAGCACCTTTTACCAGCATCAAAAAGCCCAACACCAGTAACAACACCTGTAAAATCATTTCCATTCTCTTTTCCTCCTGCTTTCCGTGTGCCCTGGAAATGTCCGGTTCTTTGTCGGCGCTTCTTTTATATAGAAAAAGAACGAGACTTCCACCGCACACAAATAATGCGATAAAAGTCTCGTTCTTCTTTCAGTGGATTCCCCGGTCTTTCGACGTGATGACGAGGCATCCAACACCTGACTGGTGTGAACTACTCCCTGTTATCTTCTATTAGAATATCAAAGGACAGCTTCACATGTCAATCAGAAAATTTCAATATTTTATATTATTTGATTGCTTCGAAACCATGCTCCAGATCAGCGATGATATCGTCGATGTTTTCTGTACCGATGGACAGACGTACAGTGCTTGATGTGATACCGCCTTCTCGCAGTTCCTCTTCATTCATCTGAGAATGAGTGGTGGATGCCGGATGGATAACCAGAGATTTTACGTCTGCTACGTTAGCCAGCAATGAGAACAGTTCCAGAGATTCTGTGAATTTCTGTGCTTTCTCCTGTCCGCCCTTTACTTCGAAAGTAAAGATGGAAGCTGCACCGTTCGGGAAATATTTGTTATACAGATCCAGCTGATGGCCTTCTGCCAGAGATGGATGGTTTACTTTTTCTACCTGTGGATGGTTCTTCAGGAATTCTACAACCTTCAGAGCATTTTCCACATGACGTTCTACACGAAGAGACAGTGTCTCCAGTCCCTGCAGAAGCAGGAAAGAGTTAAATGGAGAAATGGTAGCTCCCTGATCTCTCATCAGAGTAGTACGGATCTTCATTACATAAGCGATGTTTCCGCATGCTTCGCTGAATACAACACCATGGTAAGATGGGTTTGGTTTTGTGATTCCCGGGAACTTGTCGTTCTGAGTCCAGTCGAATTTGCCGCCATCAACGATCACACCACCCATTACGCTTCCGTGTCCACCCATGAACTTGGTTGCGGAATGTACGACGATATCTGCGCCATGCTCCAGTGGACGAAGCAGGAACGGTGTAGCAAATGTGCTATCTACGATCAGCGGAATACCGTTTTCATGAGCTACTGCAGATACCGCTTCCAGATCCAGTACATCGGAGTTTGGATTGCCCAGTGTCTCACCATACAGAAGTTTGGTGTTTGGCTGAATGGCTTTACGGAAGTTCTCCGGATCAGAAGGATCTACAAATGTTACGGAGATTCCCTGCTCTTTTAAAGTATTTGCAAACAGGTTGTATGTTCCACCATAAACGTGTGCAGAAGATACGATATGATCACCTGCTGTCGCAATGTTCTGTACAGCGTATGTGATAGCTGCGGAACCGGTTGCTGTAGCCAGAGCTGCTGCGCCGCCTTCCAGTGCTGCTACTCTCTCTTCGAAAACAGAGCTTGTCGGGTTCATCAGACGGGAATAGATGTTACCGCCTTCTGTCAGTCCGAAACGTCCTGCTGCCTGCGCGGAATCTTTGAATACATAAGATGTTGTTGCATAGATCGGCACTGCTCTCGCATCGGTAGCCGGGTCCGGATGTTCCTGTCCTGCATGTACCTGTAAAGTTTCAAATTTATAATTCTTGCTCATAGTCTTTTCTCCTCTTATTCTTTCTGTAATATCGAATCCCTCTTGGGTCATTAGTTTCACTTTTTACTTTTTCTTCCGCTCTTCGGACTGCTGTTCGCCGGATCCGCTGCGGAATCTCTGACGGTCACACTTTTGTGCTTCACATTCGTCCAAATCTGTAATTGTGGCGGACTAATAAGGGTAATCTCTCTTTCATTTCCCTATTCCCTACCTCTCTAGTATGTTTATGAGCATATATTACCACCATATCCCCACCACGTCAATAGGTTTTTACATTTTTTTCCTCATTTTCTTTTTCTCCCTATTCCTTGACAAGTACTTCGTCCTTTCGATATAATGAAATAGAGAACTCAAACGAACACATGGCTTTCGCATGAAAACGCCCCGCGGGATACCCCTGCGTGAGTACAGACTCGTATTCTTTCCATGGATACGGGCTTTTTTTATGCGTTCAGTCTTACGAAAACAGAGGTGACAATTATGATGTATGATGTAATTATTGTCGGAGCCGGTCCTGGAGGAATCTTTTCTGCCTATGAACTGGTTCAGAAAAAACCGGGGTTGAAAATTGCTGTATTTGAGGCGGGTAATCCGTTAAGCAAACGCCACTGCCCCATCGACGGCGAAAAAGTAAAAACCTGTATCGGCTGCAAAACCTGCGCGATCATGAGCGGTTTCGGCGGTGCCGGTGCATTTTCCGATGGAAAATACAATATCACCAACGACTTCGGCGGAACTCTTTACGAGCATATCGGAAAAAAGACTGCCCTGGATCTGATGAAATACGTGGATGAGATCAATGTTTCCCACGGTGGCGAGAATACCCGTATGTTCTCCACAGCCGGAACCAAATTCAAAAAGCTGTGCATCCAGAACAAGCTGAAGCTGCTGGATGCTTCCGTCCGTCATCTGGGAACGGATATCAACTATGTCGTTCTGGAAAATCTGTACAACGAACTGAAAGAGCAGGTGGATTTCTTCTTCCTGACTCCGGTAACTTCTGTCGAATATAACGATTCCATGTACACCCTGCACTACGGCAAGAATGAGACTGCCACCTGCAAACAGTGTATCATCTCCGTCGGACGAAGCGGCAGCAAATGGATGGAAACTGTCTGTAAAGATCTGCAGATTCCTACGAAGTCCAACCGTGTCGACCTGGGCGTCCGTGTGGAACTTCCGGCTGTTGTCTTCTCCCATCTGACCGATGAACTGTATGAGAGCAAGATCGTATACCGTACCGAGAAGTTCGAGGATAATGTCCGTACCTTCTGTATGAACCCGAACGGCATCGTGGTAAATGAAAATACAAACGGTATCATAACCGCAAACGGCCACAGCTACGAAGATCCGGCAAAATACACGGAAAATACCAACTTTGCCCTGCTGGTATCCAAACACTTCTCCGAGCCATTCAAGGACAGTAACGGATACGGCGAGAGTATCGCCCGTCTCTCCAACATGCTGGGCGGCGGTGTGATCGTACAGCGTTTCGGTGATCTGGTTCGCGGCCGACGCAGTACGGTCAGCCGTATCGAAGAAGGTCTGGTTCGCCCGACTCTGTCCGCTACTCCCGGAGATCTGAGTCTGGTTCTGCCAAAACGTATCCTGGATGGTATCATCGAGATGATCTATGCCCTGGATAAGATCGCACCGGGCACGGCAAATGACGATACTCTGCTGTACGGTGTCGAAGTGAAATTCTATAATATGGAAGTGGATATCGATGAGCATCTGGAAAGCCCCTACAAAGGTCTTTATATCATCGGCGACGGAAGCGGCGTTACCCACTCCCTGTCCCATGCATCTGCCAGCGGCGTGTATGTGGCAAGAAGAATCGCGGAAACTTTATAAACTGTTGTTTATTCGCATGTAACTGTTCAGTACCTTCACAGTTACGAGCCAAAATGCATTTAAACGATAAAAACACGCTTTGCGAGTTTTTATCGTTATCGCGGCACTCCTCAAGGTTCCGTGCAAGCACGGACTTTGACTCGTTGCTCGCGTAAATCACCTTCGGTGATGGCATTTTGGCTTGTATGTCTCGGGATTTTGGCATATCCATGCCAAAACACCTCGCGGTACAGTGGCTACTGAATAGTTACGTTTTTTATTAGCGATTTTCATGAATATTTCTAAAGTTTCGGTTACAGATTTTCTATGATAGCATCTTCGAAAATCTTTAATCCTGCTTCCATCTGCTCATCAGTCATGCACAGCGGTGCCAGAAAACGGATGACATTTCCTGCGAAACCGGCATTTTCAAGAAGCAGACCTTTCTGTAATGCCGACTGGATCAGTTGCTCTACAAATTCCGGATTCGGTTCTTTGCTTTCTTTGTCTTTGACAAATTCCACACCGATCATTCCGCCAAGTCCACGGACATCCCCGATTACGGAATATTTTTCTTTCATCTTTTCAAAAGCTTCTGTGACCACTTTGCCGATATGCATCGATTTTCCACAGTAATCTTCTGCTTTCATGATTTCCATAGTTTTGATGGCTGCCGCACAGGCTAACGGGTTGCCACAGTAGGTTCCGCCGATGGTTCCTGCCGGTGCCGCATCCATAACTTCTGCTCTTGCGGTGATCGCACTGATCGGAACGCCGGCTCCCATGGATTTTGCTGTGGCGATGATATCCGGTGCTGCGTCGGCTTCCTTCCAGTACTCGGATGCGAAGTATTTTCCGGTTCTGCAATTACCACACTGTACTTCATCGGCGATCAGCATGATACCGTTATCATCACATATCTTTCTCAGTTTCTTTACAAATTCGATCGGCGCCGGGATGAATCCGCCTTCGCCCTGTAACGGCTCAAGGATAACAGCTGCCACATCACTGGCCGGTGTGGCTTCATCGAAAAGTTTCAGGAATTTTTCGATGTAATAGTCAATGGCTTCCTCTTCGGTGTATCCTTTCGGTGCACGGTACAGATATGGAAATTCCGCACGGTAGATGCCTGCCGGGAAAGGTCCCATACCAAGGGCGTAGGCTTTCTTTGCAGTCAGTGCCATGGTCAGGTTGGTTCTTCCGTGGAATGCACCGGAGAAACAGATGATATTATTTCTTCCGGTATAGGCTTTTGCAATCTTAATCGCGTTTTCATCTGCCTCGGCTCCGGAGTTTGCAAAATATGTTTTCATCTTGTCACCGCGGCATGGCATTGTCTCATCAAACATCTCTGCCAGTTTTACATATCCTTCATGTACATAGACATTGAAGATGCCGTGGAAATATTTGTCCGCCTGGGCTTTCACTGCCTCAACAACTTCCGGGTTACTGTATCCGATATTCAGGACACCGACACCACCGATCCAGTCAAGGAAACGGTTCCCATCCACGTCTTCCAACATGGCTCCCTCTCCTCTTCCCATACAGATCGGATAAGTAGTTCCGCACATAGCTTTCGGAATCGCTGCATCACGCCGTTTTAAAAGTTCCGCAGCTTTCGGTCCCGGTACACTTCCTGTTACAATCTCCGGTAATGCTTCTCTTAACATATCTGCTTCCTCCTTTATGTCTCATTCCTGTGGAATCCGTATTTTTCATACATTCACATTCAAAAAAATAAAAAAGCGCGATCACAGTTTTTTCCACTGTATCGCGCCTTTGCTTGTACCCTATATTATCACACTTCCTTGTTCTGTCTATTGTCATCGTGCACATGGTTTTTGTGCACCGTTCACATTAACTGTTATGCATAGCTCACATACCGTACGTTTCCTGCCAATCCACCATCCGGCTGCTTCCCGGTTACTCCAGCAGATTCCGCAGATTACGGATCAGATATGCCAGCTCCCACTGCGTCCGGTTTCTCGTCTCACCGATATTCTTTCCAGTAATTTCACTGATCTTTTTCAGATGGTAGGTGACAGTGTTCCGGTGAAGGAAGCATTTTGCTGCCACTTCCTGAATATTGCCGTTTTCTTCGAGGTAGATTTTCAGAATCTTCAGGTACTCACTTCCTGTCTCCTGATCGATCTGTTCCAGTTCTCCGAGTGTCTGTGATTCATACTCCCACAATTTGCTCCGATCCGGAACCGCCAGAAGAAGTTTTGTCACGCCAAGTTCACTCTCCCGGCAAAGCGTTCGTTTTTTATCCGCCGCCCACCGGCACAGATAGGAAAGATTCTGATATTTTTCCTTGAGATCTTTCACCATCGTGTCGCCTTCACTGACTGCCAGATGCATCGCCGTTCCCTCTGCAGAGTTTTCCGCGCCCTGTTTCATCGCATCCAGTACCCGATCCACGATTTCTTTCCTGTGCTCTGCCATCACGATCGTCAGATAGCGGTCATGGTGAAACACGACATATATCAGATTCTCTCTCGTCAGAATCTGCTGGCACTGTCTCGAAAACCTGTAATAAAAGCCGGTGATATCCATCTTCCCGGATGACAGCACATAGCACTGTACCATCGTGAGCCTGGTATCCCCGTGGATTCCTTCTCTTGCCAGCACCGGCTGATATACTTCTTTCTTTTCCGAAGAAAATACCGCTTTCCGAATGGCACTCTCAAGATTATCTTGCTCCTGTTCCGACCGGTAGATCAGATTACACAGTTCCCGGTTAAAATCCACCAGATGCACTTCCCACGGCAGTACAAAAACCGGAAAGTCATGTATCTCACCAAATTCCAGTACTTCTTTTGGCACATGTTTAATATACCGTCCGACATTAAACACCAGTCCGCTGGCACCTGTCGCATGTACCCGCCGGGTAAATTCCAGCAGTCCCGCATCGTCCGGTTCCTTGATACCGGTTGTCACGATCAGTTCCCGTCCTTTTAAGAAATGCACATACTCCACTTCTTCCACCACATGGACCCAGTCCACAAGGTTGGAAAGTCCTTCTCTTCCTGCGACCAGCTTCATATGATAATGATGAAGCGCCACCTCATAGATTTTTTCCAGTGTTGCCGCCATATGCTCACCTCAGATTCTTCTGTTGCTTTCTATTCTGTCACATTTTCCCCGGCATGCTCTGCCTGTGCTGCTTCTTTCTTTTTCAGTTCTTCCTTCTTCAACTCACCCATTTTATCATAATTTTCCAGGAAATAATGACGTTCTCCATACTGTTTGTAGCCAACAACCGTATCCAGATTGACATTTTCCACGCTCTTGAAAATATTGCTCTCGATAAACGGATTGGTCTTTTTCAATGTCTGGATCAGCTGTTTGATCTCCATACGTTTGGACTTGGTCTCTTCGTTGTTACAGGTGGTGCAGGTGTCAGTAAATTTACATGCACACTGGATAAAATGCAGGTCATTATAGTCTCTCCATGCCTTGATGCTGTCCTCCCGGATCAGATACATCGGGCGGATCAGCTCCATCCCGCCGAAATTGGTGCTGTGCAGCTTCGGCATCATGGTCTGTACCTGAGCCCCATACAACATACCCATCAGGATCGTCTCGATCACGTCGTCATAATGGTGACCGAGGGCAATCTTATTACAGCCAAGTTCCTGGGCATAGTGATACAGATGTCCCCTTCTCATTCTCGCGCACAGATAGCACGGGGACTGATCCACATGAAAAACAGCCTCGAAAATATCGGACTCGTAGATCGTGATCGGCACATTCAGTTTTCTTGCATTTTCTTCGATCACTTTCCGGTTCTCCGGGCTGTATCCCGGATCCATCACCAGGAATTTTACATCAAAAGAAAACTTGTTGTGCAGTTTCAGCTCCTGAAACAGTTTTGCCATCAGCATCGAATCTTTTCCACCGGAGATACAGACTGCAATGCAGTCTCCTTCTTTAACCAGTTCATACTGATTGATGGCTTTTGTAAATTTGCACCAGATGGATTTGCGGAACTTTTTACGGATGCTTTTTTCCACATCGGCACTGATGTCTTTTTCCTGATCTTCCCGCATCAGATCCATCAGCCAGGCGATATAACCGCCTTTTAAGCTGACGGCATCCAGACCCTTTTCCCTTAGTTCCGGAACCACTTCCTGACTGTATTTTCCTCTGCTGCAGCAGATCACCAGTTTTTTGCTTTTATCCACCAGCGGGTTCTCCGCAATCTCTTCCACTTTCAGCGCCACCGCTCCCGGAATCGCACCGTGGGCGATCTCGTTTTCATCACGGATGTCGATGATCTGATAGCTGTCTTTATCAAGCTGCTTTATTTCCTGTATTGTCATTTCCATTCTTTTTTCTCCCTGTCCTCTTCATGACTTTCCTTATATAAAGAAAAAGATTCCGGGAACTGAAAGTCCCGAAATCTTTTTTTCTC
>ENA-OUOW01002241-OUOW01002241.1-human-gut-metagenome-genome-assembly--contig:-NODE-2241-length-11200-cov-14.174966_pt1 | contig 11200 bp, 3 predicted proteins | sample MGYA00237938_ERZ548769 | MGnify/ENA primary metagenome ERZ548769 (study PRJEB26490, sample SAMN05356870) | human gut metagenome | biome: terrestrial biome; feature: human-associated habitat; material... | reverse complement strand
ATTCCGAGTAGATGTGCGATTTGCCGGTGCCTTTCGGCCCGAGTTCGACCAGATTGTAGTTTCGTTCCACAAACGGCACCATGCGTACCAGATGCAGCAGTTTCGCCCGGTCGGAGAATAGATCGGGATTGAACCCAATGGACTGCATCAGCAGATCGATCCATTCGCTATCGGTGAATTGCGAACGTTGCTGCATGTAGTTTTCGCGATCATCACGCGACATCTGCACAGGCTTGAGCTGCAGCAACTGCCATGGTACTTCGCGCGGGTCGCCGGAATATGCGTAACCGATCTGACACATACACCAGATGCCCGTCACCAGCAGTTTCGGATAAGCTTTTACAAGGCTTGGATCGACAATGACCTGACTGATGCCGAGATTGGAGAATGTCGCCTCATACAGGTCGGTTTTGTCATTGAGCACCACCTGCACACGGTCGATAATCCTATGGCTGCCTTTCTCGCGGATTTTCGACTGGATAAGATTGGCTTCCTCGCGATGCACATAGTTGTTTGCAAGAATGGCACGCACTCGATCCACACCCGACTCGATACTGGCCTGGTCGGTATTCGTGGCATATGCGCTGAGCAGGAACTCCAACACATATGAAGGCACCAACGCATTGCCCTTGACCTTGTTCACCAGATCCTTGCGGACGGTGACCCCGGGGAACAGGTCAGTGATCTTGACATCCAACGCGCTCAGGGAATCCCCATCCGCGTTGTGGTCAGGACTTTCAATCCAACCGTTCTGGCTCATACCCTGCTCATTCATTGTGTTACCCCTTACGATCGCTTTCCTCTGTGCTCACCCAATTCAGTCAAAGAATCCGGCATCGTCGGCCACCACACCCTGTTTGAAGAAGTATCGTGCCTTCTGCTCAAGCATGACCAGCACATTTGACCCGGCTGTCTTCTCACGCAAGCGCAGTTCGATATTCGTTCCATTGAACCGTTCCGCGTCACTGGTCAGCATGAGCGTAGCCGTCACATGGCGTTCGCTTTTCTCCTGCCCAATCAGATCGAATGCGACCGGCGTCTCATTGGAGATGAGCACATCATTGCCTGCCGTGTCATGTCCCCACAATCCGGCCAATACGGTACGTGCGCGGATTTTTCCTCCAACGGGCTCGTTCTGGAAGAATTCCACAGTCAACTGTCTGCTGGAAAGTCTGTCGGTTCGTTGCAGAATAGTGAATTCCACAGCCCTCACGTCGTCGGCCGCGGAACGCCCCTTACTGACATGCAGCACAGGAACGACGATTTCCTGCAATGCTGCTCCTCCATGCACATACTTCACACCGGCGCCCTGCATGCGCAAGCGCATGATGGAGTTCGGCACTTGAATGCTTATGCCTTCATTCCGATCATCGTCCATTCCTATCTGCGCGGCATTGAATGTCACGAACGCGCGACCCGGAGCAAGATTAGCTCCGATGGAGAATCGCCTCTTTCTCACCCATACTGCATCGCCCTTGGGCTGTTCGCTCAACCATTCTGTACTGTCCAGATCTCGGTCCTGGTAGAGGAATCCGTGATCCGCAGTGATGATCATGTTATGAACGTTGCCGCTGGCAAGTTTTTTGACTACTTCGCCCAGTTCCTTGAACGTCTTCTCGCATGCGTCCACTGTTTCCGATTCCGTTTTCTCCGTATCACCGGTGGCGTCGATATGGTTGTGATACACATACAGCACGTTGCAGGATTTATATAGTTCTTTGATTTCGCTGACTTTCAGCTTTGTCAAATCGTCATATCTAATCGCTTTGCCGCCTACGGCCGAAAGAATGGCGGTGCGCGCTTCGATTCCTTTGGTGCTGCGTCCATCAGCCAGAACATACAAACGGTCTTTGCTGTCGAATTCGAGCGAGCCGTGTGGCAGCAACGCCGCCATGCCAAGTTGTGTATAGGATGGCAGAACGCTGTATTGCATGTTCAGTTTCGCACTGAAACGGCTTTCCCTGTCGATGCGTTCGGACAGTTCCTGCGCAACCTCATAACGTAGCGCATCGGAAATGATCACGGCGATTTTTCTGCCGGACTTCAATACCGGCGCGATTTCACGTTCATAGAAATTGGTTTGCGCGTCCATGTCTATGAACTTCCATTGGCTAAGCGTATCGACTTGTTTTTGCCATGCCTGACCCAGATCCTGCTGATATGCCTCGTAGGCGCTTTGCAGATCATCGTCCACGCTCACCGCATCCGGGTTGGCACGATGCCATGCGAGCACATATTTTCTGTATGCGCCATCGGCCTTGTACAGCTTTTCGGCATACAGCTTCATCCCTTGTTCCGGTGAGCTGATGGTGCTGATGAGTTCACCGCATTCAGCCAGAACGGCACGAAGCCTGCTTGCTGCGGCAATGCACTCGTATTGGTCGGCATATTCTGCGTACCAAAGCTTCTGCTTGCGCCCATTGATGATCCGTTGCACTTGGTCGTCCGTAATGGACTGCGAACCCAACCGTTCGAACAGCTTGTTGACGATCATCTCGTCCACGTCGCGGAACAGGTCCCGGTCGGCAAGCTCCTCCACACTCATATCGGCGATTCGAGTGGACAGTTGCAATTCTTCCACGGCGTTCTCGGAAAGATTCTGCAGTACCGTGCGCATGTCGATGTTCTTATACCAGTCGTCCCAGTCGCGAATAATGTTCGCATAAGTGGAGACGGCGTTCCTGCCATCGGAGAATCCGTTCCATGCCAGCTGGAACAGCCATAGCACGAAGTCTTTCACCGTTGGTTTGGCTCCAGTACCAGTATCCACATCGAAATGGTAGATTCTTCGCGTGCCATTCCAGTGGAATTGGCTCAATCCCATTTTTTCGATTTCTTCGATGCCGGATTCGTCACCCTGCGAATATTGTGTAAGCAGCTCAGCCCAGATGTCTTGCATGCTGTGCCGATCCTCTTTCAGTTGCAACAACGTGGCGATCATCTTCGCTTGGAAATCGGTGGCGTCGTCGTGCGCGTTAAGACGTTTCGCGAAGCGCTTGGCACGTTCTTCACTGTCGAAGAACTTCGGCACACGCTTCATCACTTCCAACCACTTGTTTCGGGTGTCGGCGGAAGCTTCCGGCAGCGTTTCCGTAAGTGTCACGGCAAGTTTGTCCATGGTGAACGTGGGGCCATATGCCAGCTCCAAATCCAACAGCCAGTTGTCCTGAACTGCCGGGGCCGGCTCCGTCAGATATACGAGGAATTTTTGATTTGGCTGCTCGTGGAACATGCGGTAGCGCACCGTGAACGGAATGTACCGTCTGTCGTTCTCATCGCCGATTTCCGGAGTGATGAGTTCAACCTCACGCAGTATCTCATCGGTGGCGCACTCGCCTACCAATGTTGCCACATCATCCACGTACTGCTTCTTATCGTCGCGCCAAAATACGATGCGCCCGCGTTCGCCCGGCTGGCTGAAACGTTTAGCGAGCAGTCTTGTTACTTGGCTATCCTCACTCATGCGGTTCTGTCCTTTTCTTCGCTTCAGCGTATCGAGTAGCACGAGCAGCACCAATTTTCACTGCACTGCCTTCCTCTATTAGGCTCTTCAATATTCGTTGAGCCTGCCTTTCCTGCACACCCAGTATCCGTATGGCGTCAGAGATAGAAATACTCACATTCTTACGCAGCGCATCAAGAATACGCTCTTTCTGGGATGAAAGCACTGTAATAGTGGCATTCGGAGCAGCATTCGTTTTGGAAGTTGTTTCTTCCGCAATCCCGTCATCAGAAAGCGAATCCCGTCGTAATCCCGTCACAATCCCGTCATCAGAACCTGTCTCTGAGCCATTGCGATAGATATTGATGCGCAGATCCGTATCGCCGCCAAGGAATTCCGGTTCAGGCAATCCGGCATCACGTACCTCCTGCAGAACGCGCAGGATGCCGCTCCCCCAATGTTCGATATAGCCCATGTATTCAAAAGCAGAGGCCAATGCTTCGTTGCGGATCTTCGAATAACCTTGCTTCATGCGTTCAATGGTCTGTCCCAGCGGCAAGCGCCCGGGCGAAGTGATTTCCAATCGATCATCGTAGATTGCGATCTGAATGCTTGAATGGTCGATATAGCTGCGATGCACTATCGCGTTGACGATCAGCTCTCGAATGGCATCCGGCGGAATCTCGTACACGTCCTGCCGGTACACGCCCTTGAATCGGGCGCCCATATGGATGTTGCGCAGCACATACTGGTAGGACTCCTCAATAAGCTCCTGCGGAGTGCCCGTGAACTCACGCCGATCCACAAACACAGCTTTGGTGGTTCCCTTGAACACTCCGCATTGCACCACGGACCGGACGGCCGTATTACCAGTGAGAATCGCATAGGCGTTGGTAGGCACCAATTGCCCGTCTTGCTCTGCCAGCACACCCCACTGCAGCAACTGTTTCTCCGTAACCGTTTTGACTTTTGCGGGGTCTTCGGCGTTGTTCTTCGCGGTTTTTGTCAGACTTGCGCACAGTGCTTCAATGTCTTTTTCCGTTACGGACAATCCGAGGCATTGTACTTGGTCGAAGCTCCGATTGCTGCCTTCAATGGTCAGCTCCCGAATGGTGGGCTGGTCTGCTTGACGCGTGGTGCCAGCTACGCGAACGAATGTTCCCTGTTCCTGGCCGAGCGACTTGATATGGTACGGACGCTGCAAGCCGGGAGCGATCTCGGCCACAATAACCGTCTTGCCGTTCACATCATGCATGGTGATGTCGGGAATAATCAGCGGCTCGCAGCTATTGACGATGGCGTCCGAAATGGAATCCATCACCGTAAACACTTTGTCTTCGGCAATGCCCACCACGCGAAGCGTCTGGTCTTCGACGCCGAACACCAAGCAACCACCCTGCCCATTGGCAAACGCCACCGCGGTTTTGGTGTAGTTAATACTCCTGGAGGGAGGCGTGAGTTTGTACTCCACATTCTTGGATTCGCCATTCAACAATGTCTCAATGCTCATGCTTCGCCCTCCTTGCCATCGCTATGTATTTCTTTCTTTGGAGAAAAATTCCAAGTATCTGGAATGATACGCTTTTCTTTTGCTAAAGATGCTAAAGAACTGACTTTGTCCATTCCGAATTTATTAGCCAGTTTCTGCAATAATTCTCCTGCTTTCCACACATGGAAAACACCAGGCTGCATAAATAAACGCATGTAAAATGCTATAAAAGCTTCTGCGCACTCTTGCGGAATGCAGTCAATATTGTCAAGCATGATAATTTCATTGAGATCATACCCCGTAACCTTCGGGAAACTGTCAGAAAGATACTCCGCTCCTTCCTTAAGATGCGCACCCAAGAGGGGAACCAGCTTAGCAAAAGCAACTCGTTCTTCTTCACCCCAATTCCGCCCTTTGCCGGCATGACGATCTTCAATAAATTGATGAAGCCACAGATCCCATACCATATCTCTGTCTTTGGAATCTAATCGGAATTCAAAAGCCCAAGCAACCTGATCCATAAACAAAGCCGCATAAGCGCCATTCTCAACCGTCACGACTTTGGACAGAAGCCTGGTTCTTTGCTTCTCTTTTAGCTCGCCATAGGTTATCATCCTAAATACTTGCAAAAGGAAACTCTGTCTTTTATACTCGCTCAGATGGGATAAGTATTCGAACTCATCAATACAACTTTTATAGAAAACAATATCAATAAGTCGAATATTAAAATTCGGATTGGGAAGTATCGAATTCCAAATAAATTCTGTACCTGCTTTTCCCATCAGATCAAATAGCCAACTCTCCACATCTTCATTATCAAGAGAGTGAAGCATATTGATATTTACAAGTAATGCCGTCCAAACAGGGCGCGAAAAATCACCTTCATCTTCGATGAAATGATGAATCGCATCTTTTTCATCAGCATCAAATCCATTCCAAGAACCAGGATCATGAATATACCGCCAACGTATTCTTTCTATCCAGAAATATGCAAGTTCGCCAGGCCAACAATTTAAAGAGCATGTAACAGGATCATTTTCCCATTGCTGACCATTGCTTAAAGTAAATGCTCCACTATGTTCGTTCCAAAGTTGCAATGCAAAGTCACTCATCACTTGCAACATTTTCTCAGTGATTGTAGTCTTCCCCTGATCCATTTGCATGTTCAGAAAAGTTGATATTGCATTCACTTCATCTTGATTCACTTTCGGCAATAGATTCCTCAACAAATCAAGAATTGAATCTCGACAATCATCAAGTAACGCCATGCCCCAGCCACGAATAATAGAGCAACGATACTGCACCGAGGCATGCTCTTCATGCCGGTTAACAAGTTCCCAGAGTGTTAATCCCACTTGAGGATTATGCGCAACAACTTCACGAATTTGCTGATTAAACAACTCTATGCTTGTAAAACCAAATTCGCCTATCTTATTTTGCCCAGCAAACATCTTCTCTTCAATTATCGAGGGCTCATGTGTCAGAAGATCAATAAAGCGTTCATTGCTGATTCCGGTAGTTACGATATGAGCACTTTCAGCATAAGCATAATAATCAGCATGTTCGCGCGGCGAAAAACCATGTTTCTGGGCAAGCTCGTTTGCCCATTGCCAAGCTTCAGGCCAACTATCCATATCACCATTCATATTCCTAAGAAGCCATTGAAGAACATCGAACTGCCCATAAAGCGCCGTTCGTTCGTCAGAATATCTTTCCTTAAGAAAATTGAATTTATTCCTCAAATATTCCAGTATTTTTATCTTTGAGTTCTCTCCCAAGCCGGGAGCAGATACTTTAAGAACCGTATAGACTTCATGATGGGCGTCTACATCAAACAGATAGTCTTGATCGAGGATCCAATTGACTTTACGATCCGCATCCCAATCCGAAAAAGCAATAGTATTGATCGCCAAACGTTTGAGAAGTGCAGATCCGCTGTTCCACCACCGATGTATCAGTTCATCCTGCTGATCTTTATGAGCATGTGCATAATTACGGAGAATATCAATAAACATTGATTGCAAATCAGATACATGCATGTTCTGATCGCTAGGTTCTATCGATGGCCTACTCAAATGAGAGTATTCATCTCCACCCTGATAAGCCTGCAATAAAGCGCTTGCCCTTTGCAAACCAGACTCGGCAAAAGATACGAATTCCTCCGTTTCCAAACTAAACTCACTATTATTTTTCTCTACCTTGTCGCAAGACCATACAATCTCTGCATTAGGCCTTATACCATTCCCCCAAAAAGGCATCGCCAGCTTCAGATAAGGACGAATAGCGAGAGACAATATTTGAGGAGAAACATCTGAATTGTAAATGGATGAGAAATCAAATTCATCAAGAGCACATGGAGCGGAATGGCCCTGCATGGAAGTCATTAAAACCGTAAAAGCTGGAACTAAATCGCGTCTACCATTCTGACTGATACAATAGCTGACACACTCATGCAATCGTTCGAATAGCCAGTTAGACATTGATGACTGCAGTTTGCAAAGCACATGTAGTACGAAATCCAGTTCTTCCGGCCTTTGCACAAAACTGGTAATAAACCAATTCAGTAAGATTATTTCATTCTGAGTTTTTGGATCTCTTTCCGTAAAAATTTCCCGGAGAACATCCGGACTCATCACCCAAGACAGCCATTCCCTCTTTATCTTCGATTTATCTGCTTTTTTCTGACCTTCTTCCCTTTCAATAATGTCAACAAAACATTGCGCTCCTTCATCTGTAGATAACGCATCCCTAACATAGTCAAGATCAACAGCATCCTTCGGAACGCCATTTTCGATAATGCCCGGTAAACGTTTTTTGTAGGCATTGTAGTCCGAGGATATATAATCAGTCCAAGCGGTTAGCGCTTCAACTAACGCATGATGCCCATTAGCAGCAGGATAGGGAATTGGAATAATTCCATTATGTTGCCATTCATTATCTCTTCCGCCCATATCCTCCTCAGAGAGGAAAATGTACCGAGGTCTGGCGTGGGACGAAATGCCCAATGCAAGATATCGCATAATGACATCGCCAAAGCTGTAGCCAATGAATACAACCGTGTATGTCTCAAATAGCTTAAGTAGAAAACGTGCCGCCCAGCCCTCTGAAAGGTAAGCCCGAGCAAAATCCCTATCGTCAAGGACTATTTCGCGATCAGGGCTATCCACTGAACCATGCAAGTACAACAATCCTGAGAAATCGCTGCCGATGGGGACAGCCGGTCCATAATAGCTTCTGCCTAAATCACAATTCTGCTTTTGCGCAGCTTCCTCAAGGAGAAGATCGTAATTTGTTGTCACAATGCGCGGGGTTTTTACGCTACTAGCGAGTCTGACGATAGCTTCGTGCGTGGAATTGCAATGAATATCATCACCACGCATGAGATCTTTAGTTCGCTTGTGAACATTAAAATTATCAGGCAGCATCCCAATAAAACGATCCAACTGCTCACCATTATGAGGGAGAGGCTCATCTGCCTCTTCAGCAAGCTTTGTAGCTAACTGCTCATAAGAAGGCAGATTGGAGGGAGGATTAAATGAAACTCCCGCGCCGACAAAGAAAACCACTTCATCCTTCGTGGCGGCGTCGAGTAACTGTTGAGGAATATTTACATCTGCCGTGATCCACATAAGCTGACAACTACTCCTTGCCCAACGGATGAACGGGCCAGGTCCAGGTGGAGACTTCTTTTCGCTTTCGCTCGATGGAGGGAATGGCGCGAAGGGCTTTGCCCATGCGTAGGTAGTTCACCAGCACGCCGTCGTCCAGATCCATTTCCAGGTTGCGGGTAGCTAATGGGTACATGGTCTGGTCCTCGTAATCCTTGCACTCGAGAACGGCCTTGCGGAGTTTGGTGGCCTGCTTCTGGTCCGCGGCACGATCCGAATGTTCCAAGCTATCGGCGATGTCGGCGATTTTGTTGGCATAGTCACGCAGATAGTTGAGTACCACGTTCGTGGTTTTCGGCGTATACCGGTGCAGGTACACGAGCGCCTTGAACGAGCCCTTGTTGTTGGTTTGGCTGGAGTACTGCCAATAGATCGGACGATTCGAGTACATCTTCACGTGGTCGTTGTAGAAATCATTCACGAAATACTTGCGGATACTCTCGCCCAGCACCTGTTCGATGTAGGCGATGTTCGCAGCCAGATTCTCCTTGCCGAACGCCACGGTGAGGAACCTGCGGAACCGTGTCACGATATCATCTTCGAAGCAGTCCGTCTCCGTGACAGGAATGACATTGTCCGCGTCCGGTCCGAATGACGGGTTCGGAATCTGTGCATGGTAGTCATCAAGTGTTTCACCCTGCGAAGCGAGAATCAAACCAGGCTTATCGAGCGAATACCTGCCGAACATGCAGCCCACCGCATACGAAATGAGCTCCTTAACCACATCTTGCGCGAATTTCTCGTTGCGCACTTCCGGAGTATCCTTCGGATATGCGAACGCGACGTTACGCTTCAACGACACGCGTTCCAATGGCACGTCACATGGCGCATCATCACGCACGCCATATGCGTCCGCCACAGCTATGTTGTTATCAATCTCAAGCTGCTGCTGTTCCGAAGCAATCATTGCCCAATACGAGCGAACATTCTTAACAAGCTCTTCTATAATGCCAGATGAAAAGTCTGTCTGTTCCTCATCAAACAATATCGGCTTACTGAAATTCCATGAAATTTCTTGAGTGTTCCAATCATCTTTAGCATTCTGAATCAAATTATCAACTTTTAAAGTCCAATTTCCCGGAAGAAGATTGGCAATCGGCAACTTCGCAACTTGTCCAACTTCAAAATGCAGAGTTGGAGCCATTGCAGCCAACAGCTGACCTGTTACCGAAGCATTGCAAATTGCAATAAGCTTATCTCTATCCAGTTCGTCTTTAGGGAAAAGACAATCACCAACATGGCTGAAAATGAAACCTTCCGGATAATACCGGAATGAAGGAGTCCCAGAAGACACATTGGACCACGATACTGAGGACTGAAAATAGAACTGTGGATTCCTAATAACTGATTTTGGCTTGAAATCATACAATTCTTGACCAGCATTTTCCCAATTAATCACATAATCTTGGTTTCCATACCATTTACGATATTCGCCACCTTTGTTATAGGGAAACCATTTATCGCAAGCCGAAGTTTTTCTGTCCTTTGCGTTATCAGACGTGAGCTTCAATTTGGATTGCGAAACTTCCCACCATTCACGTACGAATCGAGCATTGTCTCCCGTTTGAAGACCTACTTTTGGCCCTGCAATTTCCTCGAGTGCTTTGTTCTTGGCAAAAGTATCTAGCATGGGTTTACTAAGCCAGTAAACGATTGGCACACCGGGAATTTGCGCGAACTCGTGCTGGTCCACCTCGAAAAAATACTTGCGCATACCCGAATGGGCAGATTGCTCATTATTGTGCGCTTCGATAATTTCCAATGCACGAGGACCTTGCTGCTTCGCTCCTACAAAATCACTAAGCCTGACAAATGCACCCTTCCTATCGCTGCGACCCTTTCCTAGAGTGAAAGTACAAATAGGCACGGTGGCACCTTCGAATCCGGAATATTCCAGTTGAATCAATGAACTGATGTGTTCCTGTCGGATAATCCGTTGACGCATCTGCTCATAGGAAGATATGAACATCCACACGTAAGGAGTCATGAAGCCAAGCTGCCCATGCTTAGGCACCAACTCAAACAGTCTATAAATGAATGCCGCAAAGAGATCAGCCTTGCCATCCTCATAATGGTCCTGCACGAACTGTTTGAGCTCGGCGCTCATGTTCTTTGCGCCCATGTATGGCGGGTTCGCCACCACTGCCGCGTATTTACGTGCGAGGTACCTTGTTTGAGTAAATACGTCCTCTGCATGTTCACGCAGAAGTGGGTCGAACAACGTATCGATGCCATCCTCGCTTTCCGGTGATGACGCCGCCAATTCAACAAGCTCCTGCGGCGGCTGAATCAGCGAACCGTACACGTCCGCCTTCGCATAGGTGTTCCATACCATGGAATCCAGATTCACCTGGTATAGGTCATTCAGTTCTACGACTTCGTCTTCCTTGAACGCAATCGGCACAATGCGCTGAATGTTCGGCTCCACCTGCTTCTTGAAGAATCTAGGGGAACGGGAACGAGCCTTCATGGTCAGAGCGAAGGCGGCAAGGCTTGCAGCTCGTTCATCGATTTCCATGCCGTACAGGTTGTGTTTGAGAATCAGGCCGGGAATATCGCTCGGCGCATACCCTTCTTCTTCGTAGATCTCATACAGCAGGT
>ENA-OUOW01002240-OUOW01002240.1-human-gut-metagenome-genome-assembly--contig:-NODE-2240-length-11204-cov-3.452597_pt1 | contig 11204 bp, 10 predicted proteins | sample MGYA00237938_ERZ548769 | MGnify/ENA primary metagenome ERZ548769 (study PRJEB26490, sample SAMN05356870) | human gut metagenome | biome: terrestrial biome; feature: human-associated habitat; material... | reverse complement strand
ACAGCCCCCGCCTGCCACACCTGGTCGTACAGCCCGGCGGCGCGCAGCGAGTCGATATAGATTTTGTCGACGTTCTGGAGGATTTCGACCTTCTCGGGCGTGATGTCGCCCAGAATGCGGATCGCAAGGCCCGGTCCCGGGAAGGGATGGCGGCCGATCAGCTGTTCGGAAATGCCCATCGAACGGCCCACGCGGCGCACCTCGTCCTTGAACAGCAGGCGCAGCGGCTCGACGATCTTCAGGTTCATCTTCTCGGGAAGCCCGCCGACGTTGTGGTGCGACTTGATCGTGGCCGAAGGGCCGTTGACCGAACACGACTCGATCACATCCGGATAGATCGTACCCTGCGCCAGCCACTTGACGTCCTTGATCTGAATGGCCTCCTCGTTGAAAACCTCCACGAAGTCGCGGCCGATGATCTTGCGCTTCCGCTCGGGGTCCGTAACGCCCGCCAGATCGCCCAGAAACTTGGCCGAGGCATTCACGCCCTTGACGTTCAGCCCCATGTGCTTATAGGACTCCAGCACCTCCCCGAACTCGTTCTTGCGCAGCAGGCCCGAGTCGACGAAGACGCAGTAGAGGTTCTTGCCGATGGCCTTGTGCAGCAGCACGGCCGCCACCGACGAATCCACGCCGCCCGAAAGCGCCAGCACGACCTTGTCGTCGCCCAGCTTCTCGCGCAGTTCGCGCACGGTAGCCTCCACAAAACCCTCCGAGGTCCACGACTGCCCGCAGCCGCAGATGTCCACGACGAAGTTTTTGAGCAGCTGCGTGCCGTCGGTCGAATGGTACACTTCGGGGTGGAACTGGATGCCCCACGTCTGCTCGCCCCCGACGTGGAAGGCGGCGACGCGCACGTCCTCGGTGCTGGCGATCAGTTCATAGTTGTCGGGCACGCGCGTAATGGTGTCGCCGTGCGACATCCACACCTGCGTGCGGGCCGGAAGGCCGCGCATCAGCGCATCCGAGGCGTCGCCCACGGTGAGCATCGCACGGCCGTATTCGCGGCTGGGCGCGGGCTGCACCTCGCCGCCGAAAGCCGAGGCGAGGAACTGCGCGCCGTAGCAGACGCCCAGCAGCGGCAGTTTGCCCTTGATGGCCGAAAGGTCGGGAGTCGGGGCCTGTGCGTCCCGCACGGAGAAGGGACTGCCCGAAAGAATCACGCCCCGCACCGACGCGTCTATCGCCGGAATTTTGTTGAAGGGGTGGATTTCGCAATAGACGTTCAGTTCGCGGACACGGCGTGCGATCAGCTGCGTGTACTGCGATCCGAAGTCGAGAATCAGGATTTTTTCCATATCAGTCGTTCAATTACTTTCCAAAATTTCGATAGCCCACCCACACGCGCCGGAGAAGATAACCCAACGCCGCCGCAAGGACCAGCGTACGCAGCACCGGAAGGCGGGTGATCAGCCATGCGGCGAACAGTGCGAACGCCGCCGCCAGAATCCACCAGTCGTATTTCGAAACCGGGAGTCCCATCTACCGTTCGCTCGAATAGTTGGGCGCCTCGCTCGTGATGGCTACGTCGTGCGGATGGCTCTCCTGCATGCCCGAAGCCGTGATGCGGATGAACCGGGCCTGCTTGAGCGTCTCGATGTCCACAACGCCGCGCTCTGCCTCGCGTGCCGCGTCGACCGTTGCCACCTTGAGCTTGTCGGCATTCTTCTTGAGAAGCTCGTTTGTCATGTCGGCAACCTCGCGCTGGGCGTGGGCGGCCTGTGTGGCGTGCTCGATGCCCAGGGCGATGACCATCTGGTTCTTCCAGAGTGGAATGGTGTTGACCACCGTAGACTGGATCTTCTCGGCCATCACCGCGTCGGAGTTCTGGACCATGCGGATCTGCGGCGCCGTCTGGAGTGCCACCTGGCGCGTGAGCTCAAGGTCGTAGATGCGCTTCTCGAAGCGGTCGCACTTCTGCGCCAGGTCGCGGGCCGCCTGGGCGTCCTCGGAAAGGCCCGTCTGTGCCGCCTTGGCCTGAAGCTGGGCGAGCTCGCCGCCGCGCACCTGCTCGAGCTTCTCCTTGCCGGCCACCACGTACATCGTGAGCTCCTTGAAATACGCCTCGTTGAGCGCGTAGAGCTGGTCGAGCGTGGCGATGTCCTTGAGGAGCGTGCGCTGGTGGCCCTCGAGGGTATCAGAGATTTCGCGCACGTTCTTCTCGACTGCGGTGTAGCGCGTGCGCAGCGCCTCAAGGTTGTTCTTCGCCTTGTGGAAGATGGCGAGAGGCCCGGACTTCTCCTGCTTGTCGGGGTCAAAGTCTTTGAGCGTCACGATGAGAGAGCTAATGTCGTTGCCAATCTCGCCGAGGTCGTTGTTGCGCACGCCGGTTAGGGCGCGCTCGGAGAACTCGGAAACCTTGCGCTGGGAGCCCACGCCGTAGGAAAGGACGCCTGCGGTGTCCGTGATGTCGATCTTCTCGACAAAGGCCTCGACCTTCTTGCGATCGGCTGGCGAGAGGGACTGCGCGGCGTCGTCTGCAGGCGCGGGCGTTGCGGCGGGGGAGGGCTCTGGCGTCGAGGGCTTGGGGTCGCCAAACTCCAGCTCGGGCTCGGGGATGTCCATATCGAAGTCCTGTGTGGTGTCTGCCATGGTTCCTCCAAAGGTCTGGGCTCGCGCGCGCATACTGCATTGCGGCAATTCTACCCTGTGGGGCAAGATGCTAGGCGAGAAGTGCGGAGTGGTCCCATGTGCGGGGGAGCGGTAGTGGGTCACGCACGAAACTCTCGCTTCGGCGTCTTTGCTGGCCCCCGACGGCGTACACCCGATTTCGTGGTGCCGTTGCTACGGGGCAGTTTTCGGACGGAATTCCCATCGGGCAAGCTGGAAAACGTCAATTTTTAGCCCGACAGCGCCCTAGACGCAGGGGGGCGGCTAGGGCGCTGCCCGAGAGGTGTCAAAACTACGCACGGTTGGGGCCGAGATGAGCAAAAGCCCTGCACTCCACAAAGCTTAACCACGACCGTGCGTAGTTCGACGTTGCCGGGAGGGTGCGGGTCGCGCGTAGGCGCCTCCCGTGCCCTCGTGCTACTCGCCATCGGCGTCTCGATACGTAAAGTCCAGCGTGTAGGTGTCCTTCTCGAAGGCGGCGTTGAAGATCTGCGTCAACTGGCCCTCGGCGTTCGTCTTGGCCTCGTCGAGAAGCCCGCCGGCAACGGCCTCCTCCTCGCTTCTCTCGACGCACTGTCTGCGAAAGGCGTCGGAGTCCTCCACCGTGATGGGGTTGAAGATGTTGTTGTTCTCCTCGAGCACGCCGCTCTTGTCCATGTCGGGCGTGTTCGAGATGATGAAGGGCTGGTCAAGCGTCACGTGGAGCAGCGATTGGTCCGCCTCGTCCTGCTCGAACTCCGCAGTGGAGAGGTCTACGCCTGCCTTGATGGTGCCCGTATAGCGATATCAGAAGCTCTTCTGGGTGAACGGAACGTCAAAGAGGTCAAGGAAGTCGCGGTTGGAGTCTGTCACCTTGTCGACTATGGCATAGTCCTGCGACGCGCTTACCAGCTCACCCTCCTCTTGCACGCGCGAGAAGACCACGCTGGGGGAGAGGGTCTGGACGGAGGGCTGGGTCTGCTCGGGCTGGGGGGCCACCAGGGGATAGATGCGCGCATAGAGGAACGCGCCAAGAACGACTCCCACAATGAAAACGACAAGCCATACCTTCAACTCACGCAGGATTGCCTTGATGCGTTTTTCCGGCTTCTCCATCTGTGCCTCCTTCGTTGTTGTCCACGTGGATATCACTGGGTGCTCCCATAAGCTCTTGAAGCAACTCCTCGCCTGGTGCGTCGTCTTCCGACGGAGAAGCATGTCCGGGACCCAACGAGGCCCGGCCTAGCTCTTGCGCGTGGTCGTGTATCAGCGAGAGTTGCTGCGTCCTTGTCGGCTCTGCGCCAATTGCGGCGGCAAGCGCCTCCGCGCGAACGAGGCGGTCTTCAATGACTTCCAGCTGCTCGGAGAGCCTCTCCGCCTCGACATCAAGGAGTTGCGACAACGTGTGGCCAGCCGTGTCATCCCGAAGCTGCTCGGCTGCCTGCGAGAGCGTGAGGCCTTCCCGGCGCTTCTGTGCGAGAAGGAAGAGCACTGCCAGGTCGCGCTCGTCGTAGGTGCGGCGACCCCAGCTGCCATCGCTTGGCTTGAGGACTCCCATGCCGCCGCGGCCTTGGTAGCAGGCACGCTGTATGTCGCGAAGCGATAGCCCCACGAGCCGCTCGACCTCGGCAATCTTCCAGCCACGGCGTTTTGTAGCCCCCATGTGCTCACCTCCTCTTGATTAACCAAACCTGTTCAACAGTTGAACAGCAATCGAGACCTGTCTTGATGCGGCCATTGGTTGCTGTAGCGTCCTCAAAAGGGGAAGTGATTTTCTTGCGAACGGGTACGGCGCCCATCGCGAGTGGTGCGTGGTATTGCCGTACTCCCGCTTTCTTTAGCGGTTTCCGATAAACGGACGCGGCATATCCGCAGGTCGTGGAAGTTGCAACTATCAGAAACCGCTATAGAACAAGGGGAGGGAGGCTGGCGGTAGCTCCGGCGCTTCAGGGGGGCGTCTTCTTGGGGTGTTGGGGCTTCTCGGCGACATTTATTGCGCGATATTCCTGAGAAAATTGCAGCCAACAGTGAAAATGGCCTTCTGGCGAGAAATAACGTGCAATAACGAGTGCGAGAGAAGACTGACTTCTGGCTTAGCGATCAGGACCGCGACCGGCACGGCGCCTGGCTTAGCGACCGACAGCGGGTTCGGCCCCGCCACGGGTCCGTTCCCGCCACGGGACCGTCTCCGCTGTGTGTCCAGCAGGTTCCGCATCCCTGCCGCGCACGGGGATACCTGCTAGAATCGACAGGCTATGCAAAGGAGCGAGAAGGGGCTTCACATGTGCGACAGCACTCAGCAGAATGACTTCGAGGTGCCTGCCTACGACGCGCAGGCCATAGAGACCAAGTGGCAGAAGACCTGGGAAGACGAGGAGCTCTACAAGACCGACGAGGACCCCTCCAAGCCCAAGAAGTACGTCCTCGAGATGTTCCCGTATCCCTCGGGCGACCTCCACATGGGCCACGCGCGCAACTACACCATCGGCGACGCCATGGCGCGCCAGGCCCGTATGCGCGGCTATGACGTGCTGCACCCCATGGGCTTCGACGCCTTTGGCCTCCCCGCCGAGAACGCGGCCATCAAGCACCACACGCAGGCCGCCAAGTGGACCTACCAGAACATCGCACAGGCCGTTAAGACCATGAAGCGCATGGGCTTCTCGTACGATTATGACCGCATGTTCAACACCTGCGACCCCGAGTACTACAAGTGGGGCCAGTGGATGTTCATCGAGATGTGGAAACGCGGCCTGGCGTACCGCGCCACCAGCCCCGTGAACTGGTGCCCCACCTGCAAGACTGTCCTCGCGAACGAGCAGGTCGTCGAGGGCCGCTGCTGGCGCTGCGGCTCCATCCCCGAGAAGCGCGAGCTCTCCCAGTGGTACCTCAAGATCACCGACTACGCCCAGGAGCTCCTCGACGACCTCGACAAGCTCACCGGCTGGCCCGAGAACGTCAAGGCCCAGCAGCGCAACTGGATTGGCCGCTCCGAGGGCGCCGAGATCGACTTCAAGCTGGCCGCCGAGGACGGCGTGACGCCCACCGACCGCACCATCTCGGTCTTCACCACGCGCGCCGACACCATCTTTGGCGTCTCGTTCATGGTGCTCCCGCCCGAGAGCGACCTTGCCGCCGAGCTGGTCGCCGGCACCCAGTACGAGGCCGACTACCTGCGCCTCAAGGAGGCTACCGAGAAGGTCTCCTCGGTCGACCGCCAGGGTTCCGCGCGCGAGAAGCACGGCGTCTTCACCGGCCGCTACGTGATCAACCCCGTGACGGGCAAGCCCGCCCCGCTGTGGGTTGCCGACTATGTCCTTCTCGACTACGGCACCGGCGCCGTGATGGGTGTCCCCTGCGGCGACCAGCGCGACTTCGACTTCGCGCGCAAGTACGGCCTGCCCATCCCGCCTATCATCTGCCAGAAGGAAGACCCCCTCTACGACGAGCTCAAGGATGAGCGCGAGCTGCGCGTGACCAACGTCGACTGGGACCAGGCCATGGCGGCCGAGGGCTACCTCGTCCAGTCCGGCCAGTTCACAGGCATGAAGGGCGGCAAGCACTCCGAGGCCGTCGACGCCATCGTCGCCTGGCTCGAGGAGTACGGCTGCGGCCGCACCAAGGTCCAGTTCCGCCTGCGCGACTGGCTCATCAGCCGCCAGCGCTACTGGGGCAACCCCATTCCCATGGTCCACTGCGACTGCTGTGGTGACGTGCCCGTTCCCGAGGACCAGCTCCCGGTGCGCCTGCCCGACAACCTCGACCTCGGCGCTGGCGAGACGCTCGCCGAGTGCCCCGAGTTCTACGAGACCACCTGCCCCAAGTGCGGCAAGCCGGCCAAGCGCATCACCGACACCATGGACACCTTCACGTGCTCCAGCTGGTACTACCTGCGCTACACCGACCCCCACAACGACAAGGCCCCCTTCTCCAAGGAGGCGGTGGACCGCTGGATGCCCGTCGACAACTACATCGGCGGCATCGAGCACGCCATCCTGCACCTGCTCTACTCGCGCTTCTGGACCAAGGTCCTGCGCGACATGGGCATGGTTGACGTGGACGAGCCCTTCACCAACCTGCTCTGCCAGGGCATGGTCAAGGACGAGCATGGTGACACCATGTCCAAGTCCAAGGGCAACGTGGTTCCGCCCTCGAGCGTCATTGACCCCTACGGCGCGGACACCATGCGCCTTGCCATCCTCTTCGTGGCGCCGCCCGAGAAGGACTTCGACTGGGACCCCGAGGCCGTGGCCGGCGCCAACCGCTTCATCAAGCGCGCCTGGCGCGTGGTTTGGCTGCTGGCACACGGCGCCAAGAGGGGAGAGGTCGACCCCGCAACGCTCTCCGGCGCGGACGCAGAGCTCAACCGCGCCCTGCACGAGCTGGGCATCAAGTGCACGAACGACTTCGACCGCGGCCAGTTCAACACGGCCATCTCCGCCTCGATGGAGCTCGTGAACGCAGCCTCCAAGTACGTGAACGGCGTCCCCGAGGACAAGCGCGACGCCGCCCTCGCCTGGCGCGTTGCCCACGACATCGTGACCATGCTTGCCCCCATCTGCCCGCACTGGGCCGAGGAGCTCTTCCACGAGGCGCTTGGCCTTACCGGCTCCGTCTACAACGAGCCGTGGCCCAAGTTTGACGCCGAGCAGGCCAAGAGCGATATGATCGAGATTGCCGTCCAGATCAAGGGCAAGGTCCGTGCCCGCATCCAGGTGGCTGCCGACGCCTCCAAGGAGGAGCTCGAGGCCGCGGCACGCGAGGCGGTTGCCGAGCAGATCGCCGGCAAGACCGTCAAGAAGGTCGTCGTGGTGCCCGGGCGCCTGGTGAACATCGTCGCCATCTAGACGAGAAGCGCTGTGCTGGCGTAGGCTGGCACGTGTCACGGCGGGTCCGGCGCCAGGCGTCGGGCCCGCCTTTCTCGTACTCAGAGCATCGGAGCATGCGTATGCGCGTAGACCTGCACATCATGCCGCTAGTGGGGACTCCCGCAGACTGGGGCTCTCACCTGGGCATCGTTTGCCCGCGCTACCAGGAGAAGGCGTCGACGAAGGCGCCCGAGGCAACGCGGCTGGGGGAGTTTACGGCGGGGCTCCTCTTGGCAAGCGTGCTTGGCGTGCGCCGAGACGAGCAGATCGCCATTGGGCCTGAGGGCAAGCCGGAGCTGGCAGCCGGCTCCTCCCACATTGGGCTTTCGCACGACGACGGTATGGCAGTGCTTGCCGTCGCCCCCGGCACGATTGGCGTAGACGTCGAAGAGGTCCCCGCCCAGTACGGCAGGCTCGAGCGCGACGCCCTCAGGGGGGTGCTCTCGGACGAGCAGATCTGTCGCGTGGAGGCGTCGCCGGACGTCCCTCTCGCCTTCGCGCTTGCGTGGACGCGCGTCGAGGCAACGCTCAAGGCAGACGGTCGCGGCTTTGCCTTCGACGTGCGCGGAGGCAGGCTCCCCGAGGGCTGGGAGACGGCGCACGTCCTGGTAGACGGCCACGTGGTCACCTGCGCTGCGCGAGAGGAGCCCGCCATCTGCGTCCACCGCCTCGGCATGCGCGAGGCCATGGCCCTTCTCGGCGCCGAGAAGGACGAGCGATAGCGGCAGGCCCAGCACCTCTCAGCGTTCCTTTGCACTCCTGCACAATGCGGCCCTGAAGCCATGCCCCCAATTTGAATCCCCTTACATTGTCCCGGGGCCCGTGCGACCGCAAACTGGACCATGTCAGAAGTAGTTCTATCGCCGCGAAAGGGGCAGACATGGACCAGGATCGTCAGGAAGTTTGGGACGCGCTCACCACCCGTGCAAGCCAGCTCTTTGGGAAGGACCCCTCCGAGTTCACGGAGGACACCAAGTTCGCCGACCTCGGGATCAAGTCCGTGCAGGTCTCCCAGATCACGACTTACCTCGAGGACGAGCTGGACATCGAGGTCCCGTACATGAAGTTCCGTCGCTGCGAGACCTTTGGCGGGGCCACGGACTTCGTCTGCGACCTTCTCGACCAGTAGGGGGCGCGCAATGTTTCTTGAGCCTAGGATTCCCGAGGACTGGGTCCCCGTCACCGACAAGAAGCTCCATGACCTCATCCAGATGACGGGCGAGTGCGCGAGTTTCGACGAGGACGAGTGCCCCATCTACTGGGACCCCGACACCGAGGGCTACATCTTCCTCCACCGCGAGGCCTTTGGCGAGGACGAGGTCATGGCCGCGTACCGCGTGGCGCGCCAGCCCAACGACAACCAGGCCGAGGTCGACCTCTCCGCGAGCGACGACCCCATGGCCCGCATGGGCCAGGGCTTCTGCCCGCCCTTCAACCCCCACACCTACCAGGCCGCGGACGGCGTCGTGTGCATGCAGGACCAGGAAGCGGTCATGCGCGACGGCACCAAGATCTACTGCGACATCTACAGGCCCGAGGGCGACGGCCGCTATCCCACGATCGTCTCCTGGTCCTGGTTTGGCAAGCGCCCGGGCGACGGCATGAGCGAGTGGCAGATCATGGGCGTGCCCCCCGCGACGGTCTCCAAGTGCGCCAAGTTCGAGTCCCCTGACCCGCTCTACTGGTGCTACAAGGGCTATGCCGTGGCCAACGTGGACGTGCGCGGTGCCGGCCACTCCGAGGGCTCGGTTCACATGTTCACGCACCAGGACCGCGAGGACGGCTATGACTTCGTGGAGTGGGTTGCCGCCCAGCCCTGGTCCAACGGTAAGGTCGGCATGTCGGGCAACTCCGGCGTGGCCATGCACCAGTGGGGCATCGCGGCCACCTGCCCGCCCCATCTGGCCTGCATTGCGCCCTGGGAGTGCACGACCGACCTCTACCGCGAGAGCTTCTTCGAGGGCGGCGTACCGGCCCTCTCGTTCAACAAGTTCATTGCCGCGCAGGTAACGGGCCCCAACGGTGTTGACGACCAGGTTGCCATGGCCAAGATGTACCCCGACATGAACGCCTACTGGAACGACAAGCGCGCAGACGTGCGCAAGGTCAAGATCCCCGTCTATCAGACCGCCGGCTGGTCGCACTTCCACCTGCCGGGCTCGTTCAACGCCTGGAGGCGCTGCCGCAGCCACCTCAAGTGGATGCGCGCGCACAGGGACTTCGAGTGGCCTGACACCTACAACCCCGAGAACCTCGAGGACCTGCTGCGCTACTACGACCGCTACCTCAAGGGCATCCACAACGGCTGGGAGATGACGCCGCGCGTCCGCCTGGACATCATGGACGGCTACGACGTGGACTACCAGGAGCAGCGCCCCGAGAAGGCCTGGCCTATCAAGCGCACCCAGTACAAGAAGCTCTACCTCGACGCGTCCGCGCCCAAGGACTGCGCGCCGCTCGACCACAAGTCCGCGTGCTTCTCGCTCTCGACCGAGCCGGTGTCCACGCAGACAAAGGCCAGCTACAACCCGGCGGACGAGGAGGTCGACTTTGACCTCACGCTTCCCGAGGACGTCGAGATCACGGGCTACATGAACCTGCACCTCTTTGTCTCGTGCGACGGCTTTGATGACATGGACCTCTTCGTGAACATCCAGAAGGCCGACGCCGAGGGCAACTGGGTGCCCTGGCTCACGCTCGACGAGCCGCACCCGGGTGCGTGGGGCAAGTGCCGCGTGTCTCGCGCGACGGTCGATACCGCCCTCACCAAGGCGCACACCCCGGTCTACACGATGACCGACACCAACAAGCTCGCGGAGGGCGAGGTCCGCGCCGTCGACATTGCGATCGTGCCCACCGCCCGCGTCTACCACAAGGGCGAGCGCTTCCGCGTGCAGGTCTCCGGCCGCTACATCCGCGACGGGTGGTTCGAGCCGCTCTCCTGGGACACCGACAACCAGGGCACCCACAATATCCACACCGGTGGCGAGTGGGAGTCCTGGATCGAGGTCCCCGTGGTGCCGCCGAGGTACCAGGCGGGCGAGTACATCCACCGCTAGTTTCCACGCATAGCGTTGCCTCTCGAGGGGCCCTCTGGCATAACGCCGGAGGGCCCTTTTCTGTTGCAATGCTGCAGTGCCGTGGACGCACGCCAAAGAACCGTGCGTTTGCACAACCATCATCCAAACCCCGGATTCAGTTTCGTCTCGCCAGACGAATACCGCGAGAGTCGCGCAACCTACCATCAGGGAGGCGTGCGCGGGACCGGATGGCCTGGTGCCGCACGTCAAGCATCCCACATCCCAGGAGAGGGGTCCTTCATGGCAAAGTTCAAGGTTATGGCCGTTTGCGCAGGCAGGAAGGGTGGCAACGGCGAGGCTCTCGCAAAGGAGGCGCTGTGCGCCGTCGAGGAGGCGGGGGGCGAGGTCGAGCTGCTCAACCTCTTCGACTACAACATCCTGCCGTGCACCGGCTGCGAGGGCTGCACCATGCAGATGGGCAAGATGGCCGCCGGTCTTCAGGATGAGTACCACGGCTGCGTCCTCAAGGACAAGGACGATACTGACGCGATCATCACCGAGATGCACACGTGCCAGGGCATCATCTTCGTGGTCCCCACCTACGACCTCACGCCGAGCTCGCTCTACACCCGCCTGGCCCAGCGCTTCCTTGCCTACGAGCTCTCGTTCCTGCTCGCCATCGGTGCCGTCAAGGAGAACCCGCACACCTGTCTCTTATACACATCTC
>ENA-OUOW01002238-OUOW01002238.1-human-gut-metagenome-genome-assembly--contig:-NODE-2238-length-11214-cov-16.302267_pt1 | contig 11214 bp, 10 predicted proteins | sample MGYA00237938_ERZ548769 | MGnify/ENA primary metagenome ERZ548769 (study PRJEB26490, sample SAMN05356870) | human gut metagenome | biome: terrestrial biome; feature: human-associated habitat... | reverse complement strand
GGAACTTTTCTCTTATTATAGCACCAATCTTGTGAAATCACAATTTATTCTTGTATCCTGCCGCTGATACCGTCTGGATTGGTTTTCCTTTCTTTTTTGTTCCCTTTAATTAGCCATGAACTGCTTCATGCCCTGGCTTTTTGCACCTGATAGTGATAGGTAATCCTTTGAAATTATCTCCAGATTTTCCCCCACTCCACACCGTGCATGCGACTTTCACCGCACACGGCGTTCCCTCGAATTCAGTCGTCCAGGGTTTTCAACACACGTTACACACTTCGAATTAGCTTTTAGTCAAAGAATGATTTGTGGCATTTCTGCCATAGTACGAAGTTTGTTAAGTTTTGTTAGTTGTTTCGCATCAAGTTTAAGGGTTGTAAGATATTTTCGGATGGTCTCATCCGCAGAAGCATGGATAACGGTATGAATGTCCTTACTCACTAAAATAAGGTTTGCATATTCATCGCCACCGCCTTTGCTGACGGGAACTTTGTGATGACAATGGATGTCATCCGTGCTCAACTGCTTTCCAGTTATTGCACATTTCCCATACTGCGCCGCAAACAGTGAGATACGATTATCCGCATACTCCACAGTTCTGCTCTTCACAGGATTGCGCATCATCCATAGCATAACGGAAGTATTAAATTTCAGATTCTGATGAATCTGTTTTCTTCCTTCCGCTGTGTATTTATTAACCGCCTTTCTCTTATGCTGAGCATTTTTCGGCTGAACATATCCCAACGGAACGATGGGACGTCCTTGCAGAAACCGAAGCTGTTTGCTTGCTCCATACTTTTCTTTGATAAATCCGTTTCTCAATTGTCCCTTTTTGGATAAATCTCCCTTTAGTCTGTTCCGCAATTGTTTGTTAACTGCAAATGCCAGCCTTCCAAAGTCTTGCGAGACCTCAGTTGCGATGCAGTAATACTCATGCAGTCCTGCAACCACAGAGTTATATTTCTGTAGCTGTATAAACTGGGCATCATCCGAAGAGTGTTCCAGTTTTGCAACTTCTTCTGTGATTTTTGTATGAGCTTTCCTGTATGCTTTGTCGCTCATATGGGAGCGAACGACATATTTCTTACCTTTTTTACGGACTTTCAGCTTAAATCCCAGGAACTCAGAATACTGACGCTTCAGATTAACCACCTTTGACTTCTCAGAACTGATATCCAGTCCTAATCTGTCCTTCAGCCATAATTCTGTTGCTTTATACGCCTTTACCGCATCCGCATGGGATGTGCAGAAAATTTTAAAATCATCTGCATACCGAACGGCATGCATCTCTTTTAGATTGCTTTTCCGAAGAGCCCTATACGTATGACTCTTAATCTCAGTTCCCTGTGTGTTTTTCCTCGTCTTAAATTTTGTTTTTGTTGGCATCTGCTCCCATTGAGAAGCTATCCACCAGTCCAACTCATTTAATACGATATTTGCCAGTAATGGCGACAGGATACCACCTTGCGGTGTTCCTTTTTCGGGATATATCCTTTTTCCATCTGGTAAAATCACAGGTGCTTTCAGCATTTCCTTGATAATGCATATCAGCTTCTTATCTCTGATTCCCAGTGCCCATATCTGCCGTAGCAGTTTTCTGTGATTGATGTTGTCGAAGAATCCCTTGATATCAAGGTCTACGACATAGTACATATGCTGTACCTGTATCAACCGCATACACTGCGCTATGGCAGTTTCAGCGGAACGGTTTGGGCGAAAACCATTTGAGTTTTCACTGAATTTCGCCTCACAGATAGGCTCCATGACCTGCAAGATACATTGCTGTACCATACGGTCAACAATAGTCGGAATACCAAGCGGTCGTTTCTTTCCATTGTCTTTTTCTATCTCCACACGCCGTACCGGTCGTGGGTGATAGTTGCTGAATTGTTTCCGTATGAGACGAACGTATGCTTCCTCACTAAGTATTGCAAGGTTGTCTATCGTCCTGTGGTCTACTCCGGCGGTACTACTGCCTGAATTTCTCTTGATATTTCTGTACGCTAACTTGATATTTTCTTCACTTTCGATGATTTCCATCAGATGATTGAATACCTTGTCGGTTTTACCCTGTGCGTATAGGTCATCGAAAATTTTCTCCATATCGTAGTACTCAGAGTTACGGATTTTTCTTTGTTTTCTTTTCCTTACTTGCTTCTTCGAAGTCAACACAGGCATCCTCCCCTTTCGGTTTAGATTTTCTTTGTCATACTCGAAGCTGCGTTTCATGTGTTGTCATTTTCATTACTGAATTCGACTTGAGGCTATCCCTCCACGGTCTTATTATTACCGCTTCACAGGTACTGTGCCTCTACTCTCACTGGAATAAAGAATGGTTATACCATGTAAATAGGCTTTCTCATTCAACATTTCACTGGCTCGCAACAGCCTCCATGTTCCCAGCTTTCCACGTTCCGATATTCCTATCATTGGATTACCTTAGGCCCTTCCTCTAAGCCTGTATTCGGTCATGCATTACCGCATCGCCTGTAACGGTGCATGGATTTTCATAACAACCATTTTTACTCATCCACGAATACCACCATAAAAGGTGTACTGCCTTTTCGACAGTATCAACGTCTAGACTCGTACATTCGGAAGTACGTCAGTATTCTCATACAATTCTAACCATAGTCATCCGAACCCCGGCATATAGGCAACACCATCCACCTCTGGACAGCTTTCGTGTATGGTCTGAAAACCATTCTTACGATTGCTCTCTGCCGACTTCACCGCGCTCTATAACATTTTTGGAAAGAGACGTTTGCGATGTCTCTCTGCCATGCGGAGTATTAGGTAGGCGCTTCGGGGCGTTACTCCCTCATTTCACCAATCGGAATACCAGTTCTCCAAAGTTTTGGGCTTGAAAACCCTTCGACTTTGTGCGTAAGCTTTTCACTTACGAACGTGTCGCACGGTTGTCATTTCCGTAGCCCTCCAAGAGGTTGATAACGCCCCAAATGCCAAGACCTGCTCCGAGAGCGATAACGAGTGTCTGCAAAACTCCTACTGCGCTGTTGAAAAATGCCATATAAAAACTCCTTTCTGCCGCTGTGCGGCTGCCCGAAAAAGGGCATAAAAAACGGCGGTCAGTTTTCGATAACTGCCGCGGTCATAAGTCCCCGCGCTGCGTTTGTTGCTGCGGCGCGGCGGTATTCAGTTGTAAGGGTGCGGCTTCCTGCCGCGATACGCGCAAGGAGTAGGGGCGCGTACCATGTAGCCCGTGTTTATTATTTTTACTTTAAGCTCCCTCCTTTTCAAAAAGTGGTGTGTAGACAGGCATAATGCCGTACTGCCGTTCCCGGACAGCTTCGATATACTTGATATAGGAAATACCTGCCTGTCTTGTCCTGCGTTCCTGTTCCCGCTGCATTTCCTCGGCTGCTTCCACAAGCCCGCTGATAGCTCGGATTAGCTGCTGTTTTGCCTTTTTCTTTCTGATACGCTTATTCATTCTGTATCCTCCTGCAAATCTGCTTCGTCAACTTCGTAATAGTCAAATACCTCGTCCGGCTTTACGATTGCAGGACGGCGGCGCAAGTGCTTTTCCATGTCGAAAGCATTTTTCTTGTCAAAGTCGGAAAGGTACTTGTACTTCGGGTGTTTGGTAATATCGTATTTTTCGGAGAAGAACGGGCGCACCCCGCGTAGCTGCAAGATACATTTCCCGCCGTCCATGACCGCAATTTCATCTTCGCTCATAAGCTGCTTGCCTAACTTCTGATAGTTCAGCCCGTGGGAAAGCTCCCGTCCTCTTGTTTCGGAAGTGTTGAAGCTGTCAATGGTTTCTTTCCCCAAGATTTCCGACATTTCTTTAAGGGTCGTTTTCTCCTTGCCGCCCAAGAACAGGGTCGTATCGCAGTTGCCGACAATGGTATCGGCGTTGTCCTTGTAGATAGCCTTTAGCTGCGACTGGCTCTGCAAGATGATGGACGCGGAGATTTCGCGGCTCCTTATCGTGGCAATGAGTTTTTCAAACTTCGGTATCTGCCCGATATTTGCAAACTCGTCAAGCAGACAGCGCACATGAACAGGTAGCCGCCCGCCGTACACATCATCTGCCTTGTCACAAAGCAGATTGAAAAGCTGTGTGTAAAGGATTGATACAACAAAGTTAAAGGTGTCGTCGGTGTCGGAGATAATAACAAAAAGCGCGGTCTTTCGGTCGCCTAAGGTGTCAAGCTCCATTTCGTCGGTTTCCATCAGCTCGCGCAGTTCCCGAATGTCAAAGGGGGCAAGACGCGCACCGCAGGAAATGAGGATAGAGCTTCTTGTTTTTCCGGCAGACAGCAAAAACTTCTTGTACTGGCGCACCGCAAAATGTTCCGGGTCTTTTTCCTCCAAGCGTTCAAACATGAGGTCAACGGGGGATTGAAATTCCGGGTCGTCCTCGCGGGCTTCCGACGCATTTATCATTTCAAGCAGCGTCGTAAAGTTTTTCTCATTCTCCGGGGCTTCGTACCAGATGTAGCCGATAAGGGCGCAGTAAAAAAGCCGTTCCGATTTCACCCAAAAATCCTCGCCGGATTTTTCCCCGTCGCCTTTGGTGTTGGCGATAATGGTATTTACCAGTTTCAAAATATCCTTTTCGCTGCGCAGATAGGCAAAGGGATTGTACCGCATGGATTTCTTGAAATTGATGGTGTTTAGCACCTTGATTTTGTACCCGCCCCGCTGCAAGAGCTTTCCACACTCGATTAAAACCGTTCCTTTCGGGTCTGTGACAACATAGCTGCTGTGCATTTGCATTAAGTTGGGCTTTACAAAAAACCTCGTTTTGCCGCTGCCGGAGCCGCCGATGACAAGCACGTTTTTGTTTCTTGCATACTTCGGGTGCTTCGGGCGGCTGCTCATCATCAGCCTTTCGGTCTGCGTCAGCAGCACGTTATTTTCAAACATGGGGTCGATATATGGCTTTATATCCTCGGCATTGCCCCAACGTGCAGAGCCGTACTCCATGCCCTTACGGTATTTCTTTGCGTTCTTGCCTTTCACATAGACCGCAAGCCGGATAACGACAGCCCCGACAATGCCGATAAGCAAATCCATAGGGGCAAAACTCGGCAGGGCATTTGAAAAGGCGGCAGAAAAGCCGCTGCCAATGGAAAGCAGCTTGCCGGAGAGGTCAGCCCCCGGAGAGAGCCGCACCGCCTGTCCGACTTTATCAAAGAGATACACAAAGAGCAGATAGGGGGCGTTTAGGATAAGCAGCTTCTTGATATTCGGCTTCATAGCGATACCTCCCTGTCCTTGTGCTTTGTCTTTTGACGGTTCGCGTTAAGCTGCTTTGCTGCTTCCCGGAATGTGGCAAGTGCCTTTCGGATAGAGGGCTTTTGCTCCTGTGTCAGCTTCTTTGCGGAAAACTCCTTAAAGGCTGCGGTCAGAGCGTCCGCGTCCCGCCCCTTGAAAAAGACGAGATAACGGGGCGGCGTTTCGGTGCTGTCTTTCTTTAGGGCAAAGTCGATACCGTATTTTTTTGCCGTCTGCTCAAAGGCTTTGATATTGCCCTCGGTTATCTCAATGTTGGATAGCCCCGCGTTCTGCTTCGCAAGCTGCTTTAGGGTCTGCTTCCCGTGGGGCTGTTTTTCCTGCTGCTTTTTTGCCTGTGCAAGCATGGCTTTGATTGCCTTTTGCAGCGTTTCAGCGGTCAGCTTCGCTCCCTTGACAGAGAGCGCAACCACTTTTTCGTTGATTTCATCTTGCAATGTTTACCGTCCTCCTTTCCCGGTAGTAGTGATAGTGTTAAGGTGGTACGCCGCTTTTGGGCGTGAAAAAAGGGCGTCCGTTCTTCACGTCGCCCCGTTAAATCCGCACCCGCAGCCCGTTCAAGTCCTCGGCGCGAATACCTACAAGATACCAGTTGTCCCCGTACTCAATGCGGGTCGGCTTCCATTTACCGCCTGTGAATACGTCCATGCACTCGCCGCAATGCAGACCGCCGTAATAGTCGGCAATGTCAAAGCGAATGTCGTAGCGGTCAGCGGTTTCGTCAAAAATCAAAGCTCCTGTTTTCTGTGCCATGTGGTAAATCCTCCTTTTTTCGTTTACAGGCTTTCGCCCTCATTGTAGGTGTAATAGTCCGGGTCGCCGTACTTCGGCTTTCTCGGTGCAAGTGCGCCGCTTGCCATATCGTGAGCCACAAGGGAAGTATAGTAGCTGTCAATGGTAGACGGGGCATTGAAAAGTACCGCCTTTAGGTACTGCTTGATGTTGCGGATTTTGGTGGTGTTCTCCTGCATACAGTCAAGCACAAAGCGGATATGTTCGCTGTTCAGCTTCATAAACTTTGACTTCACAAGCTCTGCGGGGTAATCGTCCCCGGCAATACGGATTTTCTTTCTTGACGTACAGACCGTTTCAAGGATAATGTCAACAATCTCATTCAGACGGTCATGGTCAAACTTCATATCCTGCAAGAGAATGTTATACTCGATATTGTCCTTGATGATTTCCTCATACACTCTGTAAGCGTCGTTCCTTTCCGTTCCTTTCCGTTCCGGCGGCTGTGCCGCTTCGTCCTCGCCATAAGGCAAGGGATTTAGGGAATGGATAGGAATGGAATGGGTACTTGATAAATCCGTATTTGATTTTTCTTTTTTTGGTAAGTTAGTTCTTGATATATCTTTATTTAATTGCATTGGATTTTCCGACGTCGGATTATCCGTTGTCGGATTTTCCAATATCGGGTTATCCGCTGTTGGATTTTCCAATACCGGGCAATCCAATTCCGGCGGCTGCGGCTGTTCGTAAATGGTGTACTCGATAGCGGTCATTTTGCCTTTCTCGTCGCGTCCCTGCCGCCTTGTGATATATCCGGCTTTTTCAAGCTCCCAAACGGCGGTACGGATAGCGTCGATACTTTCCCGGTTGATGTAGGACAGCCCTGCAAGGGTATAGTCCCAATCCTCCGGCAGGGACAGCATTTGAGATAACAGCCCCTTTGCCTTTAAGGAAAGCTCCTTATTGCGTAAGTGGTGGTTGCTCATTACGGTGTAGCCTGTGTTGCGTTCCACACGGAAAACTGCCATAGCTTCATCACTCCTTTTGCTGTGGATTTGTTACGCAGTAGAACGGCGATTTTGAGGGTTTAGGTATCAAGTATCGCCTAAGTGGTTTTCGCACTCACAAAGCCGCTTGTAGCAAGGCTTTTTCTGCCCCTACTGCGTAACAAAGGGCATGAAAAAAGCGGCGTTCCTGTTCTTCCGTGTGGAAGTGGGAAACGCCGCTTGTGCGGTGCAATATTTAGTTGTAGTACAAACCATGCTTGTCCGTTGTCCGAAAAACCTTGATTTTACTGTGTTTCAAAAAGTATCGTTATCTAACCTCATCTTTTGAGCGTCCGCAGGTACAGAAGCTCATTGAGCTGGTGCGGGCCAATCAGATCGACTGCATCATTGTCAAGGATTTTTCCCGCTTCGGGCGCAACAGCATTGAAACCGGCTACTTCATTGAGCGCGTGTTCCCGCTGTTCCATACCCGCTTTATTTCCATCAGCGACGATTTTGACAGCAGCAAATTCAAGGGCGACACCGGCGGCATGGATGTGGCGTTCAAGTATCTCATCAGCGAGTATTACAGCCGCGATATGTCCATTAAAACCAAGAGCGCCAAGTACGCCAAGATGCAGCGCGGCGAGTATCAGAGCAAAATCTGTCCCTACGGCTACCGCAAAAGCGCCGATGGCAGAATGGAGCCTGACCCGGAGGCCGCTGCCGTTGTGCAGCTCATCTTCCAGCTTGCCGCCGAGGGCATCAACGCCACCGCCATCACACGGGAGCTGTTCCGCAGAAGCATCCCCACTCCCGGCCAGTACAAAGCGGCGCACGGCAATCACACCCACGATATTTCCCGCTGTCACGGGGTTTGGAGTACATCCACCATTCTCCGCATTTTGGAGGACGAACGCTACACCGGCGTGTATGTGATCGGCAAGCGGGCGGTTCTCGAAGTAGGCGGCACCAGAAGCCGCCTGAAGGACAGAGAATCGTGGTACATCATCCCCGACCATCACCCGGCCATCGTCGAGAAAGCCGTGTTTGATACCGTGCAGGCCAGCCAGCTCCGCTTTTCCCAGCCCAACAAAAAGAAGCGGGATTACCCGCTGAAAGGCAAAGCCTTCTGTGGCTGCTGCGGTCATGCGCTATCCCGCACCGTGCAGAAAACCTCATATTATCACTGCCGCCATTCTGAGGCGGACGTAGAAAGCCGCTGCCACAAGATGCGCCTGAACGCCGCAGAGCTGGAACAGGCGGTATTCCTGACGCTGAAAAAGCAGTTGGAGGCCTCCGTACCGCTTGCCCCGGACGGTACGCTCCGGGTGGATGCCTCCGTACCGGAACGCACCGAATATGAGCAGCAGATCGAGACGCTGCAAGACGGTAAGCGCGCCTTGTATGAACGCTATCTCATGGGCGAGATTGACCTGAACACCTACAAGGCAGAAAAGGCCGCGTGTGACGAGCTGCTTTTGAAAACGAAAAACGCCTATGCCGCAGTATTGGCACAGGCGAAACAGAAGCAGGACGAACAGGCACGGCAGGACAGCCGCAAGGAAGCGTCCAAGGCGATTTTCGATGCGGACACGCTGACCACCGAGCTGGCCGAGCTGCTGATAGACCGGGTGCTGGTGTACCCCGATAAGCGCATTGAGATTGCATACAAAATCCAAGACATTTTCGATTGAGGTGGCAGACATGAAAGTTGCTTTCTATTGCAGAGTAGACGGACAGGGCTTCGGCTTTGTCCTCCCTGATGAAGCTGACAAGCTCCGCGAGTTTTTCGCCGAGCATCAGGATAAGCCTGCGCTTGAAAATCCATCAAGCGCAAGCTAAAAATTTTTGTCGTGTGCTTGACATACGGGTGTCTCAAATCGTGGATTCTGATGATCTTGACACCAGACGCCTTGCACCCGAACTCCATGCCGCGCTTCAAGGTGTGCTTGGTCAGAGGGAAGATGCGGCTGTACGATTCCAGTCCGTAAAGCTGCTTGAAATAGTCCTGCATCTCGTCACAGAGGAAGTCAGGCATCTGGATTACGCGATTGCTTTTCTTCGTTTTCGGCGTGGTGATAACGTCCTTACCCTGTAAGCGCTGATAGGATTTATTGATGCGGAGCGTTTTCTTCTCAAAATCGAAGTCCGCAGGCGTCAGCGCCAGCAGCTCGCCCTCGCGGATGCCACACCAGTACAGGATTTCAAAGGCGTAGTACAGCATGGGCTTGTCCATCATGGCGTCGATGAATTTGAGGTATTCTTCCTTTGTCCAGAACAGCATTTCCTTCGGCTGCTCGCTGCCCATATTTCCGGCCTTTGCAGCGGGATTGATCTGCAAGCCGTAATACTTGATAGCGTGGTTGAAAATACAGCTCAGTTGGGTGTGGACGTTCTTGAGATAGTCCGGGGAATAGCTTTCACCGCTTGACTTGGTGTGCTGCCGTATCTCGTTCTGCCAGTCGATCACATCACGGGCGGTGATTTCCGAGAGCTTGCGTTTTTTGAAATACGGCAGAATCTTCGTGCGGATGATATGCTCCTTGCTGAGCCATGTGTTGAGCTTCAGCTTGGGCTTGACGTCTTTTTCGTAAAGCGCCACAAAGCTCTCGAAGCTCATATTGATGTCAGCCTGCTTCTGCATCAGAAACTCGCGCTCCCATGCCTGAGCCTCTTTCTTGGTCGCAAAACCGCGCTTCAATTTCTGCTGGCGCTCACCGCGCCAGTCGGTATAGCGAAACTGCACATACCACGAGCCGTTCTTCTTGTCCTTAAACGCTGCCATTCGATTCCCTTCTTTCCTTCGGTTCTCTCGTTCCGTAGAATTTCTCATGGAAGAACTTGCGGTCGATCCTGCCTGCAATGGTGATGCAGCCAGTCTTTCGCAGCTCTTCATTCAGCTTACGGATGAGCTTATACGCATACGGAACCGATACGCCAAGCTCTTCCGCAACTTCATTTACTCTCATAAAAATTTCTCCTGCCATAGGCAAAATACCTTCCTTTCCTGATTTGTGGTTGATTTCTTCTGCCGTTCTATCCGCAGGACTCTGGCAGGCAACCCTTTTCGGCGCTGTGCCGTTTTCTTTTCTCCTTGGCACGCTCATTTCATCGCCTGCTTCCCCGGAGAAAGTATCCCTTGGGCGGTCATTCAATTTTGCGGCTTTTGGATTTCACCCCCTCACTTTACAACGGACATTTTTTCTGCATTTGTTGACTATCCTAATTGTAAAATTTCTATGAATTAAGCTAATATGCTTAACATACCACCATTGTACTATACATAACAGTTTAAGTCAAGCCGGTTTGCAGGAAAATGTTAAATAAATTTGCTTAGATTTTCCTTGACGAAATTAAACATATCTGCTATACTCGTTATCAAAGACAACCGACACAGGAGATGGCTATTATGGCGATTGGTGAACGCATCCACTTTTTCCGCACGATGCGGGGCATGACGCAGAAATACCTTGGCATGGCGCTGGGCTTTCCGGAAAAATCCGCAGATGTTCGCCTTGCGCAGTACGAGAATGGTTCCAGAACGCCCAAGGCGGATGTAACCGCTGCGCTGGCACAGGTGCTTGACGTTTCGCCCAAGGCGCTGGATGTACCGGACATTGACTCCTATACAGGGCTGATGCACACGCTGTTCACGCTGGAAGACCGGTACGGGCTTGAAGTCTGCGAGTGTGAGGATGAGGTGCATCTGCGCGTTCATATCCACAAAGGACGCGATGCAGCGGAGCTTCACAGAATGCTTACCGCATGGGGTGCAGTTGCCGCCAAGCTGAAAGCAGGCAAGATTACCAAAGAAGAATACGACCGCTGGCGCTACCGCTACCCTGAACTTGACACCTCCGGTCAGTGGCACAAGATTACGCCGTCGCAGGAGCTGAGTGATATGCTCCTTGCTGATCTCAAGGAACATAGCGAAGAATAACAAAAGGCTCTGCCGACCTTCTTTTACAGAAAGTCAGCAGAGCCTTTTTCGCTCTCAATATAGGATTGAATGCGATAGCAAACCTGCAAACCATTCGCTCGCCAAAACAAGAACAAACAAAATGGCTTTGGTATCTGCTATCATTTTGCTATCAAACAGGAAATGAGATTTTCATAAAGTGAGTGTTTTCAAGGCTTTTCAGCCTCTCATATTCACTTTTTTCTCATTCAAACTCTACAAAGACTAACGCTTTTTGTTTAGGAATTATTCTCTGTAATGTTTCTC
>ENA-OUOW01002228-OUOW01002228.1-human-gut-metagenome-genome-assembly--contig:-NODE-2228-length-11256-cov-3.706901_pt1 | contig 11256 bp, 17 predicted proteins | sample MGYA00237938_ERZ548769 | MGnify/ENA primary metagenome ERZ548769 (study PRJEB26490, sample SAMN05356870) | human gut metagenome | biome: terrestrial biome; feature: human-associated habitat; material... | reverse complement strand
GCCCAAGGCTTCCCCTTGAGGGGAAGCTGTCACCGTAGGTGACTGATGAGGTGTCGCTAACCCGTACTCTGCCGCCACGGAGTGAGTAAGACACTCCACCTCATCCACCGCAAGCGGTCCCCCTTCCCCTCGAGGGGAAGGCGAAGTTCAAGGGGAAGCCTTGGGCCGCGGGAAACAAGCCGAAAATTTAGGAGACGAGCGCAGAATATCTCCTTACACAGTTCGGAGATATTCTCGGAGCGAGCGACTCCCGCGACTTAAAAAAGTCTTTCTTCAGAAAGACGGAGGAGCTCTGTTTCCACGTCTCTGGTCCATGGGTGCTGTTCCACAATGGTTTCGTTGGATAGAATCCCCATCGACTTGACGCAATTGTCTACAGCCTCGGATTCGTTGATCAGAATGTCCCGGTTGAATACCACGTCCACTTCTTCCGTGCGGAAGTCTCCCAAGCCCCGGTTTGCCATGTCCTGGTTGATAAACCAGACCAGCTCTTCCAAAGCCGCCTGAAACTCCGTTTCCATGCCGTTTGCGTCCAAATCGATGTCGGAATACATGGATTGGATATTCATCTGGTTGGGGTTCCCGGAAAGGCGTTCGTCCTTGGCGTCATAGCCCCGGGCATTTTCAATCAGGGATTTCTTGAACACCCTCAAAACGGCCTTGTAGTTTTCAGCGTTCACCTCCACGTTCAGGGTGGTAACGCCGCCGTCCTCCCGGACCTTCACGGCTCCATAGGCGGCAAGGTTTTTTCTGAATTCCCCAAGGTTTTCCCCGTCATAATTCTTCAAAACCAGAATGGTGTTCCGCGCATCCTCCTGCATGTTGTTTTCAAAGTCGGACAGCATCAGGTTGATGGCGTCCTGCAGGGGCTTCACCCGGTTCAATAGGGGAAGCTCCCGCTTGTTGTACTTGAAGGGGATCAGCGGAATCCGCGTCCAGTTGAATTCCTCCAGCCCCCCGGCGCCGTCCACCACGGAAACATAGTTTTCATGCGCCCCGGCTTCCACGTCGGGGATCAGCCTGTCGTTCTGAAAGAGGTACCGCCAAAGGCCGTCCGCTTTGAAGATTTCAACCTTCTCCACAAGCTCCTTTTGATACCCGTTCCAAACCTCCTGGGAGTAGAGACGAACCCCGCAATCCAAAACGGTGTGATCGTCGTCCGCCCAAAAGGGAAGGATGTCCTGGGCCGGGAAATGCTGAAAGGCCAATTCCCCCCGCCCGTTGTAGTAGGGGTACAGCCAGCCGATCCCGCCTTTCAGCGCGTCCTCGCACACATACTTCAAAAGCCGGTGAAACCGCTTGTCGAAATATCCGGCCAGCTTCCTGGCATAGTCCTTGTTCTTGCAGTTGACGGCGATGGGCTTGCCCACCAGATAATTGGTTTTCTGATCCACCATCAGGGCATATTGGTTGTCCACCAGCCGGTGGTTGGGGAGGTTGCCCACCGCCTCCAGCTTGCCGTTCTCGCCGATGGTCGTGCGCAAGCGGTTCAAAATGTCCTGCCGGCCTTCATAGTACCGTTCCCCCTTGATCTGCTCCATGCGCCGGGCGCTGTTTTTCCATTCCCTGATCTCCGCCGCGAAAAACTGAAGCTCCGTCATGCCGGTCCTTCCCCCCTCCTGAATCAGGCGGTTCAGCCGGTCCGTTTCCGTTTCCATAGGCGTCATCGTTTGTCCCCCTTTCCTTGCCGTCCCGTCCTTGCCCGGAGCCCGGGCTTTTGCCCCCGGGGCTCAATCAAAGCGGAAGGCCGGCCCAATCAGTATCTCCTCCAGCCCATATCGCATGGCGTCCATCAAGTGGTTGAAATCGTCCATGGGCCGGTTGGTCTTTGCTCCGAGCTTGTCTTCCTCCCAAGTGTAGTTGGAAATTTCAGTGAGGAAATTCACACATTTGGGATGAATGATGATTTCGTAATCCTGAATGTACTGGATTCCGTTGTTCACGCTGTCCTTGCCCTTCCGGGCGGCCCTGATCCGGGGAAGGCCCATCTCCCGCAATTCGTCGATGCTCTTGGGCTCCGCGCAGTCCGCCTTAATCCGTTCCTTCCCGTAGCCCATCCGGGCGATCCTCTCGTAAATGGCCCGGTTGGTCAGGCCCTTTTCATATAGCTCGTCAAACACCCAGATGGTTTTTTCCCGGGCGCTTACCAATCCGCAAAACAGGGCCGAAGGATCATTGCTGTACCCAAAATCCAATCCAAAGGCGGAAACCACCCCCTCCCTGGGGCTGATCTCCCCCGGGTCAAAGGCTTCTTCCCTCCAATTTTCGTAGATGAGCCCGTCCACAATGCCCCAGTCCCCCAGGCCGGCCACACGGTACCGCCGGGGGTTCTGCCGCTTCATGGTCTCAAACACCCTTTTGTCCGCCTCGTCCAGCCATTCGTTGCATAAATAATTGGTGGTCATGGCTAAAATCTCCGGGCTGGGCTCCGCGTCAAAAAACCGCCTCTTGATCCAGTGCCGCTCGTTCCAGGGGTTCAGCGTCAGGGTGATCTGCTTGAATAACCCGGTTTCAGGAGGGATCGCGCCCCGGATGCTTTCATCCAGCATGTCAAAATCGGCTTCTTTCCCGATCTCATAGGCTTCCTCCACCCAGCACCAGCACAAATATCCGGTTTCCACCGTAATGGAAGCCACCTTCAGCGGGTCGTCGAGCCCCCGAAAGTAAATTTTTTGCCCGGTGGGTTTATAGGTCATTTCCAAGGGGGTTTCCTTCACGTCCCAAAACGCCTGAACCCCCAGGCGGTTGACCGCCCATTTCAATTCCGTAAAGCAGGAATCCTTCAAGGTCCGGAACACCTTGCGCACCACAAGGGCGTTGGCCTCGGGGTATTTCATCATCCGGGTGATGAGGTTCAGCGCCGTCGTCTTGGATTTTTTGGACGCCCGGGAGCCCTTGCACACCCGGTACCGGCCTTGAAAGTTCCAGAAGGTACCGTACCCCCTGCCCACCACCTCGGGCAGCCGTACGATTTTAGCGTTAGGCTCAATCTTCAAGCTGATCCTCCCCCACAATCACCACGGGGACCGCCCCTGCGGCGGCTATTCTGTCCGTAAACAGGGAATACCGTTTTCCGATCAGCTCAGCCGCCTTCAGGCGTTCCCGAATGTCCGGCCCCTTTTGAACGGCTTCCCGGCAGCCGTTTCCGCGTAGAGAAGGTGCGGAAGAAGCCGTCTCTCCGCGCATCACGGAGGTCAAATACTGCAGGACCTCCTGGGCGTCGGCGATCTTCTCCGAGTTGAGCCGTGCCGCCCGCTCCTCCAAGCATGCCTTCACCTCAGGTTTTTTCAGGTTCTCCCGCCCGGTGGAATACGCGCTTTTGGGGGAATAGCCCGCCTTGAGCGCCGCATCGGTGGCGTTCCCGCCGGCCAGGTACTCCCTTACAAACCGTTCCTGCTTCTCTGTGAGCCTAGCCACCGTCTCACCCGCTCTCCAGCAGCTCGGCATACTGTGTTTTGAGCCTGCCCAGATAAGCCTCCTGCCTCTCGGTACGGCTTTCCAGCGCCGCCAGCTGCTTAATCTGGCCGGCAAGAATACGCCTTGTATGGATCCGGTAAGGGCATTTCACACGGCCGCACGTATGCTCGCCGGTGCGTCGGAACGCGTCATATTCACATGTGGTTGGATAAGGGCAAAGCATCGCACCGCCTCCTTTCAAATAGGAAAAAGCACCCTGCCAAACCGGCGGGGTGCTCATTTTCTCGGTTCCATTTTCATTCGCTCTTAAATTTCATAAGACCTATAAAGCTTCTATTATTCATTATAATGGGACAAATGGGACATTGGGGACAAAAGGGACGGTTTCAAAAATATTTTTTGAGGATGCGATAGTACTTCTTTTTTACGGCTTGCTCGGTGTACCTGTACCCCATTTTCGCAGCCACTCTGGCCCAAGGCAGCCCATAGATCGCCCGGTATGTCACAATGGGCTTTTCCGTCAGCTTCAGTTGCTGCACAAAGCTCAGAATCTCCTGCTTTTTCGCCTTGAGATCATCCAGATAGCCGGTTTCCAAACAGACTCCCCGAATCGTCCAGGTACGCTGGGTATAGGGATAATCCGGCAGGGAACCGGACACCGTATCCGTCACCGGCTGCTCCAGCCTTTTGATCTCCGCGCAGATATCCGGATACTGCTCTAAAAGCTCCTTGGTCAAAATTCTTTCCTCCCATTCGTCGCAAAATCTTTTCGGTTCCTTGGCCGGGAACCTCCCAAACCAGAATCAGCCGCACCTTCCCTCTCCTTCCCTCTCTTTTTCCGCTCTGTCCAAGGCTCTTGCGCGAGACTTCCCCGCGGCTCCCGTCATGGCGGCAGCTTTTGCCGCCCCAGGCCTTTCCTTCCCCCTTTCCTGCTTTTCCATGTTCCAAACCGGCCTTTCTGTGCTATACTTTGTCTGAAAGAGGTGTTTTTTATGGTGAAGCTCATTCCGGTCAAATACCACAGGTTGGACTACCCGGCGGGGATCAATCCGACGGTCCAGGAAGTTTCCGGCGTCTTCGGAAAAGAAAGGCTGGAGCCATGCAGCAAAAAGCTGTCCCTGCACACGGAATTCAGCTTCGGCTCCCGGAACCTTCAGAAAGGCCCGGTCAGCCGGTACCCCTGCCTGTGCCGGAGCCAAAAGAACGGCATCCCCCAGCTTTGGAAATCCAGACAATGGGCGAAGGAATTTGCGGAATACGTCATGGAATTCTGTGGCGACCAGATTCCTTCCATTCTTGAAGTGCACCCACCGTTTGCGGAATACAGCAGCCTGGAAAGCTTTCTGGACGTCTATTCCGTGTTTGAAGAACAGATCAAGCCGGTGTACAGGGAGGTCCGGATCCTGGTAGAAAACCGCTATGGCACCCAATATCAGCCAAGCCCCTTTGTGTTCAGCCGGCTCGATAGCTTTTTAGAGCTGTCAAGTAGATTAGACCGCTCTGGGCTGCAGTTGAAAATGGCGTTTGACGTGCCCCAGCTGCTGTCCGCCCACCGCGTCCGCCCCAGCACCTCCAGCAGCATCCAAGAAATGCTTGAAGCCTTAACCGCTGTCCGGAAAAACATCCTGGGAATCCACCTGTGGGGAAAAGGCCCCAACGGCGGGGCCCACTGCGGCGACCTGAACTCATACTTCCGAGGAAAGCAGGCTGTCAAACGCCTGCTCCTAAATTCTCTCTATCGCCTCCTTGACGACGATTCCCCCAGGTATTTCGTGCCGGAGATCAACAGCTGCCAGGCGGACCTGGACTCCATCGTGGGCGATCTGCTGGAGTCCGGCTTCACCTTTGTCTAGCCTCCGCTCGCTCCCAAGCCCTCAACCCCTTCCCGCTCCCCCGGCAGGCCGTCTGTACCTTGTTCGCGTTCCGCATGCCTTACCTGCTTCCCCTTGCCTTTCTGTGCCGCTTTCCACCACGACCGTTACTCCCGGGGTTTCGGAAAACCTCTTATGTAATAGCGGCCTCCTCACAAATTTTCCGGCGGTTCAAAAAAGCTGGCTTTTTCCAGCTCGTCGATGTCGTAGCTGGTATTCGTTCCCTTCCGGTTCCCGTAGTTCCCCTCCACGATCTTTTGCCAGTTGGCGGGCTTGAGCACCCAGTCCAAAGAGCAGCCGGCCCATTTGCCGGAGCGCCCCGTCAGAAAATCGCTTCGCTCTATCTTTTTGCAGACATCGCGAAATTCCTCTGGGCTTACCCTTTTTGACCGCAGCGCCTTTTTCCGCGCCGCCGTCCATTTGCTCGTCTCCTGTGGGGCTGGGAGGGAAGGGCAGCACTGGCAAAAGACCTTTCGGTATTCCTCATACGGAAACGCTTCTGCGGCAGCCGCCTCGGGCGGCGTCCCTTCCCCTGGAACCTTATCTCTCTCCTTCTCTAACTCTACCCTATCCTTCCCTACCCTAACCTGGGGTTCCATTTGGTACACCCTTTGGTTGCCGTCCGGTATACCAAGTCCCGAAGCTTCCCGATAGATCCCGTTTTCCTGAAGTGCCAGCGCGCTTTTTTCCTCCTGGTAGACCGTGGGCTTGTAACGGTCATTGCGGATATAGTTGTGCAGTCTCCAATGCCGGATGACGCACACGCCGCTGTCGAAGGGAATCACAAAGCTTTTGAGCAAAAGCAACTTGCTGTCATCGTCCCCGCAGCCCACCATGCGCTGTATCTTTTTGGGGTTGTTCACGAATCCGTCGTCATCAGCCCTCATACAGAGATGAAAATACAATGCCTGGGCCGTCAGGGGCATGTCCAAAAATGCGTCGCTGTCGATGATGGTCTTGGCAAACATCCTGCGCTCCGCCATGCTACACCTCCAGCCTTATCTGGCCGTCCGTCCTTGTCCCGGCCTTCGCCCTCCTGGTATGGGCCCTTACCTGGATCGTACCGGCGCCGCTCCTGCGCATCACATAGGCTCTGATGGGCGAGTCGTTGCGATACTGGGCCCTTGCCCGGCGTGAAGATTCCTTCAGATATTCCTCCATCTCCTGCACCTCGCTGCTGATCCAGTATCCCCGCGCCCTGGAAGAGGAGAGGATTGCCTTTCCTTCCCCAATGAGCGCCCGGTTGGCCCCCTTGATGTGCTCCCGGATAGACCGGTCCGTCAGCCCTGTAAGCCTTGCCAGCTCCCTGCGGGAGACCGCGTTTTCCCTTCCTTCCGGGATGTACTCCGCTATGTTCATGGCGTCCCTCCGTCAAAAGGGCAGGCCGTCGTCGTCAATCCCAATCCAGTCCCCCGAAAAGAAGAACTCCACCAGCTCCTTCCTGTCCCGGTCGGGCAGCTCGTCCAGGTGTTCCTTCACATAGTCAAACGCCCTGTCTTCTTCCACCAAAAGCCCGGCGTTGGGACCGATCCCCCGGTACGCCGCCGGCTCCGCCTTTTCATACATCCTGATCTCCAGCCTTCCTTCCGGCAGGTATCCGGCTCCCATAAGCTGAGATACGGCCTTTAAAATATCGCTGTCCAATGTCCCGAACCGAAGCTTTCCCTCTTCGCTGAAAAAGCTTCCTTCCAATGTCAGGCTGACAATCTCCTTCCAGTCCGCCGCCCTTTCCCTGCCCTCAAGCTCCCGGTGCTCCATCGTGCTCACCATTTGACAAGTCCTTCCTTTCCTGCTATACTTTCTAAGATACCTTTTCTGTGCCGCTTTTCCGATGCCAGTCGGAGAGCGGCTTTTTTTATTCCCGAATCCAAACCCGGAAGGGCTCTGTGCCGATGGAAACCGCCTCTGCCTCTCCCAGCAGCTGGAATAACCTCCCCGCAGTGCCCGTCAGCTTTTCCCCGTCCGGATAAATCAGCTGCACCTTTTCGTCGGCATCCATCAGTCCCAAAAGCTCGTTCAGCCTCATTCCTCTCCCGCCTCCTTCCTTTTCGGCTCCGGCAGCGCCCTGCGCTCCCTCTTGCGGGGCCTGTCCATCAGGTACCCCATCGCTCCCAGCACCAGGCTTGTCAGGCCCAGCGCTCCTAATATGTAAATCATGATAGGTCCCCTCCCAGTTCCCTGTCCGCTGCTTTTTTCAGGAACAGCTGCTGCTCCAACGAATCGATGTCCACCAGTTTTTTTCTTCCCACCTGGAAATAAGGCAGAACTCCCATCAATACGCTTTTCCGTATCAGGTCGTATGTAACCGCCGTTTTCGGATCCTGCTTTTTCAGCTCAAACGCCGTGTGCTTCCTATCTCGTAACCGCATTCTTTCACCACCTTTCTCCCATCGTCTCCTTTCTTCACGCTCCCGGCCCGCTTGGGGGAGGCAATTGGGGTGGATTCATTCCCAGGGCATTGACGGTTTGCCATCAGCCCAAGAATGAAACACTCAATTCCATATTTCTTTACCGGGTCTTTTTCTCCCTTGTAGGCCCGGCTGACGCTTTCCGCCGTCTCAATGGTCACAGGGCGTTTTTTCATGCATTCACCTCCTAAACTGTTTCAATCATTTCGCTCGAGAATTGTAGATCACATATTGCTTTTTCAATATCTGCCATCTCTTTTTTTATAATGTCTTCGCTTTGCTGTAAACGGTCTAGTTTGGATTTCTTTTTCGTGAGCTTGTCCTGGTACAATTGAATTTGGTGTCTGATAATTGAATTGATCTTAGGCGGTCTGTTTGATTTTAGATACGCACGTTTTATGGCGTCGCCCACACATTGGCGGGAAACGCCGTACCTGTCTGCAATTTCTTGCAAGGTGTACCCCTTTATCCGGAGATTTAAGTATTTCCGTTGTGTAGATGTCAGTCGTGTTTGATCAATCTGCAGCAAGGAATCTCTCAATTCAACAAAGCGGTCTACCCTTTTTGCTTCGCTTTTCAAGTGAATTTTACAGCGGTGACAAATTTCGTCTTTTGAAAGAGTAGGCTCGCCACAGTATTGGCAGGGAACGGCTTTCTCGCCGGGGCTCCCCACCCCCGCCCGGGCAGCGCGCCGCCCCCTTTCCTTTGCCGTACACCACCTTAAATTCACCGCAGCGTTGTTCGAGGGATCGCCGTCAAGGTGCGTTACCATGGGCAAGTTATGGGGATTGGGCACAAAAGCCTCTGCAACCAGCTTGTGCACGTAAAAATGCTTCTGCTTTCCGGAGAGAGATGCCGTCACGTAACGGTATTTCCCATCCTTGCCGGTTTTCATTTGCCTGGCCAGTTCCTTGCGGGAGCCTTTGATTCTGTAGACCTCGCCGGTATCCGTCACCTCAAATAAGCCCTGTTGGGCCATACATATGTTCAATATTTCACCTCCCTTGTTTTCATTGCCCACATTATAAGTGATTTTGAAAACAATGTCAATAGATTTCCCAGAAAAAATGTTGACAAAGAAAACACTCAATTTTTGTTTTCATTGTGTTGACATTGAAAACAAATCTGCTATAATGGAGAAAATGGAGGTGAGCTTCATGGAAGATAGCCTGTCGAAGCGATTGGCAAAAATCCGAGAAACACTTGGGCTGAGCCAGGAAGAATTGGGCTCGCGGATCGGCATTTCAAGGTTTTCCGTTTCCAACTATGAATCCGGAAAAAGAAACATCACCGAGCGGGTCATGAAAGATATTTGCCGGGAATTCAGTATCGATTATCTGTGGTTTACCACCGGCCAAGGCGAGATGCTGCACGTGTCCGACAATGCCCTGGAGGACCGCATTGAAGAGCTTTTGGAAGGGGAAAACGAAACGGCAAAAGCCCTTTTCAAAGCCTTTGCCGCGTTTGATGAATCCGATTGGAAAACCGTGCAGAAATTTATTGACGCGCTAAAAAAAGACGGAACCGAATAAACCCGGCCCCGACAAAAAAACGGAACCGAACAAATCCGGTTCCGTCTGGGACGTCAGGACGATTTGAGAAAAAGGCGGTACACATAGCGATAGATCATTTTCAGGAAAGCTCCGCTGTGAATTTGTTTTACCATCGAAATAATTTCACGTTCGTAATCCATGTGTACGCCCTCCAAACGCCATCCAGATTTTGTAAGCTCATTATAGAACATCCGTTCCCAATATGCAAGTACTTTTTAAGAATTTCTGTAATAAAAAATCAATCTTTAAAGATTTACGCAAAACTTTTTTCCCTGCCGCGGCGTTATTCCCGCTGTCCGCAGTTTTCCAGCCTCAAAAAACTGAACCGTCAAGCTGGGGGATGAAACCACGGTGGGAGCCTGGGCGGAAGAATGGTTTCAGACCTATAAAGGCGCTTTAAGGGCCAATACGCGCCGGGGGTACGCCAATGCGTACAATAACCATATTCTGCCTTATCTGGGGCATTTGCGGCTGAAAGACGTAGCGCATGTGCACGTTCAGAAGGTGATGAAGGAAGCCTCCGGATATTCGGAAGACCTGCAGCGGAAAATACTAAATACCATGCGCCAAATGTTCCGGGAAGCGCGTTATAACCATCTGCTGGCGGGAGATTCCACCGAGGGGATAACAAACAAACAGCTCCATTGCTGAAATAAATCCGTCCTTGGTAAGGACGAGGTCACGCGTTCGAATCGCGTTAGCAGCTCCATCAAGCACTGTGTTTCATAAAGAAGCACAGTGCTTTTTGTTTTTTCTGCAGCCTCTTCTTTTCACCGCATGGCAGCGAGGATTTGGAGTGCAGCCTCCTCACCTCTCCCCGTTCCGGTCGTTCCAGACTCATCCGGCCTCTTTTTATGAAAAAGCCAAATGCACAACGCCCCTGATTTTTCTTATATGCCAGGAATTGACAGGAGGTCAAACAAGAGCTATAATAGTTGCAAATGACACTATCATAGAATAGCCGCCATTTTTCGATTATGAAAGAAAAGGATGAGAGGAAATGCCAAAAGCGGCCAGCCAGGAATATCGGAAGACGAGAATGCTGACGGAGCCCATCCCCAAAATCATCACCAGCATGGCGGTACCGTCCATTATCGCTTTCCTTATCAACTCCATCTACAGCCTTGCGGACACTTATTTCGTCAGCGGAATCGGCATCAACGCTACGGCAGCGGTAAGCGTGAACTCCTCTCTGGATCAAATTATCATGATGGCGGGATCTTTGCTGGCGGTAGGCGCCAACAGCTATATTGCCCGCCTGCTGGGAGCCAAAAAAGAAAAAAAGGCCAACGAGGTGCTGTCCACAGCCTTCTTTTTGGCAGCGGTTTTCGGCATCGCAGTGATGCTTTTAGGCTCGGTGTTTATGAGACCCATGGTACGGATGCTGGGAGCCACCCCCACCTGTGAGCAATATTCCATCGACTACGCCACCTATATTCTGCTGGCTGCACCATTTATGGCTGCCAGCTTCGTAATGAACCAATGTCTGCGGGCAGAGGGCAGCGCTCTGCTTTCCATGATCGGCATGGGCGCAGGCGGGGTTTTAAACTGTGTGCTGGATCCCATCTTTATTGTCGGGCTGGACTTGGGTGTGGCGGGCGCCTCTATGGCCACAGCTATTTCCAAGCTGGTAAGCTTCGGTATTCTGATCTTCCCTTACCTCACCCATCACAGCATCCTGCGCATTTCCATCAAGAACTTCCACCCCACTAGGGACATTATGTCCCAGATCATCAAGGTGGGCTCCTCTTCTATGTTCCGCTCAGGCCTGGCGGTGGTGGCAGCTATCATGCTCAACAATCTAGCCGGGCAGATTTCCGATGATGTTTTGGCAGGCATTGGGGTTTCCACCAGAATCATGATGTTCCCCTTCGGCATCATTCTGGGCTTCGGTACAGGCTTTCAGCCTGTTGTGGGCTTCTGCTGGGGCGCAAAACACTATGACCGGGTGCGGGCCGCTTTCCGCTTCTCCGCTTGGACAGCGGCGATCGGCGGCGGGATCATGGG
>ENA-OUOW01002220-OUOW01002220.1-human-gut-metagenome-genome-assembly--contig:-NODE-2220-length-11304-cov-7.004000_pt1 | contig 11304 bp, 12 predicted proteins | sample MGYA00237938_ERZ548769 | MGnify/ENA primary metagenome ERZ548769 (study PRJEB26490, sample SAMN05356870) | human gut metagenome | biome: terrestrial biome; feature: human-associated habitat; material... | reverse complement strand
GGTTAAGAAATGTGAAAAAACCGGCATATATCAGAATAATGACGCGGCACCGGTCATGTATGCAACAGATCGTGTGATGACGGAAAAAGAATATAACAAACTTGCATTTCCATATAATCAGACGGCATTTCTGGAATATGCAGTTGTTGGAGAACATACGGAATCTTCAGATCAGAACATAATGACAGCTTATACGCCTGTTAGTCTGAAAATGGCCGACAATCATAAAGCGCAAAATGGAGCCGGCAATAGAACCACAGATATAGGGAAGAAAAACGGAAATGAAAGAAAAGTCGGAACGTGGATCCATGAAAAAGAAGATGGCTGGAAGATCCATGCGAAAAAAGATAACATTTTCCATTCGACAGGTGCAGCAGGAAACGACACAACAAGAGGGGCAGAGACAGATTCTTTTCCTGAGCTTCCGTGTGGACAATGCACGTCCGAATAAGGACGTGGCAGTCTGGATCAACGGAATCCGTAATAAACTAAGCGCAAAAGATCATGTATATTATAATGAAAATAAAACATTTATCTATGCAGTGCCGTTAAAGGATGGAGAAGATACTATTTCTGTAACATTTGGCAAAGGAAAATATCAATTAAGCCATGTACAGGCATATCTTGGCAGTCTGCCGGAACGGTCAAAAACGTTATATCAGTCAGAAGTTCAGGTGGATAAAAAGCTGACGAAAGATAATGTGATACAGGGAACGATACAGGTAAAGAATGATGGCTGGTTCATTACATCCATCCCGTATGACACACATTTTAAGATGTACATCGATGGAAAAGAGACGAAGATACAAAAGGTAAATACAGCATTTCTTGGATGTGAGATCGGAAGTGGGAAGCATGAAGTGAGGATCGTCTATCATGCACCGGGGGCAACAGAAGGAAAAGTATTTTCAATGATTGGAATAGTCGGATTCGTGTTATTACTTGTATTGTAATGATACGATGATATCTATATGCAGCAGCAGATTTGTGGAAAATCACTGCTGTATATTTGCATTTTATAAAAAAGAAGAGTATGATGTTAAATGTTTTTTTATACTTAAATAAGGAAGAAAAATGGAAACAGACAACAGGGCAAGACGAGGATGAGAACATGAAGATCATAGAAACATATGGAAACTATATAGAAAAATGGAGTAATGAAAATCCGGGCAGAGCAAGATGGCTTTTGAAGACCGGATGGAAGGCACAGAATCTGAAGTTCCGGTTCGCACCGGACAAAAGACTGATGCCGGCAGAGCAGTATCTGGCAAGGCTTATGATGGATACGATGATAAGACCGCTGGAATGTCCGGAAGAAAGTGCAATTGTCAGTATCTTTACTCCTTGTGAAATTTTACAGGAAGCAGGATTACATCCATACAATGTAGAAGGATTTTCCTGCTATCTTTCTGCATCTAAGGCAGAAAGAGCATTTTTACAACAGGCGGAGAATACGGGCATATCCGAGACACTTTGCAGTTATCACAAGACATTTATCGGAGCGGCGCAGAAGAAAGTACTTCCGAAACCAAAGTGTATTGTATACACGAATCTGACCTGTGATGCAAACCTTCTGACATTTAAGAAGCTGGCAAAGATGTATGATGTACCGATCTTTGCTATCGATGTGCCGATGCAGCAGAACGAAGACAATGTACAGTATGTGGCAGACCAACTTCGTAAACTGAAAGACTTTATAGAAGAATGCACAGGCAAAAAGATTACAGATGAGACATTAACAGAACGACTGAGAAGAAGCAAGCGGACGCTGGAAAAATTCGCACAGTATGAAAAGGAAAGTGCGGACAGATATATCCCTGCAGACCTTGTTACGCCACTCTATGCAGGTATGACAAATAATCTGCTGTTGGGAACAGAAGAAGAGGAAACGTATGTGGACCGTCTCCTGAACGATGTGAAGAAGGCCCCGGCAAAAAAGGGAAAGAAGATTTACTGGATGCACACTATTCCGTTCTGGTCAGATGCGGTGAAGAATGAACTTTGCTTTCAGGAAAAAGCGCAGATCGTTGGATGTGAACTGAGCCGTGTCTGTGAGCCGGATTTTGATCCGGAGAAGCCTTATGAAGCGATGGCGAGACGTATGGTGTATCATGCATTAAATGGAAGTGCGATCAGAAGAATCGAAGCAGGAATCTGTCATGCAAAGGAGACAGGAGCAGACGGTGTTGTTTGGTTCGGACACTGGGGATGTAAGCATACCCTTGGAGCAGCACAGCTTGCCAAGCGCAAATTCGAAGAACAGGGAATCCCGCTTCTGATCCTGGACGGCGATGGATGCGACAGAAGTCATGGCGGAGAAGGGCAGACATCTACCAGACTCGGGGCATTCTTAGAGATGCTGAATACAGAAACGGATGAAAATACGGACAGACAGGAGGAATCGCACGATGAATAAAACATATTATGTCTGTAAATATACCCCAATCGAACTCTTAGAAGCGTTCGGCGGGGAATGCCAGAACCTGAATGAGATGCCGCAGGGCTTTGACCATGCGGATCAGATAGCGCATCCGAACATCTGCGGATTCGGCAAGGCTCTTCTGGAAGCTGTGATGAGCGGAAAGGTAAAGGAACTGGTGCTGGTCAACTGTTGTGATACGATCCGGAGTGTCTATGATATTCTGGAAGACAGTGGAAAACTGGATTTCTTATATATGATCGATGTGCTTCATTGTGATGCAGAGTGCAGCAGAGAACGTACAGCAGTGCAGTTAAAAGGTCTTGCGAAAGCATATGGAGAATATAAAGGCACAACATTTGATGAAGAAAAGTTCCGTCAGGCATTCAAGAAGCCGGAACACATTGTAAAGCCGCATATCAGTGTGCTGGGTGCACGTATGGGAAATGAACTTTTCGATATGGTGCAGAAGAGTATGCCGTATCCGGTGGAAAATGATACCTGTGTCAACAACCGTTCGGTGGGCGAGACAGAGCCGCCAAAGGAATTGGAATTTGATGAACTGATGGTATGGTATGCGAAAGAACTTCTCGGACAGATTCCATGTATGCGTATGATGGATCACAGTGGAAGAAAGAGATTATACAATGACCCGGGATTAAAGGGGATTATTTATCATACCGTGAAATTCTGCGATTTTTACAGTTTTGAATACGCACAGATCAAACAGAATGTGACCGTACCACTTTTGAAGATCGAATCGGATTATACCGTACAGAGCAGCGGACAGCTTCTGACAAGATTAGAAGCATTTGCAGAGAGCATGAATATGGACGAACTGGAAGGGAAGGAACTGAAGATGGGAAAAGGATATTTCGCCGGAATAGACAGCGGATCAACAAGTACAGACGTAGTAATTCTTGATAAAGACCAAAATATCGTGACAGGGATCATCCTGCCGACAGGTGCAGGAGCAGCGATCGGAGCAGAGCGTGCGCTGGAGGAAGCGCTGAAAGATGCGGGACTTCAAAGAGGAGACATCGATGCAATGGTTACAACCGGATACGGAAGAACGGCTATTTCAGATGGTGATAAGAGTATTACGGAGATTACCTGTCATGCAAGAGGGGCACATTTCCTGAACCCGGAAGTCCGTACCGTTATTGATATCGGAGGACAGGATAGTAAGGTCATCCGCCTGGATGAAAATGGAGCCGTTGCCAACTTCGTCATGAATGATAAATGTGCAGCCGGAACCGGAAGATTCCTGGAGATGATGGCAAGAACCATGGAAATGAGTCTGGACGATATGGGAAAGGCAGGTCTGTCATATAAGGAAGATATTACAATCTCCAGCATGTGTACCGTATTTGCAGAATCGGAAGTGGTATCACTGATCGCACAGAATAAGGCAACCGATGATATCGTACATGGACTGAATAAGGCTGTTGCGTCCAAGACAGCAGCACTGGCAAAACGTGTCGGCGGCGAGGAACGCTATATGATGACCGGAGGAGTGTCAAAGAACCAGGGACTGGTGAAGACACTGGAAGAGAAGCTTGGAACGACACTGGTGATCAGCGATAAGGCACAGCTTTGTGGAGCACTGGGAGCTGCATTATTTGCTAAGGATATGGTTACAGAGTAAGCGTTCTTAGCAAGATTTTAACAGTAGAAAAATAGATAGGATTGGAATTCTGTGATAATATAAAGAATATATTGAATAGTCAGAAAATTGTAGAATAATTAACACAGAAAGGCATGAATATTTATTGAATTTATATCGGACAAAATTATCAGAGAAATTAAAAGAGTCATTGGAAGCGGTGGTACCGATCATCGCGATCGTATTGATATTAAGCTTTACGATCGCACCGGTGCCGCCGGGCATTCTGATGGCTTTTATTATTGGAGCAATCCTTCTGGTGGTGGGAATGATGTTCTTCACACTGGGGGCGGAGATGTCGATGACACCAATGGGAGAGAGAATCGGAACCCGGATCGCACAGTCAAAAAGGCTGCCGGTGATCATCGGGTTGTGTTTTGTACTTGGATTTATCATCACAATATCGGAACCGGATCTGCAGGTGCTGGCCGGGCAGGTACCTTCGGTATCAAATATGACACTGATTCTGGCGGTTGCCGTAGGAGTCGGAATTTTTCTGGTGGCCGCTGTATTGCGTATGTTATTTTCAAAACCGCTGTCCTATATGCTGTTGATCTTTTATCCGGTGGTGTTCATCCTGACTTTTTTTGTATCGAAGGATTTTCTGGCGATTGCATTTGATTCGGGTGGTGTGACAACCGGACCGATGACGGTGCCGTTTATCATGGCACTGGGAATCGGATTCTCTGCGGTACGTAGTGATAAATACGCAGAGACGGACAGCTTCGGTCTGGTATCGTTGTGTTCGATCGGCCCGGTGCTGGCGGTACTGCTTCTTGGTATTATCTATCATCCACAAGGCGGCAGCTATTCCGAGACTGTAATACCGGATGCAGAGACATCTGTAGCATTATGGAAATTATTCGAGTCCGGAATCCCACATTATATGAAGGAAATCGGTGGCTCACTGCTTCCGATCATTCTGTTCTTCACATTCTTTCAGGTGGTATCCCTGAAATTAAAAAAGAAAATGCTGATCAAAATTTTGGTCGGTATCCTGTATACATACATTGGACTGGTATTATTCCTGACAGGGGTAAATGTAGGATTTATGCCGGTAGGTAATTATCTGGGACAGGTGATTGCAGGGCTTCCTTACCGCTGGGTGATCATCCCGATCGGTATGCTGATCGGTTACTTTATCGTAAAGGCAGAGCCGGCGGTATATGTGCTGATGGAGCAGGTAGAAGAGCTGACCTCCGGAGCAATACCGGGAAAAGCAATGGGATATAGCCTGTCGCTTGGCGTTGCATTTTCCCTTGGATTGGCGATGATACGTGTGCTGACAGGTATCTCGATCCTGTGGTTTCTGGTACCGGGGTATGCACTGGCACTAATCTTGACGTTATTCGTGCCGAAGATATTTACGGCGATCGCATTTGACTCCGGCGGTGTTGCATCCGGACCGATGACGGCAACCTTCTTACTTCCGTTTGCACAGGGAGCCTGTGAAGCCGTTGGCGGAAATGTAGTAACCGATGCATTCGGAGTCGTGGCAATGGTAGCAATGACACCGCTTATCACGATACAGATCCTGGGTGTGGTGTATCAGTATCAGGAGCGTAAGAAGAATAAAGAAGAGATGCTCGCAGAGCCGGTCAAAGTACTGCCGTTGGAGGCATATGGGGATGCGGATATCATAGAGTTGTAAGGGAGAATTCATGAGCAAGGTATATATGATGGTGACCATCACGAACAGAAACAAACGAAAAGATTTCCAGACATTTTTTAAAGAGTACGGACTTCCTGTATTTCTGGAAACGATCGGAAGGGGGACGGCACAGAGTGAAGTGCTGGATTATTTCGGTCTGGAAGAATCGGAAAAGTTGTTATTTCTTGCAATCGTAACAGGAGAGACGTGGAAAAAGCTGCGCCGGGGACTGATCACGAAGATGCTGATCGATGTACCGGGGACAGGGGTATCGTTCATTGTGCCGCTTAGCAGCGTGGGCGGAAGAAAGACACTGCAGTTTCTTGTAAATGAACAGGAATTTGAAAAAGAGGAGGAGACTTCGATGAAAGATACAGATTATGAACTTCTGGTAGCAATCGCAAATCAGGGATATATCGACACGGTCATGGATGCGGCAAGGTCAGCAAAGGCCGGAGGCGGAACTGTGATCCATGCAAAAGGAACCGGGATGGAACTTGCAAAAAAGTATCTCGGGGTGTCACTGGTGGAAGAAAAAGAAGTCATTCTGATCGTAACGAAGAGCAGAGAGAAGAATCAGATCATGAAAGCAATCATGGAGCAGGCCGGTCTCGACAGCAAAGAACGTACGATAGTGTTCTCGCTGCCGGTGACCAGTGTTGCGGGGATACGAATGCTGGAGGAAGATATTCAGGATGATTTGTTATAGGTTGCCTGAAAATTTTATGGAATTCAGTATTTTATACAAATCTTTTTTTAATACATCATTTTCAATATCTTGCACTGCATTGAAACTTCGGACGCCTACTCCGATAATATAATCACCATTTTGAATATATGCCTGTTCAAATGCAATCGTTTTTTGCTCCTTTTTGAATCCGAGAGCATGTAAAAGATATGATACAGGATTCTGGGACGAAGAAATGAATTCTTCATTCGGATCATATGGCCAGTACACGGTAACTTCATTGCAGGTATGCCCATCTACTGTAAATGTGTCGTTTAAGGTTATCTTTTTAATCACAGAATCCTTGGAAACATTTAACAGGTAGTCCATATCAATGTCGCAATCGTCAGTGATTGATACACCTTGCTTTTTATAAGAGATAATCTCAAGAGTAAATACTTCTTCATCTAAGTCATCAGAGGATAAATTAATTGTGTATGAAGCTTCGTTTTTATCTGTACAATTCTCTGTATCGATATGGTATCCATCTGGAACGGTATAGGTCAGAAGCTGATTGATATTTTCACCGGTGTAATTTACCGGTGTTTCCTGTGAGGTTTTGTCAGTTTTGGAACTGCCGCAAGAGGCTGAGACTATCATGATAAGTGAAATCATAATGAAACTTGTAAAAAGATATTTTCCTTTCATAGTAACCACCGCTTTCTTTGAAACATTCTTTTTGGGAAACGAGAGAAAATGATAAGCTATATAAGGGTTTTGTTGATAATTTATTATAGCATATAACTTTTAAACAAGCATTAAATTTTGCTGAAAAAAGAAACGACGAACGCCACAAACCTTCCGGCTCGTGGCGTTCGTTGTCGTTATAGTTATCTAAAGGAATGAGAGTAAAGTGTTGCACCGGATTCCCGGTGTGCTACTTTATGAGGGGGAGATAGCTGATTTTGTCTCTCTCAACTATCTGAGTTTATTATAAAAAACAAATATGTCTAAAGTATGTTAAATTCCTTAAAGAAATCGGAAAAATCTTAAGAAGAGCTTAAGAGGATATAAATAATCTGAAAACGCTACAGTCCAAGTAAATCAAGGGGTGTAGCGTTTTTGCGTGGTGAGGGGGAATGGGATTTGTCCAAAATCTGTCCAAAATGGGAAAATTATTTATCAAGATATTTTGTTATATATATATCTTCAATACATTCGGTTAACCCCCGTGTGGCTTTGAAAAGAGCAACATCATATTTATCTTTTAAATAAGTTAAATTATTATTATCTTCTTTGGAAAATGGACGATCTTTAGGATCTTTTAAAAATGCACGTTCCGCATCAGAAAGTGGTTTATCTTTATCTATTTTTTCATAGGTGTCATAGGAATGTCTGAAATGGCAATATTCCCAAATACGGGATAATACAGGCTCTAATACGGTTTTTTCTTTAATTAAATCATCTAATGTGCATTGGATAATTTGCTTTTCCTCAATAGCATCCTTGTCTAATTTTTGTTGGTGCTCTTCTAATAAATTAGAGGGTGGGGCAATAGTTTTTAATTTTATTTCTGCTTGCTGTTTTCCTTCTTGAATTTCGATTAAATATTTTACAGCATCTTCGGATAACCCGATTTTATTACATATAAATTCGAGATCATGCGTACTGTAATCAATTCTTCCAAAGAGATAGTCTATATCACAATTGAATATCTCGCAAAGATCCCATATAGTCTGCAATTCTGGAACAGTACGCCCTTGTTCCCAATTTTTTATAGTATATACAGATATGGCTTTTTCACCATAATCCTTACAATATTTTTCAACAAAGGTTACTTGCGTATAACCCTGTGCTTTCCTTATCTTTTTAAAATTTTTGGAAAAATCATTTTTGATAGTATGTAATTTGTCGCTCATAAAAATTCTAAAATACCTCCAAAACAAAAATATACTGCGTCTTATATTGTACACTTTTCTGAGATATAATTCAAGCAAAGATGTACATCTGAAAACAACAGCAAACAATGGGCAAAAGATGGAGGGCGAATTATGGAACGCTTGATAGGTGTGAAAGAGTTTATGCGGTACACGGGGTTGAGCCGGAATACAGCGAATAAATTTGGCGAAAAGATTGGATGTCGACGAAAAATCGGACGGAGGGTTTTATTCGACGTGGAAGTCGCTGGCAAATATCTTGATGACTTGGCTAATAGAAGGGGGCTGAAATAATGGACATTTATGAACATATTCCGTTGGGAAAAGAAAATGCCATTCATTCGTGCGACTTGGAGAAGATTCTTGGCTGCGAAAGCAGCGAACTTAGGAAAGCGATATCAACGGCTCGAATCAATGGGACAGCGGATGGAACGGTCATTTGTTCAAATTCATCGGACGGATACTGGCGAAGTCGAGATGTAACGGAAATAAGAAGGTTCGTGCGATCTATGCATTCACGTGCAACGCAAATTCTTATGGCGTGTGAACCGGCAGAAAAAATCTTGGTGGAATTGGAGGGAGAAAGCGATGGCTAATCGTCGGATGTTTTCACGAGATATCGTTTGTTCAGACCGATTCTTAGATATGCCAAGCTCAGCTCAGGCCTTGTACTTTCAATATGGACTTGAAGCCGACGACGATGGGTTTGTGAGCGCACCAAAAAAGATAATTCGGCTCACAAATGCTTCTGAGGACGATCTAAAGATCTTAATCGCAAAGAAGTTTGTGTTGCCGTTCGAAAGTGGCGTGGTAGTTATCAGAGATTGGAAAATCAACAATTATTTGCGAAAGGATCGTTATTCACCAACACGCTTTAAAGAGGAACTTGAACAATTGACGCTTGTTAACGATCACTACGAAATCCAAACGTCACCACTTGGTATACCAGATGAAAACCAAGCGGTAGACATGGTGGATACCCAGGTAAGGTCAGGTAAGGACAGGGTAGATAAGGAAAGGATAAGTATTAATGGGGGAAAATCGTCCCGATTTATCCCACCCACTGTGGAAGAAGTAAGCGAATACTGCCGTGAGCGAGGAAATAATGTAGATGCTCAATGTTTTGTTGACTTCTATTCTTCCAAGGGTTGGTATGTTGGCAAATCGAAGATGCGGGATTGGAAAGCTTCTGTACGGACATGGGAGCGAAAAGAACGTAGCAATAGTCCGAGCAGAACGACAGAGGATGGATTGGAGGGATGGTTACATGCTTAGGGAAGAAGCGGCAAAGCTATTGATGATGATGCAGGGTGCGTATCCAAACTATAAGCCGTTGGACAAGACCGTTACGGTTAATACTTGGCATTTAGCATTATCAGATATTTCGTTTGATTTGGCACAGCAAGCGTTTCTGGCATATTTACGGTCAGATACAAGTGGATTTGCACCGGCACCGGGGCAGTTGATTGCTTTAGTACATTCGCTTCATACACCAAAGCAAATGAACGAACTCGAAGCGTGGACGCTTGTTGAAAAGGCGATTCGGAACAGTTCATACAATTCAGAATCAGAGTTTTCCAAGCTACCGCCGTTGGTTCAAAAGGCGGTTGGTTCTCCGGGACAATTACGATCATGGGCGATGGACGAAGAATATAACGGACAGGTGGCATCATCCAATTTTATGCGTACATATCGTACCGAGGCAAAACGACAAGAAGAATATGAGAAAATGCCGGATAATTTAAAGCAACTAATTGACCAAATCAATGCAAACTCATATTCGGCTCAGATTCAGCAAAAAAATCAGAATGTGATGAAGATTGCATTAAAAGGAGAAACGGCAAAAATAGAGGCAAATGAAGAGATTACGGGTATATCTCAGCAATGCAGTGACCGTTTACAAAATTTAAAAGCAACGTTACAGTCTGGAAATGAATAAGATATACATATCCTGCTGCCATTATCGGGCAAAGCTGGCAGCAGAACACCTTTCAATCATTTTAACATGTTGGGAGGTGCGTGGCAATGGTGAAACTGAGGATAGAAAGAGAAAACAGGATAGCAAGGCTGTATTTCATACAGGGAATTTGCGTGAAAAAAAGAGACAGGATCTGGATAGCTGATGTGTTGTTGAAAGAAGTAAGGCTCAGAGATAACACAAAGTCGGTAGGGATTAAGCTGTGTGCGAGGACGATAGAATCAATGAAAAAGCTTATCATTGACTTAGCACAGTTGTATGGCGTACACGAAACGTTATGCGTGAGAATCCCGGAAAGTGAGGAAGAGGGATTATTATGGTCGTACCAGGTGGAATGGTGAGAAAATGCTAACATTTGCTAACATTTTGAGGAGATATAAGCAAAAGCATAGCAAAAAAGCTTCGGGATGTTAAGAAATGTTAAGGCAAGCGAACATATACTGATGAAACAGAAAAACATGACATTTGGGACATATAGGGAAAAAGACAACGGGGGTGATGATTTGATTGCTGAGAAATGCAAAGGTTAAAGCATATATTGCGGAAAAAGACAGCGGAGGTGATGATTTGATTCAACGAATAGAATGGGACGGTGGATAGATGAAAGAAAAACTTACATCGAAGCAAAAGAAATTCGCATTGGAATTTCTGATCTCTGGAAACATAACAGATGCGGCAAAGAAAGCCGGATACAGTGAGCGGTCAGCAAGACAGATAGGATCGCTGAATTTGACAAAGCCGAATGTTCTCGAGTACATGAATGAGATATTGGAGAAAACCAAAAGTGAAGAAGTAGCAACGACAGAGGAAGTCTTGGAATTCCTTACATCTGTGATGCGTGGAAATGTAGCGGAGCAGTTTGGATTAGATCCGGCTATAACTGACAGAACTAAGGCGGCACAACTGCTCATGAAGCGGTTCAATGACGATCAGCGGATGAACTTGGATCTGGCAAAGTTAGAGATCCGATTTAAAGAGAATATGCC
>ENA-OUOW01002217-OUOW01002217.1-human-gut-metagenome-genome-assembly--contig:-NODE-2217-length-11305-cov-14.250222_pt1 | contig 11305 bp, 7 predicted proteins | sample MGYA00237938_ERZ548769 | MGnify/ENA primary metagenome ERZ548769 (study PRJEB26490, sample SAMN05356870) | human gut metagenome | biome: terrestrial biome; feature: human-associated habitat; material... | reverse complement strand
GTTATTGAGAAATACTCTCGGAATTCTTGTTTCTGCATAAAAATATCCGGAGCAGGCGCCGTTCCGACCGGCGTCGCCCTTGTCGCCTTTTTCACCGGTGTCGCCTTTGTCGCCTTTTTCACCGGTGTCGCCTTTGTCGCCTTTTTCACCGGTGTCACCTTTGTCGCCTTTGTCGCCCTTTTCTCCGGCATCACCCTTGTCACCTTTATCTCCCTTGTCACCCTTTTCTCCGTCTGTGCCGTCAATGCCTGCCGCTTTTACGCCGGTGTCGGTTTCTCCGATCCACCAGTTGCCGTTCTCACCAACGAAGGGGGTGTTGCCGTCCGCACCATCGGAGCCGTTTTGTCCGTTTGCTCCGTCTGCACCTTTCTGCCCGGTGGGGCCTGTGATGTCGGCTATCGCCACAAGGTCCTGCCACTCATCACCCTCGTAACGCCACTGTATGTGGGTTTCAGCTCGCTGCACTTCTATGTTTTTGGCGTTAATGCCGTTAGTGCCGTTGGCTCCGTCTTTACCGTTGGCACCGTCAATTCCATCCTTGCCGTTTTTTCCATCGGCTCCGTCTTTACCGTCAACGCCGTTAATGCCGTCTTTACCGTCAACTCCGTTGATGCCGTCCTTGCCGTCGGAGCCGTTAATGCCGTTTTTACCGTCTGTGCCGTTCTTTCCGTTTTCTCCGGCAGTGCCCCGCAGCTCGGTAAGCGCCACAAGGTCGTGCCAGTCGGCTTCGTCGCTGTATTTCCACTGAATCGCCGTGCCGTTGTTTCGCACCTCCGGCAGTGCGTCGCCTGTTTTTGCCGCCTTGCTCCATCCTATTGCAAGCACGCTGCAAAGCACCAAAAGAGCGGTGCAAAGCGCCAAAAGTGTACCTGTGAGTAGTTTTTTTCTTGTTTTCATCTTTTTTCCTCCGTTCGGAATTGTTTATCACGGCGGAGCTTTGCGCCGCTGCCCACGCCGTAAATGAGCAGCGGTCGATAGGCTTATGCTTGGTTTGCTTTGTACTTATCCACAAACAGGGCGACCCCCTGTTTTAAAACCTCCATCTGGGTTTTCAGATAATATTCATCCTCAAACATCGCATAATGTACGCAGGCACGGACGAATATAAAGATCAGCGGCGTGATGACCGTATATGGAATGCCTATCTTCGGCTCCAGCCGCTTGGCGTACTCGGTATAGCGTTCGTTCACGCCCTCAAAGAATTTCTTGCCGTGCTCGATATACTTCGGGTGCGTATATATCTGATACATCAGGCGATATTTTTTTCCGTGCTTTTTTGCTGTCCAATACGGGACCTCCTTCACAAAACGGACAACATCCTCGAGGTCGGTGGGTGCCATCTCCATAAAGTCGTCCTCAACCTTTTCCATACAGTATGCCGTTGACTCAATGATCAGTTCATCAAGGTTTTTAAAATACGAATACAAGTTTGCTTTCGTGCATCCGCACGCATCGGCTAGTGCTTTAATTCCTGTGCCTGTGAGCCCGTTTTCCGCATAGCACTCGAAGCACTTTTCCATTAGTTCACGTTTCCGCTCATTGTGCTGTTGCTCAGTTGTTTTCATGTTGCTTCGCCCCTTTGTATGTACCGACCGTTCGTTTATGATTAGTATAACACATATTTGTAACAAAGTCAAGGATTGTTCAAAAAATGAAGAAAATAAAGTTTCAACATGATCTCATAAAAAAAGTCCTTACAGCAGAAAAAAATAGCGGCTTACCTCAACGATCAAAACCGTACTAATAAATATGTCCATAAGACTTATGGAAAGATGGGATAGGCTTATTGACTTTCCATGTTCTCATATGATATAATAAATTCATATTAACACAACATTTCTGTTCAAGGGGTATATCAAATGAAAAAGCAAAATGCAGGGCTTATCGCTCTGAGTATCGTTTTTATTCTTATGGGTGGTTTCTCTACTATCTATAATCTCAGCAAGTATGTTTCAAACAGGGTTTTCATGTCAAGTGCTGAGAAAACCACAGGCTATGTGAAGTGGATAGACCATGAGTTGAAAACTTGGGGACATAACAAAAAGGCAAGCAACAAAGCTGAAACATATTACATAACTGTCGCTTTTGATGTTGGCGGCAAGGAGTACACAAGAGAGATCTTCACAGGCACATATTATGTGAGTCAGAACGAAAAAGTGAACGTGTATTACAACACTGATAAAAATGGTGAGCCTGATAAGGTCGTGACCGATATTGATAATGATAAAAGACCGTATCTTACTTGGCCGCTGATACTTTTGCTTGGCATTGTGCTACTTGTGCTTACTAAGAAAAATATTATCTCAGTGGGGAGAAAGAGATAAAAAAGTAATCATTAAAATAGTAACCAAAAGAAACTTTGTGCAACTAAATAACAGAAAAGCAGAAAGGAGATCTTTATGAAGGTGATCTATAAATGTGCCGCCATTTTGACGGCAGCGATATTGTCAGTGTAGTTTCCTTGCGCAGCTTTTGCGGATATGGAGCATGGCGGAGATAATGACAGCCCGAAATTCAAGATGGGCAGGATAATTTTTACTGATAATGGTTATGGCTATGAAAAGGAAGGTCTGGAAAAATCGGAGATCGCTGATGAAGATTTGGTCGACACGGACGACGGGGGTTCAGCTTATGCACAAAAGGCAACGGCTTCGCTGCCTGCGAAATATGACCCCAGATCTAAGAATACGCTGACGACTATCAAAAATCAGTTCCAGACAGGCACTTGCTGGGCGTTTGCGGCACTTTCCTGCACTGAGAGCAATCTTATCCAAAAGGGGCTTGAAAATCAAAACGTGCAGTTTTCTGTGCCGAGCCTTGCCCTCTCTACATATGCTAACGGCGGATTTGACGAGTCAATATGGGATTGCGGCGGAACGTGGATGGATTCGTCCCTTGCAATGGCGGCTCATAGAGGACTTTGCTATGATGAATATGAGCCTTTCGTGTCCGACGGAACGGAAGCCACTATCGTATCTGAGGAGAAAAAGGGCGTTTGCGAATATCAGCTTAATTACGCTTCCACTATCACAGGCGGACGAAACGCCATTAAAAACAAGATAAAAGAGCTTGGCGGAGTAATGGTGAGCTATTATGCAGACGACCTGTATATGACCTTTGATAACAAAAGCTATTACGATCCGGAAACTACAAAATATAGTGGAATAAATCATGCCGTAAGCGTAGTGGGTTGGGACGATAATTACAGCAAGTCAAATTTTCTTGCAGGCTATCAGCCAAAGAAAAACGGGGCATGGCTTGTGAAAGGCTCTTGGGGAGTATCCAGTGGCACAGACGGTTATTACTGGATATCCTATGAAGAGGCAGAAATGACCGATTGGGTGGCGTTCGACCTCACTGAAAGCTGTGATAATAATTACCATTATCCTGCTAATAAGGATAATTCTATATTTTATGTTAGCAATGAAAACAAAATGAGCGGTGCTGATGTTTTTACAGCAAAAAAAGACGAGCTTCTTGACAAAGTGGGCTTTATGTATCTCGGCTACACCGGAAAGTCTGACTACACTGTGCAGGTCTACACTTCTGTTTCAGACAGCACTCCTGTGGGGATACTTGAATGTGAGGTCAGCGGAAAGGTGCAGAGCGACGGCTTTTATACTGTGGATATCCCTGATGTTGAGCTTGACGAGGGCGAAAGATATTCTGTCGTGATGACATTCAGCGGTGATGACGGCTCAGGCTATGTGACCGTTTATGGCTATTCAGACGGGGTCATGAAGCCTGGTCAGGCGTATATTTCCAATGACGGCGACAGTTGGACGGACGTTACCGACAAGGACGCTTATACTGGTCAGCCTATAATATTTGCCTATACCGATGATATAGATAAGTCTGATAAAAGCGAGCTTGAAACACTTGTGGCAAAGTATGAAAAGCAGAGCGGTTATGAGCGTGAGGTCAACAACGGCAAGAAAGTTATTGCAGATGAAAACGCTTCAAAGAACGATATCACCAATGCCAAGCTTCTTATAAAGGCAAAGGCGAAAGAGATAAAGGAACAAAGCCTTGTTATAAAGACAGCGACGGATTGGAAAAACTTCGCAAAGCGTGTATCAGGCGGTGAAAGCTTTGCAGGAAAGCGTGTTGTGCTTGAAAAAGACATCGACTTCGGTGGTGCAAAGATATCGGCAGTAGGAACGGCTTCAAAGCCTTTTTGCGGATATTTTGACGGAAACGGACACGTTCTGACAAACGCTGTTATCCAAAACAATTCTTATGCAGGTCTGTTCGGCTATGCTGAGGACAGAGCGCAGATAAGAGATCTCAGTGCTGAGAAAATAACTGTCAGCGGTAAGTACGCAGGCGGGGTCGTTGGTGAATTTGATGCGGTATCTATCCAACGCTGTACGTTCAGCGGAACTGTCAAGGGTACAAGTTCGGCAGGCGGAATCGTGGGCAAAGCAGGTGGTCTGACCCTGACAGAGTGCGCTTCAGACCTTGCAAAGTCAAGCAGTTCAAATGCTAAAGCTATGGTGGGCAGTATCGATAATGACGCTTTTTATTATGGACAGCAATCTGCCGGTTGCTGGTATAATAGCAACTTTTCTGACAGCAAGGTAAAGAAAACGGCTTTGTCTAACGTTACAAGCTCTGCAGCTTATTCGCTGAATACCGTTGGCGGAAAGCAGACAGACAGCGGCAGGTGGACAATGGCAGGCGGCAAAGCAAGGCTAACTCGTCCTGGGGAGCAGGCTTCCCACAAGATAACATTTGAAGCTCCCGACGGCAAGCATTATGCCTGCACTGATAAGGACGGCAAGGTGAAATATCCTGCTGTCAAAGTGCAAAGCGGTTATGCTCTTAAATGGTACAAGAACGGCATTGCTGTCGATGCAAACACAGTTTATACTGCTGACAGCACAGTAAAGGCAAAGCTTGTTGAAGCAAAATTTGTCACTATCGACTATGTTTTAAATGGCGGCACGAACAGCACAGGCAATCCAGAATACCTCAGCAAAGGCGAAAGCGTGACGCTTTCCGAGCCGACAAAAGAGGGTGCAGACTTTGCAGGCTGGTATGATAACGCTGCACTTTCAGGTGAAAGAATAGAAAGCATCTCATATTCAGGCGGCGCAAAGACCCTTTATGCCGCATGGAAGCCTTATACATATAACGTTACGTTTGTGGATAAGGACGGCAAGGTTATAAGTCAGCAGACAGTGGAATATGGTAAGTCTGCAAAAGCTCCGAAAGCCCCTGCTATGAAGGGTCTGCGTTTTACAGGCTGGGACAAGGACTATAAAAACGTCACGGAGGATATGACTGTCACAGCGGAGTATTCTGACAGCAAGCTTATTGCAGACTGCGAGATATCAGGCTTCAAGAACAGCTTCACATACACAGGAAAGAATATTGAACAGCCTGACGTAACGCTCACCTATGAGGGCAAAGCGCTTAAAGAGGGCGTGGATTACACTGTTTATTATAAGACCAATCTTAACGCAGGATCTGCAAAAATGACATTTGTTGGAAAAGGCGAATACAGAGGCTCTGTTGCAAAAAGCTTTACTATCCAGCCAAAGGACGCTTCCAAGGTCAAGCTTTATTACGCTACACCACTGTCGTTCACCGGCAAGGAGATAACACCTGATGTGCTTATAAAGGACGGAAATAAGACCCTAGAGCGTTATATTGATTATATGGTGATGTATTTCTCAAACGTGAATGTTGGCACGGGCAAGATAACAGTTGAATTTTACGGAAACTATAAGGGCAAGCAGACCGTTTCTTTTGTTATAAATCCTGCAAAACAGCAGATACAGGTGCTTGAAACAAGATACAAGGGCTTTTTTGTGGATTTTGTGCAGAAAGGATCTGCAACAGGCTATGAGGTCCAGTATGGCACAAGATCTGATTTTTCAGATGCTTCCACTTACAGATCCACCACCAACAAGACGGATAAGATGACGGTACTTGGATTAGGGGCTTCAAAGACATATTATGTAAGAGTTCGCTCTTATACTGTCAAGGGCGGAAAGACCTATTACGGCAACTGGTCAGACGCTAAAAGCATTGTTACGGCAAAGACTAATTTTGCAAACGCAAAGGTCAGCGGTATTTCTTCAAAAAGCTTTACCGGCAAGGCGATAACGCAGAAGATCACAGTAAAATATGGCTCAAAGACCCTTAAAAACGGCACAGACTACACTGTGAAATATTCTGCAAACACAAAGGTCGGCACCGCAAAGGTGACTATCACAGGCAAGGGCATTTACGGCGGAGTTATCACCAAAAGCTTTGCTATCTATCCTGCAAAGCAGGTGATACAGAAGCTTTACGGTACATATGCAGGCTTCTTTATAGACTATGCACAGAAAGGCTCTGCCACGGGATATGAAATATCATACTCACAGCGTTCCGACTTTAAGGGAGCAAGAAGCGTAAAGGTAACAAACAACCGCACCGATAAAAAGACAGTTTCCGGGCTTGCAAGATATCAAAAATATTACGTCCGTGTAAGAAGCTACACTGTCAAAGGCGGAAAGACTTATAACGGAGCGTGGTCCGATAAAAAATGGGTCTATACTCAATGATCCGACAGACGATAAAAATGCCCCTGATCATTTTCTGGTCAGGGGCATTTTTTGTGCCTAGAAAAGCTCTGCTTTGTACTTGATAGAATCCTCCTCCGTTATCTCACGGATAACTCTGCATGGATTTCCTGCCGCAAGAGAATTTGGCGGTATGTCACGGGTGACAACGCTTCCTGCACCGATAACACAGCCCTCGCCTATGGTAACTCCGCCTGTGATGACAACATTGCTCGCTATCCAGCAGTTGGAGTGTATTGTGATAGGCTTGCCGTATTCATCATCATAAACAGTGCCGTCAGACTTTTTCTTCATGTTACGCTCCTGCCATCTGAATGGGTGAACAGGTGTGGCAATGGTGCAGTTGGGACCGAAAAACACGTTGTCGCCAATCGTCACAGGGCAGGTGTCAAGCACTGTCAGATTGAAGTTTGCATAACAGCCTGAGCCGAACTTTGTGAAAACGCCATAGTCAAAATACACAGGACCTTGGAGAAAAAATCCCTCGCCATGGTCGGGCAGAAGCTCGTCAAGGATAGCTTTTCTTCTCTCATCATCTTCATACAAACTGCTGTACTGCTGTGAAAGCTTGTGAGCCTTTGCCCTCAATTCTGCAAGCTCCTTGTCGGAGGAGTCATATATCTTGCCCACAAGCATTTTTTCTTTTTCAGTCATTATAAAACGCCCTTTCTGCGTGTAGTTTCATTTGATTTTGTTGAGAGTATAGCACAAGTTTCGGGCTGTGTCAATAGTTTTTTGGGGGTCGAGTGATAGAATAAAAAATGGTATACAAAAAGTGGAGAATGCTTATGGGCAAAGCACTCTCCACTTGATGAGTATACTATTTAAAAAGCTTGGCATGGTAGAAAAAGTTATAGGTAAAATCCCTGCATATAATTTGTGTACATAAAGGAATCTTCGTCATCAGCGGTATTGTCACCAGCAGGCTTTTTTCTGCCACTAACACAAGAAGCCAACACTATCAGACCGCCTAGAACAATTGCAACGCTCACTCCAAGGGCTACCAAAACTGCACAGAAAATTTTTACTATCATAAACACCGCTCCAATCATATTTCTCATACTTCGCTATAATTACTATTATGATTATATGCTGGTTTTGCCTGATAATCAATAAAAGCCGTGTAAAATGCAGATAAAAATCAAGTCAGCTTTTGTCTGCATCAAAAATCTTGTGGTAAAAATATTTTTCAAAACGTTTCATGATTTAACAATTTTAAATGAAGAAAATTATAGCTGTCAGCTTAGTATAAAACTGCACAAACTGAGCTTTTTGTAAATGGTTAGCATTGTATATTACACTGAAAATGTACGATTCTTGAAAAAATATACATAAGTATGGGGTAAATACTTGACTAGATTAAAATTTTGTGATAAAATTATTAACGTGAATGAGTGCGCTTATGTATTTATATGTTTTGTGTAGTGGCTGTACGTGTATGAAGTTGGGAGTAAAAGATATGCAGAAAATTGATTTGGAAGGTAAGGTTGTCCTTGTAACAGGGGCAGCAGGTTTTATAGGTTCTAATCTGGTAATTGAGCTTTTTAAGACTATTGATGATATCAAGATCGTTGGTATCGACAATATGAACAATTACTATGATGTGTCCATAAAAGAATGGAGATTAAAGGAAATAGAAAAGCTTGGTGGTCAGTGGACTTTTATTAAGGGAGACATATCAGACAAAAATGTGATAGACAAAATTTTCAGTGATTACAAGCCGTCTGTTGTTGTTAATCTTGCAGCACAGGCAGGCGTGCGTTACAGCATAACTAATCCTGATGCATATGTTCAGTCAAACCTGATTGGATTTTATAATATATTGGAAGCGTGTCGCCATTCTTATGATAACGGTGAAACAGGCGTTGAACACCTGGTTTATGCGTCAAGTTCTTCTGTTTATGGAACAAACAAGAAAGTTCCTTACAGTACCGATGATAAGGTAGACAATCCTGTGAGTCTGTATGCTGCTACCAAGAAGAGCAACGAGCTTATGGCTCATGCTTACTGCAAGTTGTATAATATCCCTGCTACAGGACTTCGTTTCTTTACAGTATATGGTCCAGCAGGCAGACCTGATATGGCTTATTTTGGATTTACGAACAAGCTTCTAAAGGGTGAAACTATCCAGATCTTTAATTACGGAAACTGCAAACGAGATTTTACATACGTTGATGACATAGTTGAGGGCATCAAGAGAGTAATGCAAGGAGCTCCTGAAAGAAAAAATGGTGAAGACGGCTTGCCATTACCACCTTATGCTGTTTATAACATAGGAAATCAAAATCCAGAAAATCTTCTTGATTTTGTTGATATTTTACAGCAGGAACTTATAAATGCAGGCGTTCTTCCTGCTGATTATAATTTTGAAAGTCACAAAAAGTTAGTTCCGATGCAGCCGGGCGATGTGCCTATTACTTATGCAGACACAGAGCCATTGGAGAGAGATTATGGATTTAAACCGAGCACACCTCTCAGAGAAGGTCTGAGAAAATTTGCTCAATGGTATAAAGAGTTTTATAAAGTATAAGGAAGGCTAAGAAAATGAACAGAAAGATAGCAGTAGCAGGAACAGGTTATGTTGGGTTGTCGCTTGCAGTATTGCTTGCACAGCACAATCATGTAACGGCTGTTGACATTATCCCTGAAAAGGTTGAGCTTATCAATAATAAAAAGTCGCCTATTCAGGACGATTATATTGAAAAGTATCTTGCTGAAAAAGAGCTTGATCTGACGGCAACGCTTGACGGCGAAACGGCGTACAAGGATGCAGAGTTCGTAATAATTGCAGCTCCGACTAACTATGACAGCAAGAAGAATTTCTTTGATACTTCAGCTGTAGAAGCAGTTATAGAGCTTGTTATGAAAGTCAATCCTGAGGCTATCATGGTCATAAAAAGTACTATCCCAGTTGGCTACACAAAGTCAGTAAGGGAAAAGTATAGCACTGATAAGATAATTTTCAGCCCTGAGTTTCTCCGTGAGTCAAAGGCTTTGTATGATAATCTGTATCCAAGCAGAATTATCGTAAGCTGTGATGATGATACAAGAGAAAAAGCAGAGCTTTTTGCAAAGCTTTTGCAGGAGGGTGCGATAAAGGAAGATATCGACACGCTCTTTATGGGATTTACCGAGGCGGAGGCTGTTAAGCTGTTTGCAAATACTTATCTTGCGTTGAGAGTTTCTTATTTTAATGAGCTTGATACATATGCAGAGGTAAAGGGACTTAATACACAGGATATTATAAATGGTGTTTGCCTTGATCCTAGAATAGGTAGCCATTACAATAATCCAAGCTTTGGTTACGGTGGATATTGTCTGCCAAAGGATACAAAGCAGCTGCTTGCAAACTATGAAGATGTTCCACAGAACATGATGTCTGCTATTGTTGAGAGCAATAGGACTAGAAAAGATTTCATTGCGGATAAGGTGCTTGAGCTTGCAGGCTATTATACCGGAAGCAGTAATTGGGATAAGGATAGAGAAAAGGACGTTATTATAGGAGTTTATAGGCTTACAATGAAGTCCAACTCAGATAATTTCCGTCAGAGCAGTATCCAGGGCGTTATGAAGCGTATCAAGGCAAAAGGAGCTACTGTCATCGTTTACGAACCAACCCTGGAAGATGGAACCACATTTTTTGGAAGCAAAGTAGTCAATAATTTAGAGCAGTTCAAAAAACTTTCTCAAGCTATTATTGCCAACAGATATAATCCGATTCTTGACGATGTTAAGGACAAAGTATATACCCGTGATCTTTTCCAACGAGATTAATCCGAATTTCACAAAAAGATTTGTGTATAACAAAGGCAGGTCAAATGACCTGCCTTTATTGCTAATATACTACAACTTTTGTTCCTCGCGGAATATTATCATATATCCATTTTGCATTATTAATGTTTAATCGAACACATCCGTGTGATGCATTGATTCCAAGTCTTCCATCTGTAATCACAGACATACTTCCTTGTTTATACAGTACAGAGTGGAACAGGTAATTTCCATAGAACTGTGTATAATACCAGCATGTATATCCAGATCCAAATGATTTTCCTTTTCCCTGTACAGTAAATGTTCCTTTCACTGTCGGAGTTGATTTTGCTCCTGTAGTACAAACCCACTTTTTCACTTCATTCCATTTACCGACTGAACCGCTATAAATTCCTACTCTGTTAGCTGTCGTATCTACCAGAATGAGATACCGTGTGTTACTTGCATACGCCAATGCTCTCAGATGCATCTGGTCTTTAACTGCTATTGTCGCAGTCTTTTTCTTTTCTGTATAATAATTAGCATTTTTCCCCGGAGCTGCTGCATCTTTTGATACAAGGCGAATCTGTAATCCTTCCATTCTGTATCCGATTTTTGATGTTCCTGCTGCCTGGCCATTTTTTGCCCAGCCAAGCCAGCCATACGTCTGCGCATGCACCCGGTAATATATATCATACTGATCTGCCAGCGAATCTTTCAATTCAATCTGTATTGCTTCAAGTCTCTTAGCTTTTCCCTCTGTTCCGCTGTTTTTTCCGCCATTAACCCACTTTTGCCATCCGTAGGTCTGTACATGCGTTCTATATGAAATTTCCTTATTATAACTGGAATCTACCATTGCTATATTCAGTGCTTCCATCCTCTTGGCTTTTCCACTTGTTCCGGCTGTCTCACCATCATGTACCTTACTCATCCAGCCATAGGTCTGTACATGCGTTTTGTAAGCTATTTTTGCTTCC
>ENA-OUOW01002216-OUOW01002216.1-human-gut-metagenome-genome-assembly--contig:-NODE-2216-length-11306-cov-12.445738_pt1 | contig 11306 bp, 10 predicted proteins | sample MGYA00237938_ERZ548769 | MGnify/ENA primary metagenome ERZ548769 (study PRJEB26490, sample SAMN05356870) | human gut metagenome | biome: terrestrial biome; feature: human-associated habitat... | reverse complement strand
TGTTTGTGCACCGCAATACGCTGGTGTATCGTCTGGAAAAGATCAAAAAGCTGACCGGTCTGGATCTGCGTGAGTTCGACGACGCTATCGTCTTTAAGGTAGCGCTGATGGTAAAGAAATACCTGTCCAACAACCCGGCCAAATACTGATATTTCGCTGTGCGGGTTTTGCCCCGCCGGCGCCGAACCGGCCGCTCGAAACCGATGCTGGCCGGTTCTTTTTGCAGTGTTAGCTGCGGACGGGCTGTCTTGACCGTCAAAAATCTTGATGTCAGGAGCTAATACGATTCCATGATCGATTTTGAACACGTTTCCAAAGAATATAAAAAGGGTGGCCGCCTTGCGCTGGAGGATATCAACTTCCATGTGGATGAAGGCGAGTTCGTCTTTCTGCTGGGTCACTCCGGCGCAGGCAAATCCACCCTGCTCAAGTTGATCCTGCGGGAGACTCTGCCTACCTCCGGTAAGGTGACCGTGCTGGGCAAGGACGTAGCCAAGCTGCGCCGCCACAAGATCCCTTACCTGCGCCGTCAGATGGGCATCATCTTTCAGGATTTCCGGCTGATCCCAAGTATGACCGTGTACGAGAATGTGGCCTTTGCCATGCATGTCCTCAACGTGCCCCACAAGGAGATCCGTCCCCGCGTGGAGTACATTCTGGAGCTGGTGCATCTGGAGGATAAGGCCAAGTGCTACCCGGATACCCTTTCCGGCGGCGAGCAGCAGCGTGTGGCTGTGGCGCGTGCGCTGGTGCATAACCCCAAGCTGGTCATCGCGGACGAGCCTACCGGCAACATTGACCCGGAGCTGAGCCTGGAAATGATGCAGCTGCTGGAGCGGGTGAGCAAAATGGGCATCACAGTGCTGGTGGTCACCCACGAGCACGAGCTGGTGCACCGCTTCCATCAGCGTGTGGTTACCCTGAGCCATGGCCGCATCGTCTCGGACGTGCCCGCAGACCCCGTGGCCGCCGCCGAGGACGATCTTTCGCTGGATGTTGCCGCCTTTGATGCGGACGATGCGTCCGCTGCCAAAAAGGAGGTGGCTGCCGTATGATGCGTCCCTCTACCTTCTTTTTCCTTACCCGGCGCGGTGTGCGCAACTTGGGCAAGCACTGGGCCATGACCATTGCCTGCATCGCTTCTTTGAGTGTTTGTATGACCCTGAATATCTTTGCCAGTCTGGCCGAGGTGAATGTGGGCAGCATGGTGGCCTATCTGGGCAGCCAGAACGAGACGGTGGTCTATCTGGACCCCGAATGTGATGATGCCACCGCCGCGCAGGTAGGCGAGACCCTTTCGGCTATGCCGGGGGTCAGCGGGGTGCAGTACGTTTCCAAGCAGGACGTGCTCGACACCTACCGCGGCTATATGCAGGATTATTCCTCCCTGTGGGATGAATTTGAGACCGACAACCCCTTTAAGGCCAACTACCGGGTCACCCTGAGCGACCTGACCCAGATGGAGCGCATGAGCGTGAAGATGCAGGCCATCCCGGGCGTTGTCAGCGTTACTGCTCCGGTGGAGATGACCAATGTCTTTGTGGAGATCCAGAAGGCAGTCACCAAGGGTGGCCGCATGATCGTGATGGTGCTGATGGTGGTCAGCATCATCACGGTGGGCAGCACCATCCGTCTGAGCGTTTTTGCGCGCCGCCGCGAGATCGAGATCATGAAGTATGTGGGTGCTACCAACCGCATGGTCACCCTGCCTTTCTTTGTGGAGGGCCTGACCATGGGCCTGATCTCCGGCATCCTGACCGCAGCGGTCAGCCTTGGCTGTTACAGTTATGTGGTCAACGCCGCTGGCGGCTTGGGCGGCATCTGGCAGATGCTCATGGGCCGTGCACTGGTGCCGGTGGCAAACGTGCTGCCGACCATCGTGGTAACAAGCCTGCTCAGCGGCGCTATTGTAGGCGGCGTGGGCAGTATGTTCTCTATCCGCAAGCATTTGAATGTGTGACCGAAAGGAGCCGCGTTTTATGAGTAAAGCAATGCACGCAAAGCCCTTCCGACTCACAGGCCCTTATACTGGTCGACACGCCCGGCCGGAAAGCCCCCGCAGCAAGCTGATCCGTGCGGTCAGCCTTGGGCTGGCCTGTGTCTGCCTGCTGCTGACAGCCACGGTGTATCCGGCTTCAGCTGCTACTAATAATACCAGCATGGCCAGTTTGCAGAGCAAGCTGGATAAGCTCTCCCAGTCTATCAACCAGCACAAAAAGGAGCTGTCGGATGCCAAAAAGAAGGAATCCGCCGCCAAGGCGCTGGAAAGCGAGCTGAAGGAACGGGTCACCGTCCTGCAGGATCAGATCAGCGTGCTGGGCGGTCAGATCGCCGCAGTGCAGAACAGCATCGGCGAGAAGGAACAGCAGATCGGCGTGATGCAGACCCAGATCACGGACAAGCAGACCCAGATCGAGCAAAAGCAGAACGAGATCGATGACCAGTGGGACGATTTTAAAAAGCACATGGCTGCCATGCAGGAGCTACGGGACGGCGGCAGTGTGGCCATGCTCGGTGCGGTGAATGACCTGTATGAGCTGCTTACCTTCAATGAGGTGATGCAGGATATCTCTATCAAGGACACCGAGATCATGAACAACATGAAGTCCGCCAAGCAGGGGCTGGAGGACGATAAGGCCGCGCTGGAAGAGCAGAAGGCTGGTCTGGAGGCTGAGAAGGCAGAGCTGCAGAGCCAGAAGAGTGAACTGGACAGCCAGAACGCCCAGATGAAGGGCAAGCAGAGCGAGCTGAACAACAGCATCTCTGCGGCAAAACTTTCCGCTGCCGAGGCACAGGCAGCGCAGCAGAAGGCGCAGGCGGCCATCGAATCCGACGAGTTGAACTATGAGGCCGTGAAAAAGGAGATCCAGAAGCTGATCGCAGCAGCCTCTGCCAGCAAGCCGCAGCTGAGTTTTAGCGGTTTTGCCTGCCCGCTGAAGAGTTACAGCCGCATCTCCAGCGAGTACGGCTGGCGTAAGAACCCTGTCTCTGGCGTAAACAAGCTCCATGCCGGTACCGACTTTGCGGCGGCCGGCGGCACGCCTATCTACGCAGCCGCCAGCGGCTATGTGCAGGTGGCAGGCTGGTCCACCGGCGGCTACGGCAACTACGTTATCATCTACCACGGCAAAATGTCCGATGGCAATACCTATACCACCCTGTATGCGCACATGCGCTCGGTGGCTACCAGTGCGGGCAAGTATGTGAAGCAGGGCGAACTGATCGGTTATGTGGGCACCACCGGCAATTCCACCGGAAACCACCTGCATCTGGAGGTGTGGAAGGGCGGTTCCAAGGCCAACGCTGTGAACCCCCGGAGCTGCATCCCCATTCCCCACAACTAATAAGCAAGGCAAGGAGTCTGGTTGATCTATGAACGAACAAAAACGCAAGCGCGCGCTGCGCATCGGCTGTCTGGTTCTGGCAGGGGTGTTTGGACTCTCGCTGCTGGGCAGCATCTTTATGATGTTGCCGCTCTGACCGGGAGGAAAAAACCATGAACCGTAAAATTTCTTTGGGTATGGCAGTCACCATCGTGATCCTTGCCATGACCGTGACCTTTTCCATCACGATGCTCATCGCCATGCGTCTGTTCGACAGCACGGTCAACAGCGTAAAAGAAAAGGAAAGTATGTACAACAAGATCGCTGAGGTGGACCGCTATGTCCGCAGCAACGATTACTACACCATTGATGAGGCCACCCTGTACGACCGCCTGACCGCCGGTTATCTGCTGGGCACGGGCGACAAGTACGCCCGCTACTACACTGCCAACGCCTACACCGAGCTGATGAACATCCAGAGCGGCAAGATTTTGGGCATCGGCGTGGAACTTGGCATCGACCAGACCGGCTACGCTAAGGTGACCCGTGTTTACGATGGCTCTCCCGCACAGGAAGCAGGCATCGCCGTGGGCGACTACATCACCACCGTGGGCGATACCGATGTCAAGAGCCTGTCCGGCGCAGATGCCGTGTACAAAGCCTTGCAGGGCGAGGCGGGCACTACCGTTACCGTGACATGGCTGGACAGCTCTGCCGCCAGCAAAACGGCTGAGCTGACCCACTCCGGATACACCAGCACCACCGTGGACTACCAGTTGCTGGACAATGTGGGCTATATCCGCATTCGTCAGTTCGACGGCACCACTCCCAGCGAGCTGGACTATGCCCTGCGCACCCTGACCGCAAACGGCGCAGCCAGTCTGGTATTCGACCTGCGGGACAATGGCGGCGGCATTCTGGAAGATGCTGTCAACTGCATTGACCTGATCGCCCCGGAGGGCACGGTGGCCTACGCCGAGGATAAAAACGGCAACCGCACCGTCATCGGCAGCAGCGATGCCGAAAGTGCCGTCAGCCTGCCCATGGTCTGTCTGGTCAACGGCAACACCGCCAGCGCAGCCGAGCTGTTCGCAGCCACCCTGCGCACCATGAACGGTGCCCGTCTGGTGGGTACCACCACCATGGGCAAGGGCACCATCCAGAGCAGCCCGCAGCGCCTGTCGGACGGTAGTGCCGTGGTCATCACGGTGGCAAAGCTGGTCTGCGGTGACGGCAGCTGCTTTGATGGTACCGGCCTGACCGTGGATGTGGAGCGCGCTTTGAGCACAGAGGAAGCGACGAACTTCTACGACTACACCCCCCAGACCGACCCGCAGGTGCAGCGCGCTGTCAGCGCTGCCCAGCAGCTGAGCGGTACTACTACGCTGGCAGGCGCGAGCTCTGCCGCCGCAGCGGACAGCACCGCCGCCTCTGCCGCAGCAGACGACACCGCCCCCGCAGAAACTGCGGAAGGGGAGACCGCCGAAGGCGAGACTGCCGCGTCTGAGCCGGAAACGGCTGCGAGCGCAGCGGAGTGAACCCCACGATCCTGAACCATAAACACCAAAAAGGCTGCTGCGTTCTGCAACAGCCTTTTTCTGAGAAAGGAATTGACCCTATGCCGGAACTGACCGACCTTTCTGTGATCCGTGCCCTGTGCGAAAAGTACGATTTTGCGCTTTCCAAGGGCTTTGGGCAGAACTTTATCATCAACCCGGGCATCCCCACAAAAATCGTGGATGCCAGCGGGGTAGACAAGCGCTACGGTGTCATTGAGATCGGCCCCGGCATCGGCGTGCTGACCAAGGAACTGGCCAAGCGTGCCGCCAAGGTGGTGTCCATCGAGGTGGACGAGCGTCTGCCGCCCCTGCTGGCCGAGACCATGGCCGGTGTGGACAACTTCAAGCTGGTGCTGCAGGATGTGCTGAAGGTAGACCTGAAAGCCCTCATTGCCGAGGAGTTCCCGGGAATGCCGGTGGCAGTGTGCGCAAACCTGCCCTATTACATCACCAGCCCCATCGTGATGAAGTTGCTGGGCGACCGCCTGCCCATCGAGAGCCTGACCGTCATGGTGCAGAAGGAGGCCGCCGACCGTCTGGCAGCTGTGCCCGGCACCCGCGCCTCCAGCGCCATCAGCTGCGCGGTGAACTACTACGCTACCTCCAAGCTGATGTTCACCGCTGCACCGGGCAGCTTTTATCCTGCCCCCAAGGTGACCAGCGCCGTGGTGCGCATGGACATCCGTCCCACCCCCGCCGTGCAGGTGGAGGACGAGGCGGGCTACTTTGCACTGGTGCGCGCCGCCTTTGGCCAGCGCCGCAAGACCGCCGCCAACGCTATTGCAGGCGGGCTGAACCTGCCCAAGGAAAAGGTCATTGCCGCCATCGAGGCCGCAGGCTTTGATGCCCGCATCCGCCCGGAGGCACTGACGCTGGAGGACTTTGCCAAGATCCAGCAGGCACTGGGCTGAGCAAAAAAACAGTATAGTCGGTGGGCGATGGCTCACTGAAAAAAGATCGCAAAAAAACCGGAACCTTTTCAGAGCCGCAAGGGCTCACAAAAAGGTTCCGGTTTTCTGTTTTTTAATGGTTATGCGGCAGCATTCGCCTTACTCAGAAGGGGAAGATGGTGCCGTCCTCCTTCACGGTGCAGGCGTTCAGGGCGACCTTACCGTGAATGTCTGCACCGTCTGCAAGGGTCTTAACGTTTGCTGCGGAGGAGGTGCCGAAGGCCTTGAACTGCCAGCCGTTTGCAGAGGCACTGTCCTCTGCTGCCCAAACTGCGGCAGACAACGACGGACGGACTGCGGCATTGCCAAGAAGGGTATTATTTTGTGAAATGCTGGGACGAATGCGCAGGCGTATCGGACTTTTTTGCGCCCTTGCGCGCCGGGCAAAAAAGAAATTTCTTTTCATAGTCCTGCGGTGGGTAGGACGAAACTTTGTCAAATGCGTGGAATATTGCAGAAAAATTTGTGAAAGGCAACCAATGAATATCCCCTAAACGTGTTGATATTGAGAAAAAAGACGGAGGATTGTTTACAAAAGAATGACAGGCTGGTATACTTTATAGCGGTAGATCCCTATGAGATCCGCAAAGAAACAAGAAAGGAAATACCGAACCGTGAATACCGCCGCACCGCACGCCCTGAAAAAACGATTGCTGACCCTGGCATTGAGCCTTGCTTTCCTGCTTACCTGTCTGCCCGCTGCACTGGCAGTGGACCTGAACGTGGACGCAGGTTTCTACTTCAAGCAGAGCCGGGGCGGCACCTGTACGCTGGCCTCCGCAGCCATGATGCTGCGCCGCCGCGCCTACTTTGACGGGCTGAGCGACTGGACGAACGTGACCGAGAACAGTGTGCGCTCCACAGCATGGGCCAACGGCCTTGCGCACAGCTTTACATATAAGGAGATGCAGGTGGGCTACGCCACCCTGCCTTCCGGGCTACAAAGCAAAACGGCGGTGCTGATCTCCCTGCTGGAGCAGCACCCGGAGGGCATCGTCCTCTACGACCGCACCCAGCCCCATGCGGTGCTGCTGACTGACTACACCAACGGTATTTTCTATTGCTCCGACCCGGCGGGGAACATCGGCTACGGCCGCATCCCCATTACCAGCTCCAGCGTGTCCATTGCAAGAGCGTCCTGTTACTGGTACGTCACTGCAGATCACAACAGCGTGGCGGCACAGGCCGATGGTCTGCGGCTGGAGGGCGTGCGCTACCCGGTGAATATCCGCACCGGCAGCGGCATGGCGCTGACCGGTACGGCTAACAGCGCTACCGGCACTACCTTGACCAGTGTACAGGTGGCCATTCTGGATGCGGCAGATCAGACCGTGCAGAGTGCGGCGGCGCAGGCAAACGCCGCCGCTTTCTCTCTGAACACGCTGGACAGTCAGATCCGCTTCGGGGAGCTGCCGGAGGGCAGCTACAGCTATATGGTGCTGGTGACCGACTCTACGGGCGAGAGCCTGTGCTTTGCCTCGGACTTCACGGTGTCCGGCAGCGCAAGCAGCACCCAGACCTACTGGTCGGTCAAGGATGCCGAGGGTACCAAGCTGCAGCAGACGGTCCAGCAGATGGAGACCACGGTAGAAACTGCTGCTGAGACCACAGTAAGCTGGTTTGCAAAGCTGTTCGACTGATAAAAAGAAATAATTCAGGGCTGCTGCACATTGCTTTGTGCAGCAGCCCTATTTGTGTAATTTAGGATTTTTCTGCAAAAAAGTAGTTCAGAATCGCCCGCAGGCGGTTCTGAACCACAAAATTTAAAATGATTTTTCCGCGGCTATTACCCCCGCAGTTCTGTGCCGGGGTAGTAGTGCGCCAGAATGGTGCGGTAGTCTGCGCCCTGCTCTGCCAGTGCCTTTGCACCCCACTGGCTCATGCCTACGCCGTGGCCGTAGCCCCTTGTGGTAAAGGAGAAGGTGCCGCTCTGGCAGACCACCGTAAAGCAGGCGCTGCGCAGCCCCAGCGCTTTGCGCAGGGCGGTACCCTGCACCGTCTGCCCGCAGACCGGCAGGCTGTCCACATAGCCGGAGGGAGTGAGCACCGGCGTGCCAAACCACTGCGCCTGCTGCGAAAGGTCGGCGGCAATGCCCAGACGCTCAGCTAGCAGCTGCTGTAATTGGGCGGCAGAAAGGTTCAGGGTGTATTCGTAGTTGTCGGCGGCGGTGTCGGTGCTGCTGTCCACCGGCACAAGATAGGGCAGGGCGGTGCCCCACACCTTCTCGCTGGCTTCGGTGCGGCCGTTGGACATGGCAAAGTAGCTTGTCCCGGCGGGGGCATCCTCGTAATATAGCACCTGCGTCTGTACTGCATCCACCAGCGCAGAAAGCCGGGCGTAGTTGGCCGCGTATGCGGTGCCCCAGTAACTGTGCAGCACTGCATCGGTCAGGCAGCCCTGCCGCCGGGCGGGGTCTGCGGTGAACCATGCGCCGTTTTCCCCGGTGCTGTGGTCCCGGCGGTACAGAGCGTAGCTGTGCGCCGCCACTGCCTGCGCCTTCAGCGCTTCATCCGGCCAGCTGACCGGCATCTCGGCGGCAACTGCCCCAATCAGGTATTCCCGCAGCGGCAGCGTTATCGTCTGCCCGGTGCTCTGATCCGTAAAGCAAACGGTATCGGCTGTGTCAGCAGGGGAGGGAGCCACTCTGCTGCTTTCTTCTGAGGTGACAGAGGCCGCCTCTGCTGCGGACGGCGCAGTGCCCTGCACAACAAGTGCCATACAGGCAAGACGGTAGGCAGCACACGGCAACGCGCAGCCCAGCACCAGCAGAACGGTGCATAGCAGCAAAAAGGAACGTTTCATACTAGACCTTCTCCCGGAACGCAAGCTTTGGGGACATCATACGCCCGGCAGCGTGCAAACCGGCGGGAAATGCGCAGGGAAGCCCCAGTATTTTTGCGCTTTGCGGTGAGAAGTGTACACTTAGCGCTTGAATTTACTTCATAAAAGCGATATTATAAAAGTATGTCCATCAGAGCGTAGGATGGACTGGATCGGAAAGTATAAGAAGTAAGAGACGGAAAGGAGCACTCCTATGAACTTTGCACACGCAGAAGTGGCAACGCTGGACCCGACGACCATGCGTACCCTGTGCGAGGAGTACATCGCAAACAACTACATCGACCCGGAGACCAGCGAGCGGCTGGGGGTCAAGCGCGGCCTGCGCAACCCGGATGGCACCGGCGTGCTGGCCGGCCTGACCAACGTCTGTGACGTTGTGGGCTACAAAAAGGATCAGGAGGGTCATGTGATCCCCACCCCCGGCAAGCTGATCTACCGGGGCGTCAACATCAACGAGATCGTGGACGAGGCTTACCGCAACGACCGCTTCGTGTTTGAGGAAGTGATCTGGCTGCTGTTGTTCGGCAGCCTGCCCACCCGGGAGCAGCTGGACGATTTCTGCGAGATCTTGGCAGAATCCCGCGCCCTGCCGGACGGTTTTATGGACACCATGAACGCCCCCTCGCCCAATATCATGAACAAGTTGCAGCGCTGCGTGCTGGGCCTGTACTCCTACGACGACCGCGCCGAGGATCTAAGCCTTGAGAACATCCTGAACCAGAGTATCAACCTGATCGCCAGCATGCCCACCATGATGGTGAACGCTTACCAGATGAAGCGCCGCTACTACGATAAACAGAGTATGTTCTTCCACCTGCCCAAGCCCGGTCAGAGCACGGCAGAGCACATCCTCAGCACCTACCGCCCGGATCAGAAGTTCACCCACGAGGAGGCAAAGCTGCTGGATATGTGCCTGCTGGTCCACGCAGACCACGGCGGCGGCAACTGCTCCACCTTTACCACCCGCGTGCTGTCCTCCTCCGGTACGGACACCTACTCGGCCATCTCTGCGGCCATCGGTGCTCTGAAGGGCCCCAAGCACGGCGGCGCGAACCTGATGGTCAACCGCCAGCTGCAGGATATCCTCAAGCACGTCGAGAACCCGGACGATGACGATGAGGTGCGCGAGTATCTGCGCCGCATCCTGCGCAAGCAGGCGGGCGACGGCTCCGGCCTGATCTACGGCATGGGTCATGCGGTTTACACCATCAGCGATCCCCGTGAGGTCATCCTGAAGCAGCGCGCAAAGCATCTGGCCTACGAAAAGGGCTTTGAGGAAGAGTACAATATGCTGTGCAGCATCGAGCGGCTGGCACCCGGCATCTTTGCTGAGGAAAAGGGCAGCTCCAAGCCGGTGTGCGCCAACGTGGACCTGTTCAGCGGCCTGATCTACAATATGCTGGGCATCTCGGAGGATCTGTACACCCCGCTGTTCGCCATTGCCCGTGTGCCGGGCTGGTGCGCACACCGGGTGGAAGAGGTGATCTTTGCCAACCGTATCATCCGCCCGGCCTACAAGTATCTGGGCGTGCGCCAGAAATATAAGCCCATCGAGGAGCGTTAATGGAACCGTTAGAGTTAATTATTGTCCTGCTCTGCGTACTGCTTGGCCTTGGCCGCGGCGCAGACCTTGCCTTTGCCACCGACGCTGCCACCGGTCTGTGTACCGCAGGTGCGGTGTGGTGGCGGTATCTCGCCTTGGGCGCTGTGGTGCTGGCCGCAGTGCTGGCCGGGCGCAGCCGCCCGCTGCCCCCGGAGCCGCTGCGCAGCCGCCGCCCGGCGGCAGGCGTGCTGGCCTTTGCCGGGGCAGTGTGTATGCTGGCTGCCGGTGCAGCACAGTTTGTGCTGGCCGCCGGTACGGTAAGCACCTTTGTGCGCATTCTGCTGGAGGTGGCCTGTGCCGTGTGGCTGAGCAACCTTGGCCGCAGCTGGCTGCGCGGAGACGGCTGGAAAACGCCCGCCGGTGGTCTGCCGCTGGCCATAGCTGGCAGTGCGCTGTTCTACTGGAACGTGCTGATGCGCTTTATGGAGAATAGTTCCAGCTGGCACAGGGTACAGCCCACGGCAGCGGTCTGGCAGGAGATGGCGGCGTTGCTGCTTCTGGCGGCGCTGGCGCGCACGCTGTATCTGCCCCGGTCGGAAAATGGCCGTAGCCTGCACGCAGCGGCGCTTGCAGCCTTTTGTCTGTGCCTGTGCTGGGAGCTGCCCCGGGTGCTCCTGCTGTTGGCAGCAGGCTTTGGCGGCGGCATGGCGGCGGTGTTGCCGGAACTGCTTTCCGGCCTTGCGCTGTGCTGCATCGGCGGTATGGGGCTTGCCTGTATTGGGCAGGGAAAAGCTGGAAATAACTGACAAAAGCGACTGCGCACCCTTGGTGTAATTGAACAAAAGCTTTGTTGCGGGGTGCATAAAATCGTACAAAAGCCAAAAAAGATAAAATTATGTTGTTAATTTTTTAGCAGACACTTGAAAGTTTGCCGGTTTTGGTCTACAATAAAGATACCGTGATTTATCCGATTATGGGTAAAATAATTAGGAGGTACTATTACAATGGCTGTTAGAGTTGCTATCAATGGTTTCGGTCGTATTGGCCGTCTGGCTTTCCGTCAGATGTTTGATGCTGAGGGTTACGAGG
>ENA-OUOW01002210-OUOW01002210.1-human-gut-metagenome-genome-assembly--contig:-NODE-2210-length-11337-cov-4.087484_pt1 | contig 11337 bp, 10 predicted proteins | sample MGYA00237938_ERZ548769 | MGnify/ENA primary metagenome ERZ548769 (study PRJEB26490, sample SAMN05356870) | human gut metagenome | biome: terrestrial biome; feature: human-associated habitat; material... | reverse complement strand
GATGCTCAGGAGTCTCGTGGGCTCGGAGATGTGTATAAGAGACAGACCTCCGGCAGCGCCATGGCAACAAGCCCCAGGACAACGCCGCAGAGAATGGCCTTGGGAACGGTCTTCATGCGGCCGCACGCCAACTTTGCCGCCTTGCCGGCGTACGCGGCGACACGCGCGAGCACCCACCCAAGGGGAAGTGCAAGGAGCGCCCGCAGCGCATTGGTGCCCAGCCCCAGGTAGTCGATGGCATCAAAGCGCGGGAAGCCGGAGCCAGGGCCAAAGAGGTGGGAGACTCCGAGTGCCCCGAGCACAAAGCCCGCGGCGGCCATTGCCCAGAGCAGGGCTCGTGGCCCGCGGCTGTAACGACGTCCCTCGTCGCTTGCGGCGGGGGAGAGTGCCTTCCACGCGGCAACGAGCGGGTGCGAGGCGTTGCGCGCCGCAGCCACGCCAGAGCGCCGCATGCCGTGCATTGCCATGGTGCCCAGCGCTGCGGTGAAGCCCGAGACACCGGCCTCGGGGCCAACGGCGCCGCCGAAGGCAATGGGCAGCGCAAAGAGCACCAGCGCCCATGGCCAGCTCTTCACCTGGTAGTCGCCCTCGGTGCGGCAGTGGCCAACCACCACGCCAAGGGTGTCAAGCGAGAAGCCCGCGTGGCTGGTGGCAACGCCCACGAGGACGCCACCCAGGGTGCAGAGAAGCACCGGTGCCACTGCGCCCAGAGGCTGGGGGAGTGCCTCGGCGACGCCCTCCCAGACAACCTCCTGGAGCAGGTCGACCGCCTTCAATGTGGCGAGGCAGCCCGCGCCCACTACCACGCCCGCCAAGAGTGCCCAGAGCAGCAGAACAAGGGCCGCGCGCAACAGAGCGACGCCGCGGGGGGCCTCCTCCGCGGCGTCGATGATCCTCTTGTGTGTTTTGGGCTTCTCGTCCGGCATGCGTCTAGACCTCGGAGTGGCCAGCTGCGCCCTGCGAGACCGAGTTGTTGGTGTAGACGTTGTAGATGCAGGTTGCCAGGGGCTCGGCGATGCTGATCTGCTTGATCTTGGAGCCAGGCTTGTTGGCGGCCTCGCAGGGGATGGCGTCGGTGACCACGCACTCGACGATGGGTGCGTTCTGCAAGCGCTCGACGGCCTGGCCGGAGAAGATGCCGTGGGTGGCAGAGACGTAGATGTCGCCCGCGCCCATCTCCTTGAGCTTGTTGATGGAGCCCACGAGGGTGCCGCCCGTGTCAATCATGTCGTCGTTGATGATGCAGGTCTTGCCCACGATGTCGCCAATGACGCCCATGACCTCGGCGGCGTTGTGCTTGGGGCGGCTCTTGTGGGCAATGGCGACCTCGCAGCCGAGGTAGTCGGAAAGCTTCTTGGCAACCTTGGCGCGCCCCATGTCAGGCGAGACGACCACGGTGTTGTCCCAGTCGAAGTCCTTGGTCTTGAAGTAGTCGCCAAAGTTGTACAGGGCGGTGAGGTGCGTCACGGGAATGTCGAAGAAGCCCTGGATCTGGCCTGAGTGCAGGTCGAGCGTGATCACGCGGTCAACGCCGGCGGCCTCGAGGAGGTTTGCCACCAGTCGGGCGGTGATGGGCTCACGGCTGGAGGCCTTGCGGTCCTGACGAGCGTAGCCGTAGTGGGGGATGACCGCCGTGAAGCTCTCCGCGCTTGCGCGGGTGGCGGCGTCGGCCACGATGAGGGTCTCCATGATGAGGTCGTTCACGTTCTTGCTCGCAATGGTCTGGATGAAGAAGACCTCGTCGCCGCGGACGGACTCCTCAAAGCGGGCATAAATCTCGCCGTTGGCGAACTTCTCGATCTTGAGGCCCTGAAGCTTGAGGTGGAGGATGTCTGCGATGTCCTGGGCGAGCTTGGGGTTGCTGGTACCGGAGTAAAGCTTGATTTCCTTCTGGTAGGTGGTGGGCTTGCTCAGGTCTTCGTACATCGACTGCCGTCCTTCCGTCTGGGACCTATCCCGGCTATTCAGGCTGTTCGTGCCGCAACGATGATAGCGCAGCCAAAGCGCCTGCCGCCACATTACACGCGCGTTTCATGGGTATCCCAAGGCGAGGGGCGTCACTCTACCGTTCGCGGAGAATTCAATGCATCCCAGCTTTTGTACCAGGTGAAGGCAAATGCGAGAAGAAAAATGGCTGGGGTAGTAGGATTCGAACCCACATTCCAGGCACCAAAAACCCGTGTCCTAACCGTTGGACGATACCCCAGTGAGCGTGCCACCCGCTAAGCGGGCTTCTCGGCTAGTGTATCAGAGTGTGGCCGCGCGAGGCGCCGTGCGCTCTCGTGCCGAGAGGGGGATCACATCATGATGAAGGCCATCCAGCGGTTTGGCGGCGCGCTCTTCACGCCCGCCATGCTCTTCGCCTTTGCGGGGGTCGTGGTGGGTCTGGGAACGCTCTTCACCACCGAGTCCATCATGGGGCCCATCGCGGCGGCCGGCACCACCTGGACCAAGTGCTGGACCGTGATTCTCGACGGCGGTTGGACGGTCTTCAACCAGCTTCCGCTGCTCTTTGCCGTGGCGCTTCCCATTGGCCTTGCCAAGAAGCAAGCGGGCCGCTGCTGCCTCGAGGCGTTTGTCGCCTACCTCACGTTCAACTACTTTGTGAGCTCGATGCTCTCTGCCTGGGCGCCCGAGTTGGGCGTTGACTTCTCGGCCAGCGCCGGGAGCGCGGAGGGCATCGCGACCATTGCAGGCATTCGCACGCTGGACATGGGCATTGCCGGCGCACTTCTCATCTCTGGCGTGGTCATCTCGCTCCACAACCGCTTCTTCGATACGCGCCTGCCAGAGTGGCTGGGGGTCTTCTCCGGCTCGACCTTTGTGTACATGGTCTCGTTCATCGTGATGCTGCCGATTGCTGTCGTGGTGGTGCTGGTATGGCCCAAGGTCCAGGTGGGCATGCACGTATTTCAGCAGGTCATCCTCGACGCCGGCACGGCGGGTGTGGGAATCTTCGTCTTCCTTGAGCGCGTGCTCATTCCGTTTGGCCTGCACCACCTGCTCTACGCGCCCTTCTACTACGATAACGTGATTGTGCAGGGAGGCATCTACGCTGCCTGGGCAAACGCCCTGCCGGGCCTTGCGGCCTCCGCGCGCCCGCTTGCGGAGCTCGCACCGTGGGCGTCACTCACGGCCACGGGCTGGTCAAAGCTCTTTGGCATTCCTGGCATCGCCGCCGCGTTCTACGTTACCGCCAAGCCCGAGCGCCGCAAGCGCGTGCTGGCTCTTCTCGTTCCCGTGACGCTGACCTCGGTGCTCTGTGGCGTGACCGAGCCCATCGAGTACACGTTCCTCTTTGTGGCGCCCCAGCTCTTTGTGGCCCACGCGGCGCTTGCCGCCTGCCTCTCCATGACGATGAACGCTTTTGGCGTGGTAGGCGTCTTCTCGGGCGGCCTCATCGAGATGTCCTCGCTCGACTTTGTGCCCCTCTCCGCCACACATGGTCAGACCTATCTTGTGGCGCTGGCAATTGGCCTGTGCTTCACGGTCATATACTTCCTGGTTTTCCGCTTCCTCATCCTGCGCTTTGACTTCAAGACGCCCGGAAGGGCGAGCGACGAGGAGGTACGGCTGCACACGCAGGACGAGTACCGAGACGCCCACGGGATGCCGCGCGCGCAGGACGGCAAGCGCCTTGGGGTCGAGAGCGAGAAGCTCGACGCCCACCAGGAGGACGCCTATGCGCTGCGACTTGTGGAGCTTCTCGGCGGCGCCGAGAACATCGAGGGCATTACCAGCTGCGCCACGCGTCTGCGGGTGGGCGTGCGCGATCCCGAGAAGGTCGCGGAGAGCGATGCCTTTGTGGACGCTGGCGCGAGGGGTGCCGTGTGCACGGGCCGTGCGGTCCAGGTGATCGTGGGTCTCAATGTGACGCAGGTGGCAGAGCGCGTCGAGAAGGTCCTGGGCATCGATGGGTGAGGGGCACCCCTGAGAACGCGACCTTGTTGGAAGTTTAAACAAGTGGTTGAATGACAAGGTAGCAAGTTATTTCGGCGAAGATGCGGTGTTGCTGCCGTGCCCGTCCGTACTCCGCCGCTTGGAACGAGAGGCTTGGGACTAACGTGGCCGAGTGCGTGACGGCGTTCTTCGATATCGATGGGACCCTGGGGTGGACCGACCCGGTTGCCCGCGAGCACATGAGCGATACGGAGCGCAAGCTCTCGCCGGTTCCCAGCCCTATCGTTGCAGATGCCATCAGGCGCTTTGTGGCAGCGGGCAACCGCGCGTTCATCTGCTCGGGGCGCTCACCGCTCGACATTCACCCCAAGATGGCTGCCCTGCCCTTCTCGGGAATGGCGTGCCTTGCGGGTGCCTACGTGAAGGTAGGGGACGTCGTACTTCGCGACGTAGCCCTGCCACCCGAGGTGCTTGCCTGCGTGGACGAGGTGCTTCTCGAGACGGGCATGGGTGCGCTGCTGGAGTCTGTGCGTGGCTCTGTTGACGTGCGCGGGGGCACGGCTGGAACGCATTGGCCTTCCCCAGCGAGCGTTGCGGAGGCGCTTGAGCGCATTCCGGGTGGACGTGCGCACAAGGTCGTGCTGCCCACGCCCACGGCAAAGCTTGTGGTCAGCCGGCTTGCCGGAGCGGTGGGCCTCTCGATTATGGAGCTCGAGCTTGGCAACAGCGAGGTCGGCCTTGTGGAGAACAGCAAGAGTGGTGCCGTGAAAGCCATTCTCGACTATCTGGGGGATGCGGGCACCACCTACGGCTTTGGTGACTCCGAGAATGACCTCAGCCTGTTTGAGCAGGTAGACGTGCCCGTTGCCATGGGTAATGCGTCACCGGTGGTAAAGGCTGCGGCCTCGATGGTGACCGACACGGTAGATAACGACGGCGTGGCAACGGCCCTTGCCACGCTGGGCCTCATCTAGGTCCGTCGGATTACCGACGCGATGACGGGAAAGACGCACATTGCTGTTGGGGCCGCGGCCGCGCTTGTGGTTGCAAAGTACGTTCCTGCGGCGCTGACGGCAGGGGTGCCGACGATTGCCGGAGACGCTTCGGCGCTCGCCTGTCTTGCCGCTGGTGCGGCGGGTGGCCTTCTCCCCGATACCGATGTTTCGACGAGCGAGGCTTCGCGTCAGCTGAGAAGGGCGTGGTGGCTTCTCGTTGCTGTGATAGCCGCGACGTTTGCGGCGGATGCCCTGCTGGGGCTAGATCTGGGTGCGCAGACGGTGGCGTTTGTTCGCGCTGCGGGCGTGTATCAGGTTGCCGGCATTGCCGTTATCGTTGCTGTACTTGCTTGCGGGCGGGCCTCCGGACATAGGGGCTTCTCGCACTCGCTTGTGGCTGCGGTGCTGTTCTTTGGCGGGGCGTACCTTGCGGTGCCGGAGATTGCCCTGGCATTGACGGTGGGGTACTTCTCACACCTGGTGATTGACCTTCTCAACAAGATGCCGGAGCGGCTCTTTTGGCCCGTTGCAAAGGGGCAGTCGCTGGGGCTGTGCAAGTCCGCCGGCGTGGTGGACGGTGCGCTTCTCGTCTTGGGCGTTGTCGCGGTGGTTGCCCTGCTCGCGGGGTGGCTGTAACCGTCACGCAGAGATGTCCCGGGCGCGCTTGCGCGCGCTGGGTTGGCGCCACAAGGGCCGTCGCAGCAGCAAGTGCGTACGAAACCCTCGCTGTGGCGTTATCCCTACGATGCGGGCGCGCCGCTACCTCCTCGACACGGTGGTGAAGCAGAAGAGCTCCGGGTGGTGCCGCACCTGCGTGTACTCGAACATCACGCCGTCGGAGTTGTATGACTGGCTCTCCACCACGGCAACGCAGTTGTAGGGGTCGAGGTCCATGTAGCTACAATCCTCGTCGGTCGCAAGCTGCACCGTGATGCGGCGCCGGCTCGTGAGGATGCGCATTCCCAGGTTGTGCTCGAGATAGCTGTAGACGGACTTCTCGGCCTGCTCTGCGGTAAGCCCGGGAACGGCGGAGGCAAGGAAGTAGTCGTGGTCAATCTGGCGCGCGACGTCGTCCAGCGTGCGCACGCGCACCACGCGCACAAGTTCGACGCCCTCGGCAAAGCCGGTGCGACGTGCCAGGCCTGCGCCACAGGTGACATGTTCAAATGACTTGACCTGCGTACCAGGCACAAAGCCGTTCCTCCGCGCGTACTCGCCAAAGGATTCCACGCCCTCGAGGGATCCCTGGGCGCTGTGTGCCTCTCGCTGCCAAATCACGCGCACGCCGCGGCCGTGCATGGGCTGCACGTAGGCGTCATCTGCAAGCATGGAGACTGCCCTGCGCAGCGTGTTGCGCGAGCACCCATACTCTGCCGTGAGCTCGCCCTCGGAGGGAAGAAGCTCCTGGTACGAGTAGGTACCCTCTTGAATCTTGCCCTTGAGGTCGCGGTAGATACCCTCAAAGATCGCCTTAGGCATGTGGTCTCTCCTCGCTTGCGGACCGCCGGGCCCAGGGGGCGTGGCGGGAGCGGAACATGTGCGGTACCAGATATCCTAGAACTCCTGAAAGCTATTTAGACGAGTAACCGGTGGCCGCTTGCGCCAATATAGCAATCTACCTGCGAAAACAATAGATGTATGACAACTCATACCTACCGTTCACCACAAAATAGATACCGCTCAGTCAAAACTTGTTTGAACAAGAAATGCATCACGCTATTGTCATAGGTGAGAAACGGGGCGGTGCCTGAAAAACCTCGGCAATCGGCCCCGCACAGGTGCAAGAACGACGAGATACGTCGTTCAAGCAGGAAGCAACGGGAGGATCACGATGGGGAACATTTCGAGGAAGCAGTTCATCACGCTCGGTGCGGCGTCGGCGGCGGTCCTTGGCCTCGCTGGCTGCGGCAGCAGCTCCAGCAGCGACAGCTCCAGCTCGTCTGACACCAGCAGCTCCAGCACTGATGACCGTTCCGGCAACGTCTACTGGCTCAACTTCAAGCCCGAGCTTGATGAGACCGCCCAGGCCCTCGCCAAGACCTACATGGAGAAGTACCCCAACGTTAAGGTCAAGGTTCAGACTGCCGCGTCCGGCACCTACGAGCAGACCATGACCTCCGAGATGGACAAGACTGACGCCCCCACGCTGTTCAACATTGGCACCACCGCCGGCGTCAAGGAGTGGGGTTCCAGCGCCATGGACCTCTCCGGCACCGATATCGAGAAGGCCCTCTCCACCACCGACTACACCTACAAGGATTCCGATGGTCGTCTGGTCTGCGCCGGCCTCTGCTATGAGACCTATGGCATCGTCGTGAACGCAGACCTGGTTGAGAAGGCCGGTCACAGCGTTGATGACATCAAGGACTTCGACTCCCTGAAGGCTGTCGTCGAGGACATCCACAAGAACGCCGCCACCCTCGGTTTTGACGCCTTCGCTGCCACCGACCTCGATGACGCCTCGTCCTGGCGCGTGACTGGCCACCTTGCCAACCTCGAGTACTACTACGAGGAGAAGGACGACGGCGGCTGGGACGCCACTCCCGCCACCATCAAGGGCACCTACCTCCCCAACTACAAGAAGATCTTCGACCTGGCCATCAACAACTCCGCCGAGGACCCCACGACCCTCTCCACTGGTGGCCACGATCCTGCGACCGAGTTCACCTCCGGCAAGGCCGCATTCTTCTTCACCGGCTCCTGGGACTACGCCACCATCGCGGCTGCCCAGAAGAACACCACGATGATTCCGTACTACTGCGGCGTGTCCGGCGAGGAGAAGGCCGGTCTCAACAGCGGTACCGAGAACCGCCTCGCCATCAACGACGCTGCCTCCGATGAGGACAAGAAGGCCACCATGGACTTCTGGCTCTGGCTCGTCACCGACCCCGAGGCCTCCAAGGAAATGGTCGCTCAGCTTGGCGTCCTTCCCTACACCGATGCTGCCAAGGGCGACAACGGCTACCTCAACAAGGCCGAGGAGCTCTCCAAGGCTGGCAACTACACCATGGACTGGGCTACCAACTACCAGCCCAACGTTGACCAGTACCGCAAGGGCCTGGTGTCCGCGCTCAACGCCTACACGGCGGATCAGTCCGACGCCAACTGGGATACCTTCAAGACCGCATTCGTCGACGGCTGGGCTCAGAACTACAAGACTGAGAACGCCTAGTCTCATCTGACCTCTGACTGGCATACGGGGGCCAGGCGTTATTAGGGCGCCTGGTCCCCGTTCCTTTTCTCACGCGGGAGTGGAAAAGCATGAAAAGCAAAGCCATAAAGCAGAGCTCCCAGATAAAATCGACTAGACGCTTCTGGTGGCTCTTTCTTTTGCCCGTGACGGCCGCGTTCTGCATTGGCTTCGTGTGGCCGTTCTTCCAGGGCATCTACCTTTCCTTCTGCAAATTTAAGACCATTTCGAGCGCCAAGTTTATCGGTCTTTCCAACTACGCCTCCGCCTTTGCGGACGAGTCCTTCCAGCACTCCTTCTGGTATACGGCGCTCACTGCCATCGTGTGCCTGGTCCTCATCAACGTGATTGCGTTCGCCGTTGCCTACGCGCTCACGCAGGGCATCAAGGGCTCCAACATCTTCCGTACGATTTTCTTCGCGCCTAACCTCATCGGCGGTATCGTTCTGGGCTACATCTGGTCGATGATCTTCGATGGCATCCTGCAGCAGTACGGCACCTCGGTGGTCCTCGAGACCAAGTATGGCTTCTGGGGCCTGATTATCCTCATGTGCTGGCAGCAGATCGGCTACATGATGATCATCTACATTGCCGGCATCCAGGCCGTCCCCGAGGATATGATCGAGGCCGCCAAGATTGACGGCGCAACCAAGGCGCAGACGCTCTTCAAGGTGGTTATCCCTAACGTCATGCCGTCGATCACCATTTGCACGTTCCTCTCGCTCACCAACGGCTTCAAGCTCTTCGACCAGAACCTCGCGCTCACGGATGGTCTGCCATACGAGCAGCTTGCCGATGGCTCGACCATCAACACAACCGAGATGATGGCCCTGAACATCTACAACACGTTCTACTCTGGCACCGGTGCGTCGCGTGGCGTTGCCCAGGCAAAGGCGGTCATATTCTTCATCCTCGTGGCAGCCATGGGCCTTGCGCAACTCTCGTACACCCGTAAGAGGGAGGTGCAACAGTAATGGCAAACCAGCAGCCACAGACGCTCACATCCGAGGCGCGTCACAAGAAGATCCTGACCATCGTCTTTACCATTATCTGCATTGTCTGGGTTCTCCCCGTTGTGTGTGTGGCGATCAACTCCTTCAAGCTGAACACCTTCGTTAAGACCGAGACGTTCGCCCTCCCCACCGACGAGAGCTTTGCCGGATGGTCCAACTTCATTACCGGCATGACCTTTGGTAACTACCCGTTCTGGAGTGCGTTTGGCTACAGCGCCCTGATCACCGTGCTCTCCACCGTGCTGATTCTCATCTGCTGCTCCATGGCGGCCTGGTACATTGCCCGCGTGGACTCCAAGTTCTGCAAGATTCTGTACACGCTCTGCATCTTCTCGATGGTCGTGCCCTTCCAGATGGTTATGTTCACGCTGTCCAAGACGGCCGACACCCTGAAGCTCAACACGCCGTTCACCATCCCCATTGTCTACCTGGGCTTTGGTGCCGGGCTTGCAATCTTCATGTTCGTTGGCTTCGTGAAGTCCATTCCGCTTGAGATCGAGGAAGCTGCCGCAATCGACGGCTGCGGCCCAATCCGCACCTTCTTCCTGGTTGTGCTCCCCATGCTCAAGCCCACGCTCATCTCCGTTGGCATCCTCGAGATCATGTGGGTCTGGAACGACTACCTTCTCCCGTATCTGGTCCTGGACATCAACCAGTACCGCACGATCCCCATTCAGATCCAGTACCTCAAGGGCAGCTACGGAACGGTCGACCTGGGTGCAACCATGGCAATCATCCTCATGGCCATCATCCCCGTCATCGTGTTCTACCTCTCCTGCCAGAAGTACATCATCAAGGGCGTTGCCGCCGGCGCCGTCAAGGGCTAGGCCAACGACCGGGCACGTCTGAGTTTGCCCCCTCTTTCCCACTCTCTCCGCGGGACCCGCTCTGGGTCCCGCGGAGGGGGGACCTCCTCAAAGACATGCAGCCTATCGTGGGGACGCGGGCCCCGGCTGCGACCTAAGGAAGGAATCCGAGAACCATGGCAGAAGTCAGCCTGAAGCACATTACCAAGATCTATCCGAACATCGAGAAGACCAAGAAGCACCACTTTGGCAAGAAGGCCGCCGAGCCCGAGAAGAAGAGCAACCTCAAGGTCACCGACGAGGGCGTCGTGGCCGTTGAGGACTTCAACCTCGACATCGCCGACCGCGAGTTTGTTGTCCTTGTCGGCCCCTCCGGCTGCGGCAAGTCCACGACGCTGCGCATGATTGCCGGCCTCGAGAGCATCTCTGGCGGTGAGCTTACCATCGACGGCAAGGTCATGAACGAGGTGGCCCCCAAGGACCGCGACATCGCCATGGTCTTCCAGAGCTACGCCCTGTACCCCCACATGACCGTGTACGACAACATGGCCTTCCCCCTGAAGCTCCGCAAAGTTCCCGAGGACCAGATTGACCAGAAGGTTCGCCAGGCGGCGGAGACCCTGGGTATCACCCAGTACCTTGACCGCAAGCCCAAGGCGCTTTCCGGTGGTCAGCGGCAGCGCGTGGCCATTGGGCGCGCCATTGTGCGCGAGCCCAAGGTGCTCCTCATGGACGAGCCCCTCTCCAACCTGGACGCCAAGCTCCGCAACCAGATGCGCGCCGAGATCATCAAGCTCCGCAAGCGCATCAACGCGACGTTCGTCTACGTCACGCACGACCAGACCGAGGCCATGACCCTGGGCGATCGCATCGTGATCATGAAGGACGGCGTGGTGCAGCAGGTTGGCACCCCGCAGGAGGTCTTCAACGAGCCCGCCAACCTCTTCGTTGCAGGTTTCATTGGCGTGCCGCAGATGAACTTCTTCGACGGCCACCTCGAGAAGACGGCATCGGGCTACGTGGTCAACGCGCTCGACACCAAGATTGCCATCTCGCCCGAGACGGGCAGGGACCTCGAGGCCGCCGGTGTCACCTCGCTCGACGTCACCGCAGGCGTGCGCCCCGAGCAGATCCAGCTTGCCAACGCGGACGAGCCGGGCGCAATCTCCGGCACCATTGACGTCTCCGAGCTCATGGGTTCGACGGTCCACGTGCACGCGAGCGTCAAGGGCTACGACTTTGTCCTTGTCATCCCAACCATCGACTTCGACGGCGCCCTGGGCAGGTCCTTTGCCGATGGCGCACCCATCTCCTTCAAGTTCGAGCCGAACGCTGTCCACTTCTTTGACAAGACGTCCGGTAAGAACATCATCAAGCCGTAGCCTTCCCTCCCTCCCGCGACATCGGCTTGGTGCGGCCCCGGCCCGCTTTCT
>ENA-OUOW01002208-OUOW01002208.1-human-gut-metagenome-genome-assembly--contig:-NODE-2208-length-11351-cov-3.539040_pt1 | contig 11351 bp, 1 predicted proteins | sample MGYA00237938_ERZ548769 | MGnify/ENA primary metagenome ERZ548769 (study PRJEB26490, sample SAMN05356870) | human gut metagenome | biome: terrestrial biome; feature: human-associated habitat; material... | reverse complement strand
GACGCTGAGCGTGAAGGCGACGGGAACGACGAAGGCTTGGAGCATAAGCGGTTCGCCCACGCTGACGGCGGGCGGCACGGTCGGCCTTTCCTTCCCTGCCAACAAGGCGACCATGTATACCTATAAGGTTACGTTTTCCAAGGCGGACCTCAACAAAGCATCCTTCACCGTTAAGGCCCAGGTCGGCTCCAATAGCCCTGGCACCAACCTCAAATGGCTTGCGGCCAAGATTGCGCCTTCCGAGCGTGCAGAGGTAACGGCTTCGGGCGTTTCGGGCGAGTGGGTCGATAAGAACAAGAATGATACGAATGTCGGCGACTTCGACGCCTACAACTATCGCGTGACGGTTACGGGTGCTACGACCAAGGTAACGCTCACATGGGGGAACGGGGTCGAGCTCGATCCGTTCTTTAAGGCAAACCATAAGAACGGTGATAAGCAGGCGACCGTCAGCGGCAACTCGGTCACATACGACGCGTCTCCCGGCTCGGAAATCATCACCTTTTACCGGAAGGGTGATTCGAAGCCGACCAGCTGGGAAGCCATTGGCGTTTCGTGTTCGGCCGCGTAGGGCTAGCCGAAGCAATCCGCAAGCATAGATTTTGAGACCCCGTACGGGGCATGAGATAGGACGAGGTAGGACCAGATGAGAACGGCAAAGCGCATAACAACCGCATGCCTGACTGCGATCATGATTTTCCAGGCGCTTGCGCCCTCCACGGAGGTGTTCGCGCAAGAGCTCGACGCCGTTATGGAAGCATCCGTCTCCGCCGCGCGCGCCGCGGGCAACACGGCGCGCTCCGTACAGGATGCTGTGGCCACCGCGCTGCAAGATGCTGACCAGGCTACATCTGATGATGTCGCAACGACTCCGGGCGCCGACGCTGGCGCTACCGAGGGCGGCGACGGTTCTACTAACGCTGGCGAATCGCAGGACTCCACGACCGATGGAACCACTAACGGCGATACCCCAACGGAGGGCGACGCGTCCCAAGACGATGCGGCTGCCGATGAGGGTGCTGCTGACGGAGAACAAGCGGACGACGCGGACGCGGATGCTGCTGATCAGGCAAACACCGCCCCCACCATCGCTACTGTCGAGGATCTCAGGCACGCGTTGGGTGACGGCAATGTCATCACTGACGACTTGGGCGCCGTCACGGCCATTACCTTTGAGTCCAACGCCGACCTTATCGCCATCTCCAACACCGATCCCGCCATCTACCAGAACGCGAACATCTCCAAAGGTGGCTCGACCGGCATCGACTTCGACGTGTGCGGTGCGGAGATCGTGGACGGCCTGGGTAGCCTCACGTTCCAAGGCTTCGGCAGCGATGCCTACCCTTTCAAAGGCGCGCTCAACCTCGGCGACAGGACCCTGACCGTCAACAAGACGCTCTTCAACAACATCGAGCTCAGCGACGCCAACAGCACCGTAAAGCTCACCTGGAAGGGTGCCGATGCCCAGCCCATCGTGGCCGCAAAGGTCACGGGCGCGGACAAGACGCTTGCTGCCACCGTTACCGTGGGCACGCCCAAGAGCGATACCGAAAAGGACATCTGCAAGCTCACCTCGCCGCTTGTGGGCGAGGTCACGGGCGCGCTCACGCTTAACGCCACCTACACGACAAGCGCGAACAGCCCCCTGGCAGTCGATATGCAATCGAGCGCAGGCAACATGGGCTTGCTTGTGAACACCCTTGCCGAAAGAGCATCGTTTACGCTTGCGGGCCTCGCCCTGCCGGATAAACTCAACGGCACGCCCACCATCAACGCGACAGCCGATGGCGCCAACGCAGGAGGCCTTATCGGCGAGGCGCAGGAGGGTGCCACCGTCGCCCTACCAACTGGCGTCGATGTCTCGGCGCTGAGCGTCGCAGGTAAAAACGCGGCGGGCGGTCTTATCGGTAAGGCCGCCAACCTCACGCTCAACATCGCTGATGGCGTAACGGTTAAGCCGGCGTGCAACGTCGGCGATAAAGACAGCGCTTGCTCCGGTGGCGTCATCGGCGACGTGAGCTTTGCGCAAGGATTTATCGTTAAGCCCAACATGTTCGATCTGGGCGAGCTTGTGACGCTTGGCGCAACACAGCGTGCCGGCGCCCTCTTTGGCGTGGCCGATATTTCTAATGGCGACATCGTGGTGCAAGGCGGAACGTATAAGAGCAAGCTCGCCTTACCGGAAGAAGTTAGCGTCAACGGCAGCTACGGCGGCCTTGTCGGCAAGGTGTTCGCGACGGCAAAAGGTGTCGATGAGCCGCTGCGCGCCTTTGTGGTCCAAAAGGATGCGGATAAGAAAACGTGCTCAATTGAGTTTGAACTTGCGGGCAAGCTGTCCGACGCGGGCGGTGTTGTTGGCTATGTTGGCGATAGCTCAGCTCCCAATCCGCAGCCTGTCGCCGTTGTGCTCGACGGCGTGACGGTTGCGTGCAAGGGAGGTGCTTCGGCGCGAACGGACGCCGGAAAGTTCGGTGGCGCCGTGGGCGTTGTCGACACGCGCAATGTCCTTGACGTGCGAGATTTCAAACTTACAAGCGACAATCCTATCGGTAAGGCGCAAAGCAACCGTGCCGCGGGAATTGCGGGCTCCGCGTGGAATGCTGTAATCAAATTCAGCGGCATCACGGATCTGTCGGGCGCAAGTTTTGCCGAAAACAGCACGACGGGCCAGCTCGTATACGAGAACCACAACGCGCTGATTTTTGCTGTCGGCGATGGCTCTGACGCTGACAAGGGTGCAGCGGGCTGGACCTTCAAACGTAGCAATACTGCCTCGAAGACGGACGACATCGCGACCTACGGCGAAGTTATTCGTCTGGGCGGCGACTTCATTAAGCTTGATGTGGACACTCATAAGTTGACCTTGCCGGATTCGCTGACGGCAGCTAACGGTGCCTACACCCTAACCTCTGTTGAGGATTTCGCCAAACTTGCAATCACCTGGCAAACCAACGGCTGCTACTCCATGGTCGAGGGCGTTTCTGAAAACAACCCGAACATCTTGCAGTCCGCGACCATTACGGTGAACGGCACTATTAATCTCAAGGGCACGGGCCTGACGGGTTTCACGCAGGATCGTGCAGACGGCTCGCAAGTTTTCTTGGGAACGTTGAATGGCAACGGCACAAATGGCAACAGCACAATCAACCTTGCCGTCGGCGAGCCGTACGGCATGCGCGGCGGGGCCGTGCTCGACGGCAATGACACGACCAATGGCAACGGCAAAATCTACCGCCACGGCCGCTTGGGCTTGTTCGCGGCCGTCAACGGTGCAACCATTTCCAACGTCACAATCGCTGGCTCCATGAAGTTCGATAACGGTTCGGCTATCGATGCCGGGTCGCTTGCGGGTGCCATCGTCGGCAACCTGTCATTGTCTGGCGTAACGTGCAAAACGAATATCGCGTGCGATGATACGTTTGCAAATGACGTGAACATTGGTGGTATTGCGGGAAGCGTGTTGGCGGCTTCTACGGTTGCGTTTAAGGATAACAGCAGGGCTCAAGCGACCATCGCTGCAACTAAAACGCTTAACGGCAATAGTCGCATTGGCGGCGCCATCGGCTATGTGGGCAATTATGTCTCGACATTCAACGTTACGGGCCTTGAGGTCAGCGGAAAAATCGAGACCGGCAATTGCACCAGCGGCAAGATTGCCCAGGTCGGCGGTCTTATCGGCTGCATCGCACAGAGCACCTATGGGGCTGATGGGGCAATAGCCAACTCGGCCAAAAAGGACGTTAACATTACGGGCCTTTCGTTCAACTCGTTCAAGATGGGAGTCGGAAAGAACGGCGATAAGCTCAATGGCGTGGGCGGTCTCTTGGGTTATAGCTGGGGCAACGCGGTCGTAACTATCGGAGATGACAACATTAACAAGAGTGAAAACTCCTATGCTTTGAAAACGACCAACGCTTCTATAATCGCGACTGTGGATGATTCCAAGGAGCTTGGCGGCCTTGTATACGCAGCCAGCGGTCACTGGATTATCAACAACTACGCCATCGATCTCTCGGGCACAAAGATTAATGCAGGCGCCGCTCAGACGCTCGGCGTTCTAGTTTGCCGCGGCTGCAAGGTGGATGATAGGACGACATATGGCGTCGAGAGCTACCTAGGCCTGTACTTGGAGGACAGGGCTTATTGGGATACCGCCTATAGGGTGCCCACCGGCGAGGGGGCCATCGTTGCGTCGGGCGTAACGTCCTTCGATGAATGGGTTGGCAGCGGTGTAAAACCAAACAACGGCAGCAAGCTCATGGACGCCGACTGGAACACGGTCGTTTCGCTACACACACAGAAAAACAAGCTGGACATGGACGGCGATTCCACAAAAGACAACAGCTACCATAATCGCTCGTCTTTCGGTCGAAGCCAGAATACGAACGGCAATACCCGCTACTTCTACAACCTCGACATAGCCTCTAAGAATTGTGAAGGCGGCTTTAGTGGCAGTCAAATCGATACAGCGGACAAGCTGCTCTTATGGTCTGCTTTCTGCTATGCTCCCGCCGGTATTCGTTCGACAATCGTTCCCGATGGTACGACAGGGCTCGATGATTCCATAACCATAACGGGCACAATCGATTTGGCCGGCTACAGCTACTATCCCACTCAACCGATCGGAGAGGTGACGGTTAATAATGCGGCCATCACCTTCTACTACTCCAAGATCAAGGCCGAGCAGAATGGCAACAAGCTAAACTCCGATGCCACCCAGCACGAGAACATGCACTGCGGTCTTTTTCAAACGGTGGCAGACGGCGATCTCACAGTAAGCAACGTCACTTTGGGTGGTACCGTTGGGCCCGTTATCAATGACGGAAAGAGCTCTACTGACGCTATTGGCGCGGGCGGAAGCTCATCGGGCGCGCTCGTGTGCCGCTACGTGTATGGGTCCAGCGACGGCAATGGCACCAAGATTAGAAAGATCTCAATTGATGATCTTACACTCAACAATCTGATTGTCGACGGCGCCAACAGCGCCACGGACGCTAACGCCTATATGCCTCTGCTCATCAACGAGATGCAGAAGTACGTGAGCCTGAACGCGAAGAATATCAAGACTACTGGGTACACGAGTGGCACCAAGGCGGCTACGTCGCTGTTCGGAAAGCTTGGTGTAGGCAGTGAGGCCGATCAGGTGACGGCGAAGTTTGAGCAAATCAGCTTGCCCAGCAAAAAGAACGATACGATCTTCACCCATGCGAGCCTGCTGGAGAGTTTTGGCTACAAAAGTACGGGTACGGGCTCTGCGGACTATACCTTTACTAGGGCTGAAGCCGATGCGGGCAAGGTGACCTACGGATCCGAGATTGATGGGAGTACGGAGTACCCGGGCAAGCAGCTTTGGTATTACGACGAAGCGACGTATGGTGCCGTGAGCGGCTATGTGACGGTTGATGGTAAGAAGGACGGTGACGTCAGGCCTTGGTTCGGTGACTACCTTCCTTATGTTTACAAGGGAAAAGCCGCCGAGGATGGCGTCCAGTATCACGAAATTAAAGTCAACCAGCGCATTCCAAAGCTGGTAATGGGATGTGGTACCTACGGCGATCCTTATTCCGTCACAAACGCGGCGGAGATGAATGCCATTGCCAACTACATTAATAACATGACGGCGCTTGACGGCTGGGAGGTCACCATTGTCGCCGACCAGGGTAGGCTCTGCACTCGCCGCAGCAGCGATCACTCGACCGACAATGAGGTTACGTACGTCTACAAGCAGGCGAACGGTACCGATAATAAATGGGAGAAGAAGACCGGAGACGCGTCGACCAATTCCCCGCAGACGCTGAGCGACGAAACCATGCACCGCTATATGCAGAGCGCGTATTACGGCATCGAGCCTACTGAGGGCAATACGATTACTCTCGACGGCGCATCGTTTGGCGGTTTTGGAAATAGGGCCAACCCGTTTAGGGGCGTCATCGTTGGCAACTTTGGCAGTGATGATAAAAACGCAACCATCAAGATAGAGAATAACGAGGGTTCGCTTCGCGGCCTTATTCCCTATAGTTACGGCAGCGTGGTGCGCGATCTGAATATTCGCTATGTGAACGCGTCGGCGACTATTACTTATTCTGCCAAGGATGCCGACGGCGTTCCGACGGCGTTTTTCGGTGGCGTTGTCGGCTGCATCCTTGGTGGCGATAACATTATCGATGGCGTGGTCGTTAATGGGACGACGGCCGAAAACCCTACAACGGGATTTACCGTCACGGGCGGTGGCGACAAGCCGCATCTTGTTCCCATTGGTGGCTACGTCGGTGCCATTGCGGGTGGCGGCGTGATTTTCCGCAATACGGACAAAAGCGGAAAATCTTCCTGGCGTGCTGGAACTGGTGACAAATCTCGTGGTCTGGGAAAGGGCAACTTTGATCTCTACAACAATCCCTACGTCGGTCGCGTGATTGATGGCTATGCCTTTAGCGAGGGCTGTAAGGTTGAAAACGGTAACGCTAACTACCAGATTAACGAGCTCACAAAAAAGGGAACCCCCTGTGTCACCACCACGGGCACCGACAACAAGTACATCGGCACCAACGCTGAGGCGCCCGTGACTACGGTGGAAAACGCCCAGGGCCTTTTGGTGCTCTCGGCCATCATTAGCTCGGGCGCGGGCGCTGGCGCGGCACATACCAACTATGCCGATTACGGTGTGTTCCGTGGCTCCAAGGCGTACTGGGGCAGCGATACGCAAGATCCGGCGATATGCGGCTACCTGTTTGGCAACAAGAACTATGGCAAGGTACGAAATGCCAGCTATGATAGCGTCGGCAAGCCTGCGAGCGCTGCCGGCGATTTCGAGACTGCCAAAAACGACGACCAGAAAGCTCCCGGCAAGCAGGGTTGGCACGGTCCGCTTGACACGGACAGCGATGCGAACTCGCCCTACCTGGTGGCGTCTTATGCTGCCAACTACCAAACGGGCTACGTGTGCGCCTCGAAGTCGATTGGCATGAGCCTGGAGTTCAAACAGGGCGCTCCCTACGATATGACCGGTTACGGCACGGGATATGTGGGCCTTAACGGCCGCTACTATTCCAATGCCTGCGACTCGAACGAGGCGACCACCGACCGCGACCGCATCACGCCGCACATAGCCACGATCGACGGTAACGGCGCCACCATCACGGTGGGTACCGAAGACGCCGCCTACGGCGCCGTCGAATACGCCGACGACGACTATAAGGTCTCGGGCGTAGGCGGCCTGTTCAGCACCGTGATGTTCACCTCTACCTACGTCGGCCCCAGCGTCGCCGCGAACGGCGACGCGCAGGTCAGAGATCTCACCTTTAGCAATTGCAACGTTGCGCTCGCCTATATCGACGCTAACGGCAAAACCACCTCGGGACAGGCATCGAATGACCTTATCGGCACCGGTCTTTTGGCGGGCGCAACGGCTAACTACGATGGCAACACGTGCGGCGTCTACCGCAACGTGCAGATGAAGAACTGCACTGTGTCGGGCGCTAAGAGCGTAGGAGGGCTTCTTGGCAGCTCGGGCCGCGCCAGCCGAAGTACGGACAGTGACGTGACCTATATGGTCAAATTCAGCTCCACGTGGGCACCCATGTATCTCAATGACTGCTCATACACCGGTCTTAACGTCGAGGGCGAGAAGTACGTCGGCGGCTACGTGGGAACGGTCGCCTCGTCGAGCGGTGTGTGGACAACCGCGTCCGAAGGGGTGAGCGAGAAGGCTGTTGGCGAAAATTCGACCCTAACCGCCACGGGAACAAATCTCTACGTGGGCGGTGTGATCGGCTTTGCCAAATCAAGCCATATCTCGGTCAACACCTACATCGGCACCACAAAAGCGGTCATCCCGTCGAGCACGGCAGTCATCTCTGGGGTGAATGTGCTTGCCACCGGGGAGAATACCGATAGGTATATGGGCGCCGGCGGCGTGGTCGGGCGCGTCGATGGCGGCGTTATTTCTATGAGCAACGTGCGCATTGATGCCGGGACCGGCACCAAGAACGCCGTCATCGGCGATGGTACCGGAAAGAACTTCAAAATCCGCAATGCGGGCGGACTGATTGGCGAGGTCACGAGCAGCGGCAGCCCTAACACGTACTGGTTCGAGGACTGCAACGTCAAGAACGTTAACATCGCCGGTACCGACCAATGCTCGGGCGGGCTTATTGGCTACTACTTCAGCAATGTGAACATAACCTGCAACAACATCGCAATTGAGAACGCTGCGATCAATGGCAGCTGGAGCGGCGGTCTACTTGGCGCGATTAACAGCGGGTCCGATGTCATCAACGTCACCAACACAAAGGTTTCCAACACTACGTTTGGCGGAACATCCAACGGTGGCATCGCGGGCGACGGCCGCGGCCAGTTTCATCTGGTAAACGTGCTCATGGACAGCAATATCTATAAATCTGACGCTAAGCAGGGTGTGCTCTTGGGCGAGGTCGACACAGGCGGCTATAGCCTTTCCGCAGCGGGCGTGGACGTAAAGCCCGGCAAGGGCAAGACCACGAGCGACCTGCCGCCGATGGTTTACACGACCAATACGGCCGCCGTTAACAAGAAAACCTACATCGCGTTCGGAGACTACAACGACAGGCTCGACGTACCCGGCAAGGACACCACGCTCTACGGTGCGGACGATACCGCTACTACGGCTGCAAGCCCATACGTGACCACGAGCCCCGTGAGCACGCTGGCGGTGCGTGCCTCCAACGACGACACCACTGATCGCTATCTGTTTGGCGACGGTGTCGCCATTGACACCGCGACGACCATCCAGAGCGAGGCAGGCACCAGTGTTGCCGACCGCTACACCTATACCAACATTTGCGGCATCAATGATGACGGCACGTACCAAAACAATAAAACCTACAGTGCGGACAGCTCAAAGAGCACTTTCAACACCAACAACGTTACTTCGGACAAGAAGGCCGCAACCGACTTCCCTGTACTCATGATTCCCGGCAACGACACGACGACGGTCGAGAAGTATCTGAACATCGTGACTAACGGCGGCTTTTCCGATGCCCGCCGCCTCAACGGCAGCGCCAAGCACGTGACCGCCACCGCCGAGGTCTTCTCGCTTGCCGATAACGGCGCCTTCGTCAAGGACGCAACCGCCTCGCAAACGCCCACGCTCAAGGTACTCAACAACGGCACGAGCTCCATGGTTTTCCGCGCGAGTACCGACTGGGACAACGAGCGGGGCCGCTTCACGCTGCTCACGGTCACTTTTAGCGAGGCCGGCCAGAGCTATCGCGTGCAGGTGCCCATCATCGTTAAGCGCATGCTCGAGATCGACTTCACCGCCACCTACTCCGAGGGCGCGAACTTCAAGGCTGCCGACTTTGCGACTCAATACGATAATCACGTGCTTGTGAGCAGCGGCGATACCATGACCGGTTACCTTACCTGGACCTATGGCAGCGCCCGGGGTGAGGCGGTCGCTTACGGCTGGAACACGCTGCTCGAAGCCGGCGGCTCCATGGGCCCGCTCAACAAAAGCATCACCTTTGGTGCCACGCTGCCCAAGGGCACGCAGCTCACACTCGTGGACACTGCTCATAACAACCGTGAATACCACTGCACGGTGGGCGCGGGCGGAGCGGCGTCGGTCAAACTCACCGAGTTTGTGGACGCTAGCAAGAAGGCCTACGTCGAGCCGTGGCTGAGTGAAACTGTGGGCGTGGAGACCAAGGTGGACAAGGACGGCGCTTGGGTCAAGCTCGCCGATGACGAGGTCAAGGACAAGAGCCAGGCCGAACTCGCGAAGATGGCTGGCGCCAAGGTCGATGGCGCGTACTACCGCGCGCGCACTTCTTCCGACGCGACGGGCACGTTCTATACCCTCTCCGTTGATAAGGAAGAGCCCAAGAGCGAAAACTTCTACTTGGTGGTGCGCACGCCGGCGGGGTCCGCGGGCGTCAACGGCTACACCGCCACCACGGTGGACACGAGCCTCAACGAGCACATCAACTACCTGCTGCGAGGCAAGAAAGCAGCCGACGGCAAGGCTGCCGAGGATGGGCACCAGAATACGCCCTCGACCTACAGCGTGGCATCAAACTACACGCACAGCCTCGTTGACAACAAGCGTAACCTCGTCGACAACAGGGACAGCATCAACCGGATGGAGCTCAAGGAAGCCACCTATTCGCTTTCCATGAACGTGAGCGACACCGTGACGTTTGACTCGAGCCAGCAATACACGAGCTCTGACGCGCTGTATTATCAGCTCGATTCGTCGCTTGTCACCTATCACGATGGCGTCATCGCGGGCTCGGTAGGATACCCCACGGGCACGCAGGGCACGTATGAGTTCTACGTTAAGGTGGGTGATAACTACTACACCTGGGGCGGGTCGGGTTGGAATCTGGCCGGCACGAAGGAGACCCCAGTGGTGTCGGGCCTTAGTTGGACTGCGAACGGTGGCGACATGTCACTGGTGCTTGCCGATGCTGAGGGTAATCCCATCGACATGTCGGGCCTGCGCGAGATCGCCAAGAACCATGTCAACGCCTTCACCGTTACCATGAGGGCCGCGCTCACCATGACGGAGCCTGCCTGCCAGGCGGGTATCGTGGCCTCGCAGAACAGCGGCACCGACCGCTACACCAAACCCAACTACCGCGCGTACCTTTCCACGCATGCCGACACGCTCAGCACCAGTAGCAACTCGGCATACAACGATGGCGGCGCCGGCTACTACCGTATGGATGTGGGCTCATCGACCATCGCGCTCGAGGCGTCTAAGAAATCCCAGTTGGGCATCAACATCGATGACCTCAAGTCCGCTGACGGCGAGATCGCTCTGGTGGGTACCTACGACCTGAGCAAGCTCACGGGCGCCGAGGCTAAGATCGACGCCGCAAGCACGGTGACCTACACGCTGAGCCTGGAGCAGCGGCAAGATAATGGCGGCTATGCTCCGGTCGGCGATATCTCGAACTACATTACGGTGCTCGGCAGCGATTACCTAGGCACGGGTGCGGCATCCGCCGACGGCAACAGCTATGTGTTCACCGACACCAAGACCAACGGCGCGTTCCTCACGCGCGACGGCAACAGCCTTGCCTTTAAGCATGCCTTCCGCGTTAAAGTGAATACGAATGTTGAGGGTGAGAACCAAACTTACGCAAACTACCGCTTGGTGCTTACGGCCAATATTATGACCGGCAACGTTGTCGACGACACACCGGTCAACGTTAGCAACCTTGATGGCTATTCGCACTCCGACTACGTGACGTACACGCTAGCGCGCATCAACACCGAGGGCATTCGGCACGAGACGAAAACCAACTAGCTACGCGAGGGGCGGCAACCACCCGGTTGCCGCCCTTTTTCTTGTTCGCTTGGCCTACTGC
>ENA-OUOW01002207-OUOW01002207.1-human-gut-metagenome-genome-assembly--contig:-NODE-2207-length-11358-cov-3.335663_pt1 | contig 11358 bp, 21 predicted proteins | sample MGYA00237938_ERZ548769 | MGnify/ENA primary metagenome ERZ548769 (study PRJEB26490, sample SAMN05356870) | human gut metagenome | biome: terrestrial biome; feature: human-associated habitat; material... | reverse complement strand
AGTATATTGAGCGTGAAGCGGCGGAAGATGCAGTCGGAGAAGCGCACCTAAAGGGGCTTAATCCGCTTTGGGAGTTGCGCGACGTTCCTGCCGCCGACGTTGTGCCGGTGGTGCGGTGCAAGGATTGCAAATACGCACAGAACGATTATGACGGATTTAGCACAACTGTTGGATGCAATATGCTTAAGTGTGCAACGGGATGGCATAGCTTTTGCAGCTACGGCGAGAGAAAGGACGGAGGTGCAGACAATGATTGAGCTTAAACCCTGTCCGTTTTGTGGAGGAAAAGCGACTGTTCAAGGTAAGCGCACCGAAACATACGACGTTTGGGCGAACCACCCCGTTTTGCGTGCTGAGTATCGTGTTGGCTGTGAAAAGTGTGGAATTTATTTTCGGCAGTTGCACGAAATCCAATTGACAGATGGCCAACCTGCTGTTATTAAAAACGGATATGACGAAGCTGCCGAAGCATGGAACAGGAGGACAAACGATGATATTCAAGAAAAACGGCAGATTATACGGCGATATTGAATCGCTGCTCAATGAATGTTGCGAAATCAACCAGTATTGCTTTCAGTGCGCGCTGCACGGCAAGGTAGGCACGAAAAGCTGCGCAGGATATGCGGATGAGAATCCGGAAGAAGTTGCGCGCTTGCTGGATGCTACGGTGATTAAGGACAAACCAATCACTGCCGAGGTAGTCGAGAAGTACGGCGAGGACGTAAAGCACAGGCTGACCCGTACGGACATCCTGCACGCGGCGGAGAAGTGCGTATGCGGACAGCGCGAGCAGGACTACGGCACACCGGAGAATAACTTCAAAGCGATTGCGGAGCTGTGGGAGGCGTATCTTAATAAAGCCTGCACAAGGGGCGTGAACGTGCGCGTAGAGGCAAAGGACGTTGCTGTAATGATGGCGCTGCTCAAGATTGCACGCATTGCAGTAGGCGGCGGAAAGGCTGACAGTTGGATTGATCTTGCAGGCTATGCGGCTTGCGGGGCGGAATGTGAGGGAGTAACGGAATGAAGTTCAGAAAGAAACCGCGATGGTATCTGAACCGGCTGATTCGAGAGATGGAGGTTACGGGCGATGAATAGAAAAATAGAAGAGTTTGTACTGCGAGAAAGCAAGCGCAATGCGGAAAGTGTGTGGAACGCCGGTTGGGAAGTTGGTTACAACAAAGCCCGCGCTGAATATGGAATGCTGCGCGACGGAGAGGCTACTATGGAACCGGCTACCAAATCGCAAATGGAGGAATACGGTGATGATTTGGTAGGCTGGTGCTCCAGGTGCGAAAAGCCTATCAACGGCAGATGGGCTGGTTTGGTAAGTTTTTGCCCGTGGTGTGGCAGACCGATGCGTTGGGGGCTGGAAGAATGACCATTGCTAAAATCGCCGCTCAGATGGGTGTTACACCGGAAACACTGGTGCAGGAGGTTGTGGCACAGGGAACGGCAAAGGCAACTGTGTTTGTCGTGTTTGGCGCGTTTATGATAATCCTTGCAATCGTTTCAACGATTTTTGGTTTTATCCGCGATGATACCGTGTGGGGTTTGCTGGCTGTGACTTCGTTGATGTTTGGCGCGTTCTTGCTGATTGCTGATTCACCCAACTTGATTGCATGGAAAACCGCACCGCAGGCAACGGCGAACCAGTACATTGTTGAACATTACGGAGGAACAGAAAAATGATACCAACTGTTGTATTTGACTTTGACGGTGTTATTCACAGCTATACTTCCGGTTGGAAGGGGAAAACGGTTATTCCTGCCCCGCCGGTGAAGGGAATTCGAGAAGCAATTAGCGACATTCGGAAATTGTACCGTGTAGTTGTCGTATCGACCCGCTGTGATACACCAGACGGCATTATGGCCGTAAAGGAATATCTGGCCAAGCACGACATTGTTGTTGACGATGTGATGAAGGAAAAACCGCCTGCGATTGTGTATATTGACGACCGAGCTATTTGTTTTGATGGAAATCCGCACGGATTACTTGATGAAATCATGGCATTTGAACCATGGACGGCAAAAGCGATGAGGAGAATGAAAAATCACGATTGATGAAGCTATTGCAGAGGCAGAATCGCGGAGAGAAAACCCGATGCAACCGATGGGGAACTACGATGCAATGAAAAACTTTTACGCTATGTGCGCCGCGGCTTTGCGGTTGGCAAAGGCAATGAACGAGGGTTACGGATTGGAGGAACACCATGATTGACCTGCACAAGCTGGACAAGTATCGCCTGAAAGACAAGGAGCGCGAGTTATACGGCTGTAAGGGTGACAGCGGCAACGGCGTTTTCAAGGTATTTGTCAATGGCAAGTCGTTTCGAGTAATCGCAAGCAATGGCATGGGCTGGGAGCACGTCAGCGTTTCGCCCGGTTCTGCACAGCGCAAGTGCTGCCCGACATGGGACGAGATGTGCGCTATTAAGGATATGTTTTTCGGCGAGGATGAGCGCGTTATGCAGTTCCACCCGCCTAAGTCGGAGTACATCAACAATTACCCGTACTGCCTGCACCTGTGGAGACCGGTAGATACGGAGATTCCGCACCCGCCGATGATTTGTGTTTGAAAGGAAGAAAATAATGAATGCAGTAAGTGAAGACGTAAAGATGCTCGTTGAAAAGGAACTGGAAAGCGCAAATGAGCGTTTCCCGCAGTTCCACTCGGAGCACGAGGGATGGGCAATCATTACGGAGGAAGCCGAGGAACTGCGGGAAGAATGCGACAGTATCGAAATGTCAATGAAGCAGCTCTGGCACCGTATCCGTGACGGAATCCCGACGGCGCAACATGTGGCTTTCGTTGAGCAGGACGCCGAAGCTGCGGCTTGCGAGGCAATTCAGGTGGCGGCGATGGCGAGAAAGTACCTTGATATGTTGGAGCGGATGGACGAGTGAAGCAGTACAGCGCGGAGATGCGGCAGTATCTGGACGAGATGCGGCGGTATGAAAATTGGAGGTACGGAAATGGCGAAGAAAAAGAAAGTCAACCCATACCGAATACCGGCGACGCAGGGTGACATAGAAAAAGCAAAACGAGACGCAACGAACACGGCGGTTGCGTCTACATGGGCAATTATGTTTAGCGTTCTACGGGATAAAGAAGGATACGACTATGACCGATTACGGCGGATATGGGACGAAACAAACTACCTCGCAGACAGTATCGCTCGAAAATACGTTAAAATCGACGATCTGATTGAAGAACTGCGGGAGAATGGAATAGCATTAGCATGAAAAAGAAAAGCGAATGCGCTGGGTGCGCATACTGGCGGGTACTGGGTACAAGCCAAGGGTCTAAGCTATGGGCGTGTCATTATTTGATCGACACGGGGAAATCGCGCGGATGTGAACCGGGTGCGGGTTGCGTCCGCAAGGCGGCGAGAATCAGCCGCCGCAGGCGATATACACAGCACGGTATGGAGGAGGTAGTGGCACACGACGACTAAAGAATGGCTCAGACGAGGGATTGACCTTGAAAAATCAATCTCTGCGTTAGAAGAAGCACGAGTAAGGGCGTGGACACGGGCGACAAGCGCAACGGCGACGATCAAGGACACACCGGGCGGCGGAGGTGACGTGACTGCAAACAAGGCGGATGCATATCTTGCCCTATCCGAAAAGATACAGAAAGAACAGGAACGGCTTGCACTGATTAAGGCCGAGATTATCAGCACCACGGCAAAGGTGCAGGATGCGGCGCTGCGGGCGCTGCTGATCGAACACTATGTAAACGGTCGGACATGGAGAGAGACCGCCGAGAGAATGAATTACAACGAAGTGCACGTTCGCGGAAAGATGCACGCACGGGCGTTGCGGGCAGTAGAACATATACGCACAGGTTGTGCATAAAGCTGTGGAAAACGGACTACACAATACTACAAAGAATGGTGGTATAATGATATCGTGATAAAAGCCCTAAAGGGCGGAATCACGGAGTTTCGTTCCTCCACTTTCAGCCCGCCGAAAGGCGGGTACACGCCCGAAAGCCTGCGTGAGGGCTAACGGGTGACAAGCCTTTCTGTTTAACCCCAAACACCTACTTAAAGCGGTGGGGAGACCTGCCGCTGACCTGCTCCAAAGTCTGCATGAGGGCTGAGGAGCAAAACGCCTTTCGCGGAACGAAGGCATTGATTATCCTTTCTATTCTTTCGGCGTGTCTTTTGCGCGGCACGCCGATATGCTCCAAAGCCTGCATGAGGGTGACGGAGTAATAACATTTACGCTACAATGAGAATGGAATGCGGAGCCTGCGGTCAACAGGCACCGCAAACATGCCCGGATGGCTGCGCGAGGCCGGACGGGTAACGTATGGAATCTTTTTAGCTAAGGGCAACATGGCGGACTTTTGGCAAGCCTTGCATGGTGGACAACGTGCAAGGCAATCTGTTCCCGAAGCTGCATGAGGCAGAGGGAGCACAACGCCTCCAACGAGGACGATAATATTCTGGCGGTCCGGAAAGACGGACAATCTGTTTCCGAACGCCTGTGAAGCTGCTGCAACGGCTTTGCAGAGTTCAGCGGGTGCTTGCAGGCACGCCGCAACCGGGGTCGCTCCCCGCTGTAACCTTACGAGGGAATCAGCCGGATTACAGACCGATAGCAACTGTGACACGACGGAGAGCAACGCCGAACAGCCCATAATGAGAGGGCGAGTGCTGCTGGATAAGCACTCACACGGACTTAGTGAGCCGAGAGCAAAACACCAGTTTGCTAACAAAGTTACAAAGCCGATACGGCGCTTTCGGGCGGCTAAGTACACGCCGCGAAAGAGCACCAGTCTGTTTATCTCTTGCAATAAACAAACCTAATCACACAGGACGGAAACACAAGTAAACTTGCGAAAGTGAGGTAATGACCTCTCTTGATTTCATACAACCGTTCTGGACAGCTGAGAGATCACCGGTAAAAGCCCGGCGTACAGACGCGACGATAGCGTTCATACCTCCCTGTGGAGGTATACCGGTTTGCATAGAGCTGCAAGCAGGTGCAAGTCCTGCAAAACCGAAACAGTCGTATAATGGTAAACCCCGCTCACCTTATGGCTTTGGTGAGCGGGGTTTGTCATGCTATTTAGAAAATACTCTGATAGTCGTAAAAGTTCAGCGCTTCGGCGATCTTCTCGCGGTAATTTTCGCCTGCCTCGTAGGCGGTGATCTTGCCGGTTTCGATCTGTTGCAGGGTTTGAACTGGAATGCCGGTTGCGTCTGCAAGCTGCTGCTGGGTCAAACCTGCGGCTTCGCGGATATCGGCAACGGAGATTTTGGCTGTTGGCCATTTATCGCCGTGTGCCTTATCCATGATCTCGCCGACCTTGTAAATGTGGGCGCGTTCCGTGTGTCGGCCGCCGTCCTCGTTCGGGATGGAGAAAAAGATACCGGAATCAATCGCGGAATCGAATGCGGCTTCGAGGTTTTCACCGTGCTCGCGCAGGCTGGCAGGCTTGCCGACAGTGACAGGCACTAAGCAAAGATTGCCGTCGTGCGCGTCGTAGTCGCCGTAGTATTCCATCCCCGTGCTATGATAGCCGCCGAAATTGCAGCGGCCGTAATGCACACCTTCCGGTATCTCGATAAGGACACGCCGCAAGGCAATAGAGCCGCCGTAGGTGCTCCAACCAAGTGTACCGACCTGACGACCGGATTCCACGCTGTCCTCGGTAACGACAAAAGCGTCATACTTTTTGACGGGATAGTTCGGCGTGGATTTTGCTTCGTCGAGGCGTTCGGCTGGCTGACAAAACAGGGTAAGAGTTGCTAACATGGTGAGTTCCTCCTTCGGTTTGTTGGGTATAGTGTATCATAATGTAAGTCCGATATGCAGGACTTTAGGGTTTGCATTGTTGTGCTAATTGTACCCCAATGTGCGGGGTAGTGTCAATATGTTCCGCCGCAGGTGCGTGAGCCGGGCGGGAGATTAAACAATTTCAAAGCTGACACCCTCAATGAATAAGATAGTACCGTATCCGGGAAGAAATGCACAACGGCGTCCAACCCATTCCGGGTGATTACCTTGGTAATCCTGATAGGTGGATTTGTAGTCGTTGCCGATGCGGTCGTATTCTGCTTTTGTGATGCGTACCATGGTAAGTCCTTTCTGCCCTCGTGACCTCCGGGGCGGGTGTGGTTAAGATGGTTAGTCAATAGCGCAGTAGGTAAGGGCATCATAGCCCATAGCGGTAAGTGCCTTGGTCATTACCTCGGCAGCGGTCTCGCGCTTGTATGCCTGACCGGGAATGTGGAAGCAGATAACCCAACGCCGGTTAAAGCACTTCCACTCAAAGCAGCCGCATCCGGCCTCTTTGCAAGCCTGCTCAATCTTGGCGGACTGCCAGCGCGGGAGCAGGAGCGAGGGAGCATCTAAATTGCAGGTGCCGCCGTCCTCAACTTGTGCGGCTGCGGCTTTGCCGATCTCGTACACCTTGCGCAGATCGTCGCGGAGCTTGGCGTACTTGCCGGTAAGCGGCTTGGGTGCTGCGGGCTTGGTGTCTGCCGGGTAGGCGGTCAGCAGCTCGTCAAAGTCTGCGATTGCGTCCGCCTCGGTGCGTGCCGTGCGGCAGTCGATCTCGTGGCCGTTGGGGTACAGGAGCATAGTCTCGTATTTGCCCGGCGTGAGTTCGCAAGTGTCGAGGATAACGCGGCGGTTGTTGTGTTTGTACTCGGTGTGCTTGATGGTGTTCATGGTGTGTACCTCCGAATAAAAATTTATGGGTGCGGGCTTTAAGGGTGAACCCGCGAGAACCTTTAGTGCTGTGCATCGTAAGCGGCGAGGGCGTTTGCAAGTCCGGCTTCAAAGCGCATTTCGTTCTCTTCGGTGGTCTTGCTCATGTCGTTCTCAAAGCCGCAGCACGCCTTGTAAAGCGGGCAGCTTTCACAGTAGGCGAATGCGTACTTGTTGCAGAACTCAGTGCAGATGCGGCGCTCGATCTCGTAGGTGTAAGTCATGGTTTAACCCTCCATCCAGATGTTATAAAGCTGCTCGGCTGTGAAGTCCTTGTAGTAGCCGATGCGCATTGTGTGTTCTTCTTCTTCCTCTACCCATGTGATGTAGAGGTTGTTCTCGGTGGTCTCGGCACTTACAAAGTAGCCGTTTACATCATAGTCGATCTTGGCGTTGTCGTACCAGCGGGTAATGCAGTGCTTTAAGTAGCTGCTGAGATTGGTGGTTGCGGTCATATTGATTACTTCCTTTCCTTTGCTGTGACTATAGTATATCAGTTAACTGACATTGAATCAATGCACATTCTTTACAAATATCAGTTAACTTATTTATGCAATATGTCAGTTTACTGATATGGTCTGGCTGTGCTATCATAGTAGCACAAGGAGGCTTGAAAATGGCAACACAGAAATACACAGGCACAGAGGCGCAGAAGAGAGCCAGCACCGAATATAACCGGAGGCGCGACAACATTATGCTGCGCCCGACAAAAGAGGAAGGCGCGCAGATCAGGCAGGCCGCAGCCGATGCGGGACAGAGCGTGCAAGGCTATGTACTGGGCGCTGTGCGCGTCCAGATGGACAAGGACAAGGAGGACAAAGCGTAGTGTATGATAGAGTAGATGCAAGCAGCGGAGAGAGCCTGTGCCGTACTATGGCAGAGGAATGCGATACCGCGATCTTAGCATTTTCCACAGGTAAGGACAGCATTGCAGCGTGGTTGCAGCTGAGGAAGTATTTCAAGCATGTAATCCCGTATTATTGTTACACTGTGCCGGGTCTGGAATTCGTCGAAAACAGCCTCGCATACTATGAGGATTTTTTCGGCACTCACATTTACAGACTGCCGCACAGATCACTGTACCGGCTGCTGCGAAATCTGGTCTTCCAGTCGCCGGAGCATGTAACCAAGATCGAGGCGCTGGATTTGCCCGGCGAAGAATATGACGATGCCGAAATTGGCGAGATCATCCGCGAATGCAAGCGCCTGCCGGAATGCGTATACACTGCGACCGGCGTTAGAATGGCAGATAGCCCTATGCGGCGTATCGCCATGAAAACACATGGAGCGATCAACCACAATGCAAAGCGGTTCTATCCGGTGTTCGACTGGGTAAAAGCCGACCTGCTGCGCGAATTTGATGCAAGCGGTGTTCGGCTGCCGGTAGACTACAAGCTGTTCGGTAGAACGTTCGATGGTATTGATTATCGGTTTTTGAAGCCGATCAAGGAGAATTTCCCGCGGGACTACGAGAAGATTATCACATGGTTCCCGCTGGCAGAGTTGGAGTTATTCAGGAGGGGCGAACTGTAATGGGATATTGGAACGACGACGAAGTTAAGGAAACAAAAGACGATCACATTGAATTAGAGCAGCTCGAAAGCGGGTGCCTCGATGAGCTGGGAGACGTAGAAAAGAGTTTCCGTGAGCGCATGGGCGCTGAGAACAAGCGATTCCGCGATATGTGCGACACTGAATATTGGTGTTGTATCTGCTTTACCAGCAGAGCGCAGAAAGAGGAATTTCTCGCATCCCTCGAATTCGATACCGATCTAAAGTATATCGAAGGTAAGGAATTCGCGCGGGCGGTCAAGCGTCCGATTAAAACCGAAGATATGAAGTTTGCGCGAATCGGCAAAGGCTCCAAAGAATATTTGAGCAAAATCATTGGTGAATAAATATAACGGAAAGGATTATCTGCGAAAGATAGTCCTTTTTGTATATTTGAAAGGAGGTGTGGAGTATGGGTGGTTATGGTAGTGGCAGACTTGCAAACCGTGGTCGTTCTGGCGGTGTGCGCCGTCGTAGCGTAGCGGTTGGCCGTCGTGCGGCTGGCGCTCGTGGCGCTCGCTCGTCCTCGACCTAAGCAAACACAACTCAACAGACAAAGCACCGGGAAAACCTCGGTGCTTTTCTATTGGGTGAAAGGAGGTTAGGAAATGCCGAGAGGCAGACCGAAGAAAGTAATTGATCTTGAAGCCGTCGAAGAACTTGCCGCAGAGGGCAACACCCAAGCGGACATTGCGGACGCTCTGGACTTTGCGAGAGGAAACTTCCTGAATCGCAAGGATGTAAGGGCGGCTTATGTGCGCGGCGTGTCACAGATGCGCTTGCGTTTGAGACACTGGCAGGTACAGGCGGCTAAAGGTGGAAATATACAAATGCTGATCTGGTTAGGCAGGCAGTACCTCGGGCAGAGCGATACCCCTGCGCCGATGGAAAGCGACAACGACAACGGCGTGCAGCCGCTCGTTGATATGCTGATGAAGCCTGCACCGGACAGAGACATAAAGGATTTTGAAGATGGATAATATCCCCGCACCGTTCACGAAAAAACAAGTGGATTATTTCTATAAATCCCTTCATAGCTGGTTCAACGTGGCCGAGGGCGGCAAGCGTGGCGGTAAGAATGTATTGCAAACAACGGCGTTCTGCGCTCGATTGGAAAAGCACCCGAACAGATTCCACCTCATTGCAGGCGTTTCTACTGCGTCGGCAATGCTTAATATCATCGACTGCGACGGTTACGGCATGATTAACTATTTCGGCAAGCAGAATTGCCGGGTAGGTAAGTACCAGAACCGAGACTGCATCTACGTCAAAACGCGGAACGGCGCTGAGAAGATCGTGCTTGTATCCGGCGGTCGTAAAGACGGCGACGAGAAGAACATCAAGGGCAACACTTACGGCCTTGCGTATATCACCGAGGCAAACGAGTGCCACCCTAAGTTTGTGCAGGAAGTATTTGACCGTACCATGACGAGCGGCGACCGTGGTATTTATCACGATCTTAACCCGAAGGGCGAGAACCACCCGTACTACACGGACGTGCTCAACTTCCATATGGAGAAGCAGCGAGAGAACCCAAACTACGGTTTCAACTACGGACATTTCACCATTGCAGACAACCTTTCTGTTTCGGATGAACGCTTGAAAGAAATCCTTGCGACATACGACCGCAAGAGCATCTGGTATCAGCGTGATATCCTCGGTATGCGACGTGTTGCAGAGGGTTTGGTTTATCCTATGTTCTCGACCGAACTGCACGTTGCGGATGGTGAAGGTTCCGGCAATCGCTGGTTTGTGTCCTGTGACTACGGCACGATTAACCCGACCGTGTTCCAGCTTTGGCGGTTTGACGAAATGACCTGCAAATCAACTTGCGTGCGTGCGTATCGGCACGACAGCCGCAAGGAGAAGAAACAGAAAACAGATGAGGAATACTACGCCGATCTTGAAACGTTCGTCGGCGGTCAGTATATCGAGGCGATCATTATTGACCCCTCGGCTGCATCGTTCAAGGAAACAATCCGCAGACACGGTAAATTCCGTGTGCGTGACGCAGACAACAGCGTGCTTGACGGTATCCGCCTGATGGGAACGCTGCTTGCTGCTGGTTATGCACAGTACAATGCAAGCTGTACCGGAGCAATCGACGAATTCGGCATGTATATGTGGGACGATAAATCCCCCGAAGATGCGGTTATCAAGGAGTTCGACCATGATATGGACGCATCACGCTATTACTTCCAGACGATAGTGCGCCGAGAGGTTAGAGCAAGGGGGCTTGTGAATGTTTGAACGGTTGAAGCAGTTAATAAAGGCGGTGAGGCAAGCAATGATTCCGGCAAACAAAATTGAAGAACTGACAGGGGCGACGGCGGTCTATGATTCCACGATGCAGTCAAACATTGACCTGTGGCGACGGATGTATATGGACGATGCCGAGTGGCTCGGTCAGCACGGCAACCGGAATGTTACGTCTTGTGGCCTGCCGTCGGCTATCTGCCGAGCAGTAGCACGCCCAACCACCATTGAAAGCACCATCACTGTTGATGGCAGCGCACGAGCAGAGTTCCTAAACGAAAGCCTGCGCGGTATGATTCCGCACATGCGAATTGACGTTGAAAAGGGTCTCTCGGTCGGCGGTTTCTTCTACAAGCCGTTTGTCTCAGAGAACCGTGTGCTTGTGGACTTTAACACAGTCGGCAGCGCATACCCGGTCAGTGTTGACAGCAACGGAGAAATCACAGCGGCAGTGTTCGCGGATACCAAGCGAGAAAAGAACCGATATTATACCAAATTGGAGTACCACGAACTGAAAAGCGGCGTGTACACCATCAAGAACAAGGCGTACAACTCCGACAAGAACGGTAGTATCGGCTCGGAAGTACCGCTGAATACTGTAGAAGACTGGGCGCAGATTGCACCGGAAACAACGATTCAGAACGTAGAACGTCCGCTTTTCGGTTTTTTCAAAGTACCGATTGCAAACAACATCGAGCCGGAAAGCCCGCTCGGTGTCTCGCTTTACAGCGGCGCAGCAGTTGACCTCATCCGGCAGGCTGACCAGCAGTGGGACTGTCTCTTATACACATCTCCGAGCCCACGAGACTCCTGAGCATCTCGT
>ENA-OUOW01002203-OUOW01002203.1-human-gut-metagenome-genome-assembly--contig:-NODE-2203-length-11382-cov-3.633089_pt1 | contig 11382 bp, 8 predicted proteins | sample MGYA00237938_ERZ548769 | MGnify/ENA primary metagenome ERZ548769 (study PRJEB26490, sample SAMN05356870) | human gut metagenome | biome: terrestrial biome; feature: human-associated habitat; material... | reverse complement strand
GTTCAACACCGACCCTGACAAGAACATCACTGCGATTCTCACCAGCCTGCCGCTGAGCTACCTGTACGCGATTTCGTCCGGCCTTGCCGCATTTTCCGTGGGAGCGCTGGTTGCGCTTGTGGCGGGGTCTCTCGCACACCTGCGCATGCCACATCTGCCGCGCGCAATCTTTGCCGCGCTGGGCTGGGTCGTGCTGGGCTTTCTGCTCGTTGCGCCTGTCATTGCGACAAGGGCCTCGAACTCGGCTGCAATTGTGTTTGCGCTGGTCGTGTACGCTGCGATCAAGGTTCCCGTTGTGTTTTCGGCGTTTGGCCTGCTGCTGGGCCTGGGCTTTGCCAAGAGACGCGACTCTCCGGATCCCGAGCCGCTCGCGTAGCGCCTGTCGGCAGGCGCCCGCCTGGAGGCGGCAGCAGCCTGCCGCCTGCTGCCCGCAGCATTACGCCATTTTCTATCGGTATTTGAGAACGACTCCTCCCATGACCTGCGAAAACATCGCGGTCGTTTCTTAACAACCGCTAAAGAACGCTCGGTCAGCTTGGCCGGGCAACAGAGCGCTCGCCCGCCTCCACTTTTGGTCTCGTTTTGGGTGTCGGGGCTTCTCGGCGCCATTTCTTTTCGATGTCATTGCTGCACGATGTCATTGCTTCTCGCTGCCTGTTATTGCGCGAAATTTCTTGATAAGAAGCCTACCAACTGGGGAAATGCATCTCTGACTAGGAAAATCGTGCAATAACGGCGAGAAAAAAGACCCGGCTAGGCTGCTTTCTAGCATTGTTGCAGGCCGGGAGCCGTGTCGGGCGGGCCGGGAACCGTGTCGGGCAGGGGTACCGAGAGGGGCGACGCTCCGGAGCCTACGTCTCGCGAATGAAGCGGACCACTTCGCCTACGGCATGCGAGAGCCACATTGCCTCGCCCACCACGCGAGGCCCCTCGCCAAGCGTGACCAGCCGCGCGTGGGGAAACTCCTCCGCGGCCCGCCGGGCGTCGTCAAAGGCGCGATGGCTTGCGCCCTCGCTGCGGCACACCAGCACGGGTCCGTGGAAGCGGCGCATGTCCCCCCAGATGCCGCCCGCATCCTGGTCATTGCCCGTTGCGTTGCCAGCAGAGAAGTCGGGCGAGAGTAGCACCAGCCCGGACACGTCATGGGGATGCCGGGTCGCCGCAAGCGTCGCCGCAACGCATCCGCGCTCGGCGCCGGCGAGAAACACGCGGCAGTTGTCTATCAGGTCCAGGCGGCCCACGGCGTCGGAGGCGGCCTCGAGCTCCTCAAGCGCCTGGGCCGACTCCGGGGCGGCGTCCTCGATGACGCAGCTTGCGACCCCATGCGTCGCAAGCTCCTCAAGCGGCAGCTTCACTGCCACGTCATCACCGCCAGCCCACATGATTGCGGGTAAGGGACCGGGGTCGTCCGGAGCAAGGAGACGCACCCGCACCTCTCGTCCGTCCCGCTCGCAGCGAACGGGCAGCTCGCGCCAGCCGGCACCGCCAAGGACCTCCTCGGCCTCGCGCTCCGCGCACCTCTCCCCGTGCCTGAAGATGCCCATGTCCGTCTCGACCACCCTTCTCGCCGCCCGTTCGCCTATGTCCGTGAGCCCCGCCGCTCCTACGCGTCCGACCGCGCGAAGTGGTTTGCCATGTGCATGCTGCGCTCGTAGAGCACCTTGGCGAGAAGCTCGTCAGTCTTCTCGCGCGCGTAGTCGGCCATGTGCTGGTTGGCCTCCTCGAGAAGGTCTTGCGCCGCCTCGGCGCCAAGGCCCTGCTTGGCCACGAGCGCATCCGTTGTCGCCAGCACGCCCTGGCCCTCGGAGCCAAGGTCAAGCTGGTAGGCCTCGATAGCGGGCACGCACTCCGCGTAGTTGGCGTCGGCCATGGCGGCGATGAGGCGGTTTGCCCAGTAGAAGCTCTCGGTTGAGACGCGCTTGGGGTCGGTCTGCTCGAGGTAGGCGGGCGTCTGGCTCACGCTGGCATAGAACGGCAGAAGCGCGTTGAACGGGTTGGAGCCAAAGGCCAGCCACTGCACGCAGCGCGTGGCCTCGGGGCCGTACGGGCGCGCCTGCAGCACGGAGAGCTGGCTGTTGCGGTTGATGCCAATGGGACGGTAGTGGCCGCGCGTGGCCTCCGTTCCAAACTTGCCGTAGGGGTCATAGACGGTTCCCTGGTAGTGGAGCGAGAGGACGTACTTCACGTCCTCGATGGTCACCTTACGCTCGGGGACGCTTGCCCAGGGGAGGTCGTTCGCCTCGGGGCCCATGGGCGCCTCAGGAGAATCCCAGCTCTGGGCATGCGGGTTGAGGAAGCGCTGCATCGACCAGGCGCGCGGCGTGTTGTAGAGGTGGTCCTCGTCGGAGTGGCTGCCAAAGGCGTCACGCGGATTGAAGACCTTGTCGTCCTCGCCCTCTGCGCGAAGCGTGAGGTCAAGGTGGTGGGCGGCCATCCACTCGGCAAGGTCGGGTGAGCACATGTGCTCGATCTGCTCGCCCAGGGCGTCTGCCAGATCAAAGGAGTCAATCCCCAGCTGGTTGGGCATCGTGACGTAGCAGTTGTCTGGCACGCGCTTGGCAATCCAGTGATGGCCGCCCACGGTCTCCAGCCACCAGATTTCGTTGACGTCCGAGAAGGCAATGCCGTTCATCTCGTAGGTGCCGTAGCGCTCGAGGAGCTCGCCGAGGATGCGCACGCCATCGCGAGCGGAGCGCGCGTAGGGCAGCACCAGCGTGACCATGTCCTCCTCGCCAATGCCGCCGGGCTGCTCGGGCTCAAAGTCGTCGCTGCCGGGCGTTCCTTTGGCGGGCTGGTAGACGACCATGGGGTCCGCGCCCAGGACGCGCTCGTTGGATGTGAGGGTCTCGGTGGCACTCATGGCAACACCACGTGCCGAGAAGCCCGCCTCCTCCCAGAGCCCCTGGGAGAGGTCTGCGTTGGGGACGGCCGTGTAGCGCACGCCGTCCTCGGCCGGCAGGGGCACCGTGAGGTGCGAGATCTTCGAGGTGTAGCTGGTGCGTCCCTCGGGGTCTACGACGCAGAAACGCTTGGGGTTGAACTCGCCGTTGGCGGAGTCCTCGTTTCTGGCGACGATGGTCGACCCGTCGTAGCTGGCCTTCTTGCCAACCAGGATGGTGGTGCAGGGCATGGTGCCTCCTTGGTTTGGTGTGGTGCCGACAGCGCGTGCCGGCGCGTTCTCACATGCCATAGTATGCCCACCTCCCGCGACGCCTGCGTGCAGGCTTTCGCGCATGTTACGGAAGGCGCACGAGTGGGTCGCCGCCGCCGCATTCCGGGCGGAACCCCCGTCATACTGTGGGAGCACAAATCGCGGCCTTCCCGGTGGCATTTCTCGCCGGTTGCGCCGCCTGCGAGTTAGACGAGAGGAACCACTTATCATGACCATGAACTTCAAGCGCCGTCTGCCCATCCCCATGGAGATTCGCGAGGAGATGCCCCTCTCCGCGGACATGGCGGCGAGAAAGCCCGCCTTTGACGCTGAGGTGGCGGCCATCATCCGCGGAGAGTCCCCGCGCCGCCTGCTTGTGATTGGGCCCTGCTCGGCCGACCGCGAGGACTCGGTCCTCGACTACGTGACGCGCCTCGCCAAGCTTGCCGACGAGGTGAAGGACAAGCTCCTCGTGGTGCCGCGCGTCTACACCAACAAGCCGCGCACGCGTGGCACCGGCTACAAGGGGCTTCTCCACAACCCCGACCCCGAGGCGCCGGCAGACCTCCTCGAGGGCGTGAAGGCCATCCGCCGCATGCACCTGCGCGTGGTGGAGGAGACCGGCATGTTCACAGCGGACGAGATGCTCTACCCCGCCAACTTCCAGTACCTCATCGACCTTCTCTCCTATGTGGCCGTGGGCGCGCGCTCGGTGGAGAACCAGGAGCACCGCCTGGTGGCGAGCGGCGTCCCCATGCCCGTGGGCATGAAGAACCCCACGGGCGGCTCCACGGCCGTGCTTCTCAACTCCATCTACGCCGCGCAGGCGCCCCAGACCTTCATCTTCCGCAACTGGGAGGTCGAGACCACCGGAAACCCGCTGGCGCACGCCGTGCTTCGCGGCTACGTTGGGCCGGACGGGGCAACGTATCCCAACTACCACTACGAGTACCTTGAGCGCCTGGCCGACAGGTACGATCCCGAGAAGTTCGAGTTCCCGGCCGTGGTCATCGACTGCAACCACGACAACTCCGGCAAGCGTCCGCTTGAGCAGGCTCGCATCGTGGACGAGGTGCTGGACTCCGTGCGGCGTTCCGAGCGCATCGCGGGACTCTTCCGCGGCTTCATGGTGGAGTCCTACCTGGTGGATGGCAACCAGCCCGTGGGCGGCGGCGTGTACGGGCAGTCCATCACCGACGCCTGTATTGGCTGGGAGGGCACGGAGCGCCTGGTGCGCGACATGGCCGAGCGCCTGTAGTGGCGCCGGCGACGCGCGTGGCGTGTCGCGTGTCGCCAATAGCCTCCATTTGGAGCGTTTTGCAACGCAGAAGGCCTTCCGGAGACAATTTGTCGCCGGAAGGCCATTTCTGGTGAGTGTTTCAACAGTATCGGCCCTCCGGCGACAATGCGTCCTCCCCGCGGCTTTCAGAAAACCCCAACTTCTTATTAAGTTCCCGTCGAGCCTTGCGCTCCCCCCGTGTGGCTTGGACCACTTTGGGTCCCTTAACGCCCCTGCTTCAGCGGCGTTTAAGCCCCGCGTCATACCTTGGAATTCAAGGTAGCTGAACGAGGAGGGGTCACCATGAGTCTCACGAGAAGGCAGTTCTTCCGGGCCGGCGCCATCACCTGCGCTTCGGCGGCGGCAATCGCGGCGGTTGGCACGGCGGACCCTGCCTCTGCATCCGAGGCCGGTCCCATGTTGGAGTCCCTCGCGGACTCTGTGCCCGCCAGCGAGGGAACGTACGGTTCGCTTGTCTCGTCTTTTGCGGTCATAAGCGACACGCACGTGGACGATGACGCCCCAGACTACGATGACAACCTCGGGAACGCCCTTGGAGACATCGCCGAGAACTGGGATGCCGTTGACTCCGTGGTGGTCAACGGAGACATTACGAACAACGGCTATCAGTACCAGTACGACATCTTCGAGCGGCGCGCCCAGGCGGCGGGCTTCTCGTTCCCGGGTTCCTTTACCTGCGTGATGGGCAATCACGAGCAGATGGGCGACGGCACCCACACACGCGAGAGCGTCGAGAGCCTGCACGCCAACTTCCTGGAGAGGACCGGTGCCAGCTCCGTCTACTATGACCGCTACGTGGGCGGCTCGCACGTTATTGTACTTGGCCCTGACGAGTACGTCTCGCCCTACGACGTCTCGACGACAGACACCTTCAAGCTCAGCGCCGCGCAACTGTCGTGGCTCTCTGGCCTTCTCGACGAGGACCAGGCCGCCGGCGTGCCCTCCTTCGTCTTTGTCCACGAGCCGCTGCAGTATACCGTCACGGATTCCTATCCCGGTGGCTGGGGATTCGAGAACTCACTCGAGGATGACGCCGACCTTCGCTCCGTGGTCTTTGCCCACGCAGGTGCCATTCTCTTCACAGGCCACACCCACGCCTACCCGGACGTCGTGCAGCGCAACCGCGGCGGCAACCTCTTCGTGGGCACGGGCTCGGTTGCCTACGCGTATGCCCAGGGCGAGACGTACCTCACCGACGACGCCAGCTACGACTCCTTTGGGTGGCTCGTTCGCCACCACGAGCGGGCCGTCGAGTTCTGCATGCGCGACTTTCTCAACCACGAGTGGGTCAAGGGTTCGCACTACGTGTGCCAGTTGGGGCCACAATAAGCCCGCGCACCGTTAGCCAAGCAGGAATAACAACGTCCGGCCGCATCTCACTTCAGTCCCACTGACAGACCATAAAGTCCTTCGCTGTCCTCGTAACGATAGACTTAGACCTGACAAGTGTCGGTTGGGACCTTGTTGGGGGGATATCAGATGCGCAAGGAACTGGAGGAGAAGGCCCTCTGCCTCACGCGGGAGCTTCTCAGACGCTTCTGGCAGCTTGACATGGAGTATGCCCTGTCGCTCTGCGCCCAGGACGTCATGTGGGTGGCTCCTGAGCAGAACCGTTACATGCGCGGCATTGACGCCATGCGTGCGGACCTCGAGGAGAACCTCAAGGAGCTTGTGCCCTGCCATCAGTCGCAGCAGGAGTACACTGTTGTCCAGAACTGCGGGCGGGCCCTCTCGATTATTGGCCGTTACATCGTGACAACCGATGAAGGCGCACCCATCTTTGCCCAGGTGCAGCAGCGCATGCAGATCAACTGGGAGCTTATCGATGGCGAGCTGCGTATTCGCTCGCTCTACATCTCACACCCCAGAAACGAGCTGCCCGTCGCGCCGGGGGAGTCCTTCTGCAACGTCATTGGTCGCGCTGCCAAGCGCTACCTCGACGACCGCATTGCCGAGAAGACCGACCAGCGCCGTGTCGAGATATACGACCGCGAGGGCACGATGCACCTTGTGACACCCATGGATGTCATTCTCGTCGAGGCGGTGGGCAAGCGCTCCCGCTTGAGCCAGGCGTACGGCTCGTTCGAGACGCGAGCCCCGTTCTGCGAGGTAGTTAACGCGTTTCCGCACCTCATGAAGGTGCACCGCAGCTACGCCGTGAACCCTGCGCGCATTCACGCCGTAGACCAGACGTCCATCGTCATGGACGGCGACGAGCGAGTCCCGTTTCCCAAGGCGCGCCGCGCAGAGGTCATGCAGCGGATTCGTGCCCTTGCGGACGGTGAGCTGGACTAGAGCCGTCTGCCGGCGCACCGTCTGCCCCGGGTGCTTCTGTGTCTCTCGCTGGCTGGTTGCCCTTGTTGGCATCCGGTGAAAACGCGCGCGAGAACACCCGGCCAAAGACTGCTGCGAGGAACTGGTTGAAGAGCGTCCCCGTCATCACGGGGAACATGGTCGCCGCGGGGAAGTACGCCTGCGCGATGACGGCGCCGGCCGAGATGTTCCTGAGCGCCGAGCAGAACGTGAGCGTCACGGCCTGCTCGCGCTCCAGGTGCATGAGGTGCGCCGCCGCAAAGCCCCAGAGGTAGCCCGATGACGCCATGGCAGCAATGAACACCATGACGCCGGCGAGCTCTGGCGTGAGGTTGAACATGAAGTCGTGCAGGCTCGTCGAGTTTGTGGTGATGACGAGAATCACAAAGATGCGGGCGAGTGGCGCTAGGGCGGGGGAGAGCGTCGCCTTGACGCGGCCGCGCGTTGCTTGGTTGAGCGCGGTGGCGGCGAGCGCTGGCAGCGCAATCATGACGAGCATGTCAAAGAACATGCCAGCCGCGTCAACCTGCACCGTTGCACCCACCAGGAGCCTCAGCGTGGTGGGGATGGTCACGGGCGAGATGAGCGTCGAGATGAGCAGCGTTCCCAGAGCGAGCGACATGTCGCCAGCGTAGATGCCTATCCACATGGTGGACGTCACCGCGATGGGGACCGAGTACTCAAGGACAATGCCGGCCACGATGTTTGGGTCCGAGAAGAGAAGCCCGCCCAGCACCCAGCCCACAAGAGGCATGAGCACCTGCGAGATTGCGATGGCAACGAGCATGGGGGCGGGCCGCCTGAAGGTGCGCGCCAGGTTGAAGAAGTTGTTACCCAGAGAACCTTGGAAGGTCACAAAGGCAAACATGGGCGTGACCAGGGGCTTGAGGACAGCGAACGCGTCGGGTGCGCAGACGCCAAACACCAGGCAGAGAGGTACCAGAAACACCATGTTGTGGGCGATGACCTCGCCCAGGCGCCTCCATGCTGCCATGTGGCTCTCCTCCTTCCCGCGGGGCGTGCCCACGGGGCCTGCCGCCCCGAGGCCCGCGTCGTGGCCTGCCGCCCCGAGGCCGACGCCGGGGGCCCGCACGCCTTCCTGCAAAAACTCTGAACAGCCTAGGCGCCGCGTGTTTCTCGGCTGATTCGGGGCAGCCGCGGGTGGCAATAATGCGCAAGAACAACACGCGGGCGTGATGAGGCGATTCCTACGGTTGCGCGCGCTCTTTTTGGCCGAGTCTCTGCGTGGCGCTAGCGTTTCTCGGCGAGACGCCCGGTTGCCTACGCGATGAGGTCCGCATCCTCGGCGGGATTCCCGATTCTCTCGCCAAATATTGCGCGTTATTCCTAGCGAGAAGAACATTTCCCCAGTTGAGCTTCAAAACGCATGGAAAAACGTTCAATAATTCGGTTCCAGCTTCGTCTGCGGAAGCATGGAAAAATCACTTGCCTCCTCCTTGCTCAAGGACTTGCGGGTCGTGTTCTTGTCGGCCTGGACGATCTTCCGGTAGCCCATCGCACCGGCCTCGCCGGCAGCGCCACAAGCGGCGGGCAAGCCAAGGCGCAAACGTGCGGCTTTGCGTGTCCCGCCATGTAGCTGGCAAAATGCAAGGCTTTGCCGCCTGGCTCTTGCGCGTGGATCTATTCCGCCTGGGCCTGGCCATCGCCCAGCCAAGAGCGAAGCGCCGCCACCAGGAACTCGGTCGCCCTCGCGCCCACGCGCGAGTCGTAGTAGTCGCGGAACCTCTCGTCTGCGAGGTACATCTCTCCAAGTGACAGGTGAGCCTTGGCCGAGTAGCGGCCATCGCCCCAGTAGCCGCAGATCCAGCGACGATGCAGGGCCACCAGCTCCCGCGCCGCGTCGCCAGCGGGGTCGCCCGTCGCCATTGCGGCCTTGAGTTGCCGGATGATGCCCTGCTCAAGCTCGCGCATCTCGTCCCAGTCCCTCTCGGCCATCGCACGCACACGCTCGTTGGCCGCATCCACCGCGTCGTTGCCGTAGCGCTCGCGCGCCTCTGCGCCGTAGGCGCTCTCGTTTGCCTCGATGGCATGCTCCTTGAGGCCGCGGAAGCGCTCCTCGTTGGTCATGGTCTCCCGTCCCTTCATCGTCGCAATGGTCTTTTCTACGGTCTCTACCAGCGCCTCGAGTTCCCGCTGACGAGCACGCAGGGTCTTGAGGTGCACCTTGAGCGCCTCCTCCGCGCTGTAGCCGGGGCTCTCTAGAAGTCCTCGTATATCAGAGAGCCCCATCCCGCACGCGCGGAACAGGAGTACCTGCTGCAAGCGTTCGACGTCCTTCTCGCCATAGCGCCGATAGCCGTTCTCGCCGCGTGCGGGCGAGAGAAGCCCCAGGTCTTCGTAGTGGCGAAGCGCGCGCTCCGTCGTGCCGGACATGGTCGCCAGCTCTCCTATCGTGTACGTGCGACCTGCCGGCTGAGTGTCTCTCATGGCTGTCTCCTCTCGCGTGTCGAGCAGACGATAAACCTTTACGCAACGTAAAGGTCAAGGGCGCAACGTTTCGTCCCCGTGATCTTGGTCTTGGCCGCGGCTCTGCTCGCTTCTCCGCCCGGAGGCTCGTCCGCCACACATTCGTGCCCGAATCTGTGACAACCGCAGGTCGCAACAGATTCGGAGCACAATCGTGTGGCGACTCCAGCGGCAAGTGGCGCCCCCAACCCGCGCCGGGCTGCCGGATGCACTATGGTTATTGTCTTCCCTGGCGAGACGGGCCAGGCACCGAGAAAGGCAGGCGACCCGCATATGAAGAAGATTCTCCTTGACATGGACGTGGGCATCGACGACTCCGTGGCGCTTGCGTACGCGATAGTCAACCCAGACATCGACCTTGTTGGCGTCACGGCCACGTTTGGCAACGTCCACGTGGGGCAGAGCGTCTGCAATGCGCGCTTTCTTCTCGACCTCCTCGGCGCTCGGGACGTGCCGGTAGAGGCGGGGCTCTCGCACCCGCTGGGCGCCGACAAGTTCCTGCGCAGCGACGATGTGGTGCGCATCCATGGTGCGGATGGCGTGGGAAATATTGGCGAGAAGTACGGCGTCCCCACGCCGGGTAAGGACCAGCTCGACGCGCCCGGCACCGGTGTCGACCTCATCCTTGAGGCGGCGCGGCGCTACGGGAAGAATCTCACGCTTGTGCCCACAGGGCCGCTCACCAACATTGCGACTGCAATCAGGCAAGACCCCCAGGTCATGGCCGGAATCGCTGACATCGTGATGATGGGTGGCGCGCTCACCGTAACGGGAAACGTGACCGAGGCCGCCGAGGCCAACATCATCGCCGACCCCCTTGCGTGCAAGGAGGTGTTCGAGAGTGGTGTCCCGGTGACCATGGTTGGGCTCGACGTCACCATGCGCACGCTTCTCACCAGCGAGAACACCGCCGCATGGCGCGCCACGGGCTCGAGGGCGGGCCGCTATCTCGCGGACATGCTCGACTACTACATAGACCAGCACGTGGGGATGTACTCCCTGCACGGTTGCTGCTACGCGCACGATCCCTCCGCTGTGGTGTGCGCGCTGCACCCGGAGTGGTTCCAGACGCTGCGACTGCCGCTCACCTGCGTGACCTCTGGTCCCGATGCAGGGCGCACCACCTGCTCAAGCCAGTGCGTCGAGTACTCCGCAAGCGCAACAACCCGGGCCTGCGTGGACGTCGACGCTCTTGCGGTCGCGCGCGACATCAACCAGACCCTCCTCTCGGGCTTGTGAGACAAAGGGACAGTCCCTTTGTCTCATTCGCCTCTCCCCAGGTGGTCAATTTGCGTAGGCCAACAATTTCGTGAAAATGCGGCTTGCGTTGCCGCAATAATGGATTGCTTCTAAAGGAAAAGGTGTGGCAATTCCCAGCCTACGGGCACGGACTTAAGGGGCTACGGCCCTCACATCACGCAAGACAGGAGAAATTAGTACATGGCCACAAGAGCAGAGATCATGGAGAAGCTCGGCGAGGTCCAGCACATGCTGAACATTGCTCGCCACAACCGCAAGGAGCAGGAGGAGGCCACCGACGCCAACGTCGCGCGCGTGCTTGCACTCCTGCGTCTCAAGAGCGAGATTTCCGTCGAGGAGATGTCGACCGTCCTCGGCATTGGTGCAGATGCACTCGGAACCACGCTTGGAAACATGGCTAACGATGACCTCGTCGTTGTTACCAAGGACGAGGATGGCAATGTCCAGTCCGTCACCCTTGGCGAGAAGGGCCAGGAGGAGCAGCCCAAGCCGCGCGACCTTCAGAACGTTGCGCTCGACGGCTTCACGGACGACGAGGTAGATGTGCTCGCCTCGTTCCTCGACCGCATCGAGGCTGGCGTTGCGACGGAGATCGGCGAGGACTGGAAGGAGCGCGAGCAGGAGCGCCTTGCCAAGAAGCGCGATGATCGTGATGACCGCAAGCCCTTCGACCGCGGTGATCGTGACGACCGCGGTGGTCGCGGCGACTTCCATGGCGGGAACGACCGCGGTGGGTACCGTGGTGGCAACGACCGCGGCGGCTATCGCGGCGGCAACGACCGCGGCGGCTATCGCGGCGGCAACGACCGCGGCGGGTATCGCGGCGGCAACGACCGCGGCGGGTATCGCGGCGGCAACGACCGCGGCGGGT
>ENA-OUOW01002191-OUOW01002191.1-human-gut-metagenome-genome-assembly--contig:-NODE-2191-length-11428-cov-5.751165_pt1 | contig 11428 bp, 11 predicted proteins | sample MGYA00237938_ERZ548769 | MGnify/ENA primary metagenome ERZ548769 (study PRJEB26490, sample SAMN05356870) | human gut metagenome | biome: terrestrial biome; feature: human-associated habitat; material... | reverse complement strand
GGCGTACACCGTTGGTTGGAGAACTTCGCCTACCGCACGCCGATGTATTGGTGGGTGTTGCCGTTGGCTTTCCTGGTGGTGAGCGTGATCACGGTCCTGACGGTGACATACCAGAACTGGCATGTCGCGAACGAAAATCCGGTAAAGAACATAAAGTCTGAGAAATCAAGAATAAAGAGTCAAGAATAAAGAAATAAAATTATAAATCAAGAAAGTCATGATAAAGATCGAAGGTTTAAGTAAGAGTTTTCGTACGGAAGAGGTGGAGACGATAGCATTGAACAATGTCTCCTTGGAAGTGAAAGACGGCGAATTTGTGGCTGTCATGGGCCCTTCCGGCTGTGGCAAATCAACGTTGCTGAATATCTTGGGTTTGCTGGATAATCCGACATCGGGCAATTATTACCTGGCCGGAAAGGAGGTCGGGCATCTCAAGGAAAAGGAACGTACGCAGGTCCGCAAAGGCAACATCGGTTTCGTGTTCCAGAGTTTCAATCTGATCGACGAACTGAATGTCTTCGAGAACGTCGAGTTGCCGTTGATCTACATGCGCGTCAAGGCGTCCGAGCGCAAGCGTCGTGTCAACGAGATCCTGAGCCGCATGAATATTTCGCACCGCGCCGAACACTTCCCCCAGCAACTCTCGGGCGGACAGCAGCAACGTGTGGCCATCGCCCGTGCCGTGGTGTCGAACCCCAAGCTGATCCTGGCCGACGAGCCCACGGGTAACCTCGACTCGAAGAACGGCCGCGAGGTGATGGAACTGCTTTCGGAGTTGAACCGCGAGGGTACGACCGTCATCATGGTGACCCACTCGCAGCACGATTCGACTTACGCGCACCGGGTGCTGCACCTGTTCGACGGCGAGCTGGTCAAGGATCTCGCCAACAAACTGTAATTCCTGTCCCTGACCGATAAAAAGTTCATTCCATAAGCGGGGAGGCCGGAGTATTCCGGCCTCTTTTGTGCCGTCCCTGTTCGTGTCCCGTGCGGAGCCTGTTGTGTTTCCGGGGTACGGACGGCACGCGGCGGTGCCGGACTGTGCGGCCCGAATACCTTTCCGGGGAGGGGCTCCGGGGAAGGGCGGGCATGTCGATGCAGTCACGGGCTGCGGGTAACAGCGGCAGGGTGCAAAGATTCGGGGCATAGGCTTCCGGAACGTCGAAGTACATAATTGCCGGTAATTATACGCCCCCGGATGCCGCCCGGAGCCGTTCCGGGTCATTTTAGGTATTTTCGCGTATTGACCTTTTGCGCCGGAATCACGACTTTTGTGAACCCAAACGACCTTGTTTATGAGAATGATTTTGCCCGTATTGCTGCTGCTCGGCGTAATTGGAGCCGCTCGTGCACAGCAACCCGACACACAATCCGCGACAGCTTCGGTTGAAGAACTTTCGGCGGAAGTCGCGGCGCTCAAAGCCAAAACGTCCACCTGGGACAAAGTGCTGGCCGCCCTGCCGAAAATTTCGGGATATGTCCAGACCGGTTACGAATGGAGCGACAATTCGTCGACCTTTTTTATCAAACGCGTACGTCTGAACCTGGCGGGCGCCATCGCTCCGAAACTGGATTACCGTGTCCAGATCGAATTCGCTTCGCCGAAAATCGTCGACGCCTACCTGTGTTACAAACCGTTCGATGAGCTCAACGTCCAGCTGGGCGAATACAAGCTGCCTTTTTCGATCGAGAATACCGACTATGTGCCGCTCAGATATGAGTTTATCGAATACCCCCTTTCGTTGCGCAAACTGATGGGTTTCAACGACCTATGCGGGCTTTCGGCCACTGGCCGCGACATGGGCGCGCAGCTGTTCGGAGGATTTTTCAAGCGCGACGGGTACAGTATCCTGAACTATAACTTCGGCGTTTTCAACGGCGAGGGGCTGAACGTCAAGGATAAGAACAAAAGCAAGGACATCGTGGCGCGCCTTACGGTCAAGCCCGTCGCCGGATTGCAGTTCGCGGGATCGTACTACTGGGGCGAGTACGGCGAGGATTACCTGAAGCGCATCCGTTACGGTGCCGGTGCCTGCTACGATTACGGGCGCCTCGTCCTGCGCGGCGAATACATCTGCGGCACGACGGGCGGCCTCGACAGCGAGGGGTGGTATGCCGTGGCCGGCTGGCGCGTGGCCCGGACATTGTTGCCGACGGTGCGGTACGATACCTTTCTCGAAGACTGCTCCCGCGGTTCGAGCCGCCAGACCAATTATACGGCCGGGCTTACGTGGCAACCTGTGAAATACCTGCGCTGCCAGCTGGATTATACCTACGAAGATTTCGCCGCGCGGGATGTCGCCGGTCGCAATGTGGTGGCACTAATGCTCTCCGGCATATTTTAACCTGAAAAAATGATAAAGATGAAAAAGTGGATGGAACAATTCCGGGTCGAGGACTGGGTGGTGGTCTGGGTGAGCATTCCCCTGCTGGTGCTGGCCGCGGTCGCACCTTCCGCGCTGCCCAAAGTCCCCGCGACGCTGCTGGGCGGCGCTGCGTGGAGCAATATCGCCTGTCTCTTCGCCATCGTGCTGGTGGTGCTCTATGCCGGGTGCCTGATGCTGCGGCGACCGCTCAGGGGGCTGCTTGTGTCGCTCGTGGTCGTCTTCGCCGTCTCGTTGCTGGCGCAGATCGTCGCCAAGATCCCCTCCGTGTCGTATTACGGCTTCGAATCGGTATTCTTCTCGGTGCTCTTCGGGTTACTGATCCGCAACGTGTGGCATGTTCCCGCGTGGCTGAAACCCGCGATCCAGGGTGAATTCTACATCAAGATCGGCGTCGTGTGCCTCGGTGCCACGATCCTCTTCAGCGATGTGATGAAATCGGGTGTCTTCGGCCTCGTGCAGGCCTGCCTGGTGGTCGCCGTCGTGTGGTTCTTCGCCTTCCGGCTTTCGCGCCGCATGAAGGTTGACGAACGCTCGGCGATGATCCTTTCGAGCGGCGTGTCGATCTGCGGCGTGTCGGCCTGTATCACGGCGGCCCGCGTGGCGGGCGGCGACGACCGGAAACTTTCGTACATCGTTTCGTTGGTACTGATCGTCGTCGTGCCGATGATCTATCTGATGCCGTGGCTGGCGCATGTGATCCTGCCGCATATTTTCGACGATCCGCATGTCGTGCAGGAGGTTGCCGGGGCGTGGATCGGCGGTACGATCGACACTACGTCGGGTGTCGCCGCATCGAGCATGATCGTGGGCGAGGTGGCCAACCAGCATGCCGTCATCATCAAGGCTGCGCAGAACGTACTGATCGGTGTGGTGGCGTTCTTCATCGCGCTTTACCTCTCGACACGCCGCGGCGATAAGACCGGGCAGGCCCCGTCGCTGGGGATCGTGTGGGAGAAATTCCCCAAATTCATCATCGGATTCGTTGCCGCATCGCTGGTGTTCAGCCTATTGCAGGGAAACGGCCTCTTCACGGCCGATGCCAAGGGTAAACTTGCCGAGCCGGGTGTCGCCAAAATGTTCTCGACGGTATTCTTCTCGCTGGCCTTCGTCTGCGTGGGGCTCGATACGCGCCTCAAGGATATCGTTTCCCGGGAGAACCGCAATCTCCTGTGGGCGTTCCTCGCCGCCCAGGCTTTCAATATCGTCGTTACGCTCCTCATCGCGCTCGTGCTGTTCGGCGTACTGAAACCGATGCTGGGATAATCCCCGGCAGATGCCTTTCCATAGCCCCCGGAACCGAAGTTCCGGGGGCTTTTCATGCTTCCGGCCGGGCTGTAATGCTCGTCTGTCATCTGTCGTCTGTCGTCTGCCGTCTGCCAACCCTGCCCCGTCGATCCGTCGATCCGTCCGTCCTTTCCGTGCGTTCGCTGTCCTGTCCGCCGTATCCTGCCGGCTCCGTTTGTCTGTGGCCTGCTCTGTCCTGCCTGTCCGGTTTGCGGCCTACACGTCTGTCGTGTCCCGTCCGCCGGTGCCTTGTGCTGCGAGGGATTTTCTTGTCCGGAATACCTTGGACGCAATGCCGTTATGGCCGAATAACATATTTTTCAGCCTTTTTAAATTGTCCGATGGTTAGTTTTGCTGCCATGATCCCGCCGGGACATGCATCCGTGCACCTCCGGCGGCGTGGAAAATTCCAATTCTAACCATAAACAACTAAAATGTATGGCAACAGTAAAAGTCAAGCTCAGGGAATCGACGGTCGGTGGGAAAGCGGGAGTAATATATTACCAGCTTTGCCATCGGCGCAAATCACAGCAGGTAATTACCTCCATGCGTCTCCAGCCCCGGCAGTGGGATGCAAGGCGCGGGTGTGTCATCACGCCCCTTTCGGGCGAAGCCCATGCGTTGTTGTCCGTGCAGCAGCGGATCGACCGTGATTTGTGTCTGTTGCATACGATCATCCGGGATTTCGAATTCCGGCAGGAAGGGTACTCGCTCAGGGATGTTGTCGATCGGTTTCGCAAGTCCCGGCGGAGCACCGTGCTCGCCTATGTCGAAACGCAGGCCGCAAGGCTCGAGGCGAACGGGAAGTTGGGGACGGCGCGCAACTACCGGCGGACACTCGGGAGTTTCTCCGATTTCCTGGGCGGACGGGACATTCCCTTTTCGCTCGTCGATGAACGGCTTGTGGGACAGTATGACGACTGGCTCCGGCGCCGGGGCGTTGTCCGCAATACCGTCTCGTTTTATATGCGGATATTGCGTGCGGTCTATAATAGGGCCGTGAAGGAGGATGTCGTGCCACAGGCCGATCCTTTCCGGCATGTGTACACCGGTGTCGACCAGACCTGCAAGCGTGCCGTCGGCGAGGATGTCGTCGTGCGGCTCCGGCAGCTGGATCTGACGCATTCCCCGTCCCTGGCATTGGCCCGGGATATTTTTATTTTCAGTTATTGTACGCGCGGGATGGCATTCGTGGACATTGCCTTCCTGAGGAATCAGGATATCGTCGGGGATACGATCCGTTATGTCCGCCGCAAGACCGGGCAGCGCCTCGTTATCCGTATCGAGCCCTGCATCGCGAAGCTTATCGGGCGCTATGCCGGTGCAGGGCGCATATCCGGCTATGTTTTTCCGCTGCTCAGTTCGGACGATCCGGTCAGGGCGTTTTCCCAATACCGTACGGCCCTCGATTATTATAATCGTCGGTTGAAAAAGCTGTCCGGTTTGCTGGGGCTCGAAGTCCCGCTCTCCTCCTATACCTCGCGGCATACGTGGGCGACTGCTGCCCGGAACCATAACATTCCGTTGTCGGTCATCAGTGCGGGAATGGGACATGCTTCGGAAAAAACCACGCAGATTTACCTGGCTTCGCTCGAAAACTCCGTCATCGACCAGGCGAACCGGAGCCTGATAGCATCCTTATACGTGTAAGGTCTCTATATAAGAGATAGTTCTGTCTTGATTACCATCTGATAATCAATTATATAACATATAATAAAAGTTGTTTTTACCGACCTTGTTCGATTATTGTCTGCAAATACCCAAAGTCGGATTAAAAGAGCACTGAATTCATCCACTTGGCGAACAATTCGTGCAGACAATCGGGTCAAAGATGGTAAGTTTTTGATAATCAATTTATTTTCGCATCGACAAGCGGTGCCGGGAACAAAAATATGATTTAAAAAATTTGGGCATATGCTTTATTTTTAGTACTTTTGCAAAAGTTATGAAGGTCTCTTATATAGAGACCGCACTTTAAAATACGGAAGTGTTCTTATGGGAGGCGCGTAATTGATTGAAAATCTTGGTTTTACAAGGTTTTCGATGTCCCCATGGAACGCTTTTTTCTCAACTGTACGCCTTTCCCGGGTGCCGAATCCCGACTTAACGGATCACAATAATGGACTGTCAGGACACAGATGCCAAATGGTATGTGCTTCGGGTTACCTATCAGCGCGAACTCTCCACCAAGGAGTATCTCGACAAACTGCATGTCGAGAATTTCGTGCCGGTAAGGGTCGTACGCCGCCGGGATTCCAAGGGCCGGTTTTCCCGGGTACGGGAAGCCGCAGTGCACAACTATATCTTCGTCCGTTCCACGCGGGAGGTTATCGACGATCTGAAGACATTCAGGCTGCCGATTCTGCGCTATGTGATGCATCAGCAAAACGGCGAGAACCAGATTATGACCGTGCCCGACTCCCAGATGCGCAATTTTATTGCCGTGGCCGCCAATATCGACGAACCGGTGATTTTCCTTTCGCCCGAAGAGGTCGCGTTGTCGAAAGGCGACAAGGTGAGGATTAAGGACGGCGTATTCATGGGTGTCGAAGGCACGTTCATGCGGGTGAAAAACACCCGGGACAGACGTGTCGTTGTCAAGATCGACGGCATTACGGCGGTCGCTACCGCTTCCATTCCGTCCGCGTTGGTCGAAAAAATATGATCCCTGGCCTGTAAACCTGCAAAAGGAACTATTCCGGTTCCGATAAATTACTGACATGACACCGAATTACCTGAAGAAAATGTTGCCATTGCTGCTGGGTGCCGATCCCGCCCAGGCCACGAATGTGCAGCTCGTGTCGTTGGCAAAGGCTTTTGCCGCGGGCTATGGGTTGGTGTCGTCCGTGGCGCCTGCCGGGGAATTCGGTACGGAGGAAACCTATCGCAACAGGATCGACAGCTTGTTCTGGGCGCTGTCTGAACGCTCTGAACACGAGCCCGACACAGCGATCCGTAGCCGGATGGTGCATGCCATGTATTCGCTTGCCTGCGAAACGGTATTTTCCGTCGATCTGCGGAAGAAAAACTGTTGCTACCGGGCTGCGGACGCTCTTGTACGGGATTTTATGGGTGTCGTCGGTGCCCGACCGGAAAACGGTCTGTTTCAGCAGACAGGCGTCTGCATGTGCGCGGCCGACCTGCTCTATCCCGCTCCGGCTGCCGATGACGAATACCTGCTGTTCCTGAAACGGCAGATGGCCGGCTGGACATCCGCCCTGGATGCTGATGGCTGCTGGCCGGGGGTGTCGTCCGAGGTCGCATTGGAACGTATCGGGGTGATGAACCGGGTTGCCTGGATGTTTCCCGACTTGGGGAACGATGCCGTGATAAGGCGGGCGACGGGGTATTACCGCAGGTGCGTACGTGTCCCTGCCGACCCCCTGAATTTCGACGAGGGGTACCTCTGTACGCTGGGGCGGATGTACGAGGTCGCATTGCAGGGCAATGCCCTCCCTGTCGATAAACCCGCAGCGCGGCGGATCGCCCGGTTCATGTACGATTACAGCCTGACGCTGCCCGTGCGCGGCGACGTATGGTATTATTGCACTTCTTATGTCATACATTGTATTGCCGAAAGTATCGGGGCGCGACTGGAGGCTGAAATGGAACGGCATATCGCATAAATGATAAAGCCTGTTGAATTTTCCATTTGATTGCTGTCGATGTAAAACCTCTTCCTTTTCCGGATAATAAAATGAATCAGTATGGCAACGCCTCTTTGCTACACAGTCATCATTCCTTTCTTTATAGCCCTTTTCTTAGTCGGCTGGATCCATCCTAAACTGGTGAAGATCGCCCTGTTAAAAAACATTGTCGATAATCCGGATGCCCGTAAACTCCAGCGTACGCCTGTCCCGGTCTTGGGCGGCGTCGCCGTTTTCTTCGGGGTCGTGATCGCCATCGGGTGCATGAGCGCCGTCGTGGACTGCTCCGGACTGCCCGTCGTAATCATGGCCATGATGGCCATGCTCTATACCGGCACGATGGACGACATCCTGAACCTCTCTCCTTCCCTGCGGCTCCTGATCGAGATCGTCGTCGTGCTGCTGCTGATTTTTGTCGGCGGCTATTGCATAAACGACTTCCACGGTTTGTGGGGCATCGGGCCGATCTCTTCGTGGTATGCCGTGCCCCTGACTGTTTTTGCCACCGTGGGTATAATCAACGCCATCAACCTGGTGGACGGCGTGAACGGTCTCTCTTCGGGTTATTGCATCATGGCCTGCACCATCTTCGGGGCACTTTTCCATCTCGCCGGCAACGAGGCGATGACGATCCTGGCGGTAGTTTCGGTCGGGGCCTTGATTCCCTTCTTCCTGCACAATGTTTTCGGTAAAACCTCAAAGATGTTCATAGGCGACGGCGGGACGTTGGTCATGGGCACCGTCATGTCCGTCTTCGTGATCGCCATCCTGCAATCCGGCTCGCGGGTCGCAGCCTTTGTCGACCCCAATGTCGGGCTTGTACCGTTCACGCTGGCGGTGTTGTCGGTTCCCGTGTTCGATACGCTGCGCGTGATGTCGACGCGTATGCTGAAGGGCTCGTCGCCATTCCGTCCCGACAAGACGCACCTGCACCATATGTTCATTGACATGGGTTGTTCCCATGTTGCGACGACATTGGCTATCTTGGGATTGAATACGGCGGTCGTATTATGCTGGTGGGCGTTCGAAGCGGCCGGTTTTTCAATCGCCGTTCAACTGTATGCGGTCGTCGGCATGAGCCTTCTGGCCACGTTCGGGCTGTATCATTTCATGCAATGGCATATCCGCCGCGACACGAAATTCATGGGCATTATCCGCCGGCTGGGGTACAAGACCCATATCAGCCGTACCGGAATTTTTTTCTGGTTGCAGCAGGTCATGGATAAGGTTTGATTTTTTTATTCGCGACCCTGTATGTCCGGGACACATTATTTATAAAATATAGATTTAACTTATTGTAATGAAAGGCATAATCTTGGCGGGAGGCAGCGGTACACGGTTGTACCCGATCACGAAGGGGGTCAGCAAGCAGCTGTTGCCTGTTTACGACAAGCCGATGGTCTACTACCCCTTATCGGCCTTGCTGCTGGCTGGCATCCGCGACATTCTCCTGATCTCTACGCCAGAGGATCTGGGCGGTTTCCGCCGTTTGCTGGGCAACGGCTCCGACTACGGTGTTCGTATCACGTATGCCGAGCAGCCGTCCCCGGACGGTCTTGCCCAGGCTTTCCTGATCGGCGCGGACTTCATCGGCAATGACTCCGTGTGTCTGGTTCTGGGGGACAACATCTTCCACGGCTCGGGCTTCACGGGCCTTCTTCGCGAGGCAGTCCGCACGGCCGAGGAGGATGGCAAGGCCACGGTCTTCGGCTACCGGGTCGACGACCCCCAGCGTTACGGCGTGGCGGAGTTCGATGCGGCGGGCAACTGCCTGTCGATCGAGGAGAAACCGGAACACCCGAAATCGAACTACGCGGTCGTGGGCCTGTACTTCTATCCGAACAAGGTCGTGGATGTGGCCAAGGGTATCCGGCCCTCGGCGCGCGGGGAGCTTGAGATCACGAGCGTGAACCAGTCGTTCCTGCAAAGCGGCGAGCTGAAGGTGCAGACGCTTCAGCGCGGCTTCGCGTGGCTGGACACGGGCACGCACGACTCGCTGGCCGAGGCCTCGATCTTCGTGGAGGTCATCGAGAAACGTCAGGGCCTCAAGATCGCCTGCCTGGAGGGCATCGCCTACCATAACGGCTGGATCACGGCCGCGAAGCTCCGGGAGTTGGCGCAGCCGATGCTCAGGAACCAGTACGGGCAGTACCTATTGAAACTCACCGACGAAACCCGACACTGATACCATGAAAGTCATCCCTACCGAAATAGAAGGTGTCGTCCTCCTCGAACCCGATCTCTTCGGGGACGAGCGGGGCTATTTTTTCGAGAGCTATTCTGAGCAGTCCTTCGGCAGGCTCGTACGCCCCGTGCGGTTCGTGCAGGACAACGAGTCGATGTCGAAGTACGGCGTACTTCGCGGGCTTCACTTCCAGCGGGGGGCGCATGCACAGTCGAAGCTGGTGCGCGTTGTCCGGGGCCGCGTGCTGGACGTCGCTGTGGACATCCGCCGGGGCTCGCCCACGTTCGGACGACACGTCTCTGTGGAGCTCTCGGGGGATAACAAACGCCAGTTCTTCATACCTCGCGGCTTCGCACACGGCTTCTCGGTGCTGAGCGACGAGGCTGTATTCCAATACAAGTGCGACAACCTCTATGCCCCCGAATCGGAGGGCGCCATCGCGTGGGACGACCCCACGCTGGGCATCGACTGGCACCTGGCGCCGGGGGATGTCGTCCTCTCGCCCAAGGACAGCGGCCACCCGCGGCTGGAGGAGGCCGCGGAACTGTTCGACTACAATACGGACTACTATGCTTAATATCCTGATTACGGGCGCCCGGGGGCAGCTGGGGAGCTCCCTGCGGCAGCTTGGGAGCGTATCGCCCAATAACTACCTGGCCACCGACGTCGCGGAGCTGGACATCACCGACGCCGGGGCGGTGCTTCAAACGGTCAAGGAACAGCGTATCGACGTGATCGTCAACTGCGCGGCCTACACGAACGTGGAGCGTGCCGAGGAGGACGAGGCAAGGGCCGACCTGCTCAACCACAAGGCCGCGGCATACCTCGCAGCTGCGGCCAAAGAAACGGGTGCGACGCTGATCCACGTCTCGACGGACTACGTCTTCGACGGCACGGGGCACAGGCCCTACACGGAGGCTATGGCGACCTCGCCGCTGGGGGCCTACGGTCGTACGAAGCTGGCGGGCGAAGAGGCCGTGAAGGCCTCGGGATGCCGTTACCTGATCCTGCGCACGGCGTGGCTCTATTCGGAGTACGGGAACAACTTTCTGAAGACGATGCTGCGTCTGACCTCGGAGCGCGAGACGCTGCGCGTGGTCTTCGACCAGGTGGGCACTCCGACCTACGCCGGAGACTTGGCGCTTGCGATCTTCTCCCTGATCGAGACGGGGCGCTACGCGGGCAACGAGGGGGTGTACCACTTCACCGACGAGGGCGTGTGCTCGTGGTACGACTTCGCGGTGGAGATCGCCGCGGCCGCGGGTCACGGCACGTGCCGCATCATCCCCTGTCACACGTCGGAATACCCCACGAAGGCCCAGCGCCCGGCCTACTCGGTGCTGGACAAGACCAAATTCAAAGAGACCTTCCAAATGGACATCCCCCACTGGAGGGAGGCTTTGATCTACTGCATGAAACGACTCACAGAAAATAACCCATGAAACGCACTATCCTGATTACGGGCGGAGCGGGCTTTATCGGCTCGCACGTAGTACGCCTGTTCGTGACGAAATACCCGGATTACCGGATCGTGAACCTGGACAAACTGACCTATGCGGGGAACCTCGCCAACCTGCGGGACATCGAGGATTCCCCGAACTACGTGTTCGAGAAGGGGGACATCTGCGACCTGGATATGCTGCGGGCGCTGTTTGGTCAGTATGACATCGACGGGGTCATCCACCTCGCGGCCGAGAGCCACGTGGACCGCTCGATCAGGGATCCGTTCACTTTCGCGCGTACGAACGTCCTGGGCACGCTCTCGCTGCTCGAAGCTGCGCGGGAGTACTGGAACGGTGATTGGGCAGGCAAGCTGTTCTACCACATCTCCACCGACGAGGTGTACGGGGCGCTGGAGCTTACCCGTCCTGAGGGAGATGCTGCGGGCGGGGAGAGCGGCGGCGGGCCCTTCGGCGAGGAGTTCT
>ENA-OUOW01002188-OUOW01002188.1-human-gut-metagenome-genome-assembly--contig:-NODE-2188-length-11453-cov-3.852781_pt1 | contig 11453 bp, 8 predicted proteins | sample MGYA00237938_ERZ548769 | MGnify/ENA primary metagenome ERZ548769 (study PRJEB26490, sample SAMN05356870) | human gut metagenome | biome: terrestrial biome; feature: human-associated habitat; material... | reverse complement strand
GTGCGGCACTGGCCGGTATGGGGAAGAAGGTTCTTCTCGTAGACGGCGATATGCAGCTGAATCTTTCCCTTTCATTTTTTAATGAAGAAGAAGTTCTGAAGATGGCTGCCGGGGAAAAAAATCTCTACTATGCCATTGGTCATCAGTCGGATCTCAGCGATTTTATCGTGCATACGAAGTATGAGAATCTGGATCTGGTTCCGTCGTCTACGCTGATGAGCTCCGTGGAATATGAGCTTTTTACAAAATGGCAGAGAGAGTTTATCCTGCGGAAATGTCTGCAGAAGGTTAAAGATTCCGGAGTGTACGATTACATTCTCATTGATGCACCGCCTACTCTTGGCGGCTGGGTGATGAATATTTTATGTGCATCCGATTATGTTCTTGTTCCGGTAGAGGCAAGTCCGTGGGGTATGTTTGGTCTTGCAAATATGTTTGATTTCCTCAATGAAGTCAGGGAGATCGCTCCGGATTTAAAGGTTTTGGGAATCGTAGTAACCAAGGCAGATGCCAGAAAGAATTATTTCAAACAGACTATGGAAACACTGAAAGAAATGGAAGGAATCTATCTTTTCGAATCTTTTATCCGTGTAGACAGCTCCATCGAATGGTCCCAGGACAGCAGTGAACCAGTTGTGGAGTTCAAAAAAAGCAGCCGCAGCGCAAAAGAGTACATAGCATTGGCAGAGGAGGTAATGAATCGTGTCAGTAGGTAAAGCAAGCATCGCAAGAGCAGTAAATGCAGAAAAAGCATCCAAAACAGAAACAAAAACAGAGGTAAAAGAGGCTGAGGTTAAAGCAGCAGAGAAGCCGTCAGAGGTAAAAGCTGAAACAGCTGAAAAAGCGGCAGAAAAAACTACAGCAAAGAAAACAGCAGCCAAAGCTCCTGCAAAGAAGACCACAGCAAAGAAAGCAGCCGCAACAAAAACAACAGCAAAGAAAACCACTACCAGAAAAACAACAGCACGTAAAACCGCAGCAAAGAAAACAGCTGCAGCAGAAACAACAGGAACTGTAGCCCAGAACGTGATCAGCGGAGGAAACGCCGACGAACTCCAGGCCAAATTCCTCACCCCGAAGAAAGAACAGCCAGACAACAACCAGCCAGTAGGAATTAAGGACGAACTTCCGGTTTATCTGCTGTAATCTTTGATTGAATTTTTTGAAAAGATAGTAATTGACAAATAAAAAGACTGCTATATATCTATATCACTATTGATAAGGTATACAGCAGCCTTTTATTTTGCCCTATAAAAATCTCAGTGGGACAGCGAAGCGCCTCCCTCGTATCTTTCTACATATTGTAATATGCAGCATACAATCCATTCTTCTCAAGCAGTTCAGCATGAGTGCCTCTTTCGGCGATACCCTCCTCCGTGATCACAATGATCTCATCCGCATCACGGATCGTAGAAAGCCGGTGCGCGATCGTAATGGTAGTACGATTTTTTGAAAGCTCCTCCAGACTCTTCTGGATCCAACGTTCGCTTTCGTTATCCAGAGCGCTGGTGGCCTCATCCAGGATCAGGATCGGAGGATTCTTAAGGAATACACGTGCAATGGAAATCCGCTGCTTCTGTCCGCCGGAAAGGCGTGTGCCACGTTCTCCGACATAAGTGTCGTATTTATCCGGAAGCTCCATGATAAAGTCATGGATACTCGCACATTTGGCGGCTTTGATGATCTCTTCATCGGAAGCTCCGGGCTTTCCGTAGGCAATATTATCCTTGATGGTTCCATCAAAAAGATAGACATCCTGCTGTACCATACCGATCTGGCTTCGAAGGCTCTTAAGAGTCAGCCCGCGGATATCCTTTCCGTCTACAGTAATGGAACCGCCGGTCACATCATAAAATCTGGGCAGGAGAGAGCAGATCGTGGTTTTTCCGCTTCCGGAAGGTCCCACCAGGGCAATGGATTTTCCTGCCGGGATATCAATAGAGATATCGGAAAGCACAGGAGTTTCATCATCGTTGTAATGAAAAGAAACATGGTCGTAACGCACATGTCCTTTCACGTCCGTAAGCTCCGCAGCGTTGTCTGCATCCCTGATCTCGGATTCTGTTTCCATCACATCCAGGAAACGGCGGAAACCGGAAAGACCCTTCTGCATCATTTCCACAAGTTCCACCAGGATCTGGATGGGGCTGATAAAGATTCCGATATACAGGGCATACATGGCAAGATCTGCAGTCTGCATTTCACCCTGAGCGATCAGATAGCCGCCGTAAACAAGAGTTACCAGGTACATCATGCCCTGGAAGAAAAGATTGGAACTCATGAAGCTTCCCATGCAGTGATAATTATCTCTTTTGGAAACAAGGAACGCTTCATTGCTTTTCTTAAATTTGGCACGTTCGATGTCCTCGTTTGCGAAGGATTGCACCACGCGGATTCCGGAAAGCGTATCCTGAAGACTGGCATTTACATCTCCGATCTTACGCCGGTTTTCCATGAAGGTTTCCTGCATTTTTGCATTCTGGCGGAAGGAAAACACAAACATCACGATCACCAGGAGGATCAGCGGCAGTGCAAGTTTTTTGTTGATAAAGAACAGGAAGATAAAAGCACCGACGATCTTTACCAGAGAGATAAAAAGATTCTCAGGACCATGATGTGCAAACTCGGAAATGTCAAAAAGGTCACTGACCAGCTTGCTCATCATCTGACCGGAATTATTCCTGCTGTAATAGGAAAAAGACAGCTCCTGGTAATGGTCAAAAAGCTCCCGGCGCATATCACGTTCCATCTTTGCACCCATCATATGTCCCTGATAGGTTACATAATATTTGCAGAGACTCTGCACAATGTACATAACAAAAAGAGAAGCTGCAATCACAGGGAGGACATGAAGAATCATATCCTTATCCTGTGTAAAGAGAGTTTTTGTCATAGTACGAAGAATCTGGGGATAAGCAAGATCTACCAGACTGATAACGGCTGCACAGATCAGGTCAATAAAAAAGACCGCTTTGTACGGGCCGTAGTAGTGGATGAATTTCTTGATGGTATTCATCGGAAAAGTACCTCCGTTTTTATGAAATGTATAGTGTGGTCTGGGCAAAAAACATTGCTGCCGGACATTCTATGTTCATCTTATCATAAGTAAGAATAAAGTCAAGATAAGTGAATTTCCGGTCTGTTTCGTTTCTGCATACTTTCTGAGAATAGAAGCTATATGGCTGCTGTTCACAGGTAATATTCCGCGAGGGATTGCTGGCAACGGAGCGGATAGTGATATGAGGAGATATCTTTTTGGGAAAAAATCAAATTACTCCTTGACACAGAAGAACAAAACCCGTATAGTGTATTTCAGATTTGGTGTGTAACTGATAAGCAGGCATTAACCAGTCATAAATGTTATTATTTGACGTTTATGGGGGTTGGTGTCTTTTTTTGTTGCCCACTTAAAAGACTCCCGCTCCAAAACGTCGAAAGAAAAGGAGAGAAAACATGAAAGACAAGATTTTCGGAGTTTTGCAGCGAGTGGGACGTTCCTTTATGCTTCCCATAGCAATCCTTCCTGTGGCAGGCCTGCTTCTTGGATTCGGCAGTTCCTTCACAAATGAAACAACCATTGCAACCTACGGACTTCAGAAGATTCTGGGAGACGGAACAATTTTACATGCACTCCTGATCATTATGAACAAAGTCGGAAGCGCGGTATTTGATAACCTGCCGCTGATCTTTGCAGTAGGTGTGGCCATCGGTATGGCAAAAAAAGAGAAAGAGGTAGCAGCTCTTTCTGCACTGATCGCTTACTTCGTTATGAATGTAGCCATCAATGGTATGCTGGTAGTAAATGGTAAGATCACAGCAGACGGACAGATCGCAAAAAGCGTTCTGGAAGGTACTGTAACCTCTGTCTGCGGCATCCAGTCCTTACAGATGGGTGTGTTTGGCGGTATCATCGTCGGCCTTGGTGTTGCAGCTTTGCACAACCGTTTTCATAAGATCGTGCTTCCAAACGCACTTTCCTTCTTCGGCGGTTCCAGATTTGTGCCCATCATTTCCACCATTGTATATATGTTTGTGGGAATCCTGATGTATTTCGTATGGCCGGCAGTCCAGAACGGTATTTATGCTCTGGGCGGTCTTGTAACAGGCAGCGGTTATATCGGAACTCTGATCTTCGGTATTATCAAACGTGCGCTGATCCCCTTCGGACTTCATCACGTATTTTATATGCCATTCTGGCAGACAGCCGTTGGCGGGACTATGGAGGTTGCAGGCCAGATGGTACAGGGCGGACAGAACATCTTTTTCGCCCAGCTTGCAGATTCCGCAAATGTAGCGCATTTCAGCGCAGATGCAACAAGATATTTTTCCGGAGAGTTCATTTTCATGATCTTCGGTCTTCCGGGAGCAGCTCTTGCCATGTACCGCTGTGCAAAGCCTGAGAAGAAAAAAGCAGCAGGCGGACTTCTTCTTTCCGCAGCCCTTGCATGTATGCTTACAGGAATCACAGAGCCACTGGAGTTCTCTTTCCTGTTTGTAGCTCCTGCATTGTTTGCGGTACAGGTTGTTCTTGCAGGTGCGGCTTATATGATCGCACATATGCTGAACATTGCAGTAGGACTTACCTTTTCCGGCGGTTTCCTTGATCTGTTCCTGTTCGGGATCCTTCAGGGAAATGCAAAGACAAGCTGGCTCAGGATTATCCCGGTAGGTATCATTTACTTTATTCTCTATTATGTGATCTTCACCTTCCTGATCAAAAAGTTCAACTTCAAGACTCCGGGACGTGAGGATGACGACACAGAAACAAAGCTTTACACAAAAGCAGATGTAAACGCGAGAAAAGAAGCCGGAAAAGCCGGTGAAGCAGCAGGAAGTACATCTGCAGACCCGGTAAGTGAAGCCATCACAGCCGGCCTTGGAGGAAAGAAAAACATCAGCGATGTGGACTGCTGTGCAACAAGACTCCGTATCACCGTCCATGATGCAGCAAGAGTCAACGACGACATTCTGAAAACAACAGGTTCCAGAGGAATCGTGAAAAAAGGTCAGGGCGTGCAGATCATCTACGGTCCGCAGGTAACTGTGATCAAATCCAAGCTGGAGGATTATCTGGAGACAGCGCCGAATGAATATTTTGAAGGTGCAAATGAGAAAGAAACAGACAATGCGGAAAATCAGGCTCAGTCTGATACAGAGCGTACAGCAGAAAGTACAGGTGAGGCTGCTCAGAACACAGCTCCGACATCCGAAGCCAACACGCAGCCGGAGAAAAAGATTCTCAGAACAGCGATTGTCTACAGCCCGGTAACCGGTATCGCTGCAGACCTTTCCACAGCGCCGGATGAAGGCTTTGCGGAAGGAATGATGGGAGAGGGTGCTGTAGTCACACCGAAGGACCCGGTGATCTGTGCTCCGGAAGACGGCGAGGTAGAGTTTATTTTTGACACAAAGCATGCCATCGGATTCCAGACAGATACAGATCTTCCTATGCTCCTCCATATCGGCATTGACACTGTAAAGCTGGAAGGAAAAGGCTTCGAGATCCTGGTAGAGCAGGGACAGCATGTAAAAAAAGGCGAGCCGTTGATGAAGATTGACATCCCGTATCTTACAGAAAACGCTCCGTCCTTATGTTCTCCGATCCTTTGCACAGAGATCGAGGATAATCAGAGAGTACGCCTTCTTGCCAATGGAGAGATCAAGGCAGGAGAGCCGCTGTTCGCAGTAGAGACTGTGGAAGAATAGGGAATTTTTCAGCAATAATATAGAAGATTGGTTTTGTGAAAAGCGCGCCTAATGCCCGGGCGCGCTTTTCCTGTGGCGAAGAAAATAACTGTCTGTCAGAAGGGCTTTACACAAAAGAAAGATTCTGTTACGATAAAGAAAATCAACAGCTGCAGATAAAAATGTCGACTGAAAATCCGGGGCAGACAGTGGTGGAATGTGGAAAAGCAGCAGGATATATAAAAATGGTGGGGAAAAAGATGTACAGAGTGAGCAAGGTATTGAACAATAACGGCATCATTGCCATAAATATGGAAGAAAACCAGGAATATGTACTTCTGGGAAAAGGTGTGGGATTTGGAAAGAAGGTCAGCCAGCGTTTTGAGGCTCCGGCAGACTGTACCATTTACAGGCTGGCTCAGGAGACAGAACGTGGCTCAGCAAAAGAACTGGCAAAGAGCGTAGCACCGGAATTTCTGGAGATTGCAGATGAGATATTGAGAGAAGCTGAGAAGACCTTTGGGGATACCATAGACAGAAGGATCCTGTTTCCCCTTGCTGATCATATTTCCTTTGCAGTGGGACGTATCCGGAATCATGAGCAGATCAGCAATCCCCTGACGGATGATATCAAGGTGCTTTTTTACAGTGAATTCAAGGTGGCGGAGGTATTGAAGAAGATCCTGAAGGAGAGGATGGATATTGAGATCGACGAGCATGAGGTGGGATATGTGGCACTTCATATTCACTCAGCACTTGGAGATGAAAAGGTGTCTGTTGCCATGCAGACAGCAAGAACGGTACGGGAATGCATCGCCATGATCGAGATGGCCACAGGAAGAAAGATCGATGTGATCTCCCTGTCCTACAACCGTATGATGAACCATATCAAATATATGGTAGCCCGTGTCTCCACAGGGGAGACACTGAAGCTGGATATGAATGAATATATAGAAGAAAAATATCCGGAATCCTACAGGATCGCAGAGGATGTCTGCGAGAGCCTGGGCAAAAGCCTTGGGAAAAAGCTGGACCCTATCGAGATCGGTTATCTTGCCATGCATATTGAGCGGACAGTGGAACAATAAATGTAAATGGCTGATCCGCCTCAGGGATTTACACAATAAATTCAATAGCTTTTTTGACAGCAGTACTCATGGCAGTACTGCTGTTTGTGACTAAGCAGACTTCCCTCTGGGGGAGCGGCTCTTTAAGCTGAAGGGCAAAAATTTTACCGTCATTGATCACTTCCCGGGCAAGGGGCTCGGGGTAAAAGCCGATTCCCAGATTGTGGACGATCATGGGAAGGACCTGGTCTGTAGTTGCTGCCTCGATGTCAGGATGAAAAGAAACACGGTTTTCCATAAAGTAATTCATATACATTTCTCTGGTGCTGGTCCCTTCCGCAAGACCTACAAAGGGCAGATCCTGAAGCTCATGGATGCTGATAGGGGCAGTGGTCAGATCCTTATATTTGCTTCCGCATACAAGGATCTCCCGGTAACGCAGGAGACTTTTTTTCTGTAAAGGTTTGCGGATGGAGATCGGAGTGGTGACAATAGCGAAATCCACCGCATAATTTTTCAGTGCCTGTACTGCCTGAGGAGTAGAATGGTTAAAGAGGCGCAGGCGAACATGGGGATATTGCTCGCGGAACAGCTCCAGCTTTTCCAGAAGGATCAGACGCAGGGCATTTTCGCTGGCGCCGATGGAAACCAGACCATGCTCCAGCTCTCCGTTCTGGCGGATCTCCTCCTCGCCGAGGGACAGCTGCTCAAAAGCCAGGGCAACGTGTTCATAAAGCTGGCGGCCTTCCGGTGTAAGTGCGATTCCCTTGTTGGAGCGGAGAAAGAGCGTACATTTCAGCTCCTGCTCCAGGTTGTTCATACAGCGGGTGATATTTGGCTGGTTGTTGTGAAGAGCTCTTGCTGCCTTGGTAAAGCTCTTATACTGGGCTACATAATAAAAGATCCGGTAGTAGTCGTAAGTGATCATGTATTGTCTCCATCCTGTGATATGATTTTAATATGTTTACGATATTAATAATACTTTTTACATTTGCTTCTGAGCAAACTATAATACACCCGAGGAAAAAAATCAATGACAGGAGTGATTTAGAGTGGTTTCAGGAGGCGGAAAGCTGCAAAATGCGGACCGGCAGATGTCAGAAGCTTTTATCACAAGTGTATTTCTGGCAATGTCCGGCGGATTTCAGGATGCCTACACATACTTTACAAGAGATGAGGTGTTTTCCAACGCCCAGACAGGCAACGTGGTTCTGATGAGCCAAAATTTTATGACAGGACAGTGGGGAGACGGTTTAAGGTATCTGTTTCCTATTTTAGCCTTTGCCATTGGTGTTGTAGCGGCTGAGCGGATCCAGAGTACCTTTAAATATGCAAAAAAACTTCACTGGAGGCAGATGATCCTGCTGATCGAGATCCTGATCCTTTTTGCGGTGGGATTTATGCCGGGAGAATTGGATATGCTAGCAACCGTACTGGTATCCTTTTCCTGCGCCATGCAGGTACAGACCTTCCGGAAGGTGGGCGGTTATTCCTATGCAAGCACCATGTGCATCGGAAATTTACGAAGCGGCACGGCGGCGTTGTCCGTGTATTGTCGTGAAAAACGTCCGGAACAGTTGAAGCAGGCTCTTTATTATTTCGGAATAATTTTCTTTTTTGCCATTGGAGCCGGTGGCGGAGGAAATCTGTCCATGAGGCTGGGGATCCCGGCAATCTGGGTATCGGATGTTTTGCTTCTGATCAGCTTTATTCTGATGTTTTCCAGTAAACATAGAGATTAGAAAGGGTGAGGAATTGTGGAAAACAGCACATTATTCCCAAGAGAGGAAAAGGCAGAGCTTTTATTTGAAAAGATCTTGAAGGATCCGGAGGCGTGCAGACGGCTGACGGAGACCTTCTATGAATCCATGGATGCGGATACAGACATAGAATGCGGATATCTTCCTCCGGAAAAATTCGCCTATGCATTGCTGGACGCATATAAAAACCGTGATCTGACAGCTCTCCTTATGGCGATCTGCCAGAACAGTATGTTTGATCTTCTGCGAAATTCTTTTCTGGCACCGTTCAGGTTCAATGCAGATGGACAGGAGAATCCGGTATTTCTCACAGATGAAAAAGGAAATTTTCTGCGGGAAAAGGGAATCCATGTAAGTGACAGGGATTACGACCGGTTCCGCAGGATATACAGGGAGAAGCAGGGTGTAAAGATGTATCTGGCGTATGGCTACCGGAAGCGACATGCCTATGATGAAGCTACCATGGAAGTAGAAGAGTACAAAATGGGCGAACATATCGGTGTGTTGCTGGTGTATGAGCTTCCGGACAGCGTAAGGGAAAAAGAAACGGAGGCACAGGCCTATGCGGCTGTATGGGATATCATGATGGCAATTCAGAAGAAGCTTCCAAGAGCTTTTGTGTATTATGGGCAGGATTCTGTGGAGGATGGTGGAAAACGTTATGACGGACTGGGCGTTTTTCTACCCATCCATAAATTTGCGGACCGCCTGGAAAAAATGATCGGGATCGCGGATGAGATCGTAATGAAATAGAATGTACAAAAAAGGACTGCTTTTGTATTGCTCCAGTTATCAGAAGGATAGCTGATGACCGGAAACTACAGAAAGCAGTCCTTTTTGTATGCCCGTCAGGTGCAGTAGCGGAACATTTTGTCCGTAAGGATCCTGGCGAAAATAAGGCCCAAGGGAAGAGCAACGATGATCAGGATCGCAGCTGCAAACCAGGAGGCGGAAACATTCAGGGACATGATCCCCAGATTGTAGATCGCCCGGTAGAGATAAAGTCCGGGAACCATGATCACAATGGATGGCACGGTAATGGAAATCCTGGGATATCCCACTTTTGTTTTGATGAGGGAGGCCAGAAGTCCGGCTGTCAGTGCTCCGAAAAAAGCCGCGGCAGCAGGTGGGAAACCGGCAAGATCAACAAGCTCTAGACGTAAAGTGTTGGACAGTGCGCCGATGAAGGCGGCAGCTGCGGCTAGACGGACAGGGCTGTTGAACATGACCGAAAAGCCGAATACCCCGCAGAAGCTTGCCAGAAGCCGGAACAGGATCCTCTGAGCTGCCGAAAGCTCCAGAGGCAGGAAATCCACAGGCTTCAGATGAAGAAGCAGTGCCATCAGCCAGGCAGAGACAGCAGCCACCATTACAACAATAATGGCGTAGGCCAGTCGTTCCAGACCGGAACGCATATCCAGCTTGGCAAGGTCGATCCCGCTTGTGATAAACGGAAAGCCCGGAATGATAAACAGCATGGAACAGATGTACCCGGCCTCATGCTGGACGGAAATGTGGAACAGAAGCTCTGCCAGCTTCAGGAAGCCTGCATATACAAGACAGGCGGAGGAAACAGAAACTGCAATGCACATAAACAGAGTAAAATGATACTTGCCAAGCTTGCAGCGTATGGCGTTTCCGATGCCTGCGCCTGCAAAAGCCAGGATCATTTCTAGCGGGCCACCGCCCAGAAGAAAAGTAAATGCACCACAGGCCAGTGCAGAAGCCAGTCCCAGGGCTGCAGGGGAATAAAGCCCGTGGATCCGCTCGATCTCATCTAACTGACTGTGCAGTGCTTCACCGCTCATATGGATACCCTCCGCAGGAAAATCACTGACAAAATGTTCCAGCCTGTTCAGCCTGGAAGTATTTACGCCGGTGGTAGTCAGACTAAGTGCATGGGAAAAACTGCTCTCACCGTCAAAGCAGGTGTAGCTTATGGACATCAGTCCGATATCTGCGGAACAGGTGATACCAAGTGCTTCTGACAATGTATTCATGGAACTCCGTACCCGCCAGGCACCGGTCCCACAGGAGAGAAGCATCATGCCTGTACGGCCGATCAGGGAAGCTTTTTCGGAAAGAGAAGCCTCGGTGATGGGCTGGCTGTTCCTGGCGCTTACGTAGTTGTGCCAAGGGATTTCCATATGATTACGTTTGATCAGAATATCTGACATAGAAATCACTTCTTTCTATATATTAAAATCATATAGTTGCTATTATAAATATATATAATAACTATAATCAGATATATTGTAGCCATTATTCTGAAAAAGTCAAGTATAGATGGAGTAAAATCTGACAGTACCAAAACGTCACTGTTAAAGATTTATCATTTTTTTGCGGAAAATGAATTTTTTTGGTTGCTTTTACGTACAATTTATGTATAATTGTGGATAGGGATGTTGGAATGACCAATTCCTATGGCAGGATGACAAAAACCTGCAGCAGTAGGTGGCTATCATAATTACTATTAAAGAAGAGAGGTAAATGTTAAGATGGCAAAAATCGATTTAACAAAGTATGGTATTACCGGAACAACTGAGATCGTGTACAATCCTTCTTACGATGTATTATTCGAGGAAGAGACCAAACCGGAGCTTGAAGGATTTGAGAAGGGTCAGGTCAGTGAGCTTGGTGCTGTCAATGTAATGACAGGTATCTACACAGGACGTTCCCCTAAAGACAAATATATCGTTATGGATGAGAACTCCAAGGACACAGTTTGGTGGACATCCGATGAGTACAAGAACGATAACCATCCGGCAACTCAGGAAGCATGGAATGCAGTTAAAGATCTTGCCAAGAAGGAGCTTTCCAACAAGAAACTTTTCGTAGTAGATGCATTCTGCGGAGCTAACAAAGACACACGTATGGCTATCCGTTTCATCGTTGAGGTTGCATGGCAGGCACACTTCGTAACAAACATGTTCATTCAGCC
>ENA-OUOW01002179-OUOW01002179.1-human-gut-metagenome-genome-assembly--contig:-NODE-2179-length-11503-cov-12.185447_pt1 | contig 11503 bp, 7 predicted proteins | sample MGYA00237938_ERZ548769 | MGnify/ENA primary metagenome ERZ548769 (study PRJEB26490, sample SAMN05356870) | human gut metagenome | biome: terrestrial biome; feature: human-associated habitat; material... | reverse complement strand
TGCAGATGGCCGAAGCCAAACCGTTCACCACATCAATCAGCAAATACGCCAGCAGATTGTGAACCACGCCAAGACCAACGACGGAGACGCCCACCAGAGCGATGCCGAAGGCGACCACGCGCATGTTGTTGCGGATGAGCTTGGCACCGATGGTAGACATCAGCGCGCCGCCGAGCAGCATACCGATGCTCCATCCCAGCTCGTTGGCGGCGAGTTTATCGGAGGCGGTGGTCAGGTTGATGAATCCGAGATTCAAATCGATGCCCTCATATTCGCGGGTCATGAGCAACAGCGTAAGGTTCATCGGCGCCACGGCCACGAAGCACACCAAGGCGCCACCGAGCACCACGTTGCGCAGGTTCGCCCGGCGCCATGTGTAGCTGAAGCCATCTTTCAAGTCAGCAAACACACGACGGACGCTGACAATCAGCGAACGATCAGCATTGGCATCCGACATCGGTTCGAGTGCGGGTTGCCCGCTATTCTCCGCTTCAGCCATACGCCTCGCAACATGTTCCGCGCTCTTCTTCGGCGCTTTGATCAACGCCACAAAGCCGACGCCGATAATGGCCGTGGTCACATCGACTAACAGAATCGACCACAGCGGCACTGTGTTGATAAGCACAGCAGCCACCGCAGGTGCCACAATCATATTCACCGAATTAATCACGCCGTATATTGAGTTGACGCGCAATAGTTTGCCCGAGGGAACAACATCCGGTATGAACGACTGCACAGCGGGCGTCTGCACACCGCCGCCCGCCGAACGAATGAACAGCACCACGAAAATCATGGTCAGACTCGCCCATCCCATGGCGAAGCTCAGCGACAGCACGACGGTGACCACAGCAATCACCATATCCGGCAGCATAATCAGCAACTTGCGACTGTGACGGTCGGCCCAGGAGCCGCCGAAAAGCGAGACGATGGCCTGCGGCACCACGCCAAACAACGTGGCCAGCAGCATGGCCGAACCGGTTTTAGTCTGCAATACGATCCACCACCAGATGGCATATTGCACAATATTGGAGCCCAGCAGCGAGAACGCCTGGCCGGTGAGTAGAAGCACTACACGGCGGATCCACGCACGCTCGGATTCCCCGTTGGCCACTGCTGCGGCATAGGCGGCACCGGGTTTGTTCGCGCTATGAACCGCTGCGCGCGCATTCGCATTGTCATCGCCGGAAACCTCGGGTGTTTCGCGCACAGTTGGTTCAGTTGTTGTACTACTAGAAGACATACGAGTGTTCTCAATTCTTCAATTCCACTACAAAGGTCACATCACGGCATACGCACGCCGACGCGCGTATGCGTGCACGACTCCAGCAACGAGCCGTACCCGCCGTTAGATGGCAGGCTTCAGTATCGTGACGCCATGCGTTAGCGTCACCATGCAACGATAGGAACCACTATTCGATAGTATATCATGAAGACGTGACGTTGCCCTTGCGCAGGTGCCGTAAGACTCCGCGGACAAAGCAATGAGGCTTCCCCCGCGAGAAGGGAAGCCTCATATTCCATTCATTCTATTCAGCGATGATGGCGCCTAATCACCGATCATCCTTTGGGAACAGCGCATCGAAGGCATGTTCCATCACGGACTTACGGCGGATCACACCGACGAGTCTGCCATCACCATCCACCACCGGCAGTTTCTTGAACTGCTTCTTGGCGAGGATTCGGGCCACCTCTCCGACATGCTGGTCGGGCGTGGCGGCAACGACCTTGCGCGTGGCGATGTCCATCACCTTCTTGCCGGAGAGCGCCTGCACCTTGGAGGCCACGGTTTCGTCGTCGAACACCACCATCGTCGAACCGGTGCCGGTGGAAACCGTACGGGATTCATAGGTGGCAATCGATTTCATGACATCGCCGTCGCTGACGAAGCCGACGAGCCTGCCATCGCCGTTCACCACGGGAAGGCTGGAGACGTTGAGGCGGATGAACTCGCGCACCACATGCGTGATGTCATCGCTGTCCAGGCAGCTGTAGGGCTGATCGTCCATGATTCCGCCGATGGACTGTTCCTGGGCCTGCTTGAACAGGGAGGCGGCGGGGGCCACGTATGCGCCGGCGTAGTGGTGCTCGGCGGGCTGGCCTTCAGTGGTTTCGGCCGCGACTTCGGCGGAGGCTTGCGCCTCGGAGGCCTTGGCGTTGCGTGCGGCCTTCTCCTTGGCACGGCTGGTGACGGTGAAGATGCAGATAATCAGGGCGACCAGCGAGATGGCGGCGCACAGCAGGTAGGAGAACGCGATGCCGCTGGCCGTGGCGGACTTCACACCCTGGGACATGTGCGAGGCGGTCATGGATGTTTCTGCGGTGACCAGAAGCGAGGTCGCAATGGCTGCCGCGATCTGGCGGCCTGTGTTGGCGATGGCGTTTCCATGGGCGATCATGTCGTTCGGCAAAGCGTTGACGCCCCAAGTGTTGATCGGCATGTTGGCGATAGCCTGACCGGATGCCTGCAATGCGCAGAACACGGCGACAAACAGCACTGATGTCCTGGTGTTGATGGTACCGAGAAGACCAAGAGAGATGGTCATGAGCGCAAGGCCGCCGATGCCCACGCCGCGAGGGCCGAATTTGTCGAATGCGGCGCCGGCGACCGGACTCAGGATGATGCCGACCGCCGCGGCGGGCAGCATGACCATGCCGGTGACGGTGGCGGATTGGCCGAGCACATTCTGGATGAAGATAGGCAACGTCACGTTGGTTGCGGCGACTGCGGCGTTGATCAGAGTGACCAGAATCACGGAGTTGCGGAAGTTGCGGGTGGCAAGGGTATCAACGCGCAACAATGGCTCATCGAGCTTGACTTGCTTGTATACGAATGCGACGAAGGCCACAAGACCAACGACGATTGAGGTAATGACGACCGGACTGGCCCATCCCATCGTGGAAGCGGACGAGAAGCCATAGAGCAGGCCACCGAACGCGATGGTCGAAAGGATCACGGACAGGATGTTGAGCTTTGGGTTCTTCAACTCGCTGACGTTCTTGAGCATCATCGTGCCTCCGACAAGGATGACCAGTGCCACGACTGCGATGCCAATGAACATCGGTCGCCATCCGAAACTGTCAATCACCAGACCACCGACAACCGGGCCGATAGCCGGGCCGGCGGCCATGACGATACCGGCCAGTCCCATGGCGGTGCCGCGCTTATCCGGCGGATAGACGAGCATCGGCACTACGGCGACCAATGGCAACAGCACGCCGGAGCCGGCGGATTGCAGGATGCGCCCGACGAGCAACAGCATGAAATTCGGCGCGACGGCACACAGCAGTGTGCCGACCATGAAAGTGGCAAGAGCTCCGGCGAAGAGCTTTCGGGTGGAGAATTTATCAATCAGATAGCCTGAAATCGGCACCATGATGCCCGAGACCAGCATGTAGACGCTGGTCACCCACTGCACGGTGCCGGTGGTGATATTGAAATCACGCATCAGTGCCGGCAAGGCCGGTGACATGACGGTCTGGTTGAGCAGCGCGATGAACGAGCCGACGACGATCACACCCACGACGGTGAATCGGGTGTGCGGATCAATAGGCTTTACGGAACTGGCGGCGGACCCGAGTTCCGCGTTTTTCTGTGAGGTCACAGCATTTCCTTCTGTTGGTAACGGCATGTGTGGGCGATCCGGCCCCATACTTGTGTCAAGACGCGGGGACACTGATGAGTCCGGAGTAAAGGAAAAGCCGCCATCCGTTCCGCATTCATATACGGCAAACGATTCGCGGCTTTGCGTAAGTTGATGGCTATGGTGAGCGATTCATGCGACGTCGATTGCGGATGGGCCATCAGTACATCCCGGCATAAGGCGTGCCCCCGCTACACCAGCATCGAGAATAGGGCCATTTGTGGATTGGCAAACAGAACATTGCCGACGAACGACCCACGGCAGGCGCGTGCGATGAACATCGCGTAGCGATACAGGTTCATGGCATCTCCTTGATGAGTCTTCGTACGGCAGGCATCGAGAAGCCTATCATCATTCAGATCGACGGTGAAACCCACGCATGCCCGACAATACACAAAATCTTCACAAGAGGATTGGGCTTACGCATACGCTCCGCCTGAATAACGGTCCGGGTATGAATCAGGGGCGAGCTAAGGGTTGCGTCTCGTGTTTCCGTCATGATTTCTGGCAAAATAGTGAAGCTGAACATGCGCGGAATCGACCGGAATCGGAAAGGGACTAATCATGCGAGTTCTCGGCAATATCCTGTGGATCATTCTTGGTGGATTGGCCATCGCAATCGGATGGGCATTGGTGGGACTGATTCTGTGCATCTCCATCATCGGCATTCCACTCGGCATTCAAGCGTTCAAGATGGCGGGACTCACCCTGACGCCGTTTGGCAAAACCGTGCAATACGGCGGCGGAGTCGGCTCTGCCTTGGCCAACATCCTGTGGGTGGTGCTGGTCGGCTGCTGGATGGCGCTCGGCTATCTGGGTGCAGGCGTGCTCAACTGCATCACCATCATCGGCATTCCGTTCGGCATCCAGTCGTTCAAAATGGCCAAGCTTGCGCTCTGGCCGTTCGGCGCACAGATCTACAGTTTGTGAATTACTCGAAATCACATACCTACAAAACCAAAGATTGTTGCTGTACCAACGTCTAGTCGTTGGTACAGCAATTACGGCAACATCTCCCCTTACAGGAAGAAGTCGTCAATCTCTGCTTCATTGTGCAATATCTCGGTTTCAGAGACACCAATGAATCTTGCCAAATCAACAGATGCGGCGAAACGTAGCTGTATATTTAAATCAAGATTGAATGCATAAGTCTGCAGCTCCCCTAGTTTCCGGTATTTATCGAGAAGAGTTTCCAATATTTGCGCGTATTGCACGTCGAGATTCGCGACGAACAAGTCCGCTTTGCGCTGATATTCAGCGATGATTGCCCGCTCTCTTGCACTCAATATGTTCTTGCCAAGACCAAGCACATTCGAAGCGACAATTGACCCGATAAGCGCGCCCACAACGGGAACAGGAATAAGCGTCTGACCAATCGCCGCTCCTACCGCCGCGCCGGTAGCATCAAGGGCATTGATAGTTACCAAGCTCAAGAAACCGTCATCATCAATCTCTCCGGAACGGAATTTCATGACAGCATCTATGAGTCCAAAAGTTCCGGACGCTATCGCCCCTGCGCTCGGAGCCGAAAGATGACAGACATTGGTCAATCCATAAATTGCATAGCCCGAAAACCCGCCTTTGACGGCACCCTCTGCTGTCTTGACGCCTCCTTCCTTCCAATCCTCAGCGGTAAACTGCCATATTTCCTTGCCTTCTTCGTGCTTTTGATACACGAAAATGCCGAAGTTCAATCCACCTTGGATAGCAGCACCCACCCCGGCAGCTTTGTTAGCCTCGCCTAGATTCGGCTGAGCTTTGTGATATGCAGCAGCCTTATCCGTATTGGCCTTATTGGAGATTTCGCTCTTTTGCTCGGATGTCTGCCGTTTAATATTGTCGGTTTCTTCAGTAAAAGTCCGGTCAATCGCTTCTCTTTGGACCTGATCATATTTCAATACCGATGATTGCATCCATTTGTCCCAGGACAGTCCCCGGATGTTACTTTCCTCTTCGATAATCTGCTTAATTTTCTGCACTTGGTTACTGGTTAGCGGTTGTCCGTTGAGAAAGACTTCTTTATCGCCATGCATGACCGCACGAAAAACGTCCATGTGGTCCTTTGAAAACATCATATCCATAGAACGGTATTCCGCAGATGTCTTCAGCTCGTTCATTAGGTTCGCATAGAACTTTACCTGCACTGGCTTGCCGTTAATCAACAAATCAGCAGGACCATTATTATTAAGCGTAATTGTTGATTTTTCCAACCCTTCAAATGCTCGTCTGGCGTTAGCGATTCCCGTCTGCGCGAATTCAGCGATAAATCCATGCATACCATTTTCACCACCACGCCCACTGTTGACAATGTTCATGACATTTTGATTCGCTAAATCAAGGTTCCTTAGCGCATTAGCTTGTCGCTCGGCGAGATCTTTCAGCTGACCTGTTTCATTATTAAGAATCTGTCTCAATGTGTCCATCAGAGTAGACACACGTAGCTGATTCAAATAATCAATATACGCGGCAATGCCCTGAGCAACATTGTTATCGATGGCGTGCTTGTCAGCAGTATTCTTGTCAGTCATCGAGTTCCAGTTCCTTGTTAATCATTTGCGCTAAGGTGAGCGTCATATTGACCAGTAATCCCGCCTGCATTTTCTCTTCGTGGGAGAACTGGCTGTAATCGGCGCCTGTCACCGCAGCATTCGCACGCTGTACACCATCTATCTGAGTTTGCGTTGCCTCAGTCAATGCCGCGACTTCGGCATTCTTCACATTGAATTTGCGAATTAATACTTCCACATTCTGGCGCTCAAGCAAAAGCTTGTCAGCAGTTTCTTTGTTTTTATGATTCGCATAAATACCAGAACCAATTGCCGCAGCGCCCGCCACGCCAGCGATGGTCCATCCAACCGGACCAGCCAAGCCCAGGAACGCGGTTCCGGCTGACATGCCACCGCCACCTGCAGCCAATGCACCGCCACCAAGCCAAGCCAGAGCAGCACTATTTGCTGCAGCTCCGGATAATGCAGAAATGGCAGTACCGGTCGAAGCTACACCGAAGGTGGTGGCCACACCCATTGCAGCCGTAGGTCCCATGGTTGCTACTGCGATTCCCAAAGCACTGAGGGTGGCTCCTGCTCCAGACCCTCCTTCAGCTGCTTTTGCTTGCTTTTCTGCCTCCTTAATCTCATCCTCTTTATTCTCGAACGTCGTTACTTCGGTATTGATCTTATGCAGTTCAACGGCAAATTCTTTTGGCGTATTAGCCAATTGATTGATATGTTGTTCAACATACTTGACATGCACAATAGCGATTTTTCTCAAGTCATACAGCGCTTGCGTACTTTTAGCTAAATCATCCGCTACGTTTTCATAGCGTTCTACGGCATTGTTGTAATCCTCAACAGCCTTAGCTCTTAGTTTGGAATTAAACAAATCGACCTTATCGGCACTATCCTTGACGTTTTTAGCGATTGAGACGGTACCCTTTGCCATGCTGTCAGCCGCTTTGCTTACTTCGCCACTTGCGACGGCCGCAGACTGTGCCACGCTCCCTGCAACAGCTGCCGTCATTTTGCCCGCATCGCCGGCAAGCTTACCCGCATCGTTGGCGATCTTACCTGCCCCTTTGGCAACATCTTTCGTGATTTTTCCCGCTGTGTCACCGATATTTCCGGCTATTTTACCGGCTTGTTTGGTGAAATCATTAAGACCTTTGCCCAAATTATCGAACATGTTGCCCATGGTTGTTGCTCCCCTTTTCACGCACCTGCCATGATGTCCGTCATCGACGGCAAGTGCTTCGTTGCACTTATAGGCCAAGTGTACTCATAATTACGTAGCTGCGGTACATGACCATACATGCACACTGCGTAGTTTGACGGATTCGCGAAGAAGCCCCCATGAATGACCAAAACGTAACTTGCTTACACACACCGTGATTTGACGGATTTGGACGTAAGACCTTATGGTGTGCACACCATGATTCAACGTATCGCATTCAGCAGCAACGGCGTGAACGAACACGCCAAGCGCCAGCAGACGAACCTGCCGGCGATGCTCGAATGCGCCTTCAAACAGGGTTTGCGTACTGCTCAGTTCCAACCAATAACCGGAAACAAGCGCAGCCTGCTCGCTGCCATACAAATCTGATCAGTACACCTCTCATTGGCGCATAGCTGAATCATTGCCGGTGATATCGAGCCGACTCGTTCGCGCCATGCCTCATATACGCACCTGTACGAGCATGTGTTCTTGGCATCGTCGCAACTCAATGCACCGCAGCAAAACCCCATTGCATACCATCACATATTCAGAAAGAACAACAGATCATGAAGTATTTCACTACTGACACGCATTTCGGGCATCCGCTGGTCAGCGTGCTGCGCGGATTCACCACGTTCGACCCTGGGCACACGCAGTATGACGCTCTCCTCTCCTCGCAGGGACGCAAGGCCGCCGAGGATTGGGCGAAGGGCGTGGTGCTTGACGATTCCCGGCTCAATTTCCGCAAGGCCGCAGACACCGATGCGCACGATGAAGCAATCGTGGCCAATATCAATCGGATTGTCGGCGAGGACGACGAGCTGTGGATTTTGGGCGATATCGGATACCGAACATCGGTCCGGCATCTGAAGAGCTGCCTGCGTCAGCTGCGCTGCAGGCATCTGCACGCGGTTATCGGCAATCACGATGACTGGTGGCTGGACGATGCACCCGCGCGAGATCTGTTCGAATCGATTGAGCCGAACAGCACGGCGGAGCTGACCGGTCTCGGAATTGGCCGCCCGCAGGCGACGGAGACCGTCAATCTATCGCATTTCCCCTACCGTGAGGATCTTGCCTATGGCTGGCCGGATGATGCCGTACGTTTCCGCGATCAGGCATTGCCGTTCGACGGACATCGTCTGCTGTATGGCCACACGCACCAGCTGTCTCCGGAGGGCGCACGCCACGAAGCCCTCAACGTTGGACTGGACGCATGGAATCTGCAACCGGTAAGCGAAACACAGATTGCCGACTGGTTCCATGCACACGCGACCGATTCAACGCACGTATCACCGCTGGATATGCCCGACTCCCCCGGGCCGGCGCCCATTGACTCCGCCGCACAGCAGGAACCAGGCGGCTCGGTTTCGGCAGCCGAATCATAATACAAGCAATATTGGGGCGAGCAGAACCTTATGCCATCGCTGGCACCTGTCTCGCCCCACAGCACAACGAAAGGAGCTTGGCTATGGCAAAGCTCATTATTCTGCGAGGACTGCCCGCTTCGGGCAAGTCCACGTGGGCACGCTCATGGTGTGAGGACCCCGCCAACACGTGGCCGCATTGCGTGATTTCTCTCGATGACATTCGGCTCATGATCGCCGGCTCGGCACAGGTCCGAAACCGACTGCAATCCGAGCACGGCAAGCGATTCAATGACATGGTGGTTGCCATGGGACGGCACATGATTGCCGACGCATTGGATGCGGGGTGGGATGTGGTGGCGGATGCGCAACACGCTAATCCCCGGTATGCAGCCGAACTGGCGCTACTCGCTCAACGTCATGGCGCACTGTGGGAAACGAGGGATTTTGACGTTCCTCTAGACGAATTGTTGCGTCGCAATGCGGCGCGTGATACCGCTGACCGTGTTCCGGAAGATTACATTCGTTCGTCCTGGAAGCATTTTCACACCGCGATGTTCCGCCCGTTGGAACCGGGCGATCCGAATGGAAACCTGTTGGAGCGTATGCGCGCGGACCCTTACGTTCGGGTTATTCCGGTGCGCGGCGAAACAGACGTGTATGCGTGCAATTTCACTGCAGAGGCATTTCGTGAACATCGGTGGACGGATCGCACCATCAATGCGCGAGGGCTTTTTGTCGGCGGCAACGGTCAGGTGGTGCAACGCGGGTTCGAGAAGTTCTTTGCTGTGGACGAGACGGAGGAGACATCGTTCGCCCAAGTCGTCAATCACGCTCAAGAACATCCAGAGTCGTTGCCCGTGCGCGTTGAGCGCAAGGAGAACGGATTTCTCGGGCTCGTGGGCGCGGCGGGAACTCCTGGATTGTTCCGCTTCTGGTCGAAGTCGGGGCAAACGGATTATTCCGCGCTTATCGAGCGCCTGTTTCCTTCAGATTCAGCGGTACGTGCCGAATTGTGGCGTATGTTGCATGAGTGGAATGTCACGGCGGCGTTTGAAGTCATCGATCGCGAGTCCGACCGGCACATCGTTGGATACGAATCATCCGGGCTGCGCTTGCTGCATCTGATTCGTAATGCCGAATCGTTCTCCATCGATGCCGCTCACGAGGAAACGTTCACTCTTGCCGGCGGCTTCGTGCGGCCGGAAACGGTGGCGATCTGCCATTCGCCGGAAGAAGTCGCCCAGGCAATCGGCGAAGCCAAGGCAAGCCCGCGTGAAGGCGTGGTGCTATATTTTGCCGACGGTTGGATGGTGAAGGTGAAGTCAGACCGGTACAAGTTGGTCAAGGCGATGCGCCCTCTTATGCAACGCGTGCTGCTGCGTGGTCGTTCCTTCAACAAGTCCGGCGACATTGCCGATTTGGCTCGCCGTATCATCGATTACGCACACGAACACCACATCGACCTGGCCTACGAGCGGCAGGCATTCGGCGAGCGCGATATCGATATGACCAAGGTCAACGACATCGTGGACCACGTGCGGTGACTGCTGAGTTCTAGCGCAATATCTTCTGACCAACGTATGTATCACGAAAGCATGTGTCGTGAAAGCATGTATTGCGCTAGAACCAAATCATTCTCGTGGAGGCCGGATAATGAATCTCTATGCTTTGAACATGACGCACCATATGCCGGCATTTCCTTGCGCGAACAACTGTTCATTACGAACATTGTACTGATGCCGTTACAGAACAGAAGAGGGTGCTGTCCTACTTTGCTGACGACGTTGCATTGAAACTCGACTCATGCCATGTGTTCTACACTCCGAACGTGGGGATCCGAGGCGTATCCAGCTACGAGCACAACTTCGATTTCCTGTTCCAGCGTAGCGCTAACCATCCGGCCCGGTTCTGCCAGGCACCGAACCGATTCGACAAGGACGCCGTGAAAGACATCATGTTCGGTTGGGATGACACGAAGAAGGATCCCAAGCGCAGGGATTCCCGGCTGATAGTCATCGGCGACGACCGGCAGACGCCGTTGCAGCGCGGCGCGCTCACCGCGTTCCGCAACTACGGTGTGACCGTTATCCCCTACTCCAAATTGGAAGAGCGGGCTCCCGTGGAACTCGCCGCGTAGCTTCCGAGCCATATAAGGACTCATCCCGACGACTCACCGCGAGCACCGGGATGAGTCCTTGGTTCTTGTGTTTCGCCATATGATTGAGTCATGTCGGACGACAATGTCCGGCACGAAGGGAGACCAATCATGAAAAAGGCAATCGCGCTGCTTGTTGCGGCGATGTTGCTTACCGGCCTGTCCGCTTGCGGGGGAAGCACTACGGCCGATGCGCCGGCCAAATCCGATGGCACGTCAAAGACCGAGACCAATAAGGAAGAGCCCAAACCCCAGCCGGCCGATCTGACCGGCACATGGAAGCAGACCAATTCCAACGACCCGAGCTCATACATGGAAGCTACCATCAGCGGCGACACCATCGAGGTCGACTGGATCGGCACCGACACCAAGAGCCTCTACTGGAAGGGCACCTATCAGGCACCGGCCGCAGCCGGCGATTGGAAATGGACCAGCCAGGGCGACACCGAGACCATGGCCAGCGCGCTCCTCGCCTCGCAGGATGCCACCAAGGACTTCACCTACAGTGAGGCGGACGGCGTGAGCTGGGAGACCACCGCGCTCGGTACCACCATCACCGTCAAGACGGCCAAGCAATAAATCCCGTGTCGGGCGGATCAAGCCCTAAACACGAAACCGCCCCGGTC
>ENA-OUOW01002178-OUOW01002178.1-human-gut-metagenome-genome-assembly--contig:-NODE-2178-length-11512-cov-3.324081_pt1 | contig 11512 bp, 12 predicted proteins | sample MGYA00237938_ERZ548769 | MGnify/ENA primary metagenome ERZ548769 (study PRJEB26490, sample SAMN05356870) | human gut metagenome | biome: terrestrial biome; feature: human-associated habitat; material... | reverse complement strand
ATCCCATACCGTGAATTCAGCGTCTGTGGAATCAATATCATCAGATACAGCAGGTAAACCAATGGTTGTCGCACACGCCATTTCCGCACTGGCGCAAAATTGTTGCAAGACGCTTATCTGACGCTTTTGCTCAAATATCAGCACATCACAATCAATCAAACTGCGATTTCAATTGACGCTCGCTCAACCTATAGCAAAAATGCACGCTGAGAGCGATATTAAGGCTTGGAATTGCACCGATGGGCACTTACTCCAACCCCAGCCCCAACGGGGCAAATAGGCCTCATTTCCTTTGATTTAACCCAATAAACGAACCCTTTTACCATGGCATAGACAACCCCATAGCTACAATCATGTTGTCGTGCTTGAGTCTCTGAAAGGAGATCCGAGCTATGTCGAATAGGAAAGATAACAAGGGTCGAGTTCTCCATCGCGGAGAAGGCCAGCGCCCAGACGGTCGCTACTCGTTCAAATACACCAATTGGATGGGAAAAACCTGCTTTGTCTATTCGTGGACTTTGACAATTCACGACCAAACGCCGCACGGCAAAAAGAGAGACCTCTGCTTAAGACAAAAAGAGCAGCAGGTTCAAAAAGACCTCTTCGACCACATTGCACCTGAGAACATGAACGTCATGACTCTAGTTGAGAACTACCTTGCGACCAAGGTTGCGGTACGAAAGACAACCGTTAGCGCCTATAAAACCGTCACCAATTACCTGAAAACAGACAGCTTCAGCAAAGCCAAAATATCAAACATTACGGTGTTGGACGCAAAGAAATGGCTTATCCACCTTCAGCAAGATGTTGGAAAGGGCTATAGCAGCATCTGTAGCATCCGAGGCGTACTCAGGCCAGCCTTTCAACTTGCTGAGGAATGCGGCCTCATCAGAAGAAACCCCTTTAACTTCGAGCTTATCAATGTGCTGGTCAACGATACGGTATCCAGAGAATCGTTAAGCGTTAGACAGGAACGGCTATTCCTTGAATTTATGCGCTCGGATCATCACTTCTCGCGCTACTTTGAGACTTACTTCATCTTGTTGAACACTGGACTCAGAATTTCTGAATACTGCGGCCTGACCCTTGATGACATTGACTTCGAAAATCACTGCATATGCGTTCAAAAGCAACTCCATCGTGCGAGAGATATGCAGTATTACGTTGAAGAACCCAAGACGAAATCTGGTATGAGATATATCCCTATGACCGCTTCTGTCGAAAAGGCCTTCCACAGTCTCATCGAACAGAGGGCGCAGCCAAAAGAAGAGCCTGTTATTGATGGGGTAAGGGGCTTCATCTGCCTAGACAAGAATGAGATGCCATGCGTTGCCCTGCATTGGGAGCATAGGCTCAAACGCGCCGTCATTAAGCACAACCGCATCTATAAGGAAGAGCTGCCTCATATAACCCCGCACCAGCTCAGGCACACTTTCTGTAGCCGAATGGCACGCGCTGGCATGAGTCCAGCAAAGCTCAGATACATTATGGGGCACTCAGATATCAACACCACCTACAACGTTTACACCCATCTTGGGCTTGAAGATATTCAAGACGAGATGCTTGCTATTGAACAAAACCGCAGGTAGACATTGGTAGTAAAAATTTGAGCCGTACTACGTTTTTACTACTTTTGCTTCTACTTTTGACTGATTTCTGGCCTTAATAAAGTGGATTTCCTTCCCTATATTGGAAACTAATTTTTAGAACCATTCAGCTCGTTGAATGCAGTAGAAGTGTTGGTGATAAAGGTCTTATCTTGTTATTATCGCAGGTAGAGATAGCTATTTGACCCTGCCCCTTCGTCACATCACATTGAGGCGCAGATGCGATACTCGAGCTTGATGATGGCGATCGAAAGGAAACCGCATATGCAACGTGTACTGTTTATCTGCCATGGGAACATCTGCCGCTCGACGATGTAACCGCTGATTAACAGGCATATCAAGCATTCAAATCATCTGGTCTACTACCTTTTTACTACTCTTAGAGGCTCAGGCACGACAGGCCAGATGGCTCCGCTTTTCACAACAGCCTACTTTTTCGACCGTTCAACAGGTCAGTAGATTAAATAACTTATCAGCATGCTAGAGTTGTACCTGCTACACAGCTCTAGCATTTTTATGCGAGCGCTTACAACCAAAGACACCCAGTCAGTGACAAGGAGGGGTATTCGCCCTTTCTCCTTGCTGACTCGTGTCACCGCGAAGCGCTCGGAGCTGTGTAGCAACTGTGGGTGGATACTCCTCCTTTTCGTGCTGCACTTTCCAATTATTGGACGAGCTTCCTTCCACTGCGTTTACCAAATGTCGGAGGAAGGAACACGTACCATGAAACCATCAGCTCCCCTCGCCGTGGTTGCAGGGCTTACCCTGGCTTTAAGCACCACTGGATGCACCGACCCTTCAGTGTCTGCAACGATGAAGTCCATTGACTCTATCGGCACCGTATCAATCGAATCGAAGGAAGCCATCGACTCGGCAAACAAGCAGTATGACTCCCTTGATAAAGAGCTTAAAAAAGAACTTGAGAACTACGATGAGCTGAAGAGCGCAAACAAACGGTACGACCAGCTTCTTTATAGCGAAATCACCAAGGAAATCAGCCATTCTCAAGAAATTCTGAGCTCATATTTCGCTCAGCAGTTCGATACCAAAGAAATCGAAGCCGCAAAAACAGACGCGCAGGCCGCACTGGATGCTTCCGATACTGATGGTTACTACAAAGTCTACAAGGCATTGAAAAAAGCCGACAAGGAACTTGATACCTATATTAAGGACGAAAAGAAGAAATCCTACAGCATGGAAACTTACGGCGGAGATAACCCCTTCAGGCTGGAAGAGTCCGACCTTCCTTCAGAATGGTCTTTCAAGCCGATTACATTGCAGTCTTCCGCTCACCCCAGCTGGGTTATGAGCGAGAAGAAGGCGACCAACCTCCCCACATACGTCTATTTCTTCATTAACCAATCTTCCCGTGAGTACACTTACCAGCTAAACCAAATCCCCACCAAAGCAATCAAAGTGCAGAACGAGGATGGAAAGATGCAAACCGCCTTGGTAAACACCGAAGTTCAATTCACGGGACAATTCGACCAAGTTGTCAACGTCGATCCCAACAAAGAATTAAACGAACGTCCCGCTTATTTCTTCGCACGGGCAAAGGACAACGCAATCGTCCTCGCTCTCCAAAACTATGACGGCGAAGACTATTACGTTCTTTATACGTCTGGAAGTTAGCGCTGGGTTGATTTCAGCATATTGGCTGCAACCAACGACTCCGTCCTTTCAATTTGCTGTTCTTGTCTCTACGGCAAATCGATAACTCAGATGATTGTGCTACTGCCTAGAAATCCCAGCCAAAGACCCCACACCCCCATTGTGATATACGCATATGCTCCACAAGGACGAAGCACCTCTCGCTTAAGCCTTAAGCTGATATTGAGAAAAGGAACCAAAAGATGAGCGATTCACGCACCTTCTCAGAAACGACGAACCATATAAAGGAACTTAAGTTATTGCTGGATCAAGGCATCCTGTCTCAGGATGAATATGAGCAGCAGAAAAACGCACTTCTCTTCCCAGACGGCCTACCGACTCCTGCGGCTGAGGCTCAGCCCCAGCAAGCTCTCAAAGCAAGCCAAAACTCCGATGAGAAGACCACCGCAACCGACAGCCCAGCTGAAAAGAAAAATACCAGCGATAAACAATTTGACGAAATCATCGCCTTTAAAAAGCTCCTTGAAAACGGCGTCATCACTCAAGACGAATTTAACCAGAAAAAGGAAGAGCTACTTGGAATCAGCCCTTCTACTCCCAGCCAAAAAAAGACTGCTGTCAAACCTACCATCAAGATTCTGGTTTCAATAATCATTGCATTCGCAATTGCCCTTCTTATGGTGCTCCTTCTGGGCCAAAGCTATAGGACTAGCGCCTTCATTGCACCAGGATTTCTTGGATCATTTATCGTTGTGTTTCTACTTATCCATATGGCATGGAAATAAAGGGCACTCATTCTCAACCTAAAGATAGGAATTCACCGTGTACGAAGAGCTTAAAGAGCTTAAGGAGCTCCTTGATATGGGAGCCATCACACAAGAGGAGTTCGACGCGAAGAAGACCGAGCTGCTTAGCGTCGCCTTCAGTGAAAAAGATTTGACAAATCCCGCCGTCCCCTCTTCAACCTCCGATTCACTTACGCAGCAGAAATCTAAAATGGCAGCACCGCCGATAACAAGCAACACCGTTACTCAAAATAACAAGTTTGCGACGCGCTTTAAAAAGGCATTGCTGCCTATGCTTGCCGTCTGCCTTCTTTGCGCCCTATGCATCACCAGCTGCGCTGGCATATTGGGGTCTTCCAATAATTCGTCAAGTTCCTCTTCTTCTGCCGCCTATGACGAAGACGATGAGGGCTACGATGACGATGATGATTATTCTTCTCACTCCAGCTCATCGTCGAGCACATTATTAGATGAGGATGATTGGGTTGATACGGATGACGGCAAAACGTATCTAAAGTCAGACTCGAAAGACGGTGGCACAGACTACATCGACACCGATGGGGAGTACGCCATTCATAAAAATGCCGATGGAACTGGAGCAATTGCTGACGGCAATGGCAACAAAGCCGTGGATAACGATGGAGACGGAAAGCACGATTCCTATTCAACCGATAATGGAAAAACTTGGAGCAGTCTCGAATGACACGGCAATATCCATCGCTCGGCTAGGTAAGCGCTGATTATCAGGCGTATCAGCCATTCAAACACAGCGTTTACCAAGTGTCGGAGGAGAGGAGAGCCCAATGAGCCAAAAGAACCGCCCGATTGCTGTTACGGCAGAACTCGTCTCGTCTCTGATTTCCACTGCAATCAACGATTGCGCCCCATCAGCCTGTCAGCCGCTTTACGCAACAAGCCTGACCATCTGACGAAGCATTCACAATCAATCTTGAAAATGGCACTGCCACGATGAGCGATGCCAGCATTCTGGCTTTTGTTTGCGACAAACCACAAACAGAGCCTTCAGCCACATCTTCACGTTTTCTTGGAGGAACAAATGCGCAAACAAACATTGCTCATCCCATTGTTGGCTTCATGCATCTTGCTGAGTGGCTGCGCAAGTCAGGGGACAAAACTCGACCAGCAGATTACTTCAATCGGAGAAATAACCGCCGACTCTTGGGACGAGCTTCAGTCTCTTAACAGCCAATATAAAGACCTTGATGCTGACGGGAAGCAGGATGTTGAACACTACAGGGACTTGGAAAAAGCCCTTGCAGAATGCTCAAAGCTCAGAACCGACCAGCAATTTAGCAAAGATTTGAAAAAGTCGATCCGTTGGCGGCAAAAACACAAGGACGATACGGATTGGGCTACTTTAGTCGATGCTGAGCTAGCAAAGCTAGAAAAATACCGTTCCGCAGATTTCTCCAGCGAGACGGTTAAGAACTCTTGCACCAAATATCTGGAAGGACTCGACACCCAAAAAGCCGCCCTCGGCGAAGCCTTTAAATCAGACGAGCAAATCGAATGGCAAAAAGGCATGGTTCTTCGCTATGAAGCACTCGGCGAGCTTTATAAGGAGACAGGGTTCCTTGCTACGGACGATGACTTTGTCGCTAATTACATTGCAGGACTAGACAAAGAGAAGAAGCTGTTAGCAGCTCTTGAAGCCCTTGAGGCCGATATCGACAGCCAGACTGACCGAATCGCCAACGAAGAAACATGGACTGACTATTCCGTCAGTTTTGAGGTCGAGAACAACACAGACTATCAATTTGATACAGCATGGGAATGCTCACTCAAAAACGAATCGGGCACTGTGACCGAAAACTCAACATGTCAAATCGATAACGTTAAGCCACGTTCGAGGTATACGGTCACCTTTTATTTCACCAATCCTGACAGTGGCTACGGCGGATTCGACTGGAACAACTACTACACAGACATCGTGTATTAGGCCCATCCTTCATCAAGCGACAAATAATAGAGTGACCATGGAACCCTTGAATTGCAAACTCATCGACCTCTGCGCCGATGAAGAAAACCCTGAAGGGCGCAAATTAGCCCATGAAACCCTAGCCCGTCTCTGCGTTGCTATTGAGCGAACCGCAGAGACCAACCAATCCAAAGGAAAAGTCGATCAGCCCAACGACAGCACACCAAGCACGTGCATCAAAATCCGTTCTGAAGCACGTCGCATCTCACGGCACCTCAGGGCTCGCAAGAGATCCGTCATGGCCTTCGCCGTATTGTTCGCATTACTTATCGCCAGCACGGCTATTGGAGTCCATTCATATAGCGAGCAGGTTGAGAGCTACAACGCACTTTCCGCTAAGTACGATTCTCTTTCAGATGACTATGATGATGCGTTCGACAAGGCAACTCTTTTGCAAGATAACAACAACAAGCTGCGGAGCCGCATCGAAAAGATACAGAACGAAAAAGCAGATTTAAGTCGAGAGCTTACGCTCTATAAAGACCAGCAGGCAACTATCGACGGTGAGAAAGCAAAGCTCGAAGAACTCCACTCCCAGCTTGATGCTCTTCAAAGCGAGCGCGATGAGCTCCAAAAACAGGTTGATGCGAAGAAACTGGAGCAAGAGCGCGCCCAACGGGAGGCTGAACAAAACCGCATCCAAAGTGAAGCTCAGGCCACGCAGGGCCAAACCGTGTACTGGGTCTCGGGCGGCAGCGTCTACCACACCACGCCAAACTGCCCAACGCTGAAACGCTCATCTGGAATTCACAGCGGAAGCATCTCCGCAAGCGGTAAAAGCCGCTGTTGCAGGGTCTGCGGATAACAGTGAAATAGCTGCATAATGATAATTAAACTTGGAGGAGGGTGCATGATGCCCTTCCTCCAAGTCATTCTCCATGGCCTCTACGGCGCATTCTATTGCCTTTCAGTTTTAGACCAAAACAAGAGCTATGCAGCCCTGGAACGTTTCCTATAGTCTTGCCAGTTGGGCAACAAAACATATTTCCTAAGGAGATAGCGAACCTGTTCCATATCCCAACCCTTTGTTGGCACTTGTTTTTCGAAGAGTTTGACCAGCGATGCCACTGTTTTCAGGTTGAAGCTATATCTAGCAGAATCAACCTCTTCAAGAGAATAATGAAACGGCGGCCTCTCCGCTCCTTCTATAAGTCCGAACGAGGTGCACGATTCAATCCTATTTATTGAACCATAGTCCGACAATATCCAAGGACTTTTCTCAGCAAGGGAACTCTCCCACGTTGCCTTAAATCGCCCAAGTACATACTCAGACATATCAGACCACTCGCCGTGTTTTATTACATCAGCAAGAGATTTATATCCATGTTTGCGAACATACTCGATGCGATACGAAGCAAAAGACTCTCGATACTCTTCGCCATAGTAAGAAGGATGGTCTCCCCAATATACGATCACCTCCTTTCTCACTTCAACCCAATCTATCTTTGCAGCGCGGTCGACAATAAGACTCCTTCTTTTGCCGCTCAGCTTGGATGTCAGCTCTTGAAATAGGTCATCGTCTATCTTCTTGTCTTTTTTTGCATAATAAAGGCGATCCCCATACAGTCCAAAATATTTTGAAAGCTCGCCATTGGTCAGTCTTGCTGTCTGCCACTGCCCATTTGCTATATGGTACATATTTCGCGTGAATTCCCGAACGAACAGCGAATCGAATAGGATGGTGAACTCTTCCTCGATTTCCGATTTTCTCCCGTTCGTCTTTCTCCCGTCAATCCTCTCCAACGGCGTTTTGTAAACCTCATTTACAACGAACAATCGATTGGTCGGCCTCTCATAGCGGCAATACAGTTCCCAATGTTTCAGTTGCAGTTGCTTCGACTTGCCCGTTTTTTGCTTCTCGTGAAATAGCTCACACATTTCCTTGTAGCTGTACTCTCCAACTTTTAACTCTAAATCCAAATAAACCTCCTATCAATCCAACTGAACTACCTTCATGCACAAATTTAATTTGTCACTTTAATTATTTTATTAACTTATAGATGCTCGATTTCATCTCGCATAATTTGTCACTAATCAACTACCATATATAATAAATTATTATATTAGGGACTTGAAAGGTGACAAATATAATCATTTGCTACGTCTCGAAGAGATGTAGCAAACTATAAGTAATACGAGATTGATATTGTTAAACATGCAGGTAGATACGTTAGTAAGTAGCGGATATAAACTTACCTCCCTTAATTTAGATTACTAACTCCGCTATTTAGGTACAGTGAAAGTATCCCCTAGCATGCAACGGCTATACGCCAAACCATCAATATCAATTCCCTATTTCGCGATATAGTTTTAAGCTATCGAGTTTATTTATTTGATTTTAATTTACCACGATATACATTTTTATTGCTAGCCTCTCTATATAGAGTGCTCCTACTGATACCAGTCTTTTCGCATATCTCTTTGACCGACTTCGTTCTGTCGTTTTCAAATAGATAGAGAGCCATGTTGAGAGCGTCTTCATCAACATTAGGCCTACCGAACTTCACACCTTGCTTCATAGCGGCCTCCCTGCCCTCAGCGGCGTTCTCAAGGATGATCTGCCTCTGGAACTCAGCAATGGCTGACAGCATATGAAATATCAATTTGCCTGCTGGAGTGGTTGTATCGATAGCCTCTTTCTTGCTATGAACCTCGACATGCATCTGTTCGAAAGTCTCCATAAGGTCAATTAGGTCTTTGGTGCTCCTGCCAAGTCGAGACAGCTCAGTGATATAGACTTCATCGCCCTCGCGCAGACGAGAGAGCATATCTTTCAGAGCGGGACGATTAGCGTTCTTGCCCGAAGCCTTATCGATAAATATCTGGTTATCCTTTAAGCCAAGCTCGTGCGCATATTCAAGCTGCCTTGCCTCGTTCTGCTCCTTTGTTGAACAGCGAGCGTAGAGAAACTTCATCGCGTGCCTCCAATTCCAATATGTCTCAAAAGTCCTATTAGTATTTTATATTGGGACATACACTTTTGGAATATCTTTTAGGACACTATTTGATTCAAAAGACTCACTTGGGGAGTGGTATTTCTCATGTCTCAAATGTTATGAATTTTGGGACGGAGCAGATATGCTTCTTTCAACTGAAACGCCTAAGCTATCCACATTTTTTGCGGATAGCTTAGGTAACACATCCTTGCTAGACAACAACCAGCTTCCTGATTGCTCAATCAAGAGCTTCACAAGCCCGCGTCAAGCGAGACAGGCCATGACTTCACATTCGATGAGCTTGGGGGGTCTTTTACACTTTGAAAGTGTCTTAGCCTTATCAAACAGCCCCCATGTGGTCGAACTAAACACGGCCTATGCTTGAAATCCTCCCGTTCGACCGTCCGTTTGCATACGTAACTGATTAAAGGCATAACGAGGTGGCAAAGATTCTTAGGCCAACAAGTAAACGGGTACGCCAATTGGAATCGTTGTCTGGCAACGGATATCGTTTAGGCGGTCGGGCACTTCTCTCTAAGTTGCTGAATAGCTTTCGCAAACAAAGTAAATCCGCCAGTTGTTACGTAAATAAGAATCAGCGGATTACCCTCTTTGATTTGAAATGTGAAACGAATCGACCAGACCGACCAATTGCGGCTGCTACATCAGCTCACAAGAAACGCGATGGAGCGGATGCATATCAACAGAGCCTTTCTCTAAATCTGGTTCAAATGTTGCCTGATATTCGCATTCAAATGAAGAGGATAGTTTGTGTTTAGTCGAGCTGCTATACCAGCCCGCGTTTTCACGAGATTCAACAGTGACGGTAAAGGTTCCACCCTTTTCGTCACCATCTTCAATCGAAACGCTATCCACCGCCAAGCTCACTTCCAGCTCAGGCGGATCAATCGTCCAGTTGCTTACAACTTCGTCGTATATTGCGTCTATCGTTTCCTCTTTTGCCAGCAATTTGAGTACCTTTAGCTTGGATTCCTCGGAAAGCCTGGAATAGTTGAAAGACGTAAAGTTATTAAGCTCTTCCGTATAATTGGTCGATTTTTCTTCCCATTCGTCAAGATCAACCCACTCATCGTACTCATAAAGACTGTTGTTTTCCTCAAATGCCAATAGCCCTTTTTCCGCATTATCCTGAGGAAGAAATACAGCCGAATACCAAACCATTAAGAGGATGAGTCCGATGAGCAGCATTGGCACGAAGAGCCTGATTGCCTTTTTCTTGGTTTCGGCCTGCTTCTCGTCTCTTTGCTGCCTTTCGGCCTCTTCCCTTTCTTTTCGTTCTGCTCCTTTTTGCGAAAGAGTTTTTAAGTCCTCAAGTTCTGATGAATATGTCGGAAGGTCTAACCCGCATGAAACGCAACGCTTAGTCCCAACGTTAACTTGGCCACAGGGGCAAAGCGTCCAGCCGTCATTTCTCTCAATGGAATATAGAGATGCTTTACGCGAATCCTTGCACCCTAATTCTCGAAGTTCGCTTACCCGCTCCTCAAGAGCCGTTGAGGACAACGACAACGCACACGGCCTACGCACCTTCGAAAGCGGCAAATGCGAGACCCACTGCCCTGAATCCTGACCCACAGACTCAACTTTGACCTTTGCTGCAATCGCATCACCCGCCGAAAGAGCAACAGGCTTAGCGGAATACGTCAATCCTGAAAATATGTCAGCATCCAAAGGATTCAGGCATAGGCTCTCTTCTGAGCCGTCACCGTAAACAACCGTAATCGTGACCTTGAACGAGTTAATTTTCTCACCCGATATATTCAAAAACCTCGTCTGAATATAAGCTTCACCTGTATCGGTGTTTCTGGCAATCTGGAGTGCATCGAGCAGAAGAGGGCACCCTTCCTCCCATGTTATTTCAGGAGTATCATCTGTCGGGTCAATTCGATACACGACTTTAAATCCACTCATGAGCGTCCCCTAGAGCTTCGGGAGATTAGACAGGTCATTCTGGTCATCTCCATGCTTAGGAGATGCCAGAGAAATCTCGTTGAGGCACCTGACCACTTCACTGAACCCGAGCATGAAAAGCCCACCGACAGCAGAGCCAGCCGCACCTATTAGCTGGATATTTGCAGAGAGCTTACTCACCTCTTCAAAGTACCCTGATGCATCCGCCATGGCACCTACGCCCGAAAAGAATTCGATAACCCCAACGGCAATGGCAATGATGCCAACGATGCAAAGTGCCTTACCGATACCGCTTTCCTGAGTGAGATTCTTAATCATGGCATTCTTCCTTAATCCGACAACAACCGAACGTATTAGATGGAAAGATGCCTCTTGTTGCAGCGGTTGGGAGGACATCCATCCACGGGTCACCACAACCGCTCAGCACTCGGTATAACGAACCAGACTGAGAGAAGGACAGATGTCCTCCCAGTCACTGGTTCGTTTCTCTTAAGTTGTGAGTGCCCTCATGTAAAACATGATTGCGGTTGTGGTGATTTAAATCTTAGCATCGAACCCAATGCGCAGACCTTTGCCTGAACGCCAAATCCGCCAACGGGCTTTTTCCATTGATAACTTGCGTCCCGAATCCCATTAGATTTG
>ENA-OUOW01002167-OUOW01002167.1-human-gut-metagenome-genome-assembly--contig:-NODE-2167-length-11539-cov-2.482323_pt1 | contig 11539 bp, 9 predicted proteins | sample MGYA00237938_ERZ548769 | MGnify/ENA primary metagenome ERZ548769 (study PRJEB26490, sample SAMN05356870) | human gut metagenome | biome: terrestrial biome; feature: human-associated habitat; material... | reverse complement strand
AGCCACAATCTTGTCTTGAGGAATCTTTTCAATGATTTTACCCTTCTTGATTAATAACCCCTCTTTTTTGCCGCCCGCAATGGCGATGTCGGCATGTTTTGCTTCCCCTGGACCATTGACAGCACATCCCATGATGGCGACTGTGACATCTTTATTGACGGTTTGAAGATAGCTTTCAATTTCATTTACGGCTGGCTCCATATCCCATTGTGTACGTCCACAAGTTGGACATGCGATTAGATTCGGTACGTTTTGAATCAATTTACAATCTTTTAATAATTCTTTAACAATGGGAATTTCTTTTTCAGGAGACCCATTCACACTAATACGAATCGTATTTCCAATACCTTCATTTAATAATGTACCTAAAGCTAAGCTAGACTTAATGGCACTTGTCATTGTAGTACCTGCTTCGGTTACACCTAAGTGTAGTGGGTAATCAAAGGTTTGGGCAGCCAAGCGATAAGCTTCAATACAAAGTAATGGATCACTGGATTTAAAAGATAATACAGTATCATAGAAATCTAGATCTTCTAGAATTTGTACATGTCTTTTAGCACTTTCAATCATACCTTGGGCTGTTGGCTTGCCATATTTTTCATGAATATCTTTTTCTAAAGAACCACCATTGATTCCAATACGAATCGGAATGTGTTTTTCTTTACACGCCTTCACAACCTTTTCTACATTTTCTCTAGCCCCAATATTACCTGGATTTAAACGAATCTTATCCACACCGGCCTCAATACATGCCAAGGCTAAACGATAATCAAAATGAATATCGGCTACTAATGGAATATGAATTTGTTTCTTAATGTCTTTAATGGCTTTGGCATCCTCCATATCCATACAGCTGACACGAATCAATTCGCATCCCATTTTTTCTAGGTTTAAAATTTGTTTGGCAACTTCATCGGCCTTTTTAGTCTCTATGTTACACATAGATTGAATAATGACGTGATTATTATGTCCAATTTCAAGATTTCCTACTTTTACTTGACGAGTTTCTGTTCTTTTCATAGACAACCTCCATGACTAAAGTATACGCCATTCCTTCTTTTTTTTCCATTTCATCTTGGAAACGTGTATAATATATATTGTTTCGTACAAAGGGGGATCCAATTGAAAAAGAGTAGAAAAACATTGAAAAGGGCAAATCAAAATGTATCTGTTGATCAAGTCATTTCCAATCGTATATTGATACTTACACTCACAATAGTCGTGTGCTTCTTGGTCATCTTTTTACGATTGTTTTATCTGCAGATCATTTCATATAATGACTATACCGCAAAGCGTGAAGACTATACGTCCATCAAACAATATACATCGGCACCACGAGGCCAGATTTATGATTGTAAGGGAAGAATCTTAGCTAAAACAGTAGTCAGTCACAATATCGTTTTTACTTCACCCAATAATTTTGATGAAGATGACTATGAATTGTATGCCAAGCGTATTGTAAAAGTCTTCAGTGTCAGTGCTAAAGATTTTACGGATGAAGATAAAAAACAAGCGTATATCACATACAAATCATTCTTATCACCGAGTGATAGTGAATATGCCGCCAATCATTTATTGACTGCGAAAGAATTGAAACAATATAAAAATGGGGCATGGGGTGATAATGCTGAAAGTAAAAGATATCAAATTTTAATGAATCGTATTGGTAAGAAACAAATTGGAGAAATGTCTCAGGCTGATCTAAAGATGTGTGTTATCTACCAAAGAATGGTGGCCAACCAAAGTACAGGTCAAGAAAATGTTGTATTAGAAGATGTCAGTGATGATGATGTCGCGTATTTAGTGGAACACAAAACGGATTTTCCTGGTTTTGACGTTGATTTTGGAGGTTGGAAACGCGAATATCCATATGGCGAATCTTTATCCGACGTTTTAGGTAGTGTTACTACAAGTACCCAAGGATTACCAAGTGAGCTTGCGAGTTATTATCTATCGAAAGGTTATCAATATAATGCGAGTGTTGGAAAATCGGGCCTAGAATATCAATATAATGATTTACTAGCAGGAACTCCAGAAATTGCCAAGATCACCTATGATTCAAAGGGGCTAGCGCAAAAAGAAGTGATTCAGGAAGCCAAAAAAGGATATGACATTCATTTGTCAATTGATATCGATCTTCAATCTACATTAGATAATGTATTAAAGAATACTTTGAGTGAGAATGGTGGTACGAAAAATCGTGAAAACTTCCAATCTTTATTTACGACTGTTTTAAATTCAAAAGATGGTTCGGTACTTGCGATGTCTGGCTATCAAATGGATCTAGATACCAAAGAAATGACCTACTTTGCCTCTGGTAACTATATGTCTTTAGTGAACCCAGGATCATGTATCAAGGGGGCTACTGTCTATATGGGTGAGAGTGAACATGTCGTAAGTCCAGGTGAAGTGATTGTCGATAAGGTTATGAATATTGGTGGTCAGGAATTTGGTTCGTATGAAGACCATGGACCTGTTGATGATGTATCTGCACTACAAGTAAGTAGTAACGTTTATATGTTTAATGTAGCCATTCGTTTAGCCGGTTCAAGCTATGTAGAAAAAGAACCATTAGCTGTGGCAGACCTTCAAGGTACGCTAAATTTAATGCGTTCTTATTATTCGATGTTTGGCCTAGGCAATAAGACGGGTGTGGATGTGCCAAATGAATCGAGCTCTTATATGGGTTATGGTTCTGAACCAGGCATGTTACTAAACTATTCGATTGGTCAGTTTGATATGTATACACCACTTCAATTGGCTACTTATAGTACAACCATTGCCTCAGGTGGTAATTTATATGAACCACACTTTATGGCTTATGCGACAGAAGTCAATTCGAGTGAAGTAGTTGTGAGTAAAGGCAAAAAAATTAAATCTACATTACCTGAAATGAATGCGCAATATTTAGAGCGTGTGCAACAAGGATTTAGAGCCTGTGTATCTTCTGGCTATTGTGGGGATGAGCTAAAGGATATTGGCGTGGAAGTATCGGCTAAAACAGGTACAGCTGAAGTTGACGACTATACAACCGCAAACCTAGTTGGATATGCACCAAGTTCATCTCCAACGATGTCTTTTGCGTGCTCAGCACCGACTTCTTCAATGAATACTAAGAGTGTTGCACCAAACATTTGTACAACGGCTGTTATGCCAGAAGTGGTAAAAAAATATTTTGAATTGTATCCAGCAAGTTAAAATTTTGAAAATGACTTGAAATTGACTTGTAAGTTATGCTAGAATCAACTAGTAATTACTAATGTGAGGAGGACTGAACATGAGAGATCGTATTACATTTAAGTGCTCTGTTTGCGGTGAAGAAAATTATATTGGTACAAGAAATAAGAAAAAACATCCTGAACGTATGACTGTTAAAAAATATTGTCCAAAATGCAATCAGCAGACTGAACATAAGGAGAAAAAGTAAGAAAGACCGTTTTATTCGGTCTTTTTTATGTATTAGACTATGAAAGTACTTCAACAACCCTTAGGCCCCGTACAGGCGAATTGTTATTTGGTGATGGAAAATCATCATGCCATCTTGATTGATCCTGCAGATATGTATCCAAACCTTGAATTTATCTTAAAAGAAAATGAATGCACTCTAGAAGCCATTGTTTTAACACATGCACACTTTGATCATATTTCAGGTATAGATAAGATTGTGGATGCATTCCATTGCGATGTGTATTTAAATCCCAATGAATTTGATTTTCTTCAAGATCCCGATTTAAATTCATCTTCTGCCTTCTATATGGATGTTACATGTGTCGCAAAATGTAAACCCATTTTAGAAGGAAAGAACACCATTGCAGGATTTGATATAGAAGCCATGTATTGTCCAGGACATTCCATCGGTTCAACTGTATTAAAAATTGAAGATTGTTTATTTACTGGAGATGTTTTATTTCAAGGATCTATTGGAAGAATGGATTTGGCAACAGGCTCTGTATCTAGTATGAAACAATCTCTAAAAAAATTGGCTCAATTAGACAAGGATTATAAAGTGTATCCAGGTCATGGCCCATCCACTTCTTTATCGCAAGAGAAAAAATGGAACGAAAGTTTAAAATATGCAGAAATTTATTAGAATTTCTGCTTTTTTTTTCGTATATGAGAAGGGGTGATAAAAAATGGATGATTTATTGCAAGATCTCATTGCGTATGCGATTGAAAAAAAGGCAAGTGATATTCATTTTGTCGTGCAGAATCAAAAACTTCAAATCAAACTTCGAACGCAAAATGAAATGTTAGATGTCTACCAAGATATTTGGCAGCCCGCATTCTTTGAGTATCTCAAGTTCATTTCTAGAATGGATCTTACCAGTCCATATGTTCCACAGAGTGGCCAATTCAAAATTTTACTTCATAATCACGAAATCTTTTGTCGTTTCAGTATGCTGAATAATCATAACGTGCAAACAGGTGTTATTCGAATGTTGAATACGATGCATGCGATTGAACTAAATGCTTTATCTTTATGGAAAGAAGACACGCATTTTTTCAATTCACTTGTGCCATTAAGACAAGGCTTAGTTATTAGTGTAGGTCCGACCAATAGTGGAAAGACCACGACGCTACATGCCTTACTTCATGAGATTGCCAAAACCAAGAAGCATAAAGTGGTCAGCCTTGAAGATCCCATTGAGATTGAGGATGATTCTTACTTGCAGCTGCAGATCAATGAAAGTATGGGATTTACCTATGATGTCGGTATTGAACAATTGTTGCGGCATGATCCTGACATTATTTGTATTGGTGAAACAAGAAACAGCTATACCGCAAAGATGGTCTTGAGAGCGAGTTTAACCGGTCACTTTGTTTTTACGAGTATTCATGCCAAAGATGGAAAGGAGTGTATTCGTCGTCTTGAAGATCTAGGTGTATCTAAGAAAGATCTGGCTAGTGTTTGTACGGCCATTATTTCGCAACGCCTATATTCGAAAGGTGACTCTAAGGTATGTGTTTATGAAATCATGGATCAAAAAACGTTGCAGTATGTCTTGGAACACGGAAGGTATCCAAAAGAATTTAAAACTTTATCTAAAAAGATTACAGAAGGTATTGAAAAAGGATATATCGTGGATGCCCAGGCAAAATACGATAGTCTTAGTTTATCGGGATGAAATTGAACAATTTGCGATGTTGATGAATCAAGGCTTGCCATTAGATACATTGATTCATTTAACATTTAAAAAGGATGAAGAAATCATAACGTATTTAAAAGAAGGGATGTGTCTTCAAGAAATATTTACTCGAAATCAAAAGAAATTGTATTTTAAATATTTGCGAATTCTATCTGGAAAATTAAATTTAAGTGATGCGTTAGATTGCGTAAATAAAATTGAGAAAAGTTCGAATACTTTTTTTGAAACACTTTTAAAGAAGATTAGTTATCCGTTCTTTTTATTGATCTTTGCGTTCTTTATGATTCTATTCTTTTCAGACTATGTCCTTGTTCAAATGAAAGACTACATTTCAAATGGAATGGTATTTGTGTTTATCCATCTATTAAAGTGGGGTTTTGGATTTACAATTCTATCCATGATCTTCTATTTGTTTCTTTATTATGTATTGTTTTATAAATACAATTCGAAAATGAAATGTCCATTTCAGTTAATGAAAAAAATGATATCGCTCCAATTTGTATGTATGTATCAAGCTTTAGACAAGTCTTATACTTCGACACAGGAAATTTTAGAAACATTAGCGTGTATGGATTTTAGTGTTGTTGGAAAGGTTTCAAATGAAATTCTTGCGTGTTTAAAAAATGGAAAGAGTCTAGAAGAAAGTTTTCTAGAAATCGAAGTGTTTGATTCGGATTTTAAAAAGATGTTGGTCTATGCCTTAACGAGCAACCAAATGCACGTCTTTTTTGACTTGTACATGAAGAAATGCAGTCTAAATCTAGAAAAGTCTGTCAAGAAGATATCGACGGGTATTCAATTGTTTTCGTATATCAGTATTGGAATCTTAGTTTTGATTGTCTATCAAATTATGATGATGCCACTCAATATGTTAAATCAATTCTAAAAGGAGAAAGAAAAATGGAAAAGAAAAATGGTTTTACGATACTTGAAATGATGATTGTGATGTTGATTGTTGCGCTACTTTTATTAATCACACTTCCAAATATCCAGCAAAAAGAAAAGATTATTCGTAATAAGGGGTGTGAAGCTTTACTTGAAATTGTCAACTCGCAAATCATGTTATATGAAATTGATCAATTAGAAACGCCAACCAGCGTGCAGGAATTGATTGATTTTGGTTATTTAAAAAAAGGACAGGATACATGTCCGGATCATAGTAAAGTGGTGATCGTAGATGGGCAAGCCGTATCCCAATAAGAATGGATTTACCCTCATTGAAATGTTAGTGGTGCTGCTTATTGTTTCTATGCTTGGATTTGGGCTTTCTACAAAGATGCACTCTTCTTTATATGTGTTTATGAAAAATCTGCAGACTCTATGTATTACGGCTCAGGAAAAAGCGTATGTAAAACATCGAAAAGTGTATGTTGAAATTGGTGATTCGATCTATATGGATGATGTTGAATATAAAATACCCTATGATATTGCGTGTGATCATGTATCTTTTTACTACAATGCCAAGGGCAACATGTCTAAGGCTATGTCACTTCATTGTCAAAATGCATCGAGTCAAATGAAACTTGTTTTCCAGGTTGGAGCTGGGAGGGTTCGTCTTGAAAAAGAATAATGGCTTTTTACTCGAAGATGCCTTGTTTGCGTTCTTTGTGATTTTGATTTGTGTAAGTCTTATATTGAATGGTATTTATACTTTATATTTTCAAAGGAATCTAAAGATTGATGAAAAAATTGAAAAGAAATGGTTTTACTCTGATTGAAGCTTTGTTGGCATTGTTTATCACAAGTTTAGTCAGCTTATTAGGCTGTATGCTTATGCGTTGTGCTTTGCACTTTGCCCATATGGATGTGGATACGCAGAATCAATTTGCGGTTTTACAATTAAGAAGAGAACTTGCACAATCAAATGATTTGAAAATAGAATCGGATTGTCTAAGTTATATTTTAAATCATGAAAAGAAGGTCTTGTATTTTGATAAGCATCGCATTGTGAAGAGTCCTGGCTATGAAATCTATATGGAACAAATTGATGAGGCTATGTTTTATAAGAAAGAAGATGGATATTATGTTTGGTTCAAAAAGAAGAATAAAACCTATGACTTTGAACTCTATTAATGGGTATGCCAGTGAAGTAAGTCTAGTGTGTTTGTTTCTAGTGCTTCAAATTGTATCCTTTTTATCGTTGAGTACCCTTCAAAATGTGTATTTATTAAAGGCTAATCAACAAAATATTCTTGAACTATCCATTGTAGATCATGCCAAGCATATGATCCATCATAATAATCGCGTCAAGTTGTGTCATACGAGCGAAAAAATAATAAAGGACAAAGATGAAAGGATACAGAATATAGATGTGCATTTTGAAGATCATGAGACTTTTATTGAATGTACATATTTAGATGTTTCAATGAAAATCTATTATGATGACAAGGCAATCGTTTCGGTTGATATTGACGAACAATGAAAAAAAAGATAAAATTGATGCATAGCGATGAATTAGAGTAGTAGAAGGAAATGACAATTTTTAGAGAGCTAAAGTTGGTGAAATTTAGCATTGTACAGCCTTTGAACTTGCTAAGGAGCTGATGAGTAATGTTATCCGTATACTCTGCGATAAAGAGTTTGAGGGGCACAATGAGAATTGTGAACTAAGGTGGTACCGCGTACAAACGTCCTTAGATTTCAAGGGCGTTTTTTATTTTTAATAGGAGGCTAATATGTACGATCATTTAGAAGTAGAAAAGAAATGGCAGAAATATTGGGCAGATCATGAAACATTCAAAACGGATGTTTGGGATTTTTCAAAACCTAAATTTTATGCGCTTGACATGTTCCCTTACCCTTCAGGAGCGGGTCTACACGTAGGACACCCAGAAGGCTATACGGCGACAGATATCCTTAGCCGTTTCAAACGTGCGCAAGGCTACAACGTCCTTCACCCAATGGGATGGGATGCCTTTGGTTTGCCTGCAGAGCAATATGCTGTTCAAACAGGAAATAACCCAAATGGCTTTACACAAACAAATATCAAGACTTTCACAAAACAGTTGCAGGAATTAGGATTTGACTATGACTGGTCAAAAATGATCGCAACATCTGATCCAGAATTCTATCATTGGACACAATGGATTTTTAAACAATTGTATAAAGATGGCTATGCCAAATATGTAGACATGCCAGTAAACTGGTGTGAAGAATTAGGTACAGTATTATCGAATGATGAAGTTATCGATGGTAAGAGTGAACGTGGTGGATATCCAGTTATTCGTAAAAATATGAAACAACTATGTATCGACCAGGCTGCTTTTGCGGAACGATTACTTGAAGGTTTAAATGAAATTGACTGGCCAGAATCGACAAAGGAAATGCAAAGAAACTGGATTGGCCGTTCAACGGGTGTTGAGGTTCAATTTGAAATTGTAGGTGGAGGAAAATTCTCTATCTTTACAACATGTATTGAAACAATTTATGGTATTACATTCATGGTACTTGCACCAGATGGAGATTTAGTGCAGGAATTAATGCCTAGAATTAAAAATCAGGATGAAGTAAAAGCTTATATTCAAGAAACGGTTTCAAAATCTGAAATGGACCGTACAGAATTGAATAAAGGAAAAACAGGATGTCGTCTAGAAGGTATTAAAGCCATCAACCCAGTCAATGGCAAAGAAGTTGAAGTCTTTATTGGAGATTTCGTTTTGGCAAATTATGGAACGGGTGCTGTTATGGCTGTACCAAGTCATGATCAACGTGACTTTGAATATGCGATTGCCCACAATATTGACAGGATTCAAGTTATCGAAGGACAAGACGTAAGTGAGCATGCCTTTGAAAAACAGGACTATTTAGGAAAAGGCTGCAAGCTAATCAACTCCGAAGAATTTACAGGTTTGACTGTAGAAGAGGCAAAAGTAGCTATCACTAAAAAATTAGTGGATATGGGGATTGCCAAAGAAACAGTAAACTATCGTTTCCGTGAATGGATTTTTGCTCGTCAGCGTTATTGGGGAGAACCCGTACCAATCGTACACTTAGAAGATGGAACTGACTATGTTCTTCCAGATGAAGAATTGCCATTGATTTTACCAGAGTTAGAAGACTATAAGGGACACAATGGAAAAGCGCCGCTTGAAAATGCGACAGAATGGAAACAATACAACCAAAATGGTGTAAAGGGTGTTCGTGAAACAAGTACAATGCCTGGTTCTGCTGGATCTTCATGGTATTATTTACGTTATATTGATCCACACAATGATAAACAATTGGCCGATCCAGAATTATTAAAGCACTGGATGCCTGTTGATTTATATGTTGGTGGACCAGAACATGCGGTAGGACATTTGATGTATTCACGTATCTGGAACAACTATCTATACGATAAGGGTATTGTGGCATGTAAAGAACCTTTCAAGAAATTAGTGCACCAAGGTATGATTTTAGGTGAAAACGGAATTAAAATGGGAAAACGATTCCCTAAATATGTTGTCAATCCTTCAGACATCGTAAAAAAATATGGTGCCGATACACTACGTTTATATGAAATGTTCATGGGACCATTAGAACAAAGTAAACCATGGTCAATGGCTGGATGTGATGGTGCTAGAAGATGGATTGATCGTGTTTATCGATTATTTATTGAATCTGGTAAAGTCAAAGATACAAATGATGGTAAATTAGATAAGGTCTATAACCAGACTGTTAAAAAGGTTACCGAAGATTATGAATCATTAGGATTCAATACAGCTATTTCACAAATGATGATCTTTGTGAATGAAGCATATAAGGCTGACACCGTTTATAAACCATATGCCGAAGGAATCGTGAAGATGCTTTCATGTATTACACCTCATATTGGTGAAGAAATGTGGCAATTATTAGGTCACGAATCTACAATTGCGTATGAGCCTTGGCCAACCTATGATGAAGCTAAATTAGTGGAAGATACAATCACTTGCGTTGTTCAGGTCAATGGTAAAGTGCGTGGTAAGTTTGAAGCGGCTGTTGGTTCAAGCAATGAAGAACTTCAAAAACAGGCTATGGAACTTGAAACAGTTCAACGCCAGCTTGAAGGAAAGACAATTCGTAAAGTGATCGTTGTTAAGGGTAAAGTTGTAAACATTGTTGCCAACTAAGAAGGTGTGTTTATGCAAATTAAAACCATAAGTGTTCATAAATACCATGAATATTTGGATACGGTTCGCGAAAAAGAGTTTCTTCAATCCGACTATCAAGGTATGAAATTCTCGCAGCGAGGATGGGAAGTTGAATATATTGAAGCCATAAAAGACGGTAAGACAGTTGCCTTTAGTATGATTGCCTGTATGCCGTTAATGAAAGTATTTAAGTATTGTTATATTCCTAGAGGATTCTTTATGGACTATCATTCAAAAGAAGATGTGATTTCTTTTACATCTTCTTTGAAAGAGTATTTAAAAAAGAGAAATGTAATCTATGCCGAAATTGATCCGTGCATTGAATTTGTACAAAGAGACAAATTGTTGAAGGTGGATATAATAATTTTGATGTCGTAGAAAATCTAAAGGCAGCTGGCTTTTTACATTTGCCAATGAAACCAGGCTATGACATCTCTAAAGAGTGTCGCTGGGTTTCTGTTTTGAATCTAAAAGGCAAGACAAAAGAAGAAATCTTTAAAGAGTTTTCATATCAGACACGACAAGATATTCGTACTTATGAAAAGTATTGTGTGAAGACGCGTGTCTTGAATGAAGATCAATTGGATATATTGGATGAAATGGAAAAGGAAACCAGTGAAAGACAAGACTTTGAAGCTATGAGTTTGGATTTCAATAAAGATTTATATCATTTTTATGGTAAATCCCACATTGAAACGGTATTGTCTTATCTCGATCTAGATGCTTATGCGATTAAGATGCAAAGTGAGTTTGATAAGACTTCAAAAGATATTGAAAAGACAAAGGCTTTCTTGGAACAGAATCCTGGTAATGTCAAAAAGGAAAAGCGTTTAAAGACAGATGAAGAATACTACAATTCTTTACAGAAGAAGCTTTCGCATATTGAAGAATTGAAACAAGAGTATGGTAAAGAGATTCCTTTGGCATGTTGTTTATTTGTCAAATATGGACATCAAATCGTATATCTAGTTGGTTCTAGTAACTATGAACATAGAGTTTTTAGAGGGCCTTATGCGATTCAATGGAAGATGATTCAAGAAGCTATTGATGAAGGCTATGATCTATATAATTTCTATGGTATTAGTGGATACTTTCATAAGGATGAAGAAGGGTATGGCGTTTTTGACTACAAGCGTGGTTATAATGCGGTTGTACGTGAATATATTGGTAACTTTATCTTGCCTTGTAAACCATTTATCTTTAAAATTTACAACAATTTAAAACATATATATTGAGTTTAGATTCTAGATTCGATATAATAAATTCGCTATGAGAAGAAAG
>ENA-OUOW01002154-OUOW01002154.1-human-gut-metagenome-genome-assembly--contig:-NODE-2154-length-11598-cov-7.431950_pt1 | contig 11598 bp, 8 predicted proteins | sample MGYA00237938_ERZ548769 | MGnify/ENA primary metagenome ERZ548769 (study PRJEB26490, sample SAMN05356870) | human gut metagenome | biome: terrestrial biome; feature: human-associated habitat; material... | reverse complement strand
GTCGCTTGCGACACCTACCTTGTACGCCGCAGTGCGCATCCTGAGCGGAGCGTTTGTTGTATATTAGGAAAGGACTTTCCTAATATACAACAAAGCATTCTCTGCATTGTTCCATATAAGAACCAACACAAAGAATGCTTCTTTTTTACTTTTCGTATTCCTTACAAACCAGATCTGCAATGATCTGCTGCCCCTGAGAATCCGGATGTACTCCGTCTTTCTGCAGATGAGATATCACAGATGACTGATACACATCCGCAACTTCATAATCGTATTTTCCTGCTCGTTTTTCAATGATCGCGTTCATATTTTCAATAATGTCTTCTACAATTTTATTCAGCGTAGATGGAAGCTTCATATTTCCTGCCGGATTATAAATTGTAGTCACGATCACTTTTGCATCGTCCTTTTTCAATGAATTTACTGTCTTCATCATCTGGATCCATTCTTTTTCAAAGGAATTATAATCCCAGTTGTTCAACGCGTTGATCGCACTCAGCACAAGCAGCGGATTCTTCTTTACGGACTCTTTCAAAGATGCAAGTGCCTCATCCGCACTTTTAAATTTTGTATCTGTCTTCAGGATTTCCTGAACCACACGCTTACATTCGTTGAGCAGGTCATTCGAACCAATTGTTATAAAAATAACATCTGCTTTTGCAAGATTCGTCTGCACATCCTGCTTTGACAAATACTTTTCGTTCAATCCTGCTGTATCAAGACCTGTTCTTGCATAATTGTGATAAATATATCTGCACCCTTCGCTATATGCTATTTCCTTTGCTGCCAGACTTCCATAATTCTCCATCCAGGATTTATCGCAAGTGTAACCTTTCGCAATACTGTCTCCAAGTACTGTGCAATAAAGCTGATGTGGGCGTGCCGTTTCCTCCGTATTTTCTGTTCCGAATACCGGAAGAGTCTCTGTCAGCAACATCCCTGCGCTGAGCAGAACTGCCAACATCCTTCTTCCATATCTCGAAATCCTTCCTTTTCTTTCTCTCATTCCATTTTGTTTCATTTTCCGCACCTGCCTGTATTCTGTCCTTCTTCGTAGCTGTCCCTATTATTGCCTTATGCTTTTAGATTTCCCATTTTGCCTGACTTCCATGCTCTGTCTTTGTAATATTTAATTTCCAGTCAATCTGCTCTTTCAATTCATTTACATGGGAAATGATTCCAACCAGTCCTTTCTCTCCTGCAAGTTCTTTGAGAATCTGAATCGCACGATCTCTTGATGCATCATCCAGAGATCCGAATCCTTCATCTACAAACATCGTCTCCAGACTCACTGCTCCGGCTGTATTCTGGATAATATCTGCAAGTCCCAATGCCATCGACAAAGCTGCCATGAAGGATTCTCCCCCTGAGAGAGACTTCACATCTCTGACAGAATCTGTCACCAGATCATAGACATCCAGATCAAGGCCGGCCTGTCCCTGACTGCTCAGATCCTGAATCTCCCTGCACTGTAAAATAAATTCATTTGATGTCATCCGCGCCAGCCTGCGGTTTGCCGCCTGAATGATCTGCCTGAAATAAGTCCGCTGTACATACGTTTCAAAATCAAGTTTCACACTGCCGCTCAAATTGCCATTTGCAGTCTTGCTCAGGTTGGAAAGTACCTCATATTCTTTTCGCAGAGCTTCCTGCGAAGAAAAATATTGTTTCAGATTCTTGTACGCATTCTGGTTACCTGTCCATCTGCTGTGAAGCTGCATCTGAAGATCCTGTTTTTCTTTCAACAGATGTTCTACTTCATTTCGCTTTTCTATCTCCTGCTGCGGATCTTCCCGCTTTTCGCCTGCAGTCTGTTCCTTCAGCGTCTCGATCTTTGCCTTTTTCTCTAACAGCTGGCGGTCATGTTCTTTCACTTCTTTGTCTTTCTCCCGCCACCCTTCGATCCACTGTTTCGCCTCACGGAATTCTTCCTGTGAAGTAAATTCCTGTCGGCTGATCTCCTCTCGGAACTCTTCCTGCTCTTTTACAAAACGCTTCTCAAGTTCTGCCTTCTGGCCTCGAAGTCCCTCCAGTTTTCCTGCCTGACGTCTGCTTTCCTCCGTCATCTTACGGCACTGTTCCTGTGCCTGCTTTGTTTCATTCTTCTTCCGATCCAGTTCAACCTGCATCTTCTGAAGCTCTTCTTTCACCTGCTCTTCTTTCACAGGATTATCTCCGAGAATACGTTGTTCTGATTCAAGCTGTGCTTTACATATCTGAAACTTTTCCTGCTGCTGTATTCTTTTTTGTTCCAGCAGATCACGTCTTTGCTTCAGTTTCTCTACCGTCTCTTTATCCGGTGCTTCTCCGGAAATCTTTGCCGGATGCGGATGTTCTACTGATCCGCAGACCGGACACGGCGTGCCTTCCTGTAATTCCTTTGCCAGGATTCCCGCCTGCTCCTGAAAGAATTTCGCATATGCTTCCTCATACTGAGCTGATGCTTCCTGACAATTCTGTATACATCGCTGCATTGCCCCTGTCTGATTTTCATATTCTTTCGAATACTTACGCACATTTGCGTAATGTGGAAGGAGATCCGATAACTGTGAAATTTTTTTCAGCATTTCCGGTTCTTCCTTTGCAAAAACTTCTTCCAATTCTTCCGCTTTTTCTTTAACCTCAGAAAGTTCCTTTTCCTGTTCCTTCTGCCATACAGTAATCTGCTCGATCTCGCCCTGTATCTGCCGCACGGATTTCGCTGTTCGAAGAGCCTGCACTTCCAGATGTCTCGCCTGCTCTGCCCGGTGTCCAAGCCCTGCCTGAACCCGACAGGTTTCCATCTCTTCCTTTTTTGCATTCAGAATACTCAGCTGCTTTTCTTCCATTTCCAAACGATCAAATATCTTATTCTTCTCTTCTTTCTTCTGAATCAGCATTCGAAGTGTTTCTGACTGTTTCTTAAGTTCCTCTGATTCTTTCTTTAAGACTTTTCCACAGCTTTCTTCATATTCGAGAAAGTTTTTCACAGCCTTCAGAACCTTTTCCCCTTCCGGCATGGATAACTCACAGAGTTCTTTCCACTGGTCTGCCAGATCCTGCTGCTCCGTGTTCTCCTGTTCCACATGCTCCATCTCACGCCGAATGTCTGATTCACTTTCCTTCAGCGCAATATACAGATCTTTTCCTTTTTCTTTCAGTGCTTCCTGAATCCGCCAGTAGATCTGTGTCTGGAAAATCTGTGAGAAGATCTTTTTACGTTCTTTCGATTCTGCATGAAGAAGCTTTAAGAAATCTCCCTGCGCAATCATGGCAATCTGTGTAAACTGTCCCGCATCAAGACCAATGATTTCCTGAATCTTCTGGTCTGTCTCTCGCTTCTTCCCCTGATATTCCCTTCCGTCCGGAAGAAGGAGACTCACCTTCGCTGTCTCTTTCACATACCGGAGGCTTCCATCTGCTTTTCTTCTCTTCCCTACCCGGAGATATTCCGGATTACGGCGCACGGTATATTCCTGTCCCCGATAAGAAAACACATATTCAACATAAGTGTCTGTGTCTTCTGATGCATACTGGCTGCGCATCATATTTCCATCTCTGCGTCCGCCACTCGTCCGGTCATACAGCGCATACATGATTGCATCAAAGATGGTCGTTTTTCCTGCACCCGTATCTCCGGTGATCAGAAATAATCCGCTGTGAATCTTTGTAAAATCTATCTCCTGGACGCCCGCATAAGATCCGAACGCGGACATCGTCAATCTCACCGGTCTCATACGTCTTCCCCTTTCATTTCACTTAGAATCTCTCTTAAGATCTTTTGTTCTTGTTCAGACATTTCCTGCCCCTGCATCTCTTTGTAGAAATCACAAAATGTTTCAAACGGAGTACCGATCCGTATCTGTTCTTCAGAAAATTCCAGCTTCTGTCTTGTTCTCTCATTATCCATCCGCACTTCTAGAATATGATGGAACTTTCTTTCCAGCTGTTCCTTTGGTTTGTACGGATCAACCTCATCTGTCAGCGTTACACTGACATAATCTTCACTCCCGGTTCCGTCCTCCGCTTCAAGGATCTCTTCCAGCGTTCCCCTAAGTTTTCTCACATCACGAAGTGGATGCAGCGGCAGATTCTGAATCTCCGGCTCGCTCCCTTTTTCTTTCAGTTCAACTACATGAAGTGTCTTCTTCTGGCTTGCCTCACTGACAGAATACTTCAGCAACGTTCCACAATAGCGGATCTTCTCCTGTCCGACTCTCTGTGCACCATGTAAATGTCCAAGTGCCACATAGTCAAACTCCTGCACTGCGGAAATATCTACATTATCAATGCCTCCGACAGATAATACTTCTGATTCACACGTTGTTGGAGTCTCCCCCTTCCCTGTATAAAACTGATGGGAAACCAGTATATTTCTTCTGGAAAAATCAATCTTCTCCCGTTCCAGAATTCCTTGTACAGCTGCCGTATAACTCTCCGGCACCTCTCCGCCAAAGATCTTGCGCACATATCCCGGCTTTAAAAACGGAAGCAGCCAGAAATCCACTTCTCCAAATTCATCCGTCAAAGTAATCTTTTTCAAACGATCTGCTTCTTCCTCCGGAGCCTGACCCGCAATATAAATCTGATGGCTTCCAAGCAAACGACTGGCATAATCAAGCCGCTGTGCCGAATCATGATTTCCCGATATAATAAGAACCGGAATCACCGGTTCAATCTTAGCCAGAGCTGTCAAGAATTCATCAAACAGACTTACCGCTTCTCCTGATGGCACTGATTTGTCATAAATGTCTCCTGCGATAACAATTGCATCCGGATGTATGGACGCTGCATATGAAAGAACCTCCGCAAGGATATGTTCCTGATCCTCCCGGAGGTTATAGTGATGTAATTGCTTTCCTATATGCAGGTCTGATAAATGAAAAAATTTCATATCGTCACCTCATTACAGTAAATTTACTTCTTTCCCGGATTCTTCCAGATCCAGATTGCTGCTACAATACCAAGCATATACAGAATGTTCACAAGAACGACCGGATTATCCTTCAGTAAAGCGACAACCGCCACAATTGCTGCAAGTATCGCCGCAAGCTGAAGTACCTTGAGAAGCTTCTCATTCCGGCTCTGTCTTGCTTTCTGTAAGCATTCCAGTCTGCGCTGTTCCAACGTCAGATATTCCAGCATATCTTCCGGCCGGATCTTAGAAAGAATCACTTCTTCCCTGGAAAATTTCTTCTCCCCACTGCGGTGGAAAATACTCTTGATCTGATCGATCTTTTCCTTCCGGTTCTGCGGATCTTTAACCGCCTGCTCATACTCTTCCTCGGCTACACGATCCTCCGCAGTCTCTTTGTAATAATCTTCCAGCTTCTGCGCCGGTTCTACCGGTGGCTGTACAGGATGTGTTGGTTCCGTATTCACCGGTGGTATCGCCTCTGTCTTCACTGGCGGAATCTCCTCCGCATCCACCGGCTGCTCGACTACTTCTGATGTATTCACTTCATCTATCACTTTATTTTCCTCAGACACGTTAGTCCTCCTTTTTATCTTCTCTGCATCAATCCTGAAAATGATACCTGCTATTCGCATATCAACATATAAATTATAGCAAATGCACGAAAAATATACAACCAACAGGAAATGGACCTAGTGTCGATTAATCACATTTTCATTACTACTGTTGCTCCTCCGCTCCCGGAAGTTTCACCATCTTCGGCGCATGCTTCAGCGCCGGAATGATCTTCGCGATCAAATCTGATGTACGAATCTTCAAGCTGGATGTGTTGATGCACGGATGACAGCCAAAATACGGATCTTTCATTACATCCTCATCGATCAGAAGCTGTACTTTCCCCTCTGTATCATTCATAAGTCCCATAACGCTGACGGATCCCGGTGTAATATCCAGATACTTCTCCATATACTCCGGTTTTGCAAAGGAAAGTCTGGCAGAGCCTATCTGTGCCGACAGATTCTTTGTCTTGAATGGCTTGTCACCCGGCATCAGAAGCAGATAAAAGTCTGTCTCCTGTCGATTGCAAAGGAACAAGTTCTTGCAGATTGCGGTTCCATCTCCAAGTGTTCTGTCGATCTCTTCACAGGCTTCCATCGTCATTGCCGCCTCATGGTCTACTCTCTGGTATTCCACACCAAGCTTGTCGAGGAAATCATATACCCTGATTTCCTTTTCTAATCTTCCTTCTGTGTTTTCTGGTCTTCCATTCTCTAATTTCATATTATCAACTCCTATGTCATACTAACCTAAGTGCTCTATATCTGTCAAAACATGCAAATATTTCCTGTCTTCTCGGCACTGCCATACAGGATACACTGGATGTACTCTCGCATAATTCCGCCAGCGATTTATTCTGGATCACTTCTTCCAACTCATCTACAATCTGGATCAGATTCTTCTTTCCATCGATCAAATGTTTCTGTGCATATCGTACACAGTATCCAAGTGCTGTCACCTGTTCGCTATCCGCAATCTGCTCTAAGTATCTCAGATCGATCGTATCCCTGTTGATCATCACTGATTCTTTTCCCATCGTCTTCATCTTGATCCTGTCATTTCCGCGAAATGCTTTATCCGGTCGCGGCACTCTGTCATAAGTCGGTTTCTCTGCCGGCTGCTCCGGCACGCTGATCTGTGGGAAATTCTCTGCTTCTTTTTTCGCCAGTACTGTAATGTCTTTCGGAACATAACGATCCATCTGAATAATACTATCCGCAATATGGAAATAAGCTCCCGAACTTCCTGCAACGATCACTGTCGAGATCCCATAATTTTCATACAATTCCCTGATTCTTTCAATAAATGGTGTGATCGGTTCCATCTCTCTGTGGATCACACGTTGCATCAGCTCATCACGGATCATAAAGTTCGTTGCACTCGTATCTTCATCAATCAGGAACAGAGATGTTCCCGCCTCAATTCCTTCGATCACATTTGCCGCCTGTGAAGTACTTCCACTTGCATCTTCTGTACAGAATGATGTCGTATCTTTTCCGTTCGGAAGATCGTTGATGAACATGGAAATATCTGTCTTCTGGATACTTCTTCCATCCTCCGCACGCAATTTCACTGCTGTCGCATCTGTGATCACATACTCTCTTCCATCCCCTGCGATGTGATTGTACACTCCAAGTTCCAATGCTTTCAAAAGTGTTGATTTTCCGTGATAACCTCCGCCGACGATCAAGGTAATCCCCTTACGGATTCCCATACCGGTAATCTTTCCTTTATGCGGAAGTTCCAATGTCACTTCCTGTTCCTTCGGAGACTGGAAGGCGATTCCGTCACGCATCGGCCGGGATGAGATTCCGGATTCCCTTGGCAGTACACTTCCGTTTGCCACGAAGGCACAAAGACCAAGTTTCGGAAGTTCTTTACGGATATACTCCTGGTCTTCTGCCAGATCTACGATTCTTCTCAATCTCTTTGCATCCAGATTCTTGTAAAACAGGGATGCCTTTACACACTCCGGAACAAAATCAAATAAAATCTTCTCTAACTCTCTCGCATTGATTGTTCGTCCATTTGCCGGAAATCCGATTTCCATTCTAAGAAGGATATTTCCGTTCTCCGGCTGAATCTGACACGCTGTTCTCTCCAGAACTTCCTGTCCGCATCTGCTGACAGAGATCAGACCACTCTTACCTGAACCTTTCGCCTTGAATGCAAACCGTTCTGCCCTTCTTCCAAACTGGCGCAGCAATTCGTCCTGAAGTGCAATTCTCTGATATTTTCCACAATATAATTCCTGTGGGAATCCTGCTGTCTTCCCACTCACCAGTACACTTACCTTTGACGGTGACGCAAACGGATCTCCCTGTACGTGATCGATTGATAAAACATATCCCGGAAATCGGTACTGTCCTTTTGTATCTTTATAAGCCGGATATCCCCGGTGATCTATTCTTGATAATAAACTTCTAAGTTCTGCTTCTGACTGCATTTTTATTCCACTCTTTCTTTTTCTCATTCGTGCAGAATACGCTCAAGCTGCACGAACCACTTCTCATTATACAATAATTTTTGCTTTCTTGCATGAAATAGTCATGCAGCTTTCCCGATTTTCAAAGCAAAAAGAAGCCATTATCCAGACTCTTTATCCGAATAATGACTTCCAATCATTTACTTCAAATTACTTTTCTGTAATGCAATTTTATACCTCGAAGATCAGGTCTCCGTAAGATGGCATTGGCCAAGCTTCTTTATCCACGATCATCTCAAGTTTGTCAACCGGTGCACGGAGTGCATCCATAGCCGGAACAACCTCTGTATGATAGTATGTAGCCTGTACTTCGCCTTCTTCTTTTGCTGCTGCATCTGCTGTTGTTTTTACAAGGTTATCAAGTGCTGCCTTTGTCTCAGCCATCAGAGCACTTACTTCTTTCAGAGTCTCTGTCTGAACAGATGCGTCAACACCAGCTGCCTTTACGGCATTTACTGTATCTGCAAGTGTCTTTGTATACTTGATAAATGCCGGCAGGAACTGTTTGCTTGCCATATCGATCATAGTACGGGCTTCAATATTGATTGCCTTAGCATATGCCTCATACTGGATCTCTGCACGAGACTCAAGCTCTGCTTTTGTAAATACGCTGAATCTCTCAAACAATTCTACAGCCTTGTCTGTTGTGATTGCCGGAATTGCTTCAACCATAGACTTAATGTTCGGAAGTCCTCTTCTCTCAGCCTCTGCAACCCACTCGTCAGAGTATCCGTTTCCGTTGAAGATGATTCTCTGGTTCTCTGTCAGGTATTCTTTGATCAGATCATGTACTGCAAGATCAAAGTCATCTGCCTTCTCAAGAATATCACATGCATCTGCAAATGCTTCTGCAACGATTGTGTTCAGTACGATATTCGGGTTTGCGATAGAATCTCTTGATCCAACCATACGGAACTCGAACTTATTTCCTGTAAATGCGAACGGTGATGTTCTGTTTCTGTCTGTTGCATCTTTGAACAGATCCGGAAGTGTGCTTACACCTGTCTCCAGCTTTCCGCCTTTCAGACTGTGTGTAGCTTCTCCTGTACTGATCAACTGTTCAACAACATCCTCAAGCTGTTCTCCAAGGAAGATAGAGATAATTGCCGGAGGTGCCTCGTTTGCTCCAAGTCTGTGGTCATTTCCCGGATCTGCTGCGGATTCTCTAAGCAGGTCTGCATGCTTGTTAACCGCTTTCAGGATGCAGGCAAGTACAAGAAGGAACTGTGTATTCTCGTGAGGTGTCTTACCTGGATCAAGAAGGTTGATTCCGTCATCTGTTGTAATGGACCAGTTGTCATGTTTACCGGATCCGTTAACTCCTGCGAACGGTTTCTCGTGAAGCAGGCATTTCAGTCCGTGCTGGCAGGCTACTCTCTTCAGTGTCTGCATTGTCAGCTGGTTCTGGTCTACCGCAATGTTCGCCTCTGTATAAATCGGAGCCAGTTCGTGCTGTGCCGGTGCAACCTCATTATGCTGTGTCTTAGCCGGAACACCAACTTTCCAAAGCTGGATATTTACATCTCTCATGAAGGATGCGATTCTCTGACGGATTGTTCCGAAGTAATGATCATCAAGCTCCTGTCCTTTCGGAGGCATTGCTCCAAAGAGTGTACGTCCTGTGTAGATCAGGTCTTTTCTTTCTTCAAACTTCTCTGCATCTACAAGGAAGTACTCCTGCTCTGCTCCAACAGATGGAGTAACTTTCTTAGATGTTGTATTTCCAAATAAACGAAGAAGTCTTAATGCTTCTTTATTGATTGCTTCCATAGAACGAAGCAGTGGTGTCTTCTGATCCAGTGCTTCTCCTGTGTAGGAGCAGAATGCTGTCGGGATGCAAAGTGTAGCTCCGCCTGCGTCCTGTCTTACGAATGCTGGTGATGTACAATCCCATGCTGTATATCCCCTTGCCTCGAATGTTGCTCTCAGGCCTCCGGATGGGAATGAAGATGCATCTGGCTCACCCTTGATCAATTCCTTTCCCGAGAAAGTCATCAGAACCTTTCCGCTCGGAAGTGGAGCTGAGATAAAGGAATCATGCTTCTCTGCTGTAACTCCTGTAAGTGGCAGGAACCAGTGTGTATAGTGAGTCGCTCCTTTTTCAATCGCCCATTCTTTCATCTCGTGAGCAATAACATCTGCTGTCTCGAGATCCAGGTCTTTTCCTTCTTCAATTGTCTTTCTCAGATTCTTGTAAACTTTCTTTGGCAGACGCTCCTGCATAACTGTATCATTAAATACATTTTCTCCAAAGATGTCAGCTACATTGAATAATTCTGTGCTCATATCCTATACCTTCCTTTTCTCTTAATTCTTCGATTACCGTTCACTGCAATGAACAATATTCGATTACACTACGGGAAACCCCATAATAGATTACCTCTCAGGAAATCATCCGTCTGATCCAGTCAGATCAGATCTGATTTTATCCATCCAATCTGATTCAATCATGCGGATCATTTCCCAAGCGATAAAAAAAGGGCACTCCAATTATAATTGGAACGCCCTTGTTCTGTCTACGTGAGTCAGTATACCTCAACTTGCTTTAAAACGCAAGTGCTTTTTTAAAAAAGTTCTTCTCAGGCTTTTCCGACAGATCCGAATAACTCCATCTTCTCTTTTACTGTTTCCATGATTGCGTCTGCACCTGGTTTGAGAAGTTTACGTGGGTCAAATCCTTTACCCTCAAGATCTTTTCCTGCTTCGATGTACTTACGTGTAGCATCTGCGAAAGAAAGCTGACACTCTGTATTAACGTTGATCTTAGCAACTCCAAGAGAGATTGCTTTCTTGATCATATCTTCCGGGATACCTGTACCACCGTGAAGAACTAATGGCATATTGCCGACTTTTGCTTTGACAGCTTCAAGAGTTTCAAAGCTTAAACCTTTCCAGTTAGCTGGATATTTGCCGTGGATATTGCCAATTCCGGCTGCAAGCATGTTGACACCGAGGTCAGCAATTGCTTTGCACTCATCAGGATCTGCACACTCTCCGGCACCGATAACACCGTCTTCTTCGCCGCCGATAGCACCAACTTCGGCTTCAAGTGACATGCCAAGAGCCTTAGTAATGGCAACGAGTTCTTTTGTCTTTTCAACATTTTCTGCGATTGGATAATGTGAGCCGTCAAACATTATAGAAGAAAATCCGGCTTTGATACACTTGTAGCATCCTTCGTATGTTCCGTGGTCAAGGTGAAGAGCAACAGGAACCGTTATCTCCATAGAATCTGTAAGAGCTTTAACCATATCGGCAACGACTTTGAAGCCGCCCATATACTTTCCGGCACCTTCAGAAACGCCGAGGATAACAGGAGCATTCATCTCCTGTGCAGTAAGAAGAATAGACTTAGCCCACTCAAGATTGTTAATGTTGAAGTGACCTACTGCATATTTGCCCTCACGGGCCTTGTTCAACATATCTGTAGCATTAACTAACATAAGATAGACCTCCCGAATAAAATATTTTAACTATCAACATAAAAATATTATACATTATATTCAGACAAATTAAAAGCTAAATTTTGTTGTTAGAAACATTCATATATTGTATAATGTGAACAGAATTTGTAGCGGTTATATTACAGATTTCGTATGATATATATAGAGGTGGCAGAAAAATCAAAAAAGGAGGCAATTTATATGACAATATTATCTAC
>ENA-OUOW01002153-OUOW01002153.1-human-gut-metagenome-genome-assembly--contig:-NODE-2153-length-11599-cov-4.121015_pt1 | contig 11599 bp, 16 predicted proteins | sample MGYA00237938_ERZ548769 | MGnify/ENA primary metagenome ERZ548769 (study PRJEB26490, sample SAMN05356870) | human gut metagenome | biome: terrestrial biome; feature: human-associated habitat; material... | reverse complement strand
GGTCAGAACCATTAAGATCGTATGTGGGCAAGTCCAGGTCCTGCAAGATCTGGTAGTTTCCGCGGGTATACAGCGGCTCCGTATCAATATCAAACTGCCACTTTGCAATACCAATGCAGTGCTTATTTTTCTTGAACTGGTACCAGTATTCCTCCCAGTCCGCAATCGTGCCGGTTTTCTTAAAATACTTGTACCCCTTGTACATACTCTCGCAGGCAATAATCTTTGGTTCTGCCCCTGGGCTTACATCGTGTTCCACGCCCCAAATGTCTTTAATAAACCGCACTCCGCGCTCTGCAAAAAACGTTTCATAGTCCATCTGGTTCAGCACGCCCTTAAAGTACGGCATCCGCCACACAACGCTGGTCACTGGTGTCTCGCTGCCCAACCGCCGCTGTATCTCCTGCATAATTTTGGGGTGCGCAATCCCGCAGCCATCAAAAGCATTTATCTCAATGTCGCGGGTAGTTTCTGCGATGTCTTTCTGCACCCACTCGCGGTCAGCCCCGGTCTTACGGTCTTTGAACTGAATCTTGCGGTCATATACATATTTAATGTTCTGGTTTGGTATCGTCACAAAACAGTCCGGCACCACCACAATGGTCGGGTACCAGTTCTCAATGCAGTGGCAGCTGGAAAAGCACAAGCCACGGTAACTCATCATTTTGGCGAGCACGGTTTTATCAAGCTGTATTCCCATTGTGATTCTCACGTCAAGGTCGTGGGCCAACCGCCTGTCCACAAAGCTCAAGATACCCTGCCGCACCATACTGGCGCTGCGTTCACTCAGCACAAACTCTTGCTTTCCAATCTTAAACCCGTGCTGGATCAACCGCTTCATGGCCGCCTTTTTGTTCTGGCCACCCACGCAATCCACAAATACCACAAACCGGTTGTATTCATTGTTCTCGTATGTAAGCAACCGGATCTGCCGGAACAGCATGTTATCACCCTGCTTTACATAAAAGCGCTCCTCCTCTTCCGGGCTGATCTGGATGTTGTAATCATGGTTGATAATGTAGGTCAGGTTCAACTTCCGCACAATATATAGCGGCGGTGCAAACATTACTCGTCCTCCTCATCGTCCGGGTTATCTTCATCTCCGGTTTCTTTCAGGCTGTAAATCTTTTCAATGCTCACCCGCCCGCTGTCAAACGCCTCGCGGGAAAGTGCCGCCCACAGCAATGCGTACAGTACCGGCAGCGCCACAAAAATTCCAACCGTGGCCATAGTGCCCAACATCTGCAACGCCAGCCGGATCACTACAATGCAGCTTCCAATCAGCACCATGGCCTTAAATCCCTGCCACAGGTCATGCAGAAAATTTGTCAGTATCAACAAAGTTTCGGCTTCTTTCTTGTTCAAAGTTTTGTACCTCCAAAGAAAATATTTTTTCGTAGAAAAGGTGAAGTGGGCAATATACGTTCGTTTTTCTTAAAAAATCTCATCTTCCCGTAGCCCCCAATCACTATAGTTGTCCGGCGGCATTTCCCAATCATCATTAAACTGGGTGTTGCACAGCTCTTCCATCGGCGGCTCTGGCGGGGTTCCCTGCTCCGGTTCCGGCATCACCTCCTCTGCTGGTTCCAGTTTATCCTCTGCGCCACACGTCTGGCCTGCCGGGTACCAATTAGAACCTGCACGGTTAGGTTTACGGCGGTACCGGTTTTTTGTTTCGCGCACAACCTTCTCAAGCATGCCTTCGCCACACATCAGTGGGAGCGCCAAAATCATCTCCGGCCGGTCAGATTCCAAACGCCCTTTTTCAATCGCTCCATAGTACGGGATAACCAGCCCACACTGGTACATAACCCGGATGGCATTTGATACGGTCTTGTCGGCCAAGTGCAGTTCTTTGGAAATCGCTTTAATATATCCTACCCACGTTGCCACAAACCCCATCTTTTCCTTACCGTATGTACGCTGCCACAGGCGGTACCGCAACCGCAGGTAACAGTAGATCCGGTACAAATTGTTTGTGCCACGCCCGGTAGAATAGGCAGTAGCCACTCTGTTTAGCAGCAAGAAATATTCGTTTGAGGTCAGTGAAGCATAACCAAACTTTCCGTCCTTGTCTTCTTTGCCAAACACCTCGTTCAGATCTTTGAACCGATACTTAAACGGTTTGGTCGGTTTTGCCCGGTTGTACCCCTCTGTCATAATCACGCCACATGCTTCTAAAAACTCAACTGCATCTGCCGCACGGTTGTAGTATCTGCGGTGCTGGCAATCTTTCCCAAACGTTCCAGCCAGCTCGACCAGCTCTGACAGGCTCGTATAACTGTAAAATCGTAAATCGTAAAACGGCGAATACTTTGCGTACATCAGCATGTAAACCGGCAGTAACTCCGACACGTCCTTGCGCAAAATCAACTCTTCCGGCACCTGCATAACCTGCTTTGCTAAGTAGGAACCATTCGTATACATTAAAAAACACTCCTTTGCCGCATTAAAAAACGGCTCGAAAATAATCATTCAATTCTTAAAAAACGGCTCGAAAAACGCATTTTGGAAAACGATGTTCAGAAACGATGCAAAATCCGCAGTCCAATCCGTTTTTGAACAACGAAAAACCTGGGGTAAAACCAATATTCACTTACGCTTAATAAGAAAAACCTTAATAAAGAAATATAGGTGGTACTTTTGCTCGGCGTTTGGCCCTCCGGGAATTCGTATCCGCCGGCCGTTTCGCTTGTTCTGCGTGCATCCCAAGCTCAACCGTACCCCTTTAACCCTGTGTGGGCGCATGGGTTCTGGTGGGATCGCGTCCTTGGCTCTTATCGCTTCTGGTTTTATACAATCTCCCAGGCTGTAACGTGTCGGTTCAAAAACAGTCCAGGGTCGTAGCGCTGTCCGTTCAGGTCAAGCCATTGGTATGTTCCTCTGGTTTTTAACCCGTTGCAAATAACCGCTTTTTTGTTCAGTCCTGGTTGATCTGGTGCTGATAAAATCACGCTCTTTCCTTCCGCACTGAGTAACTCTACTGGACTTATTGGCCGCAGTTCAAAAGGCAGTGGTGTTATCGCGCCAATCGTTCTGGTGTAATCATCCCAGTCGCGCCAGGCTTGCACCTCAGCCGGATCTCTCTCGTCCCAAATCTCAGGCTCGTCTCCTAGCGCTTCTAACGCATCCTGTTGGCTTATGTATTGCATGTCATGTCTCCTTGTACCATAGCTTATAGCGCGTCTCTGAGCGTCTCAGGCCATGCTATGCCGTGCTGTATCGCAGGTTATGAATAAATCGCTGGCTCTGGTGTTACAGGTTCATCAAAACAGCCAAGCCCAAAATCTCCTGGCCAATATTCGCCCTGCAACCATTCGCTCTGGCTCTGAATAATTTCGTCCAGGTTGTCAGGATCTTTCACCAGGTTCATCGGCATCAGTAGCGGAAGGTACTCACCGTCGTCATCCATGATAGTGAACAAACTGGCCAGATCGTCTGCCATTGCGCTTTGTAATTTTTCAAGCCTTGTCATATGTTTTATCCACCTCCTTAGCCCGCCGTACAGGCGTTTCCAGCTCGTATCTTAGCTGGGCTGAATAATTTTGTTTCTGCCATCAAAGGCTGGTCATAGGGGCTTGCAGGGCCATGTCCACCAATGGCATCGACTTTAACATCGGCTCCCTCAAACATTTTTGTCCACATGTCATATGCCAGCATCAGCCTGATTGCATCCACAACCTCATCCAGTGTTTTCTCTCCACGCAGATACAGATTTGATATCTCCATAAGATCTCTGTATCGTTTATTTGATATGCCCTTCATTACAAAATCCCTCCTTTGTTGTTTGGCATCCGTGCAGTGTGCAGTAATATAAATCTGGGCATTTAAGAGAGTTCACCACCTCGTCACAGTCCTCACACCGCACATATTTTGTCATGGTAGGTGCCGCATCAATGGCCTCCAAAACCCGTTGTACCCCATCCAGATAAGCCTGCCATTCGGCCTCTGAATACTTCGGGTCGCGCTCAATGCAGTACGCCTCAAATTCCTCCGCATCAATCAGTCGTGCCATAAAAATTTTTTCACCTTATTTTTCGTTTTTATTGTTCACGGAATTTTTACATGTGAATTTTCCGTAACATTTGTTGGCAATGTGTTGTACTGCTGTTGTTATTTTCCATGCACCAAAAATCAGCAGCGTCCATGCAGCACCCAGCGCCAACAGCATCAGCGGTCCCCATACATAAATCGCCAATAAAACATTCGCCATTTCTTTCATTGGCCGCCTCCGGTGCCTAGGTCGCACATCATATCTTCAGTCAGGTAGTACACAATGCCGGTATACCGGTCTTTGAACGATCCGTCATCGTATGTGGTGCGGTCATAAAGGTCGGCCTTGTAGCTGTAATCTTCGTCAGAATATTTTATGGTGATGTAATCCATATCCTCCGTCTCTTCTTTTATAGCTCCGTCTTCCTGTATTACGCCGCAGTGCAGGTATGTGTCAGCGCCGTAAATGCCGCCATACCGGTTTGTATACGGCCGCGTTTCAAGGAATGCGTAAGATATCTTGTGTGTGGCCTGTACAGTGGTTACACCCACAGCCTTTGGCGCTTTAGCGTCTAAGTAAAGGGCAAAGTGTACGGCGGCTTCAACAGCCAATACCGCAGTGGCCACAACGCAAGCGTAAGTTATAGCACTAGCGATTTTTTTTAACTTGGTCATAAGATTTCTCCTTATTAGTTGCAGTCTAGGATCTCGAAACTGTCAAGTAGAGCACCGAACGAATTCTCCCAGTCCTTATAGTTTTCGGGTGTAATATCTGTTACTGGGTTAAGCACAATCCAGTCGTGTAGTTGCCGCATCTCGTCAAGCAATAATTGCAGGTTACTGGCAGTCTCTTTCTTGCGGGTTTCAAATTCTTCATTGGTCATTAGTGTATTCCTCCTAGATCTGGGAAATATTTGCGGCGCTTTTCATAGTTAATATAGGTAATTTCGGCTTTATCACGCAACCCGCTTATATCGCAACGAACAAAAACTTTGCCATAGTTTTTGCAGTGTTTCTCCTGTTCAGCTTTTAACTGCTGGCACAACTGAATCATCATGTCCGGGTTCAGAATTGCTGCTTGCAGAGTTTCCGGCGTCATATACGCACCATGCTTGCGGATGGTGGGTAATACTTCAGCCGTAACCCACTTGCGGAACGGTTTAGCTTCTGGTTTATCACTACGCAGGATGATATTGTACAAGCCAGGCTCGTTGATGACGATCATATTTTGTTTGCCACCAAGGGTGTCAATCTGACTTACACCCTTTTCATCATCGTCAAGTCTGTCTGCAACCATACGGCTGTTTTTCACCCCCAGCGTCCCGCATACATCTTTTAATACAAACCACGGCTCGCCATTCATCTCCACCGTGCGCACATCGTTGTTTTCGTATTTGAACACCTGCAAATTTTCCATAAAAATCCCCTTAAAAATCATTGAAAAGATTGATAGTTGGGCCATATTCCAGGCTAGTCCTAGCTACCGCGCCATAATTCAATCATAATCATTAAGACCTCTTATCCGTAGCTTTACGCATATTTTTGTATTCCTGATATTTATTGGCGTATTCATACGCTGGGGCAAAGATATGTTCTACAGCGTTCGCCAATTTTGGTTCGTATTGATGAAGCATGGCAAGTTCTTTACTATAACATCCGGCAAACGGGCAGCCAGCACATCCCGTTCTTTTACACCCGTATACTGTGTAGGCATCACTGTGAGTTATATCATAAGTATTTTCAAACGCAGTCTTATCCTCTGCCTTCCACCAAAATAATGGATAGTATTGTTTTCCATGCCTCCCGTCTGCCATACAACTTTTTATGCTGGTAGAACGCGCTCCTCCCTCAGCTTTTCGTATTCCGATCAGCTGAATGTCAAAATTGTATTTTTTGTAAGTTGCATCTCCGACTTTCTTTTTTGATTCATTGCAACAACGATTGGAGATGTTAAAAGTAGGTGGGTTTTCAATCATAAATTCTTTTAGATATTTTGCGGATGCAATTTCCGACTGAAGTGGCTTATGAGGTTCGTCTTTCCAGTTATTGCACCACCACCGAAGAGCAGCTTTGCAATTCGGATATTTTTTTAACAGGACGTCAAACGGTTCATCTTCCCACTGAAAATTATGCTTTTGCAGCCGCCCAATATATTCTGAAAAATTTTTACTGTAAAACGGATAACCTACATTGCGGACTGCTCCGGCAACCTGTGTTTCCCCGCGTTCGCGTAGAATTGTGATACCGTATTTATTTTCAAGGTAAACGAGATGTCTTTTTGTAGCATCCATTTCAACACCAGTATCAAACCACACATATGTAACACGGTGTTTATCATTACGGGGGCGCAGATGTTCAACAATGTCAATCATATTGTCACTATCTGCACCACCACTTACAGAAACCATTATGTTGTTATGACTGTTTAGGACGCTTTTTGCTTTAATTAAGCCGTCAAAAATCGTGGCTGTTGGTGCTTGTTTAATGTATTCTTGTTCTGTCATATTTTCCTCCTTATTCCGGTAACGGCCGGTATTTATTCATATCGCAATAGCCGCTCATGGCGTTCATGTCGTGCAGCATCTCGCCTACTACCTCGTTCCGGTCAAGGCCATTGCGGTCTGCATAATCTACCATGTCTTCAAACATTACGGCGATTGTATGGGTGTAATCCTTAATGTGTTCCGTCTGTGGATGTACGGAATATCTAAAGCATGTCTGTTCCATTGTTAAAAATCTCCAAAGTTATTATTTAAGAATGAGGATTGGTAGCAGCCATAGCGCTTGGTTCCATATGGTCTCCAAAATAAAATTTATGTACGCCATTGGCCCCTACCCAGTGGTCAAAACTTTCATCAAAGCTGTCACTATGTACTGCAGCCGGCACCTGAATAATGCAGGGCACTTTCTGCGCCACCATATCATCTTTACACCACCCGCTATTGCATGTCCCGCAGCAAGGTTCCAGTACCAGGTCGTCAAATGGGAACATCATATCGCAGTGGCCTTTGATATATTCGTCATGAACCTGTTCTGCGTTGCGTTCATAAGGCGTATCGTTCCAGTCATCGCCGTACCATTCCACCAGGTCATCATCACCCAGGTAAAATCGCACCAGGTTTCCCTTGCGCTCAAAATCAATAATTTTCATTCCTGTGGGGCCTCCTTGGCGGCTTCATATTCAGACTCAAACATCTTGGTCGTATCTGCCGGCGGTTCGTGTCTGCTGTACATGGCCGCAGTCCGCCTCACTAGCTCGCACGGGTCGGGATTATTTGCCCCAAATTCCGCGTTCAGCTCGTCTTGCGTCACCGGCCACTTAAAGCCAAAGTCACTGCGCTTGATTTTGCACAGCGGCGCTCCTTCATGCCAGAACACGATGCCCTCCATGGCGGCCAACTCCAACCCGCGCCGGATTCCCTCAAAGCTTAGGTTCGGGATGTCAATATTGATCGTGCCATGCCGCACCAGCACGTCCTTGTCCAGCCCGTAGGGATTCTTCTGGAAGTGCGGTCCAATCGCCTCATAGGTTGCATCCGGCAGGTCATCCCAGCTGTTGTTTCGTGCCGCCACAAACCATTTGTCCGCGGGGTTATCTGCCGCCACTTTCACCCAGTGGGGCCAGTGGCCAGTTACCGGGACTGGCTCGTCACACGGGATTGCGCCCTCCGGCATTGCTCTGCCCGGCTTAGCATCAAAGCGCTTGTAGAATTCGCCGTTAATAATCGCGCAGCAGGCACCGTCCAGTTTTAATGTGGCAATGCTCTCGTCCGTCAGCGCCGCTTCACAGCCCGGCATAATCTCGTCACGGATTCCGGTAATCTTGTGGCCGCTGAACTCGCGCTTATATAAGGTTGGAATTTTCTTCATTGGTTTTTTTACCTCCAAACTTTGTTATTGGTTCAAGTGTCAACCTTAATGTTGCGCATAACGACATCGGCAACAGGGGTGCCCGTCAATGCGCACAGACAGGCGTAACGGCCAATCCATTCATTGAAGTCTACATTCTCGTTAAAGGTGACTTGCACATAGTTGGCAGAATAGCCATGACTTTTCGCCCATGTGTCCGGCGTGCCATTGTCGCATTCCAAGCAAACGTGCCGGAGGTCTGGATCTGATTCAATAAACCAAACCATGCTGACACCCTGCTCACATAGCGTGGCCATCATTTTCCTGGCGCTCAGTTTTGCGCTGCATGTCTCTGCCGTGCTCCAGCGGCTCGTCTGGCTGGCCTGGTACTCTGCGCACGCATCATCCACGGCCTTATGTGCTGCCTTTGGGTCTCTCACATCAATCGTCACACTGCGCAGCGTGATTGGTTCTGGCGTAGTGGCCGGTGTAAGTAACGTGCAGCAGTTTGGGTCAAGCTTCAGCTCACTGGCCGCCAGCACACCGCTCGGCTGCAGCCACCGCCCATAGGGGATCTGGCCGTCCACTACTTTGGTAATTATGAACGTATCGCCCTCGCAGGCCGCATATTGGCGTATACCTGCCCGGTGTGTTTTGGTAATTCGTACCTTGTCGCCAGGTTTTGCCAAACAATATCTAGCGGAGCTATTGATGGTGCCTGTGTTGTGGGTTTCCATAAATTATTTGCCTCCTTCATTTGCGAAAACTTGTATTTAATAAAGGTAAAAAAGTGGGTGCTTGCCAGGCACCCAAATTTAATGGGCATCGCTATATAGTAGCCAGCGGCGGCACTCCCAACACTGTATCTACCGCCATTGCCGTTGCATCAATCTGCTCTTGGCTCAAGCCAATGTAGCGCATCGTAATGCTCTGGCTGCTGTGGTGAAACTTGTTTTGCAGCGTTTCCATTACCTGGCCAGCCGGCAGCCCGGCCTCTGTCATAGCGTGGTTTGCAGCATAGCCATAGGTCTTGCGCAGGCTGTGGGTACTAATATGCTCTTTAACACCGCACTCTTTGGCCGCTTGGTTCAAGATCCGCCACACCTGGGTTTCATCCAGTGGCTGCGGCACTCCCTTGGGACTGCGCATACTCTGGAACAATGGCCAGCCTGGCTTCAGCACATTCATGGTTCGGCTCCGCATCTCTTCAATCAGGGCGGTAATCGCGCCTGCTGCCAGCGGGGTAATCAGGTCATTGGTGCGCTTGCCGGTCTTTTCATTGATGATAATTACGCGGTGGCGCGGGCAGTTGTGCTCACAATCCCACACATCATCAACGGTAAGGCGTAAAAGATCGCCCACACGCAGGCCCAGTGTCACACCACATATAAATAAGGTATAGTTCCGCTGCCTGTTATACTGGCGTCCCTGGGTGTGCAGATAGGTGGCTATGGCGTTAAAGTCCTCGCGGCTGCGGATCGGCTCTGCCGGCGTTGGTTTTGCCACACCATTGGTTTTTACCAGGCTCAGTTTGGGTTGTGCATAGCGGGCGGCACGGGCTTTCTTGCTGCGGCTCCGCTGGCGCGGCTGTGGTGTTTCGCGTACCAGCTTATAACCCATGGCGGATGCCAGCTGTTCCATCAGGGCGTTGTGGCCGTCAGCATCGGCGCTTGCCTGCATCATCGCCATCAGTAAGCTTGCAGCGCCTTGTAGGTCCAACCCACCTTTGGCCTCTGTGGCCTCCTGCATCGTAACTGTGCGGGGAATAAAGTGAGCTACGCTGTTTCTTTTTTTCATAGTGGGCTTCCCTCCTGTGTGGTGTGTCCTGCGGAGCTTTATCCTGCGGAGCTTTATCTTATGGTTCTATTATAGCACTGCTAATTACAAGAAGTCAACAGTGGCAAAAAAATAAATTTCAGGAGAAAGCGTAACAGGCTGCGCCTGGGGCATTTCAGGCTCCGCCTGTAGGGGCGGGAGTTAGCTGCGCTTGAGGTTATTTAGGTTCCACCTGTAGGGGGCAAAAGAATCCCCTGCCTGACGACAGCGGGACCCGATTTACCCCCTCTACCTGGCGACAGTAGAACCGGATAGAACCAGCTATACAGTATAAATAGGTAGGAAAACGGTCAACATGCGATCAGAGCGCCCTATGATAGCCCTCTGGTGCTCGTTATTGGCCGGATCTGGTCTCAAAATGGATGGATCTACCTCTGGTGAAGACCCAAAGAGGGCGTTTTCGGGAATCAAAAAGCTCCGCCAGAGTCGTTCCGAGGCGTTTTCGAGCGGAAATTATGCGTTTTTTAGCGTTTTGGCGCTGTTTTTGTGCGTTTTAGTGGCCAAATTGTGCGTTTTTATGGCGTTTTTGAGTAAAAAAATAAGGCCCCAAAGGAGCCTAGAAAGCGGATTGTTATGCGGTTTTCTCCGAGAAAGGGAACGATTAAGGAAACAGGGATCTAGAGGGAGGAAAGTGGAGGAAAGGAGGGGCTTGGAGAAAGGAGGAGAGGAGGTGGGGAGGTGGAAGAAGGAGAAGTGACGTAGGTGCGTTGGTTTGTGTTTTGTGAGCCGGGAGTGAGATGAGATAACTGACCAGTTTTCCACGCTTTTACGTCATTTTTTCTTTTTAACCTGCCCCCCTATGCAAACTATTGAACGTGGTTTGCAAGTAGTGGATTTTTAGCGGTATAGCGCTGTTTTACAGCCTTCTAACCTGCCGATTTTTGGCGTTTTTCTTGCTTTACAGAGGGGTGCCTAGGCGCTGTTTTAGTTAAAGAGATTTAGGTAAATATATTTAGGTAAATTCTTTTGCAGCTTCGGGTCAGCTGGCCTATACTATATGGCGTATAGTATACAGTCAATACACATGTATATACTACTGTCAAGACACATAGCCACATATATACTACTTGCACTATATTCCTATGTTTACCCCTGTACTTGCAGCCCGGTCCCCGCCGCATTTTCCGCCCTTATAAAGTACGCTTACATTATATAGCGCGGAAAAAAGCCCACGGCCTATATCTGCTATTCATTCCCAATAACCGCATTATATAACATATCTATAGCATTTTTTAGCACTTGTGCCTTGCTGGTGCCTTGCTGATCGGCTATGGCTGCAATCTTCGCAGCATATCCCACGGGCAAATATGCCTGGATTCTATCCGTTTTTTCCGCGATATATCGCGCATTTGCCGCTTTTTTGGCCTCGTTATATACACGTTTTCCCATAATGTTTATTATTTGCACCTCGTTCTTGCATGTATCAATAGTGCATAGATATATGTACACTAACGGAACATTTCGCCGCTATACCGTTATTTTTTAGTTTTTTTAATTTTGCGCGTTTTGTGTATGTTCATAGCTATATGTACGCTGTATAATCATGGTGTACTTGAAACAAATCCCTTGCACCGCTTCAAGTATGTTCGTTCGATTTTTCCGCGCCCGGCTTTACCGCCCGGGCAACACCACTTTGAACACATTGAAGGGAAGTACACACTATGACTACAAACTATACCGCCGCCGCCCGCGCTGCCATTGCAGAGCACAAAGCCATTAACTGCAAAGTTTTTGCCGCCCACTGTGGTGGCTCTGACTTTACCGCCGCCGCCGCGCGTGAACTCTTCCACCTGTACCGCGACAGCGCCGCCGCCTTGATTATGGCCGTTGCGGATTATCGCGCCGCCGTTACCAACAGCCAAACCCCTGACCCCGCGCCCGTTCTGACCGCCGCCCGCAGCTATTTGGGCAAGTTCGCCCC
>ENA-OUOW01002151-OUOW01002151.1-human-gut-metagenome-genome-assembly--contig:-NODE-2151-length-11603-cov-4.485192_pt1 | contig 11603 bp, 6 predicted proteins | sample MGYA00237938_ERZ548769 | MGnify/ENA primary metagenome ERZ548769 (study PRJEB26490, sample SAMN05356870) | human gut metagenome | biome: terrestrial biome; feature: human-associated habitat; material... | reverse complement strand
GCCTTGGAGGGGTCCATGGAAGAACCACCGCCGATGGCGATCAGGCAGTCTGCCCCGGATTTCTCAAACGCCGCAACGCCCGTCTGCACATTTTCAATGGTGGGGTTTGCCTTGATGTTGGAATAGATCTCATAGGGAATGCCGGCGGCATCCAGCACATCCGTGACTTTCCCGGTAACGCCGAACTTCAGCAGGTCCGGGTCGGAGCAGACAAAGGCCCTGCAAAAGCCTCTGTTTTTGATTTCGGATGCAATCTCCTGGATTGCTCCCTTGCCGTGATAGGATGTTTCATTGAGCACGAATCTGTTTGCCATGACAAAATGCCTCCTTGGAATAAACTGTTCCATAGTTCTTCTGTTAAAATTTTATCAAGTATCGTGAGATCAATCAAGAGGCAATTCCGGAGAATCGTCACTTTTTCCCTTTTCAAATCCTGTCCGCCTACCGTTAAGCCGCGCCGGGCGCCAAAAACCTTCCTGCCGTTCAGAAAAATCTTCCCTCCGGTTTCCCAAGCCTCCATTGCCCGGGCCTTTTTCCCGTGGTATCATGGTTTTACCCAAAGGAGGGAACTTGTCATGGAACTAAAAATCGGAGAAAATATTTCCCGGTACCGCCGGGAACGGCATATGACGCAGGAACAGCTGGCCAGGTCGGTGGGCGTCTCTCCCCCGGCTGTCAGCAAATGGGAAACGGGAAGCTCCTATCCTGACGTGACCCTACTCTCCCCCATTGCCCGTGCGCTGGGCATCACGGTGGATATTCTGCTCTCTTTTCAGGAGGAACTGACCGAAGAAGAGGTGGATTCCCTCTACAGGGAACTACAGGGCCTGTTTGGCAGCCGGGGTTTTTCCGCCGGACAGCAGCGCTGTGAAGAACTGCTCCACGAATATCCCAACAGCGCCGGTTTAAAGCTTACCGTAGGGGGGGTGTATCAAACCATGCTGGGGACTCTGCCGTCCGAAGAGCTGACAGAGGAACGGGTGCAGGAAATCCTCCGGCTTGCCGCACAGCTCTACAGCCAGGTACGCGCCAGCGGGGATCCGCGCTACTTCGCCGCCGCCACCGTAGGGCTGGCTGCTTTCCGCCTTTCGGAAAACCGGCTGGCAGAAACCGAAGCGCTGCTGGACAGCCTCCCCAAGGTTGAAATTGATCCCAACGAGCTGTACCCTTCCCTCTATCTGGCGCAGGGAAAAAGCGAGCAGGCGGAAAAGCTTCTGGAAGCACATCTGTTTCAGCTTCTTCGTTCCGCCAGCCTGGCCCTGCACTCCCTGGCCTCTCTCTCCCAGGAAAGGGACGGGACGGACCGCGCCCTTTTCCTGTGCGGGCTCAGTCTTCGCCTCACAGAACTGTTCGATCTGGAGGACGTTTCCGGAGAATTGGAATATTCCGCCGTCCTGCTGATGAAACAGGGAAGAACCCGTGAGGCGGTGGACCGGTTGGAGCAGTACGCGGAAGAGCTGCTGGCTTTTCGCACCGACTACAGCAGCCACCCTATTTTTCCCCATCTGTCCTTTCGTACGTCTCCGGAAAAGCTGGACTCTTCCAGGAGGATGGCGGCCAAGGCGCTGGAGCTGACGCCCGCCTTTGAACCCCTTCAAAAAGAACCCCGATTCCGGGATATTCTGGAAAAACTGGCGCCTTCGTCAGCCCTTTAGGGTATTTGTCCGGATTTCAAAAGCCCGTTCCATGAACCGGCTGCCTGGATTTATGCTGTGCCGGAGCTTTCCTGCCGCCCAGCCAGCCGCGGTAAGCGCCTACTCAATCACCTTCTCCAGGAAAATGCGTTCCCGGAATACGCCGCGGCTCTCCGCCTTGTTCCGGCGGGTGCGCTGGATTTCCCCGTCTGTCCAGCCTTCCAGATTGGCCAGCGCCTCCAGCACCTCCAAAATATCGCTGAGTTCATCCAGGCTGCTCTCCTCCAAAAATTCCTCTACCTCTTCCCGGAGCTTGCAGCCCAGGCATTCCCGGAATTCCTCGTCCTCCAGCGTACGGATAACCGGCGTCTCCCCGCTCTCCCGGATGATGTCGGGAATGTTGTCCCGTACCAGCTTATTGTACACACGTTCCTTCATGGCGATCCCCTCCAAAAAAGGCTTTTATGATATGGTTGCAGGAACATAGGTGATTCCGGCACAGACAAAGCGTTCCGTCAGCTCCCCAAACCTCTCGCCGCCCCATTCCCAGGCAGGCTCTTCCGGCGAAAGCGGATGCTTATCCGAGGCCAGCAGCAGCACCGTGTTTTTCTTCCCATAATAGTTGCAGACATTCACAAAGGCAGAGGCCTCCATATCCACGCCCACACAGCCCATCTCCCGCCACAGGGTTTCCTTAAAATAGGTCTGGCGGAACACGGCGTCCGTAGTGACGGTATCCGCCCTCCTGACGGCAAGGCCCCTCGCTGAAAAGAAAGCGGTCAGCCGCTCAGCGTCCTCTGAGCTGTTCACTTTTGCAAAACCTGGATTCTGCACATAGTGCCGGGACGCCCCTTCCTCACTCCAAATCTTCTCGGGGAGCAGCACATCTCCCACCTGAATTCCTTCCCCGAACACCCCGCAAAGGCCAATGAGCAGGAATTCCTCCACACCCATGGCGCAAAGGGTTTCCACCGTGCAGGTAATCTGGGGGCTTCCATAGCCGCCATGGACATAGCAGACCTGGTCCTGCCCCCGCAGCCCCAACACCTTGGAATGAGAGATGAAGCCCGGCAGGGTCTCTAAAAGCTGTTCTGTGGAGAAATTCGCCTCCAGGATGGGCAGGCCCTTCCCCATACAAAAGACCACCGCTTTCGGCGGAAGCTTCCGCCATCCGCCGCTTCCATATTTACTGACAATCTGCCGGGCGGCAGTGATGACCGGTTCCGTCTTATCCTCGGGATAATACCATAATGCCCTCTGATCCGCTTCCATGATTCCCTCCTTATCTCCGCCGCTCAGCATTTTTCCGCTATGGAAAGGAGCAGCTTTTCCGTATCCTTCCAGCCCAGACAGGGGTCTGTGATGGATTTTCCATACACCCGCCGGCAGTCGATCTCCTGGTTGCCCTCTTCCAGATAGCTCTCTATCATCACGCCCTTGACAAGGGCCTTCACCTCCGGATTATAGTTCCGGCTGTGGAGCACCTCGCTGACAATGCGGATCTGCTCCCTGTACTTTTTGTTGGAATTGGAGTGGTTCGCATCCACAATTGCCGCGGGATTCTCCAGCTCCCGCTTCCCGTATAACTCCCAAAGCCGCATGAGATCCTCATAATGATAATTGGGCACGCAGATGCCGTATTTATCCACACCGCCCCGCAGAATGGTATGGGCCAGAGGGTTTCCGCTGGTGGTCACATCACAGCCCCGGTACAGAAAAGTGTGGGAGGCCTGGGCCGCCTGGACGGAGTTGAGCATCACGGAAAGGTCGCCGCTGGTGGGATTCTTCATGCCTACGGGGATGTCCATCCCGCTGGCGGTCAGCCGGTGCTGCTGGTTTTCCACGGAGCGTGCGCCCACCGCCTCATAGGACAGCAGGTCATCCAGATAGCTCCGGTTCTCCGGATACAGCATCTCATCGGCAGAGGTCAGCCCGCATTCCTCCATCACCCGGATGTGCATTTTCCGGATTGCGATGATACCGCCCAGCAGATCGGGCGCCTTATCCGGGGAAGGCTGATGCAGCATGCCCTTGTAGCCCTCCCCCGTGGTGCGGGGCTTGTTGGTGTACACCCGGGGGATGAGCACCAGCTTCTCCTTCACCCGTTCCTGAATTCCGGCGAGCTTTGTCACGTAGTCCAGAACCGCATCCTCCAGATCGGCAGAGCAGGGGCCCACAATCACCAGAAACTTGTGGGATTTCCCCTCGAACACCTCACGGATTTCCCGGTCCCTTGCCGCCTTGAGCGCCTTCACCCCCGGGGACAGGGGATACTCTGCCTTAAGTTCGGACGGCAGGGGCAGCTGGCGGTTTATCGTCATCGACATCCTGAATCTCCTTCTTTCTGTACTGAATTCTTTAATCCTCCCTGTCCCGGTTGGCCGCCAGCAGCCGTTCGATGCCCTCGTCCGTATAGGAGAGCAGCTTGCCGTAGCGCCAGGCGATATCCCGCCGCATTTCCGGGGTATAGGCCCCCGTCTCTCTGGCTTTTCTCTTTTCCTCCTTCAGGGCAAGGTATTCCCGCAGAACAGCGTCTTCCTGATAGAAGATCACGTTGAACCTGTCTTTATTCAGGGCTGCAGGGAAAAGGTCGGTGAGAAAACCCTCATCCTCACAGTACAGTTTTACGCCGTATTCCTCACACAGCTTCCGAAACTCCGGCAGAAAGCCGTCCCGCTCCTCCCGGCTGTCGCAAGGATGGGCCAGGGCGATTTTTTTTACTCCCGCACGCACCATTTCACAGAAACAGTCTGCCGCGCCCAATTTGTAGGAAAAACTGTCGATAGATTTCATGCCGAGCCTCCGGTTCTTTTTTCTCTATCATAGCAAGTTTTCTTTCCAATTGCAAACGCTCCTTTCCCCGAACCTCCCTCCCGTGCAGGCTTTTCCTGCTTGAAAACGGAAAAACCGCCGATCAAGGATATCCTTGGCCGGCGGCGGTTCAAATTCAATTCTATGGGGAAGCAAACCGAGAACTGCACCACAAAGCTTTTCCCGAAGGTTTCACTGCCGGCCGTTGACGGCGTCACTGGCATACTGGAAGGCTGGAAAAAGGGCGGCGGTTCATAAGAAACGCCGCCCTTTTTCATGGGAAGTAGGAGTTAGTGGTCACGTGGGGGATGAAGATACAGAGTGTCAGTCCAGACGTTTTTCTGGCTATGAATATATCTTGCCAGATCCACAGTTGGGATAGGAACCGGTATATGTCGAGTCTATTATAGCAGCGCCGGTTTTGTTATCGAGTATCTTTCCTATAAAAGCACCGATCGTTGTCCCACTAAATGTTATGTTTGCACCAATAGTACAGCTTAGGATGAGCAATGCTGAATCCTGTCCACCTCCTGTTGGATTCAAATGTTCGACTTCGCCAACTATGCCGCCTACAACTGGGGCCGTTATTTTGCAATTTTGCACCGTGACAGACACCACACCAAGTCCGTTAATGTTGTCGCCTCGAACTCGTCGTACTAAAGCACCAGCAGCAGTATTACCCGTAATCGTTCCATTATCGACTACAAGATTCCTTATTTCAAAATTAATTTGTTCGCCCAAATTATTGTTACCTACTGTATCAAAAATGCCACCGATCGCCTTAAAATGGCTGATGGTTTTGCCATCTCCATTCAGTATTCCTATAAACGGGGTCTGTTCTGTGCCGATTGAATCAAACATTTGGTCTTTCATATTCAAATCCGCGCCGAGTTGATAATATTGGTTGCCGCCTTCGGTTATCTTCTGCAATTGAGAGTAGGAGTAAATCATCCACGGTTCGCGCTCTGACAAACCATTTCCTTCCCCTCTACTCCACATCGGCGTCAAGATAATTATCTCGCCTTGCGTTGTAGTTAAATTTGTAAAGGTTGTTTGAACTACACCGCTACTGGTTGAAAATCCGGTCAGGCCGGAAACTCCGGTAATACTGATCGATTGGCCATATTCTACAATCTTTCCGCTACCGCCGAGTTGATTGTACAACTGCTCGCGCCCATCACCGTGCTTGTCGATTCCATTGGTCGAGGTCAGCTTAACTGTATAGGTAATCGGTTTCCAGTTGGCCTTGTAGGTCTTGTCACCTGTGGCGCCTGCAGAGATAGCTGTCACCTTGTCAGTCTTGCCTTCTTCCGTCCAGCCATCGAAGAGGTAGCCTTCTTTCGTCGTGTTGGTCGGAAGCGTGACCCCCTCTTCTATGGTGTAGGAACCCGCCGCTATAGGTGAGCCGCCGTCAGTTTTATAAGTAATGGTATAGGGAACCGTCTCCCACTGGGCGGTAAGGCTCATGTTTCCCGTGCTGCCCCGGGGGATAATAGCGACCGTTTCAGACGTACTCATATTCATCCAGCCTGCGAAGGCGTAGCCGGTCCTTGTGGGAGCTTGAAGCGTAATCTCGCTCTCCACCGTATAGCTTGCGGGGTTACCCGGATTGACCGGGGCAGTACCGCCCGCATACTCATAGGTGATGGTATACGTATCCAGCGTCCACTGGGCATACAGAGCGATGCTTGCGGTGATGTTGGAAATTTCCGCTTTGTCCCCATAGGCGGTACCGCTGCCGTCGGGTTTCGTATTCCAGCCCGCAAAGCTATAGCCCCTGTGGGTGAAGGTGTTTTCAGGCAGCGTCACTGCCGGTGCGTCGTAGATCACGGACACCTGCTCCGGCACGGAACCCGCCTCGCCGCCGTTGGCGTTGAAGCGCACGGTGTAGGTATCGGCTTTCCACTGCGCGGTGTAGGCGGCCGCCGCCGCGGGCATATAGTCCGGAACAGCCGGCTCCCAGCCGGTAAAGGTATAACCCGTTCTGGTAAGAGCAGGCGCGGCGAGCTTCGCCCCATGCTTCACCTGTCCGGCCTGGGTGTACTCGCTGCCGTCAGACGTGCCGCCGTTCAAACCCCATGTCAGGGAGAACGTATTGCGGGTGTAGTAGTACTCCACCAAGGTAGCGCCGTCCGGTAGGATTTGCACGGTCTGCGTCTGCGGGGAGGTGAAATTCTCATAGGTTTTCACCGGCGGCGTAATCTGTGCGTCGGCTGTGCCGGTAAGATTTTCGGTGTCACTCTGCGTGTACCCGCTGTCGTTGGCGTTTTCCTGATAATGCTTCACGGTATAGCCCACCGTACCGGCTTCCCAGCCCGCGTAGACGGTGGTATTTTCGGCAGGCATCACGTCGTCAAACTTGTTTTCGCACGCCGCGTCCGTATACCAGCCGGTAAAGCCGTAGCCCGTACGCTTCACATCCTGTGCCGAAAGAACCGGAACGCTTTTGCCAAAGCGGTAGCTGGCCGTATCGGAAACACTGCTTCCAAAGGCTGCGTCTGCGTCCCCCGCATTCAAATCATAGGTGATCTGGAACTCCTGCCGGTCATAGCGCACCTTGACCACGGTGGTGCCGTTGGCGGCAACCAGTGTTTCTTCCGGAGTTTTTGCCGTATAGTTTTCATAGATGCGAAGGTCTGCTTTCGCGTTCTCTCCTGTTTTACCGAACAGATACTCCACGCCTCCGTCCACGTCGTCCGCCGCCAGCGTATAGCCGTCGTCGTTGGCGTTTTGCAGATAGTGCTCCACCCGGTAGGGGGTATCGTCGGATGGAGTCCAGCTTGCGGTAACGGTGAGATCCTCCGCGGGCATGGTTTGGGGCAGCCCCGTCCCCCATCCGCCAAAAGTATATCCCGCTGTGGCAAAGGCCGGGGCGAGGATGGCGGCCTCGTATTTGAAGGTGCTGGTAACGTCTTCAATGTCCGAAATACCCGATCTAAACGTGACGGTATAACTCTTCCGCGGGTAATAGTACCGCACCAGGGCGCTGCCGTCCGGCAGGATCTGCACGTTCTGCGCCGCAGGTGAATCGAAGCCGGTGTAGGTTTTGACTGTGGGCATCACCGTGGTTTCGGTGGTGCCCTGCAGCGGTTCGCTCTCCGCCAGGGTATAAGCGCCGTTCAGCTCCTGCTTGTAATGCTCCACGGTGTACTTCGTATCCGTGGCGGGCGTCCACTTGGCGTAGACCTGCACATCCTCGTTGGGCATGGTAGCAGGAATGGTGTACGCTGTCTGCAGCTGATCATCCTGATACCATCCACCGAACACATAGCCCAGCCGGGTAGGGTTTGCAGGCGCGGTCACCGCCGCCCCGTAGGCCTTGGTGATCATCCCCACGGCGCTGCCGCCGTTGGAATTGAAGGCGATATAGTAGCCATCCTTCAGGTTATCCCAGTGTAGGCTGATGGTGCGCTTGATGGGCGCAGAGGAGAAAGCCAGCGGCTGGCCCTTCCAGGTGATGATCATCTCGCCGTCCTGCCTGGGCTGGTCGCCGGGATTCACGGTCACAATGCCGTCCCGATACGTGAACGCGGGATTTGTTATGGTGATGATAAAATCATTGGCGGAATATGTCCGGCTTGTGACCCTGCCGGTTTTCAGATCCATGCCGTCCATGCTGAATATGCTGTCCGGCAGGCTGTAAGTGGTATAAACCTTTTTCAGCGCCACCTTGGGCGCTTCCGACTGGGCATAGCTGAAGCCCGTCACGTTTTGCTGCGTGCCCGCCGACCACAGCGGCCATTCGTTGTCGTACAGCGTTGGATGATAGGAATACCGGCCGCCGATAGCCGAGGCGGTGAAGGTGATCTCCAGATAGGCCCCCACTTCCAGCAGCAGGGCGCCCGCCGCGCCCTTGTCCGTCCCTGCAGACGCGGTATGTACCAGCCTGTAGTAGAAATAGCCCCACAGCTTGACGTAAGCGCCCGCCTCGGCGGTCACCGCCACATAGGCCACGCTTTTTGTGATCAGGCTGAGGCTGATCTCCGCCCGTATCCCGGCTTTCAGGCCCAGCGTGCCCATGACGTAGAATTCGAATTCGTAACGCTCCTCCACCAGGTCAATGGTATCGCTGGTAACCGTGCCGGAGAACAGCTTGATGTTGTAAACATAACGTTTGGCGTTCTCATACTCGAATTTGCAGCCCAGCGAAATGTTCACGTCGGCGCTCACCACGAAATCCACGGAAAACTCCACCGTGAAAATCAGCGCCACGTTGAACCGCTGGTTGAAAATCGGCTGTGTGAACAGGTCCACCCACTCAGTTTGCGTATTCAGCATTTCCTGGTAGCGTTTCTGGAGAGCGGCGGACATGCTGCTGTCCCCGCCCTGCTCCAGCAGCGTCTTCATCTGCTCGCTGATATCCTCGGTCTTATCGCCGGAAGTGACGGTGGCCTTCACCTCAATGCCGGTATAGTCGTACAAGTCGGCGGAAACAGCGGCGTGATAGTCGCTGATATAGGGGAATATTTTCCATTTCCACTTCCAATCCGCACCGCCCGAGACGTTGACCGCGATGCGCACTTCCTGCTGGAAGGTTCCCATCACGTTCATCACGATCTCCCCGCCGGCCGGGCTGGTGACCGTAATTTCGATTCCTACGGTGAGCTCCGCACGCACGCCGGAAAGCCCCTTAAAATGCTGAAGTCTTGTGCCGATGGATGCATTCACGCTTTTTTTCGTAATTTCGACCTTCCAATTTTCTCCATTCGCCCCGCGGAGCAGGCCGTTCTGCCGCAGCGGCAGACCCTCGCCGCCGGTCACGGAGAAGGCGGTCATGGAAAGGTCGGAGTCAAATCCTGAAAAGGAATCGGTCTGCAGCGCCGTGTCGGCGAGGAATTTGCTGGCTTCCTCCACAAAGCCGCTGTTCTCCGCCTGCCGGGCGATGCTGTTTTCCAGCTCGGTTCGGTCCACGTCCTCCAACAGCGCCTCGCCGCTGATGTTATCGGTCTCGTACACGTCCATTGCGGCCAGGACCTCTTCCGCTTCGACCTCCTCATACCCGATCACATAGTTGCCGTTTTCCTCTGTTTTCACAGAAGTAATCCGTCCATAGCCTTTCACTTCAGAGCTGCTTTCCCCATTTCCGGACTTCTCCTCAAATTCTCCGGAATAGAACGCGATATAGTCGCCCACGTCGATCGTCGTCTGGGAATCCAGGCCCATATCTGCATACCGATCGTCCGTATAGGTCATTACGGATTTTTCGACGGTAATGGAGCCATTGTCTGAATTATTGTCCTGATCCGCGTCATCCGGCACGGGCAGTACATCCGGGGTGAAGAGCACGTCGTCCACCTCGGCGCTCTCATAGCTGCAGACGCCGTCCTTTATCTCAGTAATCTTCACATAAGAGATGGCTGCGTTTTTCTCCGGGTCGGCATCCGCGCTATCCAGCGCATTGGTCTGCCCGTCAGGTTTGCGCTGGTCAGGGTGCATGCCTTCGTACACCGCCACTGTATCGCCCTCCTCGAGGGTCTCATCGCCCGAATATTGGAAGGTGCCGGTGATCTTTTTCTTGATCTCCTCGGTGGTGCCGTCTTCGTCTTTGCCCACGGTCAGCAGCGCCGCGTCCAGGCTTTCCACGCTTTTGCCGTCCTCGGTGACATCGGAAATATTTTCCGCGGGTATGTATCTGAGACCTTCGGAAAGGACAAGGTCCATGGCCTCGTCTTCCCGCTTGACCGTAAAGTTGTACTCCCGGACGGACGCGGGCTGACCGTCGAAAGTAAGATCGTCATCGTTCAGGGTGAGCTTGTAGGCAGAGCCGGGTTCAAATCCGCTTTCATCCGCGCTCGAAATGGTATAACTCCCGCTTTCGCCCGTAACAGTAACAATATCTCCCTCGGTATCCGTGCTCAGGTTTTTGGCCGTGATGAGGGCTTTGACCGCCTCCGCATTCTGGCTCCCCGCACTTTTGACCGCGATCGTGAAGCCCGGCTCCACATCCATAGCCGCGGTAAAACGGGCCGAGCCGTTCTCCTGGATCTCTCCGGCCTTCTCATACTTGGCATACAGGGTCAGCGAACCAGTGAGCCTGTCGCTGCTCGCCACCGCCTGGCCCAATTCCTCATCATAATACCAGCCCAGGAAAATCTCTCCCGCCTTGTAGGGCGAGGGAAGATTGCCCAGCGCGGTGCCGCTTGGCAGGCTCTGAGGGGAAAGTTCGCTTCCTCCATTGGTCTCAAAGGTAACGGCATAATAGGTTGTGCTTCCGCCCTCCGACGGATGTCCGGGCCGGGGAATCCCCGCCTCCGTATAGTAAGCGTCCACCGCGTCGTCCGCACGCACGCAGAAGGCCGCGCATTCCGCACGTGTGGCGTTTGCAGCCGGATTCACCTTTCCGTTCTCATCCCCCTGAAGCAGTCCTGCCCTCCACAGGACAAGGATGGGTTCCTTTGCCCAAACGGATACGGCGGCCAAATCCTTAGGTTCCGCCCCGCCGGCAGATTCCTTCAGCCGGATGCCCGCAGCCGCCGCCCAGCGCAGCAGCATCGCCGCCATCTGCTCACGGGTCACAGCGTCGTTGGGGCCGAACTTGCCGCCTCCGTAGCCCTGGGCCACCTTATTTTCCGAAGCCCACACCACATAGGGTGCATACCAGCTTCCGGCTGTCACATCACTGTAACCTCCGTTCCCACTGTAAAGGCTTGTATCCACCCCCGCCATACGGCCGACCACTGTAACAAACATGGCCCGGCTCATTGTACCGCTGGGGTCAAACCGGTCTTCCCCAACCCCTCCAAACAGCTTCTTCTCCACGGCCTGAACCACGTAGCCATAGAACCAATCCTCTCCGGATACATCTGTGAATCCGGAACTTTCCGCGGCCTCTCCCGTCTCCTTCTGGGCTGCCATCGCCGCGGTGGGCGCCATTGTGATTACCATCACAACGGACAGCAGCAATGAGAGTATTCTTCGTTTCATCTCTGTCCCTCCTGTTCAGGCTTCTACCAGCTGCCTCTCCTTGGGGGGTTCCCCAAGGAAACAAGGGGCATGCCCCTTGCCTTTTTCTTCGGTTTGTCTGCGCCGGACACAGAGGTGCAGACCTTCCCCATTTTCTCTTTTAGTATAGCAGCCGATGCGCAACAAACCCGCAACAAAAAGGGACCCGGTTTCATGAAATGAACTGCCCCCCAATTGTTAGACAGTATGGTATAC
>ENA-OUOW01002150-OUOW01002150.1-human-gut-metagenome-genome-assembly--contig:-NODE-2150-length-11606-cov-5.666003_pt1 | contig 11606 bp, 11 predicted proteins | sample MGYA00237938_ERZ548769 | MGnify/ENA primary metagenome ERZ548769 (study PRJEB26490, sample SAMN05356870) | human gut metagenome | biome: terrestrial biome; feature: human-associated habitat; material... | reverse complement strand
GCCACGACTACAAGGATGGCAAGTGCAGCCGCTGCGGCGCTGAGGAGCCTACCACGCCGGATACCCCCGCCACCGGCGACAGCAGCACTCTGGTGCTGTGGCTGGCCCTGCTGGCCATCTCCGGTATGGCTGTGACGGTCATTCCCTCCCGCAAAAAGCGCAGCCGGTAACATACAATCGGCTGACTCATTCACCGAGGAAGCTGCCTGCGGGCAGCTTCCTCGGCTTTTTATCCCCTTGTATACGCCGGGCAGTCGTGCATCCCAGCGCACAAGGCCCAAAATTTTCGAGTGACAAGCGGTTCGAATTGTGATATAGTGATAGTCCCATCGATGGACAAGGACGGATGCAGATCCGCCCTTGTTCCTCCATGATATGATCGCAGCGTGGGGCCGGGACAGAGCACCGCACCCCCATAGAGGAGGCTGATTATGAGAGAGATCGCACACATCCGGGCCACGATGCTGGGGCGGTTTGCCCTGCAGCAGACCGGCATGAAGGAGCCCCGGATGGTCAGTCTCGCCGGCCGTTCCGGGCGGCTGTGGACGCTGGTGGCCTACTTGATCCTGCACCGGGATCGGGGCATCCCCGCTCAGGAACTCATCGACCTTCTGTGGCCCGACGGCAGCGGCAGCAATCCCGCCAGCACTCTGCAAAATAACGCCAGCCGGGCACGCAACGCCATGGCTACACTGGGCTTTTCCGACACCAAGGGCATGATCCGCTACGAAAACGGCCTGTACCGCTGGGTTCCCGGAACCGATACATGGCTGGACGTGGATGTCTTTGAGGATCTGGCCCGCCGGGCGCTGGAGACCTCCGACCCGGAGGAACTCCGGACACTGGGCCGGGAGGCCGCCGATCTGTATCAGGGGGATTTTCTGCCGGATGTGGCCGACGAGCTGTGGTGTGCCGATCTTCACGCCTACTATCGCTCCCTGTTCGTGCGGCTGTTCCGCAGACTGGTGCAAGAGCTGATGAGGACTCAGGAGTACGCCGAGGCGGCGGCCCTGTGCGCCCAAGCGGTGCATCTGGATCCCCTGTCGGAGGAGTTCAGCCTGCTGCTGATGCAGAATCTCACCCGCAGCCATCAGGCCCAGCAGGCGCTGGATCACTACGAGGCCCTGCAAAAGCTGTATCAGGAGAGCTACGGCCTGACCCCCTCCCCGGAGCTGGAGGCCGCCCGCCTCACCGCCTCGCAGGAACTGTACGGCGGCGGCATGGGGCCGGCGGCTCTGGAGACCTTCCTACTGGCCGGCGACGGCGAGAGCAGGGCGCTGGCCTGCGACAACGGCACCTTTCGGGAGATCGTGCTGCTGTACCTGCGTTCCATGCGCCGTGACCCCGACCTGAAGGCCCAGCTGCTGATGCTGTGTCTGGAGGGCTGGGAGGCTCAGCCGGAGAAAAATGCCGTCTATATGCAGCAGATGAAGCTGATCCTGCAGAGCTGCCTGCGCTCCGGCGACCCCTTCACTCAGATTGGCGCCGGGCAATACTGGATACTGCTGCCGGGCGCCGGGTCAGAGACTCATAGCGCCATCGCTCAGCGGCTCCAGCAGGCGATGCACCAGCGTTTTGCCCAAAGCAGCGCCGTCTTTCGGACTCGGGCCATCGATCTGCGGGGCATGGTCCATCTGGCCGAACCCAAAGACTGACACCCCACCGGACGGCTCCGCCGCCGGTTTCAGAAAGGATGGATCGCTCCATGCAAGAAAACCGAAGCATTGCGCCGGGTCTGGGGGCCTTTCGCCTGACGCTCCAGCGCCGGGAGAACGGCTTTTGCGGCTATGTGTATAGCGCCGCTCTGGGCTGCCGGGCGGAGTTCACCAGTCTGGCCCGGCTCATCGTCCTGCTGGAGGAGTGGATGAACACCGCCACCGACAGTCCCGTGCCGGAAAAGCCCTCCGCTGCGGCGGCCCCCGCCGATGTGGAGCTGGAGGTCCGGCTGCGCCGGCATTACAGCTGGCAGGGGCAGCTCCGTGATCTGAAGGGCGGCGCCGTTTTCTCCTTCCACAGCGTGCTGGAGCTGCTTTTGCAGCTGGAGGCACTGTTGGAGCAATAGGCATCATTCGGGTACGCAGATCCCGCGGGGTCTGCGTGCTTTGCAATTTGTGCGCTATTCGTGGACAAAGATTGACTTCCCGACGGGGATATGGTAAGATGGGCGAAAAAGAGCAGGAGGGATCGTATGGAACGACACGATGCGTACTACCGGCAGTATGTGCAGATCCTCCGGGAGGAGCTGCGCCCCGCCACCGGCTGCACCGAACCCATCGCCATCGCTTACGCCGCCGCCAAGGCCCGCAGCGTGCTGGGTGCGCTGCCGGATCGGGTGCTGGTGGAGGTCAGCGGCAACATCATCAAGAACGTCAAAAGCGTGGTAGTCCCCCATACCGGCGGGCTGCGGGGCATCCCGGCAGCTGCGGCGGCGGGCATTGTGGCCGGAGACGCCGAGGCCCAGCTGGAGGTGCTCTCCGGCATGACGGAGGCGCAGAGCGCCGCCATCTCTCCCTTCCTGAAGGCCGTGCCGGTGGAGGTACGCCACGCCGACACGCCCTATATCTTCGACATTCAGGTGACGGTTTTTCACGGTCCGGACAGCGCTCAGGTGCGCCTTGTGGGCCACCACACCAACGTGGTATCCGTCCGGAGGGGCGGTCAGGTACTGCTGGAGCGGGAGATCTCCGAGGGCTCCGGCAGTCTCACAGACCGCAGCTGCCTGACGGTGGAGGGCATCGTGTCCTTTGCCGACTGTCTTTCCACGGAGGACGTGGAGGAGGTGCTGGAGCAGCAGATCCGGTGTAACATGGCCATCGCTGAGGAGGGCCTGCGCCACGATTACGGGGCCAACATCGGCAAGACCCTGCTGCGGGGGCATGAGGAGGATCTGTCCTATCGGATGCGGGCCTACGCCGCCGCAGCCAGCGATGCCCGGATGAACGGGTGCGAGATGCCGGTGGTCATCAACTCCGGCAGCGGCAATCAGGGCATCACCTCCAGTGTGCCGGTGATCGTCTGCGCCCGTGCCACGGGCCGCAGTCATGAGGAGCTGCTGCGGGCGCTGGCAGTGGCGAATCTGGTGACCATCCACCTGAAAACCGGCATCGGGCGGCTGTCCGCCTACTGCGGAGCCGTCAGCGCCGGATGCGGCGCCGCCGCAGGGCTGGCGTATCTGCAGGGCGGGGATTACGACACCGTGGCCCACACGGTGGTCAATACCGTAGCCATGGATTCCGGCATCATCTGCGACGGGGCCAAGGCCAGCTGCGCCGCCAAGATCGCCGCCGCCGTGGACGCCGGGCTGCTGGGGCTGGCCATGTATCGCAGCGGCAACCAGTTCTTTGGCGGAGACGGCATCGTGAAAAAGGGCGTGGAGAACACCATCGCCAACGTGGGCCGGCTGGCCCGACTGGGCATGGCGCAGACGGACAAGCAGATCATTCAGCTGATGATGGAGAGCTGACCACAGCGGTGGGACAGCCTTATGCGTATAGAGCAGGCACGCAGGATGGTTCCTGCGTGCCTGCTGTTTGTCTCCGGCGGGATACTTTTTGCCGGCAGTTTTTCTGTTTTGCCTCCGGCGGCGTGCAAACGCCGGAAATCTCCCCCTCACGGGCGAAACATCCTCTTCCCCACCCACATGGTAGGTAAAATTTGAAAAAAGGGGTTGACAAGCGCAGTTAGAGATGTTAAACTACCACCAAGTTAGATATATCTAACCGGCCGGATCATTAGAGGTTCAGAACATCGCAGACCCACGAATCAGGCAATCGAAATCAACCAGCCATTTCCCCGCCGCATATTTGCCGGCCGGGAAGCCATGATAAGAAAGGAACACCTATGAGCATTGTCATTCTGGGCGGCAACGAGTGTATGGAGCGCCGCTATATGGATCTGTGTCAGTCCTACCGCTGTCGGGCCAAGGTTTTCATCAAGCCTGTGGGCGGCCTGAAAAACAAGCTGGGCGACCCGGATCTGACCATTTTCTTCACCAGCACCATGTCCCACAAAATGGTCCAGAGCGCCCTGCGGGAGCTGAAGAGCTGCGACACGGTCATCGAGCGCTGTCACACCAGCTCCCTGTCCGCTCTACGGAACATTCTGGAAAAGCACGCCGGATAAGGAGGGCTTACATCATGTCTGAGGAGCTTGTGGTCCGTCAGTGCGCCCCTACTCTGGCCGGGATCAAGACCGGCAGCCTGTTCTCCTGTCCCTGCGACTCCCCGGAGGAGCTGCGGCAGGAGGTGCGGCGCATCAACCGTCTGTTGGCGGGCAAGGGCCTGTGTCTGCTGCCCCTTCGCTTTGACGGCAGCCGTGCGCTGCTGTACCTCTACCGGCCCAGCCGCCTGCGACAGGATCTGGAGGATGCCGAGGCCGTGCGCCTGCTGGAGGAGTCCGGGTACCCATGTCACAGCGCCGGGCAGTGCGTGGCCTGTCTCATCCGCCGTCTGCGGGAAAGTGACGAATTCCCCCACGAGATCGGGCTGTTCCTCAGCTATCCTCCGGAGGATGTACGGGGCTTCATCGAGAACAAGGCCTGCCGCTTCAAGTGTGCCGGACTGTGGAAGGTCTATGGCGACGAGGAACGGGCCAAGGAGCTGTTCCGTCAGTATAAGCGCTGCACCGACCGGTGCTGCGCCCTGTGGCGGGCGGGCTCCGGACTGGCGCAGCTGGCCGTGTGACATATTTTTCAACAGAGAAAGGAACGAAACCATCATGAAAAAGACTGCAGTAGTGTATTGGAGCAGCACCGGCAACACGGAGGCCATGGCTCAGGCGGTGCTGGAGGGCATGAAGGAGGCCGGTGCCGAGGCGGTGCTGCTGACTCCCGACGCCGTGGATGCCGGCGCTCTGGCCGGTATGGATGCCATCGCCTTCGGCTGCCCCGCTATGGGCTCCGAGGTGCTGGAGGAGTGCGAGTTCGAGCCCATGTTCTCCGGCTGCAAGAACCGTCTGGGCGGCAAGAGTGTGGGCCTGTTCGGCTCCTACGGCTGGGGCGACGGCCAGTGGATGCGTGACTGGGAGAAGGACTGCGACGACGCAGGCATCAATCTGGTGTGCGAGAGCGTCATCTGCTGCGAGACGCCGGACGACGCCGCACTGGAGGCCTGCCGGGCCATGGGCAAGGCTCTGGCAGAGTGATTTTCTCCATGTCTCATCGGTTGAAAAACCGTCTGGGCGCTCTGGCGCTGGCTCTGGGCCTGTGCCTGCTGGCGGCGGCGGTGAAACTGCTGTGACTGCTACTTCTCCTCAAACGTAAGTGATCCCTCTCCTCAACATAAGTGACCTTTTTCCTCAGCGTTTTCTCCGGGGCCATGCCGCAGGGCATGGCCCTCAGCATTTTTCAGAACTTCAAAAAGCTCTGAAAAATGGGGATCACCATCGTGCAGGACACCCTTCCGGGTTTCCCGCACACACCCTTCCGCTCCGTTGACGAAAGTGTCCCCCTTGGGGGGCGGGCTTGGGGCCATGCCGCAGGGCATGGCCCCCTCTCTTTGCAAAACAGCTTGGTTTTTTCGGGCGTTCATGGTATAATGCCATACATCATACCATGAAACATCCCCCCAAAAGGAGTGACTCCCATGCCCGATACCATTGCCGCCATCGCCACACCGCAGCTGCCCTCCGCCATCGGCATCCTGCGTCTGTCCGGCCCGGACACCCGGCGTATCCTGGACGTCGTATTCTCCCCCGCCCACGGCGGCCCCGTCAGCGGACAGGCCCCCCGGCGGATGGTGCTGGGGGATCTCCACGACCGGCAGGGACACATCATAGACAGCGCTTTGGCGGTGCTGTTCCCCGGCCCCCACAGCTACACCGGCGAGGATTGCGCCGAGATCCACTGCCACGGCTCCCCGGTGGTGCTGAACGAGGGGCTGGACGCCCTGTTCGCCCAAGGCGCCCGGCAGGCCAAGGGCGGCGAGTTCACCCAGCGGGCCTTCCTCAACGGCCGGATGGACCTCATTCAGGCAGAGGCCGTGGCGGACCTCATCGACGCCGAATCTCCCGCCGCCGCCCACAATGCCGTGGGGCAGCTGGAGGGCCGTCTCAGCCGGGGCGTGGGGGATATCTATAACGGGCTCATGGAGGTAGTATCCCGGTTCTATGCCGTGGTGGACTACCCCGACGAGGACATCGATCCCCTGACCCAAGGTCAGCTGACCCAGACCCTCGCCCGCAGCGAGACGGCACTGGAGGCGCTGCTGGCCACCTTCCGCCGGGGACAGCTGCTGCGGCAGGGCGTCCCGGCGGTGATCTTAGGTAAGCCCAACGCCGGGAAGTCCTCCCTGCTCAACGCCCTGCTGGGCTATGACCGGGCTATCGTCACCGACGTGGCCGGCACCACGCGGGATACCGTGGAGGAGAAGGTGCAGGTGGGCCATGTGCTGCTGCGTCTGTGCGACACCGCCGGCCTGCGGGACACCGGAGACGCCGTGGAGCGGCTGGGGGTGCAGCGCACCCGTGATGCCGCCCGGCAGGCGGCGCTGGCTCTGCTGGTGCTGGACGGCTCCCGGCCCCTGACGGCGGAGGACGAGGACGCCATCGCCACCGCTGCCGCCGTCCCCCGGCAGCTGGTCATCGTCAACAAGACGGACCTCCCCGCCGGGGTGGAACCGGCGGCGCTGGTGCAGCGCTTCGGGCAGGTCTATCCCCTGTCCGCCGCCACGGGAGAGGGCGTGGACGCCCTGTGCCGGGCCGTGGAGGCCCTGTACCCCGCCGGAAAGCAGGCGCAGGGAGAGCTTCTCACCAACGCCCGGCAGGCTGACGCCGTGGCCCGCAGTCTGGAGGCTGTCCGCTCTGCCCGCAGGGCGCTGGAGGACGGCATGACCCCCGATGTCGTTCTCACCGACGCCGAGGCGGCACTGGAGGCGCTGGGAGAGCTGAACGGTAAGCGCATCCGAGAGGATCTGGTGCAGACCATCTTCTCCCGCTTCTGTGTGGGAAAATAAAATTTATGAACAAACTGTAAATTCTATTCCGGTGCTTTCTTCACCTGTCCTGATATGATATATTAGATTCATCCCATCATCCCATCATCCCATCCGGGGCGCTGCCCCGTTTCATCAACCACCCAAAGGAGGAGCTACCCATGCAGGATTACATCATCATGACCGACAGCTGCTGCGACCTCACCGACCAGATGGCCCGTGAGTTGGAGCTGGAGGTGCTGCCCCTGACCATGACCATGGACGGGAAGGAATACCCCAACACGCTGGACGGCCGCTACATCACCAATGAGGAGTTTTACAAGCGGCTGCGGGCCGGCAAGACCTCTACCACTGCCGCCGCCAACGTGGGCCAGTTCGAGGACGCCATGCGGGCCGTGCTGGGCCGGGGACAGGATATTCTGTGCCTGTGCTTCTCGTCGGCACTGTCCACCACCTATCAGTCCGCCGTGATCGCTGCGGAGAACGTGGCTCCGGACTTCCCGGAGCGCACCATCCGGGTCATCGACACCCTCAGCGCCTCCCGTGGGCAGGGACTGCTGGTGTATCTGGCGGCTCAGAAGAAGAAGGAGGGCCTGACCCTCAGCCAGCTGGGGGATTGGGTGGAGGATAACAAGCTCCACGTCTGCCACTGGTTCACCGTGGACGATCTGAACTTCCTGAAGCGTGGCGGCCGGGTCTCCGCCGCCACGGCGCTGGTGGGTACCATGCTCTCCATCAAGCCGGTGATGCACACGGATAACGAGGGCCGCCTGACCATGGTGGGCAAGGCCCGTGGCCGCAAGGCCAGTCTCAAGGCCCTGCTGGATGCCATCGAGCGGCTGGCCATCGAGCCGGAGAAGCAGACCATGTTCATCTGCCACGCCGACTGTGAGGAGGAGGCCAAGCAGGTGGCGGCGGAGATCCAGCGCCGCTTCGGCACCACGGATATCCGCATCCACTACATCGGGCCGGTCATCGGCAGCCACACCGGCCCCAACACCATGGGCCTGTTCTTCGTGGGAACGGAGCGGTAAGGCATGAAGTGGCTGGAATTGAAGCTGGACACCTCCCCGGCGGGGCTGGACCCGGTGTCACAGCTGCTGGAGGAGCAGGGCATCACGGGGCTGGTCATTGATGACGAGGGGGATTTCCGGGATTTTCTGGAGCACAATCACCAGTACTGGGATTATGTGGACGAGGAACTGATGCAGGAGAAGCAGGGCCTCTGCCGCATCACCTTCTACCTCTCAGACGACCCGGAGGGCTATCACCGGCTGGCGCAGGTGCGGATGGCCCTGTCGCAGCTGAAGGCAGCGCACCCGGAGTACGCTCCCCTGCTGCTGACCATGAACGATCTGGAGGACGCCGACTGGGAGAACAACTGGAAGCAGTTTTATAAGCCCATGGAGATCGGGGAACGTCTCATCGTGGTGCCGGAGTGGGAGCAGGCCAATACACAGGGCCGCATCCCTCTGATCCTGAATCCGGGGCTCACCTTCGGCACCGGCAGCCATGCCACCACCCGGCTGTGCCTGACGGCGCTGGAGGAAACCATCCACGGCGGTGAGCGGGTACTGGATCTGGGCTGCGGCAGCGGCATCCTCTCCATCGCCGCCCTGCGGCTGGGGGCGGAGCACGCCTTCGCCTGCGACATCGACGAGAAGTGCGTGGAGGTGGCCTATGAAAACGCCGCCCTCAACGGCATCGACCGCTCCCGATACACCGTCCGGTGGGGCGATGTGCTGTCGGATCAGCAGCTGAAGGCGGAGATCGGCGGGGGCTATGACATGGTGGTGGCCAACATCGTGGCGGACGTCATCATCGGCCTGTCCGGTCAGGTGCGTCCCTTCCTGAAGGAGGACGGCCTGTTCCTGTGCTCCGGCATCATCGACGACCGGGCAGAGGAGGTGGCCCAACGCCTGCGGGAAGCGGGATGGGACATCCTCCGCACCCGCCAGAGCGAGGGCTGGTTCTCCTATCTGTGCCGGTAATGCGGGGTTCGGGCGAAACGACCGCACCCCCTATGCTTTCCATAAGAAAAGAGCCGCACCTGTGGGTGCGGCTCTTTTGCTGCTTTTGGGGCAGTATGTATGGCTCTCAGGGCTTTGCCTTGCCGATGCGGATGATCTGATCCCGGCTCTCGTAGTTGCTGGTGGCCTCGAAGGTGCTGGAGAGGAGGCTCCCGTCCCCGGCATAGACATTGCGCCACGTCTGCACCACATAGCCGGTATAGGGGGTCTGGATCTCCTGCTTCTCCCCCGGCGCCAGCTCATCCGTCTCCTCATAGACGGTTTCCCACGGGATGACGTCCACCGTCTCGCTGACCATCTCCACATAGCTGTCATCCACCTTGGTGCCTAAAATCTCCACCGTCACGTTGTTGTCGTTCCAATAGGTGACGATCTTGATGGGGTAGTCGGTGTTGTTGGCGAAGATAAAATCCGGGAAGCCGTCGTATACCGTGGCGTCGCACCCCCACTTGATGTAGCCGGGGGCGTACTGGTGGCAGTAGCGCATGACGATCTCCAGGTTGGCCTTCAGGGTGGCGTAGTACAGGGTCGAGGACACCTGGCACACACCGCCGCCGTAGACATCCACCGTCTTGCCCCCCACGTAGCCGGGAGCGGCGTAGAAGCCGTAGTCCGCCGTGGTAGGACCTATGGCGTCGTTATAGCTGAACTGGTCGCCGCAGTTGAGCACCGTGCCGGAGATGTTCTGGGCCGCCTTGCGGACGTTCTGGATGCGGCCCCATGCGCCGCTGACGTAGGTGGTACAGCTGGCCAGCACGTCCCGGAACAGCACCTTCTCCAGCGCCGCCTTGCTGACCTTGGGCTGCTGGATCTGGGCGGGAACAGTGATTTCCTGTCCCGGCTGAGCCTGAGCCACCAGCTTTTGGGCGGCGTCGGCATCAAAGGTCACCTGCACCGTCCCCTCCTCCACCTGATCGGCGGCGGCGTTATAGGATGCGTTTTTCGCCGTGGCGTAGGTCTCGGCAAAGGCATCGAAGTCCACGGGCTTGGCCTCCACCACCTCATAGGCGCAGGTCACCGGCTCCAACGTCCCGGCGGCCAGCGCCGCCCGCAGGGCATCGGTTAACCGCGGGAGGTCTATCTTGCGGCCGTTCTTTGGCACCGTCACCAAAAAACCGTCCTCTTTTCCCTGCTCCAGCCGACAGGCGCCATCGATGGCCGCCACATCCAGCTGCTCTGCCAGCTCCGCCGCTTTTTCCTGCAAGGCGGCGTCATCCGCCGTCCACGGCGGGGTCAGGGACGTCTCCCGGAACCAGCTGCGGAGAAGGCTCCAGCCGTTTTCCAGAAAATGGCCGCTGTGTCCGGCGTCATAGGCCAGCTGGGCCGCCGTCTCCGGGGTCACGGAGACCCCCAGCTCCCACAGGGACACCTGCCCCGCCGTCTCACCGTCCACCGTCAGGGGCAGCTGAGTCGCCTGACATACGGCCTGTCCCTTCTGCTGCCAGCGCTCCTGCGCCTGCGGGACGGTCAATCCGCTCATATCCACGCCCATCACGTCGGTGCGGCCGAGGATGGTACCGTGGCTGGCGGAGACGATGCACAAAACCAGATAGAATATGCCCAGCACCGCCACGATGCCGCCGCTGATGAGAGCCGCCAGCTTCCCGGCGGTTTTTTTGGCCGGGGACTCCGGCAATGCGTCCATCTCCTTCGGGATGGGGTCCGCCTCCATGTTCGCTGCCGGGGTACTCTCCGGCTGCGGGATGGTAGCCGTGGGGACCTCCTGCGGGGTGGTCTCCGGCGTTTCCTGCTCCAAGGGCTTCTGTGCTTCCATACAGCCCCTCCTTTACTATACAGTGCAGCGCACACTGCGCTATCATGCAGTATACTACGGAAAGGGGCAAAATAGGTTACAATTTCATTACAGACGCCGTTTTTTATACACTTCGTCGCATTATGTACGCACCCGCTTGGGAATACGGATGGTCAGAAGGATCTCCTCGTCGGTATCCTGACGGCCCCAGTCGGCGTTGACTCCCGCCTGGCGCATCAGGTGCAGGCCCCGATCCACGCTGTTGAGGAACAGCCGGACATCCTTGATGATGTAGGTAGTACGGCCCTTGGGAGGCGTCACCTGCTGGCGGTGCAGCAGATCCTCTATGTAGGCCTCGGCGGCGGCCACATTCATCCTGCGCCGGCAGAATACCTGCGCCGCCGCCAGCTGCTGCTCCTCCGTCCCCAGCCGCAGCAGCGCCCGTGCATGGCGCTCCGTCAAGCCGTTTTTCTGCAAAAACTGCCGCACGGAGTCCGGCAGCCGCAGCAGCCGCAGCTTGTTGGCCACCGCCGGCTGGGAGCGGCCCAGACGGCGGGCGGTCTCCTCCTGACTGAGCCCATAGCGGGCGATGAGCCGGGACAGGGCCTCCGCCTCCTCCCAGCAATCCAGATCCCGGCGCTGGAGGTTCTCCATCAGCGCCAGCAGCGCCGAGTCCTCCTCCCCTACCTGCGCCACCAGACACGGCACCTCCCGCAATCCCGCCATGGCGGCGGCCCGCAGGCGTCGTTCTCCGGCCACCAGCTCATAGCCTGTCCCCTGACGGCGCACCGTCAGGGGCTGGAGGATGCCGTAGCGGCGGATGCTTTCCGCCAGCTCCGACAGGGAATCCTCGTCGAAGCTGCGGCGGGGCTGCTGGGGGTTGGGGCTGTCTCT
>ENA-OUOW01002149-OUOW01002149.1-human-gut-metagenome-genome-assembly--contig:-NODE-2149-length-11609-cov-3.435693_pt1 | contig 11609 bp, 12 predicted proteins | sample MGYA00237938_ERZ548769 | MGnify/ENA primary metagenome ERZ548769 (study PRJEB26490, sample SAMN05356870) | human gut metagenome | biome: terrestrial biome; feature: human-associated habitat; material... | reverse complement strand
TCAAGTGATTTGGTAAGTTCTTGGTTAGATATTGGTCAGTTTTGGGGCAACCTTGCCAAAAACTTGACGGATGCAAATCTAGACGTCGGCGAATGAACACTTTGAGCGAGCCCGGTGCAAAATTCTGGGCTGATTCTCGATAATCGCTCCCAATCGTCCCTTGCCAAGCGCTGGCCTCGCGTACAATCTGCTCCGACATTCGCGCGCCGCCTGGCGCTTAAGAGGGGAGGACCCCATGGCAAACGAGATCTGGACCATCAAGCGTTGTCTCGAGTGGACCAAGGAGTACCTGGCCGAGCGCGGCGAGGAACACCCCCGACTTTCTGCCGAGTGGCTGCTCTGCGCTGCCACGGGTCTGGCGCGCATTGACTTATATATGCGTATGGACGAGACGCTCGATGCGGCGCAGCTCGAGACCATGCACGCGGCGGTCGTCCGCCGCGCCAAGGGCGAGCCGCTGCAGTACATCACCGGCAGCACGCAGTTCCGCATGATCGACGTCGCGTGCGCCCCCGGCGTACTCATTCCGCGTCCCGAGACCGAGATGCTCGTCGAGGAAGTCCTCAATTATCTGGATGCCGAGGTGCTGAGCCCCGAGGCTGCCGCCCGTCAGCGCGTTGAGCTGCCCTGGAACGACGAGGTCGAGCAAGTGCGCAAAGTCGAAGCCGCATTGGCCGACGAGCGAGCGACGGCCGAGCGCCGTGCCGCTAACCTCACGGCTGCCGATGAGGCTGCGCTGGGTGGCGATGTGCTGGGCAGTCGCGCCTATGCCGAGGAGCTAGCCGATCGCGAGGCCGAGCAAGCCGCCGAGCAAGCAGCAGAGGCCGAGGCCGAGGAAACCGCTGAGTCCAAGCTCGACGAATACGGCATCGCCATCGAGGGCGCCGACCAGGAGACGGCTTCAGCTCAGGATGCCGCCGCGCCCGCTCCGGTCGAGCCCCGTATCGCTCGCGTTCTCGAGGTTGGCTGCGGCACGGGTTGCATCTCGCTTTCCCTTGCCTGGGAGCGCCGCGGCCATGTCACCTGCACTGCTACCGATATCGAACCGCGTGCCATTGACCTGGCCACCAAAAACCGCGACGCGCTCGGGCTTACGTCCGATGAGGTCGCCTTCAGCCTCACGAACCTGGTGAGCTCTATCCCCCGCGAGGAATGGGGCACCTTCGACGTGCTCGTCTCCAACCCGCCTTACATTCCGACCGACGTCATGCGCTCGCTGCCGCACGAGGTCAAGGACTTCGAGCCCGATTTGGCGCTCGAGGGCGGTGCCGATGGCCTTGATATCTTCCGCCGCCTGCTCAACGCGGCGCCCTATATGCTGCGCGCCGGCGGCCTGTTTGCCTGCGAGCTCTACGAGGGTGCCCTCGACGTCGCCGCCGAGCTCTGCCGCCAGGCTGGTCTCTCGGACGTGCGCATCGTCCACGACCTCACCGATCGTCCCCGCATCGTCCGAGCCATCGTCACCGAGCCCAAACAGCGCCAGTAATATTTATTAACTGGTTAGCAAAAATTATAAATTAGTTTATAATTAGGACGGCTGAAAGAGGTCGGCCCATGCAACCTCCTACCTTTCGGGAAATCATTGCCCTACTCAAGCACGATGGATTCGTGAAGGTCGCGCAAGTCGGTAGTCATGCTAAGTATGTTTCTGGTGACCGTGTTGTCACCGTGAACGGCTCTGGTGGTGATCGACCGAAGAAGGGCACGTGGGCAAGTATTCGTCGCCAAGCTGGATGGTAGTTGGAGGCAAAATGAGGCAGCGATTTACCTATGACTGCGTTCTCATAAAAGAAGACGACGGTTACTGCGCCAGCTTCCCGCAGATTCCTGGCGCCTTTGCCGATGGGGATACGCGCGAAGAAGCGATTGCCCATGCCACCGAGGCGCTGATGGCATTTTTGGCCGACGATCTCAACAACGGTTTGACTCCGGCAGGGTACGAACGCTCGGCCGAGGTTGTGGCCCTTTCAGTCGAAATCGACCACGAGGGCGCTCGGGAAGCGGCGTGCCGAACATTTAAAGACGCGGCGCTGGACCTCAAAGTCTCCGCTCCGCGGATTACCGCGCTGGTCAAAGCCGGAAAGCTCGATGTTGAGCTCGTCGACGGCCGTCGGATGATAACGATAGACAGCATCGAGCGTTACGCCGCCCAAGAACGTCACGCCGGAAGACCAAAGAAGTTCGTAGCCGTCCAATAACCCCCTCACTTTCACCGACTACTAGAGCCGCTCACCAAACCAACATGCGCTCTGGGCAAATAGGTTGAACGTTTCGTGCGAGAATGCCCCACAGTAAACAAACTTGCACCAGAGCGTAAGGGGCTGGCATACACATGCAGACGGTCTATCGGGTATACGAGGGAGCGCGCGAGCCGCATCGGCTTGCAGTCGAGCGCACGGCCGAGCTGCTCGGTCGCGGCGGCCTGGCGCTTATTCCAACCGAGACGGTCTACGGTGTCGCCGTGGCGGTCAACGCCTTCTCGGATGCCGTTCCACAAGATACAAGTGAACCTCTGCCGTGGCCGCGCGATCCGCAGGCCACCGTCAACGGCGCCGCGGTCCCCGCGCTCGGTACCGGCTATCGTCGCATCTTTACCCTCAAGCAGCGCGAGCTCACCCAAACGGTTGCCTGGCTGGTCGATGATGCCGGGGCGCTCGATCGCTATGGCGTGGATATCCCTAATGAGGCCCGCGTGCTCGCCCGACGATGCTGGCCGGGCGCCCTGACTATCGTGGTCAAGGCGGCCCCCTGCGTGCCGATCTTTATGCGCGCCGCCGACGACACGGTGGCACTTCGCGCTTCGGCCTCGCCCGTGGTGCAAGCGCTCATCCGCGCCTGCGGCAGCCCTCTTGCCTGCACTAGCGCCAACACGCATGGCGCGCCCGCGCCGGCAAGTTTTGTCACGGTGGAGGTGCGCATCCTGGAGGGGGTCGATGTGGCCGTCGACGCAGGTGAGACCACGTGTCGCGACGCCTCAACCATCGTGTCGTTTCAGCGCGGTGAGCTCCAGATCCTGCGCCAAGGCGCGCTCCCCGCATCAGAGATCGAGCGGGTCCTGTCCGACCCGATGCAATAGAAAGGTGTAAGCGATGTCGTTGAATCTAGGTAGCCTGGGTATGGAAGACGCCTCGTTTAGCTTTGGCGGTTCCTACATCATGGCGCTCGACTGCGGCACCACCTCGGTACTCGCGACCATCGTCGACGAGTACGGCTGCATCGTCGCCCAGGCGCGCCGTAGCGTCAAAACCAGCTTCCCGCGCCCCGGCTGGGTGGAGCAGGATCCCACGGAGGTGCTTGCCAGCCAGATCGGCGTGATGATGGAGGTCCAGTTTAAGAGCGGCATCCATTCTGACCGCATCGCCGCCATCGGTATCTCCAACCAGCGCGAGACCACGGTGGTGTGGGACCGCATAAGCGGCCAACCCATCTATAACGCCATCGTGTGGCAATGCCGTCGCACCGCACCTCTGATCGACGAGCTGGTCGAGCAGGGCGCAGAAGAACTGGTGCGCTCCCGCACGGGGCTTACGCTCGACCCGTATTTCTCGGCCTCCAAGGTGCAGTGGATTCTCGATAACGTCGACGGTGCGCGTGAGAGCGCGGCGGCGGGCGACCTCATGTTCGGCACCATCGACACCTGGCTCATCTACAACCTCACCGGCGGTCAGGTCTTTGCCACCGACTACACCAATGCCAGCCGCACCGCGCTCTTTAATATCCATACGCTCGATTGGGACGACGATCTGCTGGCGCTTTTCGACGTCCCGCGTTCCATGATGCCCGAGGTTCGTTGGAGCTCGGGCGACTACGGCCGCGTTGCGAGCGACATCATGACCAACATGCCACCCATCATGGGCGTGGCGGGCGACCAGCAGGCGTCGCTGTTCGGCCACTGCTGCTTCCATCCCGGCCAGACCAAAAACACCTATGGCACGGGCTGCTTTATGCTCATGAACACCGGCGACGAGATCGTCGAATCCAAGAACGGTTTGGTCTCCACGATCGGTATCGCCGCGGACGGCAAGATCAGCTATGCGCTCGAGGGTTCTATCTTTGCCGCCGGCTCAACCATGAACTGGCTGCGCAACAACATGGGCATCATCTCGAGCGTGAGCGAGTCCGCGCAACTCGCCACTTCGATTAACGACAACGAGGGCTGCTACTTCGTTCCCGCCTTCGCAGGCCTGGGCGCTCCCTGGTGGGACCCGCATGCTCGCGGTATCGTGTGCGGCCTGACCGGCGCCTCGAGTCGCGCGACCATTGTGCGTGCGGCTTGCGAGTCCATGGCCTACCAGAGCTATGACGTGCTGCGCGCCATGGAGCAGGACGTGGGACTTTCGATTGAGCGCCTGTCCGTCGATGGCGGTGCCTCGCGCAACGAGTTCATCATGCAATTCCAGGCCGATCTGCTGGATATCCCCGTGCTGCAGTGCGAGACGGTGGAGACCACGGCGATCGGCGCCGCGTACTTGGCGGGCCTTGCCGTCGGCTATTGGGAGGATTTGGAGGAGCTGGAGCAAAACGCTCAGATCGTCAAAGTCTTCCATCCTCACATGTCCGCCGAGCGCCGTGAGAGCAACCTCGCTGGTTGGCGTGATGCCGTCAAGCGTTCGCTCAACACCGCTCAGTAGGGTTGCGACGAGCTGCTCGATACAACAAACCGTTAAACTTATGCACGGCGCGAGGCAACAACGTCGCCATGCGCCTTGTCAGCAAGGCCATCTTCCGGCCGCAATGAAAGGGGCATCAACCCATGACCGTCACCTACGATACGTCCCGTGTGACCCTTGTCGATCACCCACTCGTCCAGCACAAGCTGTCGATCTTGCGCGACAAGAGCACTGGCACCAACCAGTTCCGCCAGCTCGTGCGCGAGCTTGCGCTCTTTGACGGCTACGAGGCCATGCGCGACCTGCCCATGGAAGACGTCGAGGTCGAGACCCCCATCACCACTGCCACGTTTAAGCAGCTTGCCGGCAAGAAGCTCGCCATCGTTCCTATCCTGCGTGCGGGCCTTGGCATGGTCGATGGCATCCTCGACTTGGTACCCTCCGCTCGCGTGGGCCACATCGGTATGGAGCGCGACGAGGTTACCCACGAGCCGCATGAGTATTACTGCAAGATGCCCAAGGATATCGACCAGCGCATCTGCCTGGTTGTCGACCCCATGCTCGCCACGGGCGGTTCGGCCGAGATGGCCATCAGCTACCTGCGCGAGCGCGGTGTCAAGGATATCCGCATGCTGTGTATCGTCGCCGCGCCCGAGGGCCTCAAGTCGCTGACCGAAAAGGACCCCGACGTACATATTTATACCTGCGCCATCGATGACCATCTCAACGAGGCCGCCTACATCGTTCCCGGCCTGGGCGACGCCGGAGACCGCATCTACGGTACGCTGTAATCTCTGGGCCATACCGGCTAACGTCGAAAATACGAAGAAATGGTGCGCGCGGGCGAGCAAAAGTCGTCCACGCGCACTTCTGTTAACGGACGTTTTGCGCTGAGGGGTTCGAAAAAACGTATTACCGTACCTGCGGCATAAAGAAGGCCTTAAGAAAACGTACAGGTGCGTATTAACCGTTTGTTTTACGGTTGTACTTTAGCGATTGGCTCGTACAATAGTCACCAATGTTTGGCTGGGACTGTGCTGTGAGGCGTTAAAAAGGAAAGCGAGGGAGCCAGTGTTTCAGATAGCCGATCTGCTCGCTATCGTTGCAGGCGCCATCGCGGGCGCAATTGCCTTCCTTCCCTTTGTCTTTACGCTCAAGCCGGTTCTTGACGATAAACAGAATGCGGACATGCTCAAGGGCATGGTGAGCCTGGCGGTCTCGGCAGTCGCCCTGCTCGTCTTTACCTTGGTTGTGTTTGCGTTGTTCGGAGAGGCATTTCGCATGTTCCTCCTGGGCGAGGCGATCGGCTTCGTGGTCTTTATGGCCGCCTGCACGGTTCGCGTCGCCAAGGCGCTGCGAGATCCTCATGAGGTCGAAAGGTAAGTCGTGGAAATTTTTGAAAAGCTGCCTGATGAGATTAATCATCTGGTCAGCGAGTTCAGCTCCACCCCTGTCGTGGGCGATCTGAGCTGCGGCATCACGCAGTACTCGTTTTGGCTGATCGTCTCCACGATCGTGCTCCTGATCGTCCTGGCCGTGTTCAAGAAGAAGCAGACCCTGGTTCCCAAGGGCTTCTTCGTCAACGGTTTCGAGTACATCATCGAGTACGTCGAGAACGATATCGGCAAGGGCGTCGTGGGTGAGAACTGGAAGAAGCACTTCCCGTTCCTGTGCTCGCTTTTCCTGTTCATTCTGATCAATAACATGATCGGCCTGATCCCGGGAATGAAGCCCGGCACCGGCGCAATCGGCTCCACCGCCGCGCTCGCCATCTTCGCCTTCGTGTACTTCATCTACTACGGATGCAAGGCTCACGGCGTGATCGGCTACATCAAGAGCCTCGCCCCGCAGGGCGTGAGCTTCCCGATGAACGTGCTTGTGTGGGTCGTCGAGCTTTTCTCGACCTTCCTGCGCCTCATCACGCTCGCCGTCCGTCTGTTCTGCAACATGTTCGCAGGACACGTGGTCATGGGATCGTTCGCCATCATGGCGAGCATGTTCATGCAACCGCTGCTTCAGCAGGTTTCCGCGGCCCACGCCGTCGGCGCCCTGCCTTCGCTGGCCTGGCTTGCCATCCTCATCCTGATCTATGCGATCGAGCTTGTGGTCGGCGCCATCCAGGCTTACGTCTTCACGGTCCTTACCGCCGTGTATGTCTCCGAGGCAGAGGAGGTCGCGGAGGAGGAGTAATCTTCCGTTCGCGCCTTAATGGTAAGGCAATTCGTTAAACCGCCGGTGCCCGTACCCATGGAGCCCGGCAGTTATAAAAAGGTTATCCTGCGTGGAATAAGACACGCACGACAAAGGAGGAATCGTGGGAGTTATCGGTTACGGTCTCGGTGTTATCGGCGCTGGTCTTGCTATCGGCCTGTCTGCTCTGGGTGCTACGGGTGCTATGGCCCGTCAGCCTGAGGTCCAGGGCCGCGTGTTCACCGTCTTCATCATGGGCTCCGCCTTCGGCGAGGCTCTGGCTCTGATCGGCTTCGTTGTCGCGCTGATCGTTAAATAGCACGGAGCGTCAAGTATGAATCTTTCATCCCAGAAGAGCGCGATCGCACTCTCCGCGTCCGCGGCCGCGCTGCTCATGCCGGTTTCCGCGTTCGCCGAGGACGGCGCTGCCGGTGCGGACATCCTCATCCCTAAGATGGCGGAGTTCATCCCGGCGCTTATCGCCTTCCTGATTATCTGGATCGTGCTGGCCAAGGTCGCCCTGCCGGGCATCATGAAAACCATGGAGGAGCGCGGCAAGAAGATCGAGGAGAGCCTCGACGAGGCCGAGAAGACCAAGCAGGAGGCTATCGCCAAGCGCGCTGAGTCCGACTCGATCGTCACCGACGCCCGTCGTCAGGCTGCCGACATCGTTCTCGAGGCCCGTAAGGACGCCGAGTCCGAGCGCGCCCGTATCATCGAGGCTGCTCACAAGGAGGCCGAGGAGATCATCGCCAAGGCCCATACGACCGTCGAGGACGAGCGCAAGTCCATCTACGCCGGTGCCGCGAGCTCCATCGCCGACCTGTCCGTTGCCGTCGCCACCAAGATCGTGGGCGAGGCACTCGAGGACGATGTCGAGCAGAAGAAGCTCATCGAGCGCTACATCCAGGAAGCAGGTAGCCTGAATGCCGACTAGCCGCTATCAGGACAAGGTGCTCGAGACCTACGCGCGCTCCCTTCTGGAAGCCGCCAAGGCCGAGAACCATGTGTTCGAGGACCTCGAGATGATCGAGCGCCTGGCTAGCGCCAGCCCCGAGATCATCGCCGTGCTCGACACCATGTCCAAGCGCGACCAGCTCGACCTTCTTCCCAAGGTGGCAGCTGCCTTTAAGTATGTTGCCGAGGAAGACGAGGATGTAGTGGGCGTGACCGTCACCACGGCGATCCCGCTCGACGACGAGCTGCGTCAAACCATCACTAAGAAATGCGAGCAGGACTTCGGCCGCAAGGTATTCCTTATCGAGCAGGTCGACCCGTCTATCGTGGGCGGCCTGGTGCTCGAGGCTCGCGGCGAGCGTCGTGACATTTCCGTCAAGACGCAGCTGCGCATCGCGCAGGAGACCCTCGCAAACTCTGCTAATTCGTACGGAGGTGAAGCCTAATGTCCGAAACCCTCAATGCCCAGGATATCGCCAAGAAACTGCAGGAGCAGCTCACGAGCCTCTCCGCGACGGTCGATACGCATGAGGTTTCAACGGTCGACGAGGTAGGCGACGGCATCGCTCGCGTCTCCGGCCTCAAGAGCGCCATGGCAGGCGAGCTTCTGGAGTTCAAGAGCTCCGATACCGGTGAGACCGTCTTCGGCCTTGCCCAGAACCTTGACCGTGACGAGGTCGGCGCCGTTCTGTTCGGTGCCGTCGACTCCATCAAGGAAGGCGACGAGTGCCGCACCACTGGCCGCATTATGGATATCCCCGTGAGCCGCGCCATGCTCGGCCGCGTCGTCAATCCGCTCGGCCAGCCTATCGACGGCCTGGGTGACATCGTCGCCACGCATCGTCGCCCCATCGAGTTCAAGGCCCCCGGCGTCATCGACCGTACCCCGGTGTGCGAGCCGGTTCAGACCGGTCTGTTCGCCATCGACTCCATGGTGCCTATCGGCCGTGGTCAGCGTGAGCTCATCATCGGCGATCGTAAGACCGGTAAGACCGCCATTGCCATCGACGCTATCCTCAATCAGCGCGGCAAGGGCATGGTCTGCATCTATGTTGCCATCGGCCAGAAGGCCTCCACGGTTGCCAACATCCGCGAGACCCTCGCTCAGCACGGTGCGCTCGACTACACCATTATCGTTTCGGCCACCGCTGCCGATTCCGCCCCTATGCAGTACATCGCGCCTATGGCCGGTGCCGCTATCGGCGAGTTCTTCATGTACAACGGCGAGGACGGCAAGCCCGCCAGCGAGACCAACCCCGGCGGCCACGTGCTCGTCATCTACGACGACCTGTCCAAGCAGGCTGTGGCCTACCGTCAGATGTCGCTGACGCTGCATCGTCCGCCCGGACGCGAGGCCTATCCTGGCGACATCTTCTACCTGCACTCTCGTCTGCTCGAGCGTGCCGTCAAGATGTCCAAGAAGAACGGTTACGGCTCCATGACGGCTCTGCCGATCATCGAGACCCAGGACGGCGACGTCTCGGCCTACATTCCGACCAACGTCATTTCCATTTCCGATGGGCAGATCTACCTGCAGTCCGAGCTCTTCTTCCAGGGCCAGCGCCCGGCAGTCGACGTGGGTATCTCCGTGTCCCGCGTCGGTGGCGACGCACAGACCAAGGCCATGAAGCAGGTCGCCGGCAACCTCCGTCTGGACCTCGCTTCGTACCAGGAGCTCGCCGGCTTTACGCAGTTCGGCTCCGACCTCGACGAGGCCACGCAAAAGCAGCTTACCCACGGCGCTCGCATGACTGAGCTCCTTAAGCAGCCGCGCTACAAGCCGTTTGAGGTTGGCGAGCAGATTGCAGTTCTGTTTGCAGGCAACGAGGGCTTCCTGGACGACCTGGAGATCGCCGACGTGCTGCCTTTCCGCGCTGAGCTTATCGAGTACCTGGACAACGGCTTTGGCTCGCTGCTCGATAAGGTTCGCGCCAAGAAGATCGACGATGACACCAAGGCTGAGCTCCTGCGCGTTATCGGTGACTTCAAGCAGCAGTTCATGGCCAAGCACCATGCCGATACGACTGGATCAGAGGAGAACTAAGCCCTATGGCCAACCTTCGCGACATTAAGAAGCGAATCTCCTCGGTTACCACGACCAAGCAGATCACGCGTACGATGGAGATGGTCTCTACGGCCAAGATCCGTCGTGCCCTCGATCGCTCCAAGCAGGCCGAGCCCTATAAGGAGGCGCTGACCGACGTCATGTTGACGGTCGCCGGCGACGCCTCCTGCTCGGGCACCGATCCCATGCTACAGAAGCATGAGAGCGTCAAGCATGGCCTGATTGTCGTTATTGCCTCGGACCGCGGCCTTGCCGGCGGTTTCAATACGACGGTGGAGCGCACGGCCGAAAAGCTCGCCGCTTCTTGGGCGAACGATGGCATCGAGTGCGAGATCATTGCGTGTGGACGTAAGCCGGCCACGTATTTCCGCGGCCGCGCAAACGTCGTCATGCACTTTGAGGGCAATTCCTCCGAGCCCGATTTTAATCAGGCTCGCATGATTTCCTCTCATATCTGCGATGCGTATCGTGCCGGCGAGCTTGACCGCGTCGAGCTTGTCTACCACCACGCCAAGAACCGCGTGGATCAGGAGCTTCGCGTCGAGCACTTGCTGCCGCTCGATCCCGAGATGATCGCTATGGCCCACGGTCCGCGTAAGAACGAGACCGACGCCCCTAAGCGCATCTCGTCCACGTTCGAGTTCGTGCCCTCTCCCGAGCATGTTCTCGGCAAGCTTGTACCGTCGTATATCCTGACGGTCATCTATCAGGCCCTGATCGATTCGGCGGCTGCCGAGCAGGGTGCACGCCGCAAGGCCATGCACTCCGCGACGGAAAACGCCACCGCGATCATCTCGACCCTTACCCGCACGTATAGTCGCGTGCGTCAGGCTTCGATCACGACCGAGATTAACGAGATCGTCGGCGGAGCCTCAGCATTGGAGGAACAGTAATGGCTAATAACACCGTACAGCTTGCGGTCGAGGAAGCCACCAAGAAGACGACTGCCGGTGATGGTCGCATCGTGCGTATCATCGGCCCTGTCGTCGACGTCAAGTTTGACGGTGCGGTGCCCCCGATCTACAACGCGCTCACGGTCGAGGCCGAGACCCCGATCGGTCACCTGAGCACGATCCTCGAGGTTGAGAGCCAGCTTCCGGGCGGCGTCGTCCGCACGGTCGCCATGTCCTCGACCGACGGTCTGCAGCGTGGTCTCATTGCCACCGATACCGGTGAGCCCATGAAGATGCCCGTTGGCCCCAAGACACTCGGCCGCATTTGGAACGTTATGGGCAAGCCCGTCGACGGCAAGCCTATGCCCGAGGTGGAGGAGTTCTATCCCATCCACCATGCGGCACCTCGTTTTGACGAGCTCACCACCAAGACCGAGATCTTCGAGACCGGCATCAAGGCCGTCGACCTGCTTGAGCCCTACATCCGTGGCGGCAAGACAGGCCTGTTCGGCGGCGCCGGCGTCGGCAAGACCGTTCTGATTCAGGAGCTCATCAACAACCTCGCCCAGGAGCACGGCGGCACCTCGGTGTTCACCGGCGTCGGCGAGCGTACTCGTGAGGGCACCGACCTGTTCCTCGAGATGAGCGAGTCGGGCGTTATCGACAAGACTTGCTTGGTCTACGGTCAGATGAACGAGCCGCCTGGAGCGCGTCTGCGCATCGGTCTGGCCGGCCTTACCACCGCTGAGTACTTCCGTGATCGTGGCCAGGACGTTCTGCTGTTCATCGACAACATCTTCCGCTTCTCCCAGGCCGGTTCCGAGGTTTCCGCACTGCTGGGTCGTATGCCGTCCGCCGTCGGCTACCAGCCTACGCTGGCTACCGAGATGGGCG
>ENA-OUOW01002147-OUOW01002147.1-human-gut-metagenome-genome-assembly--contig:-NODE-2147-length-11614-cov-12.464400_pt1 | contig 11614 bp, 8 predicted proteins | sample MGYA00237938_ERZ548769 | MGnify/ENA primary metagenome ERZ548769 (study PRJEB26490, sample SAMN05356870) | human gut metagenome | biome: terrestrial biome; feature: human-associated habitat; material... | reverse complement strand
AGACCCTGACCGACAACCGCAACCGTACCGCTGCCGACCTGCGCCACTACTTCGATAAGAACGGCGGCAATCTGGGCGCTATGGGATGCGTGGCCTTCCTGTTCAACCAGAAGGGTGTCATCGACATTTCTCTGGAGGATAAGGACGCCGACGAGGCCATGATGGACGCTCTGGATGCCGGTGCCGAGGACTTTGATGCCAGCGAGGATGCAGCCGAGGTCACCACCGATCCCGAGAACTACTCCGCTGTGGTCAAGGCTCTGGAAGAGAAGGGCTACGAGATCCTGTCCGACGATCTGGCCATGGTGCCCATGACCACCACCCGCCTGACCGATCCCGATCAGCTGAAGCAGATGGGCAAGCTGCTGGATTCTCTGGAGGATAACGACGACGTCCAGAACGTCTGGCACTCTCTCGAGAACGAAGAGGACCTGCCGGAATAAGCTTCCGCAGGGCTCTTTGCTCCTGAAATAAAACGATAAAAAGCCGCTTTTTGTGCTGGTTGGCACGAAAGGCGGCTTTTGCTTGTTATCTCTGTGCCAGCGCCCTACCTTTTTCATAGTAGCGCTGCATTTCTTCCCGGGGAACCATGTTCCCACCGGTGGCCCAGACCAGATGGGTGGCGTTTGCCAGCGCACCGGCAGGCAGGGCGGCTTCGGTGTAAGCGCCAAGCAGCTGCCCGGGCTGGGTGAGCACCGGGCCGTACATTCCCGCCAGAGCACTGGGCTCAAGGAAAAGCTCTTCGGTATCAGCCAGCTGCGCCAGAAGGGTGTGCATCCGCTCGTCCTGCAAAGTGTAGCAGCCGCTCATAAAGGGGCGCATCAGCCCTCCCACAAAGCCGGAGGCGCGCCCCACGGCAAGACCATCGGCGGCGGTGCGGTTGTCGATGCCAAAGTCCTGCACGCAAATGCTGTTGTTTTCGCCGGTAGCCATGCCCAGCATCATGCAGGGGGAGTGGGTGGGCTCGGCAAAGAAGCAGTGTGCGGCATCGCCGAACAGCATCTTCAGGCCAAAGGCCACGCCGCCGGGGCCACCGCCCACGCCGCAGGGCAGATAGGCGAAGAGGGGATGCTCCGCATCCACGGTGACGCCCTGCGCGTCCAGCTGCTTTTTCAGCCGCAGTGCAGCCACAGCATAGCCCAGAAAGAGAGTCTTGGAGTTTTCGTCATCCACAAAATGGCAGTAGGGGTCGCCCGCCGCCAGTTTGCGCCCCTCGGTCACGGCGATGCTGTAATCAGAGGCGTACTCCACTACCTTGACGCCCCGGCTGCGGAGCAGGTCTTTTTTCCACTGCCGCGCGTCAGCGGACATATGCACAGTGACCTGAAAGCCCAGCTTCGCGCTCATGATGCCAATGGAAAGCCCCAGATTGCCGGTGGAGCCCACCGCAATGGAATACTGCGAGAACAGCTTGCGGAAGCGTTCCTCTGCCAGAACGGCGTAGTTGTCGGTAAAGTGCAGCATCCCGCTGTGCAGGGCAATGTCCTCGGCGGTTTTCAGCACTTCGTAAATGCCACCCCGCGCCTTGATGGAGCCGGAAATGGGCAGATGACTGTCCAGCTTGACCCATACCTGTCCGGCGATGGGGATACCGCTGCGCTCCTCCAGCATTTTTTGCATCCGGGGGATGGGCTGAACAGGGGACTCGATGATGCAGCCCGCCGCAGCGGTCTCGGGAAAGACGGCGGCAAGATAGGGCGCAAACCGCTCCAGCCGTGCGGCGGCGTCCTCAATGTCGGAAAGGGTCAGCGGGCAGGCAGCCGAAGCATGTGCAAAGGGCAGTTTGTCCGGGTTTACCCATGCAGTCTCCTTCAGGGCACAGAGGTCAGAGACCACGGGATATGCCGCGATCCAATCGGCAACAGAACGCCCGGAGATGCACTTGGCAGGTGAAACCATAGTGGATCCTCCTTTATATATAAAAGTAAAAGCAGATGGCGCGCCCGGCGGTTTTTGCGGAGCGCTGCGTGTCTTGAATATAAAGGTTTTTACAGGAATTGTCAACCGGCTGCTCGCCGGGCGGATCAGAGCGCCACGATCTCGGTGGTCACCAGCTGCTGCTCTGCGCCGTAGTTCAGCTTCATGGCGTAGTCGGTCAGGGCACAGAATTCCTCAGCCTCCTTCCGGGTGGCAAAATAGTTCTCGGTAAGTACCTCGGAGCTGCCGCGGGCGTGGAAGATGGTCTTTACCACAAAGTTGTTTTCGTCCATAGTGTGCCTCTCTTTTCCAGTAGATGAGGGAGACGCTGCCGTCCCTCGGTGTAATTGCAGTATAACAGGACAAATGTCCCACAGAACGGACTTTTAACGGAAGCAGGACATATTTTTGCGCAAACCGGTCAAAAAGCTGCACCAGCCGGAGGAACAGGAGAAGCTTGGAAGGAGAGCAGCACACTGCCCAAAAACCTTGTTAAAAAACTGGCATTTTGCCATTTTTGTGTAAAGTATACAAGAATAAACACAAAAAAATGGCATTGTGCGTATTGCTATTTTATAACTGATATATTAGAATATAAGCAAGAAGAGCGTGCAGGCGTACTGCGCGTGCCATAAGATAAATAACGACAGGAGGAACTTCTCTATGCCTATGAAAATGGGTTGGCGCTGGTATGGCGAGGGCAACGACCCCGTCACCCTGAGCGACATCAAGCAGATCCCCGGCGTGACCAGCATCGTCTGGGCACTGCACAACAAGATGCCCGGCGAGATCTGGGAAATCGACGAGATCCAGAAGGTTGCAGACCAGATCCACGCCTACGGCTTTGATATGGATGTTGTCGAGTCCGTCAATGTGCACGACGATATCAAGATCGGTCTGCCCACCCGCGACCAGTATATCGAGAATTACAAGCAGTGCATCCGCAACCTGTCCAAGTTCGGCGTCAAGGTCATCTGCTACAACTTCATGCCCATCTTCGACTGGACCCGTACCGACCTGTTCCACCCGGTAGGCGACGGCTCCACCGCACTGTTCTACGAGAAGGACAAGATCAAGGGCGATTACAAGGCGATGGCTGAGTATATCATGTCCTTCACCGAGAAGTATAATATGACCTTCCCCGGCTGGGAGCCGGAGCGCATGGCAAAGCTGGACGAGCTGTTCAAGGCTTACGCCCCTGTCACCAAGGAGAAGCTGTGGGAGAACCTGAAGTACTTCCTGGAAGCTCTGATGCCCACCTGCCACGAGTGCGACATCAAGATGGCCATCCACATGGACGATCCCCCTTGGGATATCTTCGGCCTGCCCCGCCTGCTGGTGGACGAGCCCAGCATCGACCGCTTCCTGAAGATGGTGGACGATCCGTACAACTGCCTGACCCTGTGCACCGGCAGCCTGAACGCAAACCCCAACAATAACTGTGCCGAGATCATCCGCAAGCACTGCGACCGCATTGCCTTCGGCCACGTCCGCAATATCCACCACTTCCCCAACGGCGACTTCTCTGAGGCTGCGCACCGCGACTGCTGCGGCGAGACCGGCATCATTGAGGTGATGCGCGCTTACCATGACTGCGGCTTTGAGGGCTACATCCGTCCCGACCACGGCCGTCAGCTGTGGGAGGAAGGCCCCGGTGTCTGCCGCCCCGGCTATGGCAAGTATGACCGTGCTCTGGGCATCCAGTATATGCTGGGTATCTGGGATCTGCTGGACCGTCTGGATGAAGAAAAGAAGGGCTGATGATTATGAAGCTGTCTGATATCAAAAACGGCAATCTGTCCGCCGAGTGGGCAGAAAAGGGCTACGAGCTGCCCAAATTCGACATTGAGGCTGTCAAGGCCAAGACCCACGCCGAGCCCACTTGGGTGCACTTCGGTGCCGGCAATATCTTCCGCGCTTTCCCCGCTGCCGTGCTGAACGACGCACTGAACAGCGGCAAGTACGACCGCGGTGTCATCGTGGCCGAGAGCTTCGACTACGAGATCATCGACAAGGCTTACCAGCCCTACGATAACCTGAGCCTGCTGGTCTGCCTGAAGTCCACCGGCGACATCGAGAAGAAGGTCATTGCTTCCGTGACTGAGAGCCTGAAGGCTGATTACTCCTTTGGCGAGGATTGGGCTCGTCTGGTCGAGATCTTCCAGAACCCCAGCCTGCAGATGATCTCCTTCACCATCACCGAGAAGGGCTACGGCGTTGCTCCTGCTGACCTGGAGCGCGGCCTGACCCCCGTTCTGGCCATGGGCAAGGTCACCGCTCTGCTGTACGAGCGCTTCAAGGCCGGCAAGCTGCCGCTGACCGTGCAGAGCATGGATAACTGCTCTCACAACGGCGATAAGGTCAAGACTGCCGTCCACGCCTACGCTGCAAAGTGGGTGGAGCAGGGTCTGGTGCCCGCCGAGTTCCTGGCCTATGTGCAGGACGAGACCAAGATCACCTTCCCCTGGAGCATGATCGATAAGATTACCCCGCGCCCGGACGCAAAGGTGCAGGAGATGCTGGCAAAGGACGGCTTTGAGGACAACTACACCATCGTGACCGAGAAGCACACCTTCACCGCTCCCTTCGTCAACGCCGAGGAGACCCAGTACCTGTGCATCGAGGATCACTACACCAACGGTCGTCCTCCGCTGGAACTGGGCGGTGTGCTGTACTGCGACCGCGAGACCGTGGACAAGATCGAGAAGATGAAGGTCTGCACCTGCCTGAACCCCCTGCACACTGCCATGTCCATCTATGGCTGCATGCTGGGTTACAACCTCATCTCTGCCGAGATGGCAGACGAGGATCTGCGCTCCTTCATCCAGAAGATCGGCTATATCGAGGCTATGCCCGTTGTGGTCGATCCCGGCGTGCTGAACCCCTACGAGTTCATCGGCGCTGTCATCAACCGCCGTCTGCCCAACCCCTTTATGCCCGATGCTCCCCAGCGTATCGCTACCGATACCTCTCAGAAGCTGGCTATCCGCTTCGGCGAGACCATCAAGGCTTACGAGGAGCGTGGTCTGGACAAGTCCAACCTCGTGCTCATCCCGCTGGTGCTGGCAGGCTATGCCCGCTACCTGAAGGGCATCGACGACAACGGCCAGCCCTTCGAGATCTCTCCCGATCCGCTGCTGGCTGAGCTGCAGGCCATCGTCAACCCCTTGGAGGTCAAGGAAGGCGAGCAGGACTTCAGCTGCCTGAAGGCTCTGTACAGCCGTGCCGATGTGTTCGGCGTGGATCTGTACGCCGTCGGTCTGGGCGAAAAGATCGAGGGCATGGTCAAGGAGCTGTACGCTGGTAACGGCGCAGTGCGCAAGACCCTGCACAAGTACACTCTGGCCCGCTAAAACTTTATAACGCTATTTCCGTGACCCACGCTGCGCTTTTGCTTTGCCGCAGCGTGGGTTTTTGTTTTGTGAAAATTGTTATGTAAAAATAGAATCCCGGAGCGTCCGCAGACGCTCCGGGATTTCAAAAGAACCATAATTTTCCGCTATTCATGCGCAGAGCAAAGCGAAGCGCATGAAAAATCGTCACGCTGCCCTTATTTCCGGCAGTCGTGCAGGCTGGCGGCGGGCAGGGCGCTGCTCAGCAGGCTCCATGCGGCATCCATGCTCTCGTTCAGCAGATAGGCCTGATTCTTCTGGACGTAGATGTACACCGCCTCTTTGGTGCGGTAGGCGCAGTACACGGTGTTCCAAGTGTAGCGGTTGGTGGGCTCGGTCTTGTTCTGCTCACCGGCCATCCAGACCGAAAGCCCGGCGGCGTCCAGTTCCAGCCGGTAGAAGGGGCGGGGCAGACCCAGCTTTTTGATCTGCTTGGAGAGGTTGGCAAAGAAGGTACCGAAGTATACGGCGGGCAGACCGATGGCTACGATGGCCAGCACGGCGGTCAGCAGCCCGGCACCCTCCCGCTTGCCGATCTGGCTCAGGCAGATGCCGGCACACACCAGCAGAATGGCGGTAAACACCGCCGGACGCTGCCAGCCTTTGTTGTGGCGCAGCAGGTCAAAGGTTGCAAAATCGTGAAAGCTTTTTTCATCCATCTGAACGGAGACGCAAACATTCTGGGTCATAAAGTTACCCTCCTTTTTGGGCATAGTACCACATTTACCGGCAAGAAGCAAGCAAAAGATGCATCGGCGGCGGTGCATCCGGCTTGCAAACCGCCCGCAAGGCGTGGTAAAATAAGATATTATCTGGGGTGCATCTGAAAAGTCGAAAATTTAGTCTATTTCTACAAGCACAGCTGGATTTTGCGTGAATCAGCCTTGAAATCCACAAAGGATTCCTGCGGCTATTTGCCTTAAATCCCGCTTGTGCTTGCGAAATATTCGTCATTTTCTTTGTTTTCAGATACACCTTACGAAAAAGGGGGAAGCCTTGCATGGAAAAGTGCAACTGGAAGCACAGCGTTACGCTCAAGCAGCGCATGGTGCTGTGCTTGGCAGCATTTTTTGCTGCCTTTGCATTGCAGCTTGCCCTGAACGGCTATCAGGCACGGGCGGTGCAGCAGGTGCAGGACGACCAGATGGGCAACTTTAACGCCATCAGCCGCTTTCAGGGCGGTGTGGAAAGCTCCATCAGCATTCTGGAAGCGTACCGCTGGGAGAACGGCGAGACTGAGGAAATGCTGGAAAAGCTTCAGGCGGCCTGCTCCACCAGCAACGCATGGCTGTGGCGCATCCGATCCAATATGGACGGCTTGCAGAACGTCAGCGATGAGCAGTGGGTGCTGTACGGTGCGGTGGAGACCACCTACGGCAGCTACAACACCCTTTTGGAAGAGCTGGAGAGCTACCTTTCCAGTGGGCAGGAAGCAAAGGCTTCCCAGCTGTACTACAACAAGGTCTCGGTCTGCGGCGGGTATCTGAGCCAGTACACCATGCAGCTGCTGAAAGCCTCGATTCTGGACGCCCAGACTACTTATACCGAGATCTCGGAGCTGGGCGAGCGGATCGCCCTGATGCAGATCGTGGTGGTGGCGCTGTGCGTGGCACTGGGCTGCGCTTCCGGTCTGATGGTCATGCGGCTGCTGACCCCAGTCTCCCAGATGATCGTAGCTTCCCGTGCCATCAGCCGCAGCCAGTTCGACACCCCGGACATCCCGCTGCCTAAGCAGCCGGAGATCGGGCAGCTGGCGGAGTCTTTCAACCGCATGAAGCACTCCATGGCGCAGCAGGTGAGTACCTTACAGGAGAAAAACGAGATCGAGCGGGAGCTGCACCGCCAAAAGACCGAAGCACTGGAATTGCAGAACCGCATGGAGCGCAGCCGGTTACAGCAGCTGCGCAGCCAGATCGACCCGCATTTTCTGTTCAACACCCTGAACGTCATCCAGCAGATGGCGGGCACAGAGTCCGCCTACCGCACACAGGCACTCATCATGGCGCTTTCCCATTTGCTGCGTTACAGCCTGATGAGCAACGATGAACAGGTGCCCCTCTCCCGGGAGGTGCGCATTGTGGACGAATACTACTCCATCTACCATGTGCGCTTTGGCGACCGGGTGCAGATGGAGTGGGCGTTCTCGGACTCGCTGGACCTGACCGAGACCATGGTGCCGTCCTTTATCTTGCAGCCCATCGTGGAAAACGCCTTCAAGCACGGCATCTGCCCCAAGGAAGAGGGCGGCGTGGTGCGCATCCGCATGATCCCCCTGCGGGAAAAAGGTCTGCTGTGCATCCGGGTGCTGGACAACGGCGTAGGCATTGAGCCGGAGCAGCTGCAGCAGCTGCGCACGGCACTGGAACAGCCCGCACCCCGCTGGGAACATATCGGTATTTATAATGTGGCTGCCCGCTTGCGGCTGCTGGATGCCCGCTGCCGGGTGGTGGTGCGCTCCCGGCCGGGGCGGGGGACTGCGGTGATCCTGTATCTGCCGCTGGTGGAGAATGAGGAGGAATTTGAGGAATGATTCGTCTGTTGATCGCGGATGATGAGAAGATGGAACGGGAAGCGCTGGCGGATATCGTCATGCGCCGGTTCGAGCATGAGGTAACAGTGGAAATGGCGGAAAACGGACGCAAAGCCGCCGATACCGCCGTGCTCTGGGGTGCAGACCTGATTTTGATGGACATCGAGATGCCGGGAATGAACGGCCTAGATGCCGCCCGCGCGGTGCTGGAGCAGCGCCCGGAGTGCAAGGTGATCTTTATCACGGCATACAGCCTGTTCCAGTACGCCCACGAAGCGGTGCATCTGGGTGCCTGCGACTATCTGCTGAAGCCGGTGGACCCGGACGAGACCGAAGCTGCCATCCGCCGCGCCATCCGGCAGATCGAAGCCGGACGCCGTCTGGCAGAGCTGGCTGCGGAAGCCCCGGAGCAGGAAACCGCCCCGGAGCAGGAGACCGACCCCGCCGGGGAAGGGGAGAGTGACCGCAACGCACTGGTGATGGATCATGTGCGCAAGTATATGGAAGACAACTATATGGCCGACCTCTCGCTGGACAGTGTGAGCGAGATCTTGCACATCAGCCCGGCGTATCTTTCGGCGCAGTTCAAAAAGTACCAGAAGATGAATTTTCTGGACTGTCTGACCGAGCTGCGCATCAACGCAGCCAAAGAGCTGCTGGCCGACCCCTTCCGCTCCGCAGCGGAGGTGGCCTCCATGGTGGGCTACGAGGATGCCAGCTACTTTGCCCGCGCCTTTAAAAAGCGCACCGGTATGACCCCCACCCAGTACCGGAAGGAAGCGGCAAAGGCAGCCCGGGAGGCACGGCTGTGACCCGCCGTCAGCTGCTGCATCTGCTTGCGGCAGCACCGGCACTGGCAGTCACAGGCTGCACGGCACAGTCTGCTTCTTCGCAGCAGGAAAAGCCGCTCATTCTGCGCTATGCGGAGAATCAGCCGGAGGACTACCCCACCAGCAAGGCGGCAAAGGCCTTTGCCGAGCTTGTGGCGCAGCGCACGGGCGGCCGGGTGAAGGTGCTGGTTTACAGCGGGGCGGAACTGGGCGCAGAGCAGAGCGTCATCCAGCAGATGCAGTTCGGCGGGGTGGATTTTTCCCGCGTGTCCCTGAGCCAGCTGGCAGAGTACGAGCCGGAGCTTAGCGTACTGCAGCTGCCTTACCTGTACAGTGATGCCGAGCAGATGTGGCGTGTGCTGGACGGCAGCATCGGCGACGAGTTTCTGGCCATGCTGGACGGGATGGACTTAGTGGGACTTTCGTGGTTCGACGCCGGTGTGCGCAGCTTCTATACCCGGGAAAAGGTGACCGGGCTGGATGATTTGCAGGGGCTGACCATCCGGGTGCAGGAGTCGGACATGATGAGCGACATGATCACCGCACTGGGGGCAAAGCCGGCGCAGGTGGTGTACAGCAAGGTGTATGCCGCCCTGCATAACGCCGAGATCGACGGCGCAGAGAACAACTGGCCCAGCTACGAGGTGATGGGGCACTACGAGGTAGCGCCCTTTTTCCTGAAGGACGAGCACACCCGCGTACCGGAGGTGCAGCTGGCCAGCCCGGCGGTGATGGAAAAACTTGCCGCATTGGACGAAAGCTTCCCGGAGGTGATCCGCGCCTGCGCCCGGGAGAGCGCACAGAAGGAACGCGAGCTCTGGGCACGGCGGGAGGCGAACGCAGAGCAGAATATGCGCAAGCGGGGCATCTGCGTCACCGAGCTGGACGAGGCCGAAAAAGCCCGCTTCCGCGCAGCGGTGCAGCCCATGTACGATGAATTCTCTGCCCAGCAGGAACTGATCGACCGGATACAAAAAAGCTGAAGAAAACGCCCCGAGAAGTGCCCGGACGGACATTTGTCGGGGTGTTATTTTTGCATTATGAATACAGGAATGTATCCAACTGATCAGCAGTGTTGCACAAACGAAATGAAAAACGCTTGTGCAATATGGCAAAAACAATCTTGACATTCTTTCGAAAAACAGGACATTTTTTGAAAGCCCTTGTTTCATTTCGGAAAATTTGCTAAAGTGTGTACAGTCAATGAACGAAAGCTCCGGCACCTGTGCGCCCGGAGAATTTCACAATTATTTAAGGAGGACGATTCCTATGAAAATGATCTCTCGTCGTAGCTTTATGGCTGTTGCCGGTGCAGCTACTGCTGCTGTTGCTCTGACCGCCTGCGGTGGTTCCAAGAGCAATTCCACCTCTACCGCTGCTTCCACCTCTACCGCAGCTTCTGCTTCTGCTGCTGCCGGTGATGCAGCAGCTGCTGCCAGCGATCCCAAGGTGACTCTGGTCTACGCCGAGGTCAACCCGCTGGATACCATCGTTGGTCAGACCGGTTCTCACTTCAAGGAGAAGGTCGAGGAGCTGAGCGGCGGTTCTGTGGTCGTTGATGTGCAGGCTTCCGGTGTCCTGGGCTCTGAGAACGACGTTCTGGACGCTATTCTGGGCGGCTCTACCTCCATTGATATCAGCCGTATCTCTGCTTTCGCTCTGACCAGCTACGGCTGCAACAAGTCTAAGCTGCTGTCCATCCCCTTCACCTTCAACAACCGTGCTCACTTCTGGAACTTTGCCAACAGCGATCTGGCTCCTGAGTTCCTGAATGAGCCCCAGGAGCTGGGTCTGCCCGTTCGCGGCCTGTTCTACGGCGAGGAGGGCTTCCGTCACTTCTTCACCGTCAAGCCCGTTGCTGCTATCGGCGACCTGAAGGGCATGAAGCTGCGTGTGTCCAACGACCCCGTTATGAACGGCATGGTCGAGGGTCTGGGCGCTAACCCCACCGTCGTTGCCTTCGGCGAGCTGTACAGCGCACTGCAGACCGGCGTTGTGGATGGCGCTGAGCAGCCCATCGCAAACTACAAGTCCAACGCCTTCCCCGAAGTCGCTAACAACCTGATCCTGGACGGCCACACTCTGGGCGCTGTGCAGGCTGTCATCACCGACAACGCATGGGGCAAGCTGACCGCTAACCAGCAGGCTGCTGTTATGGCTGCTGCTGCCGACACCCAGAAGTTCAACGCTGATCTGTCTGAGACCGCTGAGAACAAGGTTCTGGACGAGCTGCGTTCCTCCGGCTGCAACGTTGTGGATGTGGACGACAAGACTCCCTGGCAGGAAGCTTGCGCTAAGGTCATCAAGGACAACACCTCTGATCAGGCTGAGCTGTACCAGAAGCTGCTGGACATGAAGGCATAATTTGGCTTTCCATCCAATCTAAGTAGTACATTGCCCGGCGGAGGCCCACGGGAATACGCCCGCAGGCTTCGCCGGGTTTTTATATGGAGGAATTTCTATGCCGAAAATCTTTACCACTCTGGATAAGATCAGACCGGCGTACGACTTTACCTACAAGGTGGTTCTGTTCATCTGCAAGATCCTGCTGATTGCAGATATCCTCATTACCACGATGTCGGTCATTGGCCGTTACGTCCCCTTTATCCCGGACCCCTCCTGGTCTGAGGAGGTCGTTCTGACCTGCATGAGTTACATGGCTGTGCTCAGCGCTGCACTGGCCATCCGCCGCGGCGCACACATCCGCATGACTGCCTTTGATATGTACCTGCCCAAGAAAGTGGTCAAGGCGCTGGACATTCTGTCCGACGTGGCTGTGATGGTTCTTGGTGTGGTCATGATGGCGGTCGGCTGGAACTACGCCACCACGCTGGGCGGTCGTGGCTTCTATGTTTCCATGCCTTGGCTGAGCCGCTTCTGGATGTACTTTCCGGTGCCGCTGGCCGGTGTTGCCATGATCATCTTCGAGATCGAGTCTCTGTATA